>Ga0315903_10006574_pt1 | contig 14796 bp, 17 predicted proteins | sample LakEriMetagenome_7_FD_203524 | JGI IMG/M metagenome (GOLD analysis project Ga0315903, IMG submission 203524) | Freshwater fungal communities from buoy surface, Lake Erie, Ohio, United States - Buoy 2 MA119 | ecosystem: Environmental > Aquatic > Freshwater > Lake | place: USA: Lake Erie, Ohio...
TCCTCTAGAGATAACGAACTATAAGAATACCATTGTTTGGCAATAACTGTCAAGCCAGTTGACTAAGAAAAATTATGAAAATATCTTATTATACGATAAAAGCAGGGCTAAATCCAGCAGTGGGCTTCGGTTACGCTGGAAAAAATATTGTAAGATCTTTAAATAATTTAGGCCATGAAGTAAGATATGCTGATCCAAAATCTGATATTCAATTAAACTTTACTCAGCCACATCATTTTAAATTACATAGAAATCAATATCAAATTGGATACACTCCCTGGGAATCAACTGGGATGCGAACAGACTGGGTAGAAAGATTTAATTTTTGTGATGAAGTTTGGGCAACGTCAGACTGGGTTGCAGATGTATTTAAAAAAAATGGTGTAACTAAACCAATATATGTTTATCCACACGGCATTGAAGATATTTGGAAACCTAAAAAAAGAATATTAAGGCCAGGTCAACCATTTAAATTTTTACATGTAGGAGAGCCGTCTCCAAGAAAAGATGGACAATTAGTAGTAGAAACATTTATAAAATTATACGGAAACAACCCAGAGTATCATTTAACCATAAAGGCTCATGGATTTAATACAATTAGAGTTTATAATAAAAATAATGAATTTGTAAATCCAGACAAAGCATATAGCAATATAACTATAATTTCAGAAGAATATTCTGAAGAAGATCTTGTTGCCTTGTTTCATCAACATCACGCATTGGTATATCCGTCCTGGGGAGAAGGTTTTGGCTTCATCCCGCTACAAGGTTTAGCAACTGGTATGCCAGTAATATCTACACACGATTGGGCTCAGTACAGTAAATATATTGGACCTCTAAGACTAAACTCTAAACTTACAGATGAGACATTGCCAAAAGCAGTAGGGGACCCACACGTTGGAAAAATGTTTAAGCCAGATAGATTACATTTAGAAGACTTGATGTGTGAAGTTGTAATAAATAGCAAAGCTTATTTTGGCTACTATTATGCACAGTCAAATAAAATTCATAAAGAATACAACTGGGATCAGTTGACTAAGAATGCTTTTAAGCATTTAGAAAAAAAATTTAAATAGCCCTTCCCCTTTAGATTAAAGTTTGGTAGAATTAGACTTCAACTAAAAATCATATAACCGCAAGGCGGAGAACAGGTGCTATTTAAAAATGTCAAAAACTATTGCTAATCCCTATGAAAATTTCATTGCGTTGTCTCGGTATGCAAGATGGATTCCAGAAGAAGGTCGTAGAGAAACATGGGGAGAAACAGTAGATCGTTATTTTGACTACATGCTGAGTCATTTAAATAAAAATTATAGTTATAAACCAGATGCAAAGATTGTTGAAGAATTGCGTAATGCTGTATTTAATCGTGATGTAATGCCATCAATGAGATCAGTAATGACTGCAGGCGCAGCACTAGATAGAGATCATGTTGCAGGCTACAACTGTTCATTTGTTCCAGTAGACAATCCAAGGTCATTTGATGAAACAATGTATATCTTGATGTGTGGAACTGGTGTTGGATTCTCTGTTGAATACAAGTATGTAAATAAGCTTCCTGCCGTCCCAGAGTCTTTAGAAAAGTCAGACACAGTAATTGTTGTAGAAGATTCAAAGCAGGGATGGGCTAAAGCTTATCGTGAACTATTAGCTCTGCTATGGACTGGACACATTCCAGCAATTGACGTATCAAAGGTTCGTCCAGCAGGCGCAAGACTTAAGACAATGGGCGGACGTTCATCTGGACCACAACCACTTGTTAATCTTTTTGATTTTACTATTGCAAAGTTTAAGAATGCAGTAGGTCGTCAACTTAAGCCTATTGAGGCCCATGACATCATGTGTAAGATTGGTGAAGTTGTGGTTGTCGGTGGAGTAAGACGCTCTGCTATGATTTCTCTTTCTAATATTAACGATATTGAAATGGCCGCAGCAAAGTCTGGTAACTGGTGGGAAAATAATACTCAACGTGCACTTTCAAATAACTCTGTTGCTTATTCACGCAAGCCAGCAATGGAACAATTTATAGCAGAATGGAAAAATCTTTATGATTCAAAGTCAGGAGAACGAGGTATATACAATGTGGCCGCAGCTCAAGCCCAAGCAGCCAAGTATGGAAGAAGAGATCCAGATATTCACTATGGAACTAACCCATGCTCAGAAATTATCTTACGTCCTTACCAGTTTTGTAATCTTTCAGAAGTCGTATTACGTGAAAAAGATACAAATGAAGATGTTGCAAATAAAGTCCGTCTTGCAACAATTCTTGGAACTTGGCAATCAACGCTAACAGACTTTAAATACCTTCGTAAAATTTGGAAAGACAACACAGAAGAAGAAAGATTGCTTGGAGTTTCATTAACAGGACAATTTGGACACAAGTTCTTTTCTGGAAAACAAGGTCTTGATAAGCTGGAAGACGCCTTGTCTAGACTTCGTGAGTTTGCTCGTGAGGTTAATAAAGAAGAGGCTGGGAAAATTGGGATTCCTGAGTCTGCAGCTATTACATGCGTAAAGCCTTCTGGTACAGTGTCTCAATTGGTCGGGGTATCTTCAGGAATGCATCCTTGGCATTCACCATATTACATTCGCACAGTTCGTGGCTCTAAGGGAGATCCAATCTCTACATTTCTAAAGGAAGTAGGAATTCCAGTAGAAGATGATGTTATGAAGCCAAATGATACATATGTTTTTTCATTTCCAGTAAAGGCGCCAAACGGAGCAATTGTTAGAAATGATTTAACTGCGTTAGATCATCTAAACATTTGGCTAGTTTATCAACGTGCATGGTGTGAGCATAAGCCATCTATTACTGTGTCTGTTAAAGAAGATGAGTGGATGGAAGTTGGAGCATGGGTATATAAACATTTTGACGAAGTATCTGGAATTTCATTCCTTCCGCATTCAGACCATTCCTACAAGCAAGCACCATATCAGGAAGTAACAAAAGAAGAGTACGAAGATCTTCTTTCAAAGATGCCCAAGAATATTCGTTGGGAAGACTTGTCTTTTTACGAGACAGAAGACGGAACTTCCACAAACTCTACTCTTGCCTGTACATCAGACGGAAATTGCGAGATTGTAGACATTTCTGCCTAAAGGGTATATAATAAAGATTGGGGAAACCCAAAATTCCTGGGCATAGGGCCCAGAAATAAGGAGGATCTAAATTGTCAAAAACAAAAGAAGATCTTAACAATGATGGAAAGGTAACAATGCAAGAGAAAATTCTAGCAGCGTTAGCAAGCTATGGTCGTCACTTTTTAGGTGCGGCTATTGCTCTTTACATGACTGGAAATACTGACCCAGGAGACCTAATTAAGGGTGGTATTGCGGCTTGTCTACCAGTTATTTTGAAAGCACTTAATCCAAACGAAAGTTCATTTGGATTTACAAAGAAGTAAAGCTAATTAAGTAATTAGGATGGCTCCTATGCTAAAATGAGCATAGGAGTTTTCCTATTTTAGGAGATTTATGGCAGCCCAGAAAAATTTTGAAGTCGACCAAAATACAACATTTTCTTTTGTAGTAGAATACAAAGACAGTGCAGATCAACCAATAGCCCTAACAAATGCAACAGCAAAAATGCAAGTTAGGGATACAAAAGGCGGATCAAAATTGGCATTCACCCTAAGTTCACCAGCGTCTGGTATAGTAATAGATGCGCCAAACGGAAAATTAACCATTAAGATGTCTGCGGCTCAAACCAATTCTTTATTTTATCCAAAGTCTTCATATGACATCATGATAACAGATTCAAATGGAAATAAAACAAAATTGCTTGAAGGCTATATAACTTTAAGTAGGTCGGTGACAATATGACAGAAAAAATAATAGTAACAGAAGTAAAAAATGACGTAGTCATATCAGCCCCAGGACCACAGGGTCCAAGAGGAAAGTCTATTCTAAATGGGGTAGGCGCTCCCCCACCCAGCCTTGGAGTTGAGGGTGATTTTTATTACGACAAAGTCACAACAAAGTTCTACGGACCTAAGCTAAATGACCTAACCTGGGATGGCGCAACCAACTACTTTCTATCAACTGGAACCTTAACATACCCATTTTCAATAAATCAAGTAACTGGGCCTTCTAATGGGGTATGGTCTCTTATTGTTAACCACAATTTGGGATATCACCCTAACGTAACCGTAAAAACTAGCGCAGGCGACATATTAGAAACAGGAATAGACTATAATAGTATTAACCAAATTACACTGACGATGGCACAACCATTCTCAGGGACAGCATATCTGTCTTAAGGAGATTTAAACATGGCAAGATTATTTGTAACGAGTATAGATTTAAATAAGAATGAACTTCTTAATGCTAGAATCCAAGGACTTGGATCAGCACCACTTAACCCAGTAACAGGACAGATATACTACAACACTGGCGATAATGTTCTTTACTACTACAACGGTTTAACCGCACCAGACGGCCCATGGATGCCGATGGGAGCTTCGACAGAAGTTATTCAAGATGTAATTGGTTCATCAGTACTTGGCGGAACAGGTTTAACAGCTACATACAGCGACTCAGCTGGAACAACAACATTAGATTTAGATAATACCGCAGTAACAGCAGGATCTTACGGATCAACAACTAAGATTCCAACATTTACAGTTGACGCACAAGGTCGTTTAACCGCAGCAAGCGAAGCAGACGTAGCAACTAATCTTTCGATAGCTGGAGATACAGGCACAGACACCGTAAATCTTCTCACAGACACATTAACTGTAGCTGGCGGAGAAGGTATTGATGTAGCTGTAACAAATAATACAGTTACAGTATCCGCTGAAAATGCAAGCACAACAAATAAAGGCGTAGCATCATTTGCGGATGCAGATTTTACGGTATCAGATGGCGCAGTAACAATCAAGAACGTAAATCTTGGAACACAGACAACTGGCGACTATGTTGCTAACATTCAAGGTACAGCGAATGAAATTACAGTTGCTCCAACATCTGGAGAAGCCGCAACAGTAACAATTGGACTTCCAGATGACGTAACAATTACTAACAACTTAAACGTAGGCGGAAACCTAAACGTATCTGGAACAATTAACTCTGTTAACACAACAGAAATTAATATTGTTGACAATAAAGTAAATCTTAATAGCAATGCAACTGGCACACCAGTAGCAGATGCTGGAATTAAGGTTGAGCGTGGAGATTCTGCAGATGCAGAAATTCTATGGAACGAGACCTCAGATGTATGGCAAATTGGCCAGGTTGGTGGAGCCTATCATGCAATTACTAGAAAGTTTGCACAAGACATAGCTAATACAACCAACGCAACATCTTTTGTAATAACACATGGATTAAATACAGAGGATGTTACAGTAAATGTTTATGAAACAGGTGGCTCAAAAGCACTTGTTGAAACAGATGTAGAGCGAACATCAGTAAATACAACAACTTTAAGATTTGCTACAGCACCAGCAAGTGGAGCATATAGAGTAGTTATCACAGGATAACCATGGCAAGACAATTTCTAGCAACACTGTCACTGCCTTCACTATCAGAAAACCCTTCGACGGGACATGCTGGATCTTTATACTATAATACAACAATGAATGCATTGATGATGCACACTGGATCAGATTGGATGCCAGTAAATGCTTCTCAATATGTTCTTGAAAACCACATACATACATATGATGGAGATGTACACACAGTATACGCTGGGTCGTATAATCCAAACCTATCTATATTTGATGGCGGTACTTCTGGACAGCAATACAATTCTCAAACAGGAATTGATGGGGGAGTTTCATAATGGCAATTAGAATACAGATAAGAAGAGATACTGCTGCAAACTGGTTGGCAAACAATCCTATTTTGCAATCAGGAGAAATTGGTTATGACTTTACAAATAAAAAGTTTAAAGTTGGTATCGCAAATGATGCTACTTCAAGATGGAATGTTCTTCCGTATTTAAATATTACTCCCGCAGAATTATTAGAGCTAGTACAAGACTATTTAAACGATACTATTTCAAACGGAAACGGAATATCAAAATCATATAACGATGTGACTGGAGTTTACTCCATATCCGTAGATACTTCTGTAATTGCAGATAAATCTTACGTAGATACAGCTGTTAGCGGACTTTCTAATACAGTAACAAGCGGATACATACCATTATCTTTAATGGGAACAGTAGATGGAGTTGCAGAACTTGATTCAAACGGGTATGTTCCAGATAATCAGCTAAATCCATCAATCACAAGAGACTCAGAGCTTACTGCTGCAATTACTCAAGAAGTTACCGATAGAAATACTGCAATATCAACGGCAATAGGAAACCTTATTGATTCTGCACCGACAACATTAGATACTTTAAATGAGTTAGCTCAAGCAATAAATGATGATGCTTCATATGCAGCAACTATTACTACGGCGCTAGGAACAAAGCTAGAAACATCTACAGCCACTGCAACATATGTTCCAAAAACAGAAGCTTCAATAGATTACTATATAACAAACGCAGGCATGGGCGCATATATGGTAAACGGAATTTCTAATGGAACTTTGCATTTTGAAAAGGGTAAAAGATATAGAATAGTAGTTAATGCATCAGGACACCCATTTTGGATACAATCTGTTTCTGGGGCTTATAGCTCTGCAAATGTTTATTCAACAGGAATAACAAATAACGGAACAGATAATGGTTCTATTTTAGTAGAACTAGATCAATTAGCTCCAGAGCCAAGCTTATTTTACGCATGTCAATATCACCCATCAATGGCGGGAACAATATTTGTAGGAAACAGAGCTGCTACAGCAAAAGCAATAGCAGACTTATCAAACGTAAACAATACATCTGATATAAACAAACCAATATCAACAGCAACACAGACAGCATTAGATTTAAAGTCTGATGAAAAAATATCATATATTAGCGAATCAGGAACATCAAGAACATTATCTGCTTCTGATTTATACAAGGTTATTCATACCTCTTCAGGATCTAATATTACAATAACAATACCCAACGATGTTGGGGATGTTTTGTTTCCTGTAGGTTCTTATTTAGAAATTAGACAAATGGGAGCTGGACAAGTAACTGTATCTGTAACCAGCCCAGCAACAGCAGTTGCTTCAGATAACGGATTTAAAACTAGAGTTCAGTATTCTTCAATTATTGTTGAAAAACATGCTACCAACTCTTGGTACGTTACTGGAGATACAACTGCATAATGTCAAGAAAAAAACGTAAAATAAATGTAGTTGCTTCTAGACTAAAAGCCTTGCTTTCTCTAGTTGAAAACTTTTCTAGATCCACCCTAACAAACGCTGGCGCAACTTCTGCTAAATGGAGACATGTGGTTTCTGGCTGGGGAGTTTCAGGTGGAAAAGGAACCTCATCCTCAATAGGTTCTTTAATATCTACGATGTTTGCATCCACTGATGCAGTATTAAGAGCTAAAGGCACGGCTTCAGGAGTAGGAGTAGCTTTTTGGGTGACAGACTCTGGCAATTATTGGTCGGTAACTAAAAACACAACAAATTTATGTCAAACCTGCACATATTGCGGTGCATATAATAGCTGTTCATATTGTAGTTCTACAACTTACGGAGCAGACTCCAGTTGTGGATGCGCTTCATACACTCAAACAACATGCTGTAATTCTTATGCTTACGGGGCAAACGCAAGCTGTGGATGTGCATCATATACCACAACATCATGTTGCAACGGATACGGAACATGTACCGTATGCTCATCATATGGATTTACAAGCTGTTGTACTGCTTATACTCAAACAACATGTTGTGTTGCCTATAGCACATATTACTACTCATGCTGCGGAGCGTACAGCACAGGCGAGTGCTGTGCAAGTTATTGGAGCTATCAAGGATACTGCTGTACTTCGTATTATTATAGCGCTTACAAAGGAATTGTTGACTGTGCCTCATGGACAGCGTGTACACAAACTTTTTGTGATTCTTATTATACCTGTGCAACATGTACATATTACTATACATGCAGCGGACAAACATGCGAAGCTGTAGGAACATGTACTGAATGCTCTACTTATGGCACCTGTTCGACATGTACGGGATACTCACAGCAAACATGTTGTACAAGCTATACCTCATGCACGGTTTGTGCCGCAAACAATCAATGCACATACTGTAACGGGTACGGGTCATGCACAGTTTGTGCTCAATACAATCAATGTACGTACTGCAACGGGTACACTTATGGGCCCAACGCTAGCTGCGGGTGTGCAACCTACTTTACAGCCTCTTGTTCATGTCAAGATCATCACAAAATAGATTTAGTTAAAAAAGTCGGAGGAACAGAAACTGTTGTAGATTCTACAGTTAATCTAACAACCAATATTCAGGGCATTAAAGTCACATTGAGCGGAAATAATATTACAGCACAGGCATACTCAGATACCAATTTAACCTCACAAGTGGGCTCTACTTTGTCTCAGACACACCCTGGACAAAAGTCCAAAGAGCATGGTATAATTTCTAGAGCTTCAAATGCAAGCCAAGGATATACCATAGACGAATTTAGGGTAAACTAATGAATAATAAAATTAGCTTTATACAAAACATAAAAAATTATTTTATGGATATATCTGTTTACTCTAAAGATAAAATCCATAGTTTTATTAGGCACAAAATTAAAATAGGTTATAGGGTCCCCAAAGATCATGAATTTGTTCCCGATCAATCTAAACTAGGAATGCACCTAGCTATATTGGACCCAGAAAATTTTGTAGTTGCGGATATTATGACAACAGACCCACAGTTTGGATCCTTTCTTCAAAAAAGGCCTATCTTTGTTGAAATTAATCATGAGCAAAGAAAAAAAATTAATTTAAAAGAAGGAAAAGACTGGGTGTTTAATCCAGAGCTAAAAGATTTTTTTGAGCTTGAGCATATAGAAGAAGGACTATAAACAATGACCGATCCTTTTGAAAGACCAGCCAGACCGTGGGACCTATATAATAAAAAAATAGGAAGAGTAGAAAAACTTACGGCAGAAGAAAGACTAGATATTTGTAAAGGTTGTGAGTTTTTTATTAAGCCTACAACTCAATGCAAAAAATGTGGTTGCATAATGGCAGCAAAAGTAACGCTACCAAACGCAGCTTGCCCTATTGGAAAATGGGGACAAATTAAAAAAGAGGAGGAAATAATATGACACAGTACGAAGAATACATCGCTTCAAATCCTGCTAGACCTGCACAAAATTCTCAACCAATACCAGCTGACAATACAAAAAAGTTAGCATATGTTATTGATGGGAAAGTTGTTCAAACCTTGGCTACGGATGAAAGAATGTGGGCAATAATTTTAAGTCAGCCTACAATTGTAGATATCACAGATATCACTTTCCCAGACGAAGTGACTGAAGAGGGTACAACCCAAGTAGCAATCACAACAGACTGGAACTACGACGGAACCAACTTTACTAGGCCTTAATGACAGGACGCATGAAAAAAATTAATTTTGTTGTACCTTTAGGAAAACAAGATTTAACTTCTCCTTCTCCAGTAAAAGAACACGTACCTCAATGGTACAGAGATGGAGAAACTTATGACAATAAAGGCGCAGCAGGATTAAAAACTTGTGTTCCATTTTTAGACGTAATGCTAAGCGGATACGTTGTAACTACTATAGACGATATAAACGTTTTTAAAAAAGATGGAGTATTGTATATAGAAGATGGAGTTTTAAAAGATGGTGTTTTTGAGCCTTACAAAAAAAGAGTAGAACACAATCATAAAATTGAAGAGTCACAAATTGTAAGTAGATTTATTAATGAAAGAAAATCAAATTCTGGCTCTACAATACCAAGGCCAGCAGGTCATTTAAAAAATCATTTTGTGTGGCAAGGCAAATGGGGATGGAAGGTTCCAAGAGGATACTCTGTTCTAGTAACACACCCATTTAATCGATTTGATCTACCCTTTACAACTACGTCTGGGATAATAGACAGTGATGGTTGGGTTACGCCAGGAAATATTCCATTCTTTTTAAAAGAAGATTTTGAAGGGGTTATTTTAAAAAACACCCCAGTTGCTCAAATTTTCCCATATAAAAGAGAAAGCTGGAAAATGGGTACTAGTAAAATCCTACAGTCTAGAAATAAAACTGATTCTCCAGATAGAAGCAAGATAGGATACTACAAAAACAAATACTGGAACAGAAAGACATATAACTAATCTGGGGGTATAATATTAGGTATGGCAACATCATTCCCAACTAGCATAGATGAACTTGTAAATCCTCAAGGTACGGATTCTGTCAAGGAGGTTTCGCATGCCGCCCAGCATTCCAATGCAAATGATGCTATTGAGGCCCTTGAGCAAAAAGTTGGTGTTAACAATTCAACAGATGTTAATTCCTTAGACTATAAAGTAAAACAACTAGAATTAAATTTTCAAGACCCAGAAGAGATTAAAGATCTTGCTGCAGGTCTGTTAAATCATACTGACCATCAAAATATAACTGCTACATGGAATCAAGTAGCAGATAGAATTGTTTTAAATGTTTCCCAGGTGCCAGCAGCAGGATATGCAGAACAAGTTAAACACATAGTAAAAGCTGGACAGGCATTAAATATAGGACAACCAGTTTACGTTTCAGGATCAACTGGAACAAATATGATAGTTACTGCAGCTTCGTATTCTGCAGAGTCTACATCTTCTAAAACTTTAGGGTTAATGGGACAAACCCTTGCTTTAAACGATTCTGGATTTGTTGTTTCAGAAGGATTATTGCCAAATTTAAATACGTCTACTGCAACGGCGGGAGATCCAGTATGGCTTGGAGCAAATGGAACACTTATATATGGTCTTGTTAATAAACCAGCAGCGCCAAATCATCTTGTATTTATTGGAATTGTAACCAGAGTACATAATGAAAATGGTGAAATATTTGTTAAGGTTCAAAATGGATTTGAGCTACAAGAGTTACATAATGTAAAAATAACAGCTCCAGCAACAGGAGAAGTTTTAATATATAACGCCACAACTGGTCTGTGGACAAACACAGACACAATGGCATCAAAAATATACGTCGATACAGCAGTATCTGGATTAAGCAATACATCTGCAGCAACATATATACCACTTAATTTAATGGGAGCGGTAGATGGCGTAGCAGAACTTGATGAAAATGGATTTGTGCCACAGTCGCAATTAGACATTGATGAAAGAATTCAAGACAAAGCTGCAAAGTTAATAACAGATGGAACCCACTATAATATTACAGTTGCTTATGATGATGTAGCAGCAAAACTTAATTTAACAGCAACATATGACCAAGCAGAAACCATATCTGCAATTGCCACAGCCTTAACTGCGGGAACTGGCATAACTAAAACATCTTCATCAACACCTCCAAATTATAGAGGCGAATACGGCAATGGCGAATACTATGCATTAAATGATGTTGTAATTATTCCAGAAGGAAGCCCATACGGAATAGTTGGTTCATACTTTATAAGATCTGGCAATCCAGGAAATCCAGGGTATCCGCCAGAACCAGGCGGAGCCACAAATGGTTCTTGGACACTTTATACTTTTTCACAAACAATAACAATAGGCGTAGATACAAACTCTATTGCTACACAGTCTTATGTTAATACAGCAATAGCTAATCTTGTAGATGGAGCCCCAGCCCTCCTAGATACGCTAAACGAAATAGCGGCAGCCATAGGGGATGATGCAAATTTTGTAACAACAATAACAACCGCTTTATCGACCAAGTTAAATATAGATACTGCAGCATCAACATACCTTGCTTTAGCAGATACTGATGAAAGAATTCAAGATGTTGTTGGCGGCATGGTATCTGGAAATACAGAGTCTACAGGTCTTGCAGTTACTTATGATGACCCAACGGGCAAATTAAATTTTGAAATAACTACAGCAAACCTTCCAGGATTTACAGAGGCTGCTCAAGACTCTGTAGCAAGCTTATTTACACACGCAGGGCACTCAAATGTTACCGCAACATATGACGATGTCTCAAATAGAATAAATCTTGCAGTCACAGCACAGCTTACACAAGAGCAGGCTCAGGACTATATTGCTCCGCTATTTACTCATGGGCTAAATCCAAATATTACAGCAACTTATGATGACGCAAATAACAATTTAATTTTAGAAACAATCATTCCTCCTTCAAAAGCAATTATGTCTGCATCCGCCCCTTTATCACCAGCAGACGGAGAATTTTGGTTTGATACAGATGAATTTAGAAGTGGAACAACAAGATCGCTTAAGGTATGGAATGCATTGTCTTCTACTTGGGAATATGTAGCAACAGATCTTTCTCTTTCAACAACAAATACATGGACATCTAAAAATACTTATACAAATGGTGTAATTATTGGATTAGATAATCCTCCTGCAGACCCAGTACACGGACAAATTTATTACAATAAGCCGCTAGACAAACTTAAAGTTTGGGACGGGTTGCTATGGCAAGATATTCAAGGATCAGGTGGCGGGGGCGGAGGCCTAACATTAATTCCTACAGACGTTACTGCACCGCCAAGCACATTCTTTGTTGGATTAATTGCTCCGCCAACAGGAGCTACAGCAAATGGAGATTTATGGATTGACGTAGACGATGTAGATACGCCATTTAATCAATTCTTCACTGGAGGAGTTGCCCCAGACCCTCAGCAATACGAATTTTGGGTTGACAATGTAGAGCCAATACAAGAATTAATTTACAGTGCTGACGAACCAATAACGCCCTCTTACGCAGGCGAGCTTTGGATAGACACAGATGAGTATGATGGAGCAATTGTTGAATTTGGCACAGAAGCTCCAAATCCAAGTAACGTTCAGCTATGGGTGGATTTAAATGAAAACGAAACCCCGACCTATTATAAAGATTTAACTTTTACTAATTATGCAACAATTGCTAATTTTCCAGCAAATGCTCCAAATGGATACATTGCTGCAGACGCAGCAACAGGACTTGCATATGTAAGAAGCCAAGGCCAATGGCTGGCCATTGTGACCTCTTCTAATATTAATAGCATTATTAGTTCTAATTCGACAGTTTTTGAAGATTTAAAAGCTCTAGCCTGGATGGGATTTGAATAACCATTCTGGTATACTTTACGTAGGAGGGGTATAAAAATATGTCACTAAAAAGATGGAACGGATCCTCATGGGTTACCGTTGCTGGCTCAAGACCAGGACCCCAAGGCGCAACTGGACCAACAGGCGCAGCCGCAACTATTTCTGTTGGAACAGTAACAACTGTTGCAGCAGGACAAGCAGCACAAATTACTAATGGCGGATCTTCAAGTGCTGCAATATTTAATTTTCAAATTCCTCAAGGACCAACTGGCCCAGCAGGAACTCCAGGAACACAAGGTTTAGCGGGACAAAGAGGTACATATACTTTTGTAGGAATTAATAATCCTACACCAAGTAATCCAGCAAATAAATTAGGTTTAGACACATATCTAAACACAACAACTGGAGATTACTTTCAGTATGACTCTAATACAACCAACTGGGTACTGCAAGGAAATTTAAAAGGACCCACTGGAACAGCGGGAGCTCAAGGAATAACAGGACCAACTGGTGCCACAGGACCAGCTGGAGAAACAGCAGTACAGAACGTAATTAATGAATTAAATTCTTGGAAAGCGGATCAGGTTTTAAATCTTGGTGTATACTATCCAAAGTATGAGTTCTTAACAAACATGTCACAGAATAATGCAACGCTATTAGCGACAAGCATGATATTTTAGGAGAAAAAAAATATGGCAAGAAAAATTGTAAATCTTACAGGAATTGGTTTTGTACCAGGAACGGGCACACTTACTCTTCCACAAATTATTCGTAGAGAAAAACTTTTATTAATTACTAATACGACAGCCAATAAGATTGTATACAATTTTGCTGACCCAGCACTTGGCCTTTATTCTCATACAATTGATCATGGCGGCGAATATGGAGATTCCACTCACTCAAAAACAATTCTTGTATTAAAATACAATACCGCAAACATGCTTCCAACAGATTCATGGCAGATTGTTTATGACACAGAAAACGAAAGATTTGAGCCAGCCGATTACATGGTTGACGCCGTAGGAAAACTTAGAACATCAAACCCTAAGTCTCTTATTGATACAGACTTCGAATACGGTATTCAGAACTCTAAGTGGGAAACACTTACGATGATTCAAAACTACCCAGGATTTTTTGGCAGATCTTCAGGAGGAAACGCTTTAGATGTTCAGTTAATTGAAGGAAATGGAGCTACCCCTGTTTCTACAGTAACTGTTTCATGTAATTCTCCTCACGGATTAAGCTCAGGAGATGTAATTTCAGTTCAAGAAACAACAAACGATCAAGCAGACGGAACATTTTTAGTCTTCCCTACTTCTGCAACAGCATTTACATATACAGCAAAAGGAATAGTATCAGGAAATATTCAAGACGGAACTTTAACATCTGTATATGGCGGAGGAATTTTTGATAATGCCCACATCATGGGAGGAGTTGTAGGACAGCTAGGATCATTTTCAGCAGTATCCGACCAGGCAACACCTTCAAGAATTACTATAGTTACGACAAAGCCACACGGGCTTCTTCCAGGAACACCAGTTCTTGTTACAAAAAAAGAAGGAAGCAACTTCTTTGGAAGCTTTTTTGTTGATACAGTGTCAACACCAAACTCAATGTCATTTATGGCAACATCTCAAATTAATAACCCAATTAACACAACAGATCAAGGGTTCTATGCAAAACCAGAAGGATATGTTAACCACCGACCAATGGACGGCGGAGTTAT
>Ga0315903_10006583_pt1 | contig 14785 bp, 12 predicted proteins | sample LakEriMetagenome_7_FD_203524 | JGI IMG/M metagenome (GOLD analysis project Ga0315903, IMG submission 203524) | Freshwater fungal communities from buoy surface, Lake Erie, Ohio, United States - Buoy 2 MA119 | ecosystem: Environmental > Aquatic > Freshwater > Lake | place: USA: Lake Erie, Ohio...
TTGACGCGCACAGGTGTGCCCGGCGTGAGATTGCCCATATCGGCGCGAATCACTTGCGCACCGAATTCCAGCCCGCTAGTGATCTCTATATGGTGGTCGTCGCCTACCAGGCCGGTGCTGCCAAGCGCGACAGGCACGCGCTCGATTTTGTTATTCGCGATAGCGAATACGAAGCTGCTTTCATTTACCTTACGTACTGCGCTTTGTGGCAGTGCCATGACACCCGATTTACTACTCAGGAGTAGGCGACCCTCAGCAAACATGCCGACTCGCAGTAAATTTTGGGGATTGGTAACCTGCACATAGACAGGGACGGAGCGGGACCCTGCTTGCGTGGATGGATTGATGCGCACGACTTTGCCGTCGAAGTGCTGTGGCAAGCCCTCGACAGATAGCTCTACTTTCTGACCAATCGCGACCCGCGCGATTTCGCTGCTGGGTACCGCGGCCTCTAGTTCAAGTTTTTGCAGATTCACGATTTCAATTAATCGGGAATCAATCGATACTTTTTCGCCAGGCTGCACATGGCGTACCGACACAAGACCTGAAATTGGTGAGCGGCTAACGGTATCGTTCAGTGATTTCAGAACAATATCCAGTGCACCTTGGGCTGCGTCCACGCTCGCTTTGGCAGCAGCGTATTGGCTCGCAGAATTATCAAGTGCGTTTTTCGAGATGAAACCCTTCTCAACCAGCGCCAGATTATTGTCACGTGTCTTGGTGGCGATCTCCAGCTGTGCGCGAGCGTTGTTGAGATTGCCGCGTGCTTGTGAAACACGGGCGTCGTACTCGGCGGTATCCAGCTTCACCAGGATTTGGCCAGCGGCTACTGCTTCACCCTCGCGCACCATCACCGCGCGTACTTCAGCTGCAACCTTCGCTTTCATCGTCACCTGATCAACGGCGCGCAGTGTGCCCGTCAGCTGCATCATTTGTCGCAGCTCAGTCGGCTCGGTGGTCACCACTTCGCTCGCCAAGAACTCAAGCGCTGTCGGTGTATTTGTTTTTTCCACAGCAGGCATTGCCGGCGCAGGATTTACGGGCGCTTTGGCGTTGAACCAGAAACGAGCGCCGACCACCGCTATTACGATTAGAACAATGATGAGGACAATATTGCGTGTACGCATGTCGATAAAGAGTGTTAGGTGGAACGATTGCTCGGTGTCTCGAAACCGCGCGTCAACAGATCAACTAGGCAATCAAGGAAGGCATCAGGGTCGATCGGGTCCAGGTGACAAGCATGCAACGAGTGGCGCCACATCGTCAGCATTAGCATCGGCGCAATAATCACGCGGGTAGCCATCGCGGTGTCGACTGGTCGGAACTCATCGAGCGCCACACCACGCTCGATGATGCGCGCGAGTAGTGCACCACCCCGTGACACCACTTCTTCATGGTAGAACCGTGCTACATCCGGAAAATTACCTGACTCGGCCATCATCAGTTTCGATATGCCGGACAGTTTGGTGGCGCCGATACGCTGCCACCAGCCATCAATGCAAAGGCGCAGCAAATGACTACTGTGCCCCTCGAAGTTGTTGATCAACTCCTCCGCATCGGCCAGCGGCGGCACCATGTTCTCTCTTATCACCGCTTTGAATAGTTCTTCCTTGTTCTCGAAGTAGAGATACAGCGTACCTTTTGAAACACCAGCACGTGCAGCGACTTCATCTAGCCGAGTTGCTGCGTAGCCGCGCTCGACGAACAAATCAAGTGCTGCGGCCAGCAGTTCCTGGGGGCGGGCATCTTTGCGGCGTTCCCAGCGGGGTCTGCTGCGGGAATCAACAAGCGTGGGCATGGCGGTTTGGGTGCCTGACGGATAACTAACCGGGGGGTCAGCAATATAGGCCGCGCAATGAAATAACGTCAAGCAATTCAGGGCAAGTGCCATGGTACGCCCCAAAGAACAGCGGGAACCCTTATTCACCGGGGGGGTACGTATCGGGGTGATCCCAAAATGTTATTAAATTAACAAAACAGTAGACCCGAACCCACTTGGAGTCTGGTCAGCCTGTCACGACTGGCGAGACCCACTCTCTCTTCTGAACTCGAAAGGACAGCCATGGACAGATCCTCGTCACTCTCTCGTAGTGATTCGCGCAGTAGCCTGGAAGATTCCAGCGACTCGTCGCCACATGAAACGCGGGAAACGGAGGCCGCGCCGGTGCAGCCAAGCCTGACACAGGGTCGGCGGCGAGCCGGTACTTGGACCAGCGCGATGGTGCCGCCGTCACCCCGCAGTGCGCAAGAAAAAAGCAGTGAACCAACGCTGAAACGCCGTGGACTGGAGCGACAAGCGACTGCATCGACTTACCGGCCGACGGGCCATGCTACGTCCGTTAACGCGACGCCTAGCACCGCCAACAGCAGTACGACGACCACATCGACGGTCACTTCCGCCAGCAATGCGACAAGTGCGTCGACAACAGCGGCCAACCCCCCATCTAGTAACACGCCGGTTGCAAGTTCGTCCTCGTCACGTACCGCCGATGCCGGGAAAAAGCTCTGGCTAAGTTGGTCGGATTTGCCCGAAAAAATCAAGTCGGTGATTCGTGCCGGGTTACAGTCCGAGGGAACGTTGAGCGGTAAGGCGCTGGGGATGTTGTTGGTGGCGATAGAAAGCGGTGCAGGTGCTAAGGTGCCGGAGGCACGCAGTGGTGGTGCACCAATCCTTCGCGGTGAACAAATCATTCAAGGCTACACCGGCGACCAGACACCAGGTGGCCCCGGGAAAGACATCAATATCATCAAAACATTTTTGCAGCCTTTCCTGCATAAGCATCTCAATACACCAGAGCTTAAAGAGGTTCGCAAGAAGGTCCAGCGCAACTATGAAAATATCCACAAGAAGCTGTCAGGCTATGACACTTCTGGGCTGCGTGGAGCACAAGTCTTGGAACTCGAGGGTTACAAGGATTTGATGACAGAGGTGATCAAGCCACTGATTGACTACCTGCTTGGCCCAGCGTTGGATCTGAAAGCCTCGGGATTGAGCGGACCCATGAAAGACCTACTGCAATCCGTTGATACGCATATGGTCAAGTGGCTGAAGGAGAAGGGTCCAAAAGATCTGGAAGAGCAGTTTATTCTTCGGCGTTCGGCCATGACGTCTCTGCTGGCTGTTCGCGGCCTTGGTTTTATCTGGAAACAAAAGTTCAGCGAAGTTGAAAAAACCGACGAGCAATTTTTTCAGCGTTTGCTTGTTTTTTTTAACGCTTATATGAACTTCAAACTCGACAGGCTCTATCTGGCTATTATGTTGAAAACGGAAAATCAGCCAGACGATATCAAGGGTTTTCTCAAAGGTCTTCTCAAAGGAAAGGCGCTACGTGAGCGGCAGGGAATGAACACTATTCATTCACCACGCGGTAAAACCAGCGTGATGGGAAAAATTGGACAGCTATTTTCATCCTCAGGAAGTGAATCCAATAAGGATGTGCCGCTATCGCCACGAGATGCATCCGTGATGGCAAAGTCAATGAAAGAAAGTGAGACTCGAAAATTAAATGTCGAACGAAAGCGTGCTGCGAAGCTTAACGATTTTGCCCGTGAACTGAGGCTTGCCGACTTCTCGCCTGCATTCATGAAGCAACTCAAGGAAAAAGTCACGGACTCGCGGGAGCAGTTTGCTGAGTTCAAAAAAGAGCCGGCGACCTATTGTCTCAAGCAGATGGAAGCTTATGTCGCGGGACTGGCACAGCAAAACAAGCCTGTTCCAGACAACTATCAAGCTTTCCGCAATAAGCTGGCCAGGTGGGCGGCCGAGGAGGCCACAGATTCCGCCTCGGAAGAAACTTCTCCCCGCCAAGTGCTTAGTACTCTGCCGACATCCTCTGCCGCGACGACCAGTAGCGCAGCATCATCGCGGGCACCTAGGGCGTCAGACACACTCACTGCATCCACCACGGGCCCTACCATCTTTTCGTCTTCTTCAGCGATTTCACTGGACTTGTCTCAGCTGAGAAAAAGTCCCTTCGCTGACGAAGAAAGTGCGAGCCGGACCGAGCCGAGCGACAGTACTGACGTCGAGACTGAAAGCTCAAACGAGCCGAAATCGTAAACGCAGTATTGATACCCAGCAGCGTAGCCATAGCGCGATAGCCAGGCGGACCTTTTCAGGTTCGCCTGTTTTTTGTGGACAGCCACATATCGGTAATGGCGCGGACTTTATGGCGGACACGACCCAGATAACTACCCCGTGGTAAGCTTCGCAAGCGCAAAGTAAGCGCAACCTGCAAGTCAGCACTGTTTCGCAAAGTACTTCTACTCCGCTTTTCATTAAACTTTCTCCCGCATGGAAATTTCCCTCGCCATCAAGGTCATCATCATGGGCATCGTCGAGGGCTTGACGGAGTTCCTGCCAATTTCCTCGACCGGCCATTTGATTCTTGCCGGTAGTCTGCTGAACTTCACCGGCGAAAAAGTGAAGGTATTCGAGATTGTGATTCAGGCCGGTGCCATGCTGGCCGTATGTTGGGAGTATCGGGTCAAAATCGCACGCGTGATTCTGGATTTTCGCCACGACATTGCAGCGCGTCGCTTCGTCGTCAATCTGCTAATCGCGTTCCTGCCCGCGGTGATACTTGGCCTTGCTTTTGGCAAGGCGATCAAAGCGCATCTATTTAAACCTGTACCGGTTGCATTAGCATTCATTGTCGGTGCTTTTATCATCATCATCATCGAGAGGCGGCACCGTCGCGTGGTCTATTCTCGGGTCGACTCAGTCGATGATATGAGTGCGCTCGATGCGCTGAAAGTTGGGCTTGCACAGTGCTTTGCGCTGATTCCGGGTACTAGCCGCTCGGGTGCCACCATCATCGGTGCCATGGCGTTTGGCTTATCTCGTCAAGCTGCGACCGAATTCTCTTTCTTTCTTGCGATTCCTACCTTGTTTGGTGCAACCGCCTATTCGCTTTACAAAGAAAGAGCACTACTTTCCGTGACTGACTTGCCCATGTTCGGGCTAGGTGCCTTATCGGCATTCATCTCAGCCTTTTTGTGTGTGCGCTGGCTGCTGCGGTATATCAGCTCGCATGATTTCATGGTGTTCGCTTGGTACCGAATCATCTTTGGCGTACTTATCTTAGTCACTGCATGGACCGGCTGGGTGCAATGGACTGAGTGAAGTACTGAATTTTAAGACTGACTCCCTCAGATCGCCCGGGCGCGCCTCATTGACGTTGGAATACAAGATCCCAGACGCCGTGACCTAGCCGTAGCCCGCGCCGTTCAAATTTTGTCACCGGTCTGTATGGTGGTCGCTCCGCATAAGCTTCCGCAGTGTTGCGCAGGCTGGTGTTGGAAGACAAGACGTCTAGCATCTGTACTGCATAGTCTTCCCAGTCGGTAGCGCAGTGTAAGTAGCCGCCGACTGCAATGCGCGAGGCAAGTAGCTCGACAAAAGGCGCCTGAATCAGGCGACGTTTTTGATGCCGCGCCTTATGCCATGGATCTGGAAAAAACACATGCACACCAGCCAGTGACGCTGGTGCCAGCTGATGGGTCACGACCTCGACCGCATCATGCTGAATCAGCCGTAGGTTGCTCAAGCTCTGCTCATCGATCATTTTCAGCAAGCTGCCGATGCCCGGTGTGTGCACCTCGACGCCGATGAAATTTGTGTCGGGTATCAGGGCCGCAATATGGGCGGTGGTCTCCCCCATGCCGGTACCGATCTCAAGGATGGTAGGGGCGTGTCGGCCGAAGGTCTTCTCGAGGTCGAGTACCGACTTTTCAAACGGTAGACAGTACCGAGGTGCGAGCGTTTCAAGCGCACGCGCCTGCCCGTCCGATAGCCTGCCCATACGCGTGACAAAGCTGCGAATGCGGCGCTCAGTCGGGTCGTAGGGTAGGGCGCGCCGTGCGCTTGGATTAAGGCGTTCAGTCATCGACAAGGGTAGGATGGAGCGGGTGAAGGGAATCGAACCCTCGTATGCAGCTTGGGAAGCTGCCGTTCTACCATTGAACTACACCCGCACGTGACCGGATTTTACCGGACGAGTTGGATAAGAATATCAAAATAGTAATTTGCTATCGATCTCGGCAGAGAAATTCCCGATAATCAACCGCACCTGCAGTTGGTAAACTAAAATGAAAGTCTACGTAGCGAGAGCCTGGTATTGAGGGTGCCGGGGTTTGTCAGCACGTACTATTCAGCGTACCTCAGGCTTGGCCGCTTGTTTATTGGAGACCATAAATGAAAATAGTGAAAAACTGCCTAAGCATCTCTGTCTTGTTGGCTGTTGTACTAATGTCGTCGGGCTGCGAGACCATGTCTTCAGCGTATGACTCGACCAAGGATACGGTATCGGGTTGGTTTGGTAAGGGCGATAAGAAAGCTGACTAAGTCCCCCTGTGAAGAAAAATGCCGCTCTGATGAGCGGCATTTTTTACCTGTGCTCATCGTGGGCACAGGTAATGGAGCCAGCCTGAATCGTATAAGACGGCTTAACTTTGCTGCGATGGTTTTCGATTCGACCCTGCCACTAGCTCAAAGCGGAATAGTCTGCATTCAATAGCGCCGTTGAAAAACGGCGTTTTCTTTGATTCCTTTAAGCGTAGCATGCGCGGGAGTGTCAGGTCTGCAGTGAAGAGGCAGGCAGTCCAGCCGGCAAAGCGCTGCTTCAAGGTGCTGCCAAATGCACTAAAAAAAGCAGTGGCAAGCTCATCCGGCTCTTGTGAGCGATCGCCGCGCATACCGATACGTTCGCCGTATGGCGGGTTAGTGATTAGCAAGCCGGGAAGTTCTGTGGGCGGCTTTACTTCTTGTGCATCAATTTGTTTAAGCGGGATATCGAAGTGAATACCGGCGCGCTGAAGGTTATTGCGTGCCATTACCAACATGTCGCCAGAAATATCGCTGCCGAAAATCGTTGGTGCAGTGGGCAGTGGCAAAGGCTTTACCGCATGACGAACCGCATCCCATTCGTCTTGTTTGAAGCGATTGAATTTTTCAAAGGCGAAGCGACGGTTCATACCGGGCGGCATACCGGCCAGTATTTGCGCTGCTTCGATCAGCAGCGTGCCTGAGCCACACATCGGATCAAATAAGGGCGTGCCGGGTTTCCACCCAGCGGTGCGCAGCAGACCGGCGGCAAGATTCTCGCGCAGCGGCGCGTCACCGGTGTCTAGTCGCCAGCCACGCTTGAATAAAGATTCTCCCGAGGTATCCAAATAGACCGTGACCGTGCGCGCATCGAGAAAGCCCCAAATCCGCATGTCGGGCGTGCGCGTATCAACCGATGGACGCTTTCCGACGCGATCACGGAAACGATCACAGATACCATCTTTAATGCGCAGGGTTGCGAACTCGAGGCTCTTAAGGGGGGATTTGATAGCGTTCACATCAACCCGGATGGTGTGCTCCAAGTCCAACCAGTCCTCCCACGGTGCGCCAAGCGCCAGATCATAGACATCGTTTTCGTTGATGTAGCCGGATTGCGCAATGCGTAAAAGTACACGTGATGCTATCCGGGAGTGCAAATTCAACAGCATCGCATCTTGCAACGTACCAGAGCAATGCACGCCACCGGGAACGCTATTGTGTATCTTCAGCGTACGGCTGTGTGCTGCGATTTCATGGAGTTCCTCGGCGAGTGCGATTTCCAGCCCGCGCGGGCAGGGACAGAAGAAGGAATATGACATGGCGTACCTTTTATCCGTGATTGTCGAGCTACGGTAAGCACGACAAGATATGTCAGAGTATCAAACCAACTACTGGAACCTGGCCTACGCTAGGATGACAGTTCAAATGCTGATGACTTCAGTTTGGTAAAAATTGTTTTGAATTAGTACCAACAACTTCAAAGCTGTCATGCCGGCACAGACTGGAACCCAGCATTTTTCATCAGCTTTTCTGCAGCGCTCGCTCGACAAAATCCAACCGATCTTGGCCCCAGAATCCTTCGCCATCAATACGGTACCAGGGAACGCCAAAAACTTGTGCTGCAATGGCTTCTTCCGTATTGCGCTGAAGCTCATCAGCCGCTGCTTGGCTAGCAGAGTATTTCAGTAGCTCGTTACCATCCAAACCAACAGCGTTCGCGACGGCCACCAAAATATCCGGGTCAGCGATATTTTTTTCTTCTGCCCAGCAGGCGCGGCCCAGTGCACCGAGCAATGCCATCGCCGCATCGGTGCCGTTCTGATGAAGTGCAGCGATAATTAGCTTCGAACCGGGATCTCCAGCAACTGGAAAAAACGCCGGGTGAATATTCAAAGGAATCTCTAAAAATTTGCTCCACCGTGCCAGCTCGGCAAGACGATACGCCTGACGCTGCACAGGGCGTTGTGCCACCGGTACGCCACCGCTGGCGGCAAATACCTTAACCATATCTGCAGGTTTCAGTACTACTTGTGCATGATGCTTCTTCACGATGGCAGTGAAACGCTGATGCCCCAGATAAGTCCATGGCGATTGCGGTACAACGAAATACTCAACGATCTTTGCCATTAGGTTTCTCCCGAACTTAAACAGGTTTAATGATGACGAGGGCAACCGCAGCGAACATACCGATCACGGGCAGCTCATTGAACCAGCGATACCAGACATGGCTGCGGAAATTCTCGCCACGCTCAAATGCTTTCAATAATCGCTTACAGAGGTGGTGATAGCCCACCAGCACCAGCACAATCAGCAGCTTCACATGCATCCACAGGCTCTGCTGACCGACGCCGTAGTAAAGCCAGAGTATTAATCCGAGCGCGAGCGCAGGAATCATTAAGATGGTCATGAAGCGGTACAACTTATTCGCCATTAGCAGCAAGCGATCAATCGCTACGGGTTCGGTTTCCATCGCCAAGTTCACGAAGATGCGCGGCAGATAGAACAAACCCGCGAACCAGGATGCCACTAGCACGATATGAACGGTCTTGATCCAGAGATAAGCCATCGCTTAGACCCGCACCTCGCCATGGCCCAGCACTACGAACTTGACTGATGTGAGCCCCTCCAGGCCGACGGGGCCACGTGCGTGCAGCTTATCGTTCGAGATGCCGATTTCGGCACCGAGTCCGTATTCGAAGCCGTCAGCGAAGCGTGTCGAGGCATTCACCATTACCGATGCTGAGTCGACTTCGCGCAGGAACTGCAGCGCGCGGGAATAATCTTCCGTGATGATGCTATCGGTATGCTGCGATGAGTAGGTGTTGATGAAATCAATCGCCTCGTCGACACCCGAGACAATCTTCACCGAGAGAATCGCATCAAGATATTCAGTGTGCCAGTCTTCTTCGGTTGCCGCTTTCAGCATTGGGTAGCCAGCTAGTATATTCATTGCTTCCGCGTCGGCACGTAGCTCTACCTGTTTTTCAGCAAACAACTTGGCTAATTCGGGTAGAGCACGTTGGGCAATGTCACGCGCGACAACGAGCGTCTCCATGGTGTTACAGGTTCCATAGCGATGACATTTTGCGTTGAAGGCTACAGGTAATGCTTTGGCGATGTCAGCTTTGTCATCAATGTACACATGGCAGATACCGTCGAGGTGCTTGATCATCGGTACCTTGGAATCTTTCATCAGGCGTTCGATTAAGCCTTTGCCACCACGCGGCACGATGACGTCGATGAACTCCGGCATGGTGATCATCGCGCCGACTACTGCGCGGTCTGTTGTTTCGATGATCTGAACTGCTTCTGACGGCAAGCCAGCACCTGCCAAACCTTCTTTGACTAATTTTGCGAGCGCCTGATTGCAATGAATGGCTTCCGATCCACCGCGCAGAATCGTCGCGTTACCGCTCTTGATGCAGAGCCCGGCCGCGTCGACAGTAACATTTGGTCTAGCCTCGTAAATAATGCCGATCACGCCCAGCGGCACCCGCATCTGCCCAACCTGAATACCGCTCGGGCGGTACTTCATATTCGTGATTTCGCCGATGGGGTCGGGCAGTGCGGCAATTTGCTCCAGACCCTCGGCCATGGTGGCGATCGCTTTTTCGGATAGCGTGAGACGATCGACCAGCGCAGCGGCAAGGCCATTGGCGCGCGCTGCATCCAAGTCTTGTTGATTGGCTGCGGTGAGCAATGCCGCATCACGTCGAATCGCTGCCGCAATGAGTTGTAGCGCGCGGTTTTTCGCGGCAGTGTCAGCCTTGGCCATGGCGCGTGACGCCTTGCGCGCAGCGCGACCAATGTCGGTCATGTAGTGTTGAATATCCATCAGTATTATTTCCTTGCTACGAACAGCGCCAGTTGAAGCAGTGCATCCCATGCATCACCGGCAAAATCTTTGGCGCGTAATCCCTTGATCATACGGTCGACTTGCGCTGCTTTCGCCAGTGCATCACGCAGCGTCGCGAGTTTAACGCGCGACAGCGCTGGTGCCATCAGACGTTCGCGTGGGCCCCAGATTCGATACTCTTTCAGCATGGCCGCAAGCGGTCGGCCCTCGTCGCTGCCTATTTTCAGCTTCAGCAGTGTGCGGATCTCCTCGCTGATTGCCCATAGCACCAAGGGCAAGGCTTCGCCCTCTCCCTTCAAGCCTTCCAGCATGCGCGTGACCCGCCCCAGATCGCCTGACAGCATCGCCTCGGAGAGTTTGAACACATCGTAACGCGCGACATTCAGCACTGCGTCTTGTATCTGATCCAGCGATAGTCTGCCTTCAGGATACAGTAAGGCTAATTTACGGATTTCCTGGTGGGCCGCCAGCAAATTACCTTCGACACGTTCGACCATGAACTCCAGCGCATTCTTGTCAGCGCTTTGGCCTTGGTTCGCGAGTCGTTGCCCTATCCATTGCGCCAACTGATGCCGCTCGATGTTGGGAATCTCGATATAGATCGCATGCCGCTGCAAGGCAGTCACCCAAGCACTTTTTTGTGTCACCCAGTCGAGCTTGGGTAGCGTGATCAAGGTCAGTGTCTCGCCCGCTTCGGACCCCACGCAGGTGGTCGCATAGTCTTGCAATGCCTGACCACCTTCCTTGCCCGGTTTGCCACTGGGGATGCGCAGTTCGATCAGCTTGCGGTCGCCGAACAAGGACATCGACTGCTGTGCCGACTGCAGCTCACCCCATTTGAAATAGCGCTCCGCGACCAGAACCTCGCGCTCGGAAAAGCCAGCAGCGCGCGCCTTGGCACGAATTCGATCCGCTAATTCAAATAAAAGAAGCTGCTCATCACTGCTGATGACGTACAAAGGCGCCAGAGATTTGTCGAGATGCGCATCGAGCGCGTCGGCGCGCACCTGCATGGCTTATAGCTGTTCCAGCTTGACTCGCGCCAGCTGACGCATGATTTGCGCAACGGCATCGCGACGCAAATCCTCGAAGGTCATGCGTTCTTCTTGTTCCTTCGCCAGTGCCTGTTCTTCACTGTATGGGAGGATGAATTGCAGCGCGATTTCAGGCGGTTGAAGTAACTTGTTATTTTTAGCGTCGGTGACTTCGAAACTTACCCGGTAAGTCAGGCTGAACTCTCGCACCTTGCCCTGAGCATTTAGCGTCAGTACTTTTTTTTCTTGCGCCTGCGAGAGCACACGCAGTGTAACCAACGCGGATTTCGCATCCTCAGTCAATTGGGTGTTGTTGGCACGGATTATGGTGCGAAGATCGCGTTCGAGCGGTGTACCGATCGGTACATCGAGATAGATAGACTCAATAGTCAGTCGGCTTTCGGGTGACCACCCACGCAGCTGAAACCCACAGGCCGCCAGCAACATGATGAGTACGCCAAGTGTGACGTAACGGATGAATCTATTCAATACATTCTCCTTCAGGCGACGATATTGACCAGTTTTCCGGGCACGATGATGATTTTTTTCGGCACGCCCTCGACGAATTTTTTTACATTTTCGTCGTTTAGCGCAGCGGACTCGATACTGGCCTTGTCTGCCGACTTGGCGACGGTGATCTTGCCGCGAAGTTTACCGTTCACCTGAATCATCAGCTCGATATGCGATTGCTCCAATGCGCTGCCGTCAACTCGCGGCCAAGGCGCATCCAGTAAATCGCCATGCGCCTGTGCATATCCTAGAGCCGTCCACAGCACGTGGGTCAGATGCGGCGCGACAGGGTAGAGCACCCGCAAGAAGATGCTAACGCATTCCCCTAACGCTGCACGAGAAGCAGGCGCTGGCGGCAGTGTGGTTGCCTCCAGCAGGTTGAGCATTTTCATCGAGGCCGACACCACAGTGTTGTACTGCAGGCGGCTGTAGTCATGATCAGCCTGTTGCAGTAGCTTGTGCATCTCAAGACGCAGCGTCTTGATGTCGGCGTCATCAGCGGCACTGACGCTTAATACCGGATCGAGGTCGGCTGCATGTGACTGCGCATAATTCCAGACTCGACGTAGAAAGCGGTGCGCACCTTCGACGCCTGCGCCTGACCATTCCAGCGTCTGTTCGGGCGGAGAAGCAAACATAGTGAACAGCCGTGCAGTATCAGCGCCGTATTGATCAATAATGGCTTGTGGATCAATGCCATTATTTTTCGACTTCGACATTTTCTCGGTGCCACCGATCTGAACCGGCTGGCCATCACTTTTCAGTGTGGCTGAAACAGGACGACCCTTGTCGTCATGTGCCAGCGCTACATCCTCCGGGTTGAACCAAGTTTTTTTGCCAGTGCTGTCCTCGCGATAATAGGTCTCGTTCAGCACCATGCCTTGCGTCAGCAAATTGACAAAAGGCTCATCGAATTTGACCAGTCCGAAGTCGCGCATGACCTTGGTCCAGAAGCGCGCATATAAAAGATGCAGCACGGCGTGTTCGATACCACCGATGTATTGATCCATCGGCATCCAGTAGTCATTGCGCGCATCGACCATGGCGTCGTTCGAACCCGGCGAACAGTAGCGCATGTAATACCAAGACGAATCGACGAAGGTATCCATGGTGTCGGTTTCACGGCGCGCTGCCTGACCGCATTGCGGGCAATCGACTTTCAGGAATTCTTCGTGTTTGTTGAGTGGGTTACCGCTGCCATCGGGTACGCAATCTTCCGGGAGTACGACGGGCAGATCTTTTTCCGGCACCGGCACATCACCGCACGCCTCGCAGTGAATCATCGGAATCGGTGTACCCCAGTAGCGCTGGCGTGAAATTCCCCAGTCGCGCAGTCGGAAGGTCACTTTTTTCTCGCCAGTGCCGTGTGCGGCAAGATCACCGGCAACAGCATCTACGGCTGCTTGATAGCTGAGCCCATCATACTTGCCGGAGTTGACGCAGAACCCTTGCTCTTTATCGGCATACCAGTCTTGCCAGGCATCGGTGCTGTAGGTTTTACCCTCGATCGCGATGACAGGTTCGATAGGTAATTGGTATTTCTTCGCGAAGGCGAAGTCGCGCTCATCATGTGCTGGCACACCCATCACGGCGCCATCCCCGTAGGTGATCAGCACATAGTTGCCAACCCACACTTCGACTTGTTTGCCAGTTACGGGGTGCGTCACGAACAGGCCAGTCGGCATGCCCTTCTTTTCCATCGTCGCCATATCGGCTTCGATCACGCTACCTTGTTTGCACTCATTAATGAATGCCGCCAGTGCTGGATTGGTACTCGCCGCATGCGTTGCCAGTGCATGCTCAGGCGCTACGGCGCAGAAGGTCACACCCATGATGGTGTCAGCGCGGGTAGTGAACACCCACAGCTTGCCGTCGCTGATTAGTTGACCATCCTGCCCTTTGATTTCATGTGGGAAGGCAAAACGCACGCCCGTTGATTTGCCGATCCAGTTAGCCTGCATGATGCGTACACGCTCTGGCCAGCCGGGTAACTTGTGCTCAACGCAATCGAGTAATTCTTCCGCGTAATCGGTGATGCGGACGTAGTACATCGGGATTTCGCGCTTCTCGATCAGGGCGCCCGAGCGCCAGCCGCGGCCGTCGATGACTTGTTCATTTGCCAGCACGGTTTGATCGATCGGATCCCAGTTCACCGTGCCTGTTTTGCGGTAGATGATGCCCTTCTCGAGCATCTTCAGGAACATCCACTGGTTCCACTTGTAGTACTCAGGGCTGCAAGCCGCCATCTCGCGCGACCAGTCAATCGCCAGACCCATTGCCTGCATCTGCTGCTTCATGTGCGCGATGTTGGCGTAGGTCCATTGCGCTGGCGGCACACCGTTCGCCATCGCAGCATTTTCTGCGGGCATGCCGAACGCATCCCAGCCCATTGGCATCAGTACGTTATAGCCTTTCATGCGCAGCTGACGCGCCATCACATCATTGATGGTGTAGTTACGCACATGGCCCATGTGCAGCTTGCCCGAAGGGTAGGGCAGCATCGAGCAAGCGTAGAATTTTTTCTTCTCGTTACCCTCGGCATCGCGTGCGTGCTCGATTACCTTGTAGGCGTCAATCGCTTGCCAGTGTGCGCGCGCATTGCGCTCGACATCGGCCGGGCTGTATTTGTCTTGCATGGATTGATCTACAGCGTTCACTTAGCGACTCACATCTTTAGGATTGGTAACGAAACCGATTTTTGTCATGCCATTGTTTTGCGCGGATGCCATCACTTGCGCAATGACCTCATAGCGGGTGGACTTATCAGCGCGCAGTTGAAGTTCTGGTTGCGGCTTTTTTTGCGAAGCGGTTGCGAACCGTGTGCCTAACTCGTCGAGGCTCACCGAGTTGTTGTTCCAGAATAGCTTTCCCTCGGCATTAATGGAAAGGGTGATGCTCTCGGGCTTTTCTGGCGCCGGTGCCGAGGATGCGGTAGGTAGCTCGAGCTTTACCGCATGGGTAAACAGCGGTGCGGTGATGATGAAAATCACCAACAGCACGAGCATCACATCCACCATAGGGGTGACGTTAATTTCTGCCATCGGTGCTTGGTGGCCGTTA
>Ga0315903_10006585_pt1 | contig 14781 bp, 25 predicted proteins | sample LakEriMetagenome_7_FD_203524 | JGI IMG/M metagenome (GOLD analysis project Ga0315903, IMG submission 203524) | Freshwater fungal communities from buoy surface, Lake Erie, Ohio, United States - Buoy 2 MA119 | ecosystem: Environmental > Aquatic > Freshwater > Lake | place: USA: Lake Erie, Ohio...
AGTTTCCTAACCCTTTGGACAGGCCTGGGCAACCGCCTGGGCCTGATAAGTTTGACCCTAGCAAGGACGACTATGAACCAGCACCGTTTTAGGATGCGTCATGACTGATAAACACAATTCTATAACTTGGCGCAATTTGTATTTTTTAAATGAACCCTGGAATCCAGAGTCTTGGAGTTATACAGATCGTTCTTGTATAGATGAGCCTTGGAATCCTAAAGTATTGCTTGACACTTATACCACGGTCATACCTGATGAGCATGTAAACAACCGCTATTTTAAAAACAAAAAAGAAATTGCTAGGTCTGGAAACGGTATTCGTACATACACCCCGAAATTTAAAGAGTTATGCCATGAACGGGTAAACAATGGTTTTGAAAGAAACTGTTACTACATATTGCAATCTTTTGTCTATTACATACCTGATGCGTTGGTTAGCAACGGGTATGCAGATAGCCGACAAGTTTTGGTTTATTTTAAGAATGGTGAAAAAATTGCTCGATCTAAAAGCGGCGTATTAACATATACGCCAAAGTTTAAAGAGCTATGCCATGAATTTATAAACAAAATGTTTGATGATGTTATTTGCAATCACGAATGTCAAGGAGGCTGTAGCGGATATTTTTCTAAACCGCTGTACCTGTGCAAACATGGCACGATAGACGCTGGAGGACGAAATGAGCATTAAAGCAATGAAGCTGGCGCTGGAGGCGCTGCACCACAAAAAATGGTTTCGCATTGGGTCTGGAAAGCCAAACGACCCTAAAGTTGAAGCCGCCATCACCGCCCTCAATGCCGCCATTGAGGCGGCTGAGAAGCAGGAGCCTGTGGCGTGGGCAATGGACTACGACATTGAAAGTGTGCTAAGTGGCTTTTCCACACGTCTTATGGGTACAGCAATGCGAATAGAGTCAGCATTTCCAAAGCACCGAGTCAAATTGCTTTACACCACCCCACCCGCAGCACAGCCAGCACAGCAGGAGCCGGTGGCATGGATGCGTAAAGATGGAACTTTGCGATTTGCCGATGGAAAAATGTTTGCTGTTGGGCAGCCGTTCTACACCACCCCACCCGCACAGCCAGCACCTGTGCAGGAGCCTGTGGCGCGGGTATCGCTCCAATGGTTGGCTGAAATGATCTTGTCCGACTGCGGGCATAGCTCAAATTACACGCCGTTGCTGGATCGGGTGAAAGCGCGAATTGAGCAATGGGAACGAGCCAACTCAGCGCCCACCCCACCCGCAGCACAGCGCCAGCCGCTGACGGATGAGCAGATTGAATTAGGTCGTCGCGTCCTTTCGTGCTCTGATTTGGATTTATTTACGGCGGGCGCTCGATTTGCAGAAGCCGCGCACAACATCACAGGAGAACCGAAATGAGCGACAAAACAGGCGGGCCAGCGTTTCCGCAGGCGTATGAACATGTGGTAGTCCTCGCCCAAATGCATAAGGATGGCGAACTTGATGACGCGCAATTAAAACAGGCGTCCAGACAGCTTGCAGGAATGACCCTGCGCGATTACTTCGCGGGCAAGGCGATGCAGGGTTTGATGGGTCGGGTGTGGGGCAACCAGCCCGCAGAAGAACTCTTTCCGATCTGGGCCAAGTCTGCATACGCAGTGGCCGATGCCATGCTCAAGGCAAGGGGGCAGACATGACGCCAGCAACAATGTTTTACGGCGATCTTCGGGTGCTTGCATCTGATGCGGTTCAGATGGCTGAGAACGCCTACAAAAAAGGGCAAGCTGACGAGCGCGAGCAGTGTGCGGCGCTGATTGAATCCCGTAAGACCGGCGCGAATGAATTGATGGACGCTGTGCGTGATATGGAAGCAAAAGCTATACGAGCAAGGGGGCAGTCATGAAAGAAGACATCATCCGTATGGCGCGGGAGGCTGGGTGGCCCGACGTGGCAGTTGACAACTTACCCGGCACTAAAGATATGGAGAGGCTAAAACGCTTTGCCGTTCTTGTCGCCTCAGCCGAGCGCGAGGCGTGTGCAAAGGCCTTTGAGGCAGAGGCTGACACTTGGACGGCATGGGCGCAAGTTGGAGCAGCGAAGCGCAAGGGTGGCGCTGCCATACGAGCAGCGAAGCGCAAGGGTGGCGCTGTCATACGAGCAAGGGGGCAAGAATGAGAGAAGACATCATCCGCATGGCGCAAGCGTGCTGGCCTTCTGACAGGCGTATGTGGGCAGTCGATGCTGATTTGCCCAGGCTTGAACGCTTCTTCCACATGGCCCAGGCAGCCGAGCGCGAGGCGTGTGCGGCGCTGATTGAATCCCGTAAGACCGGCGCAGACAAGCTGATGGACGCGGTGCGTGACATGGAAGCCAAAGCCATCCGAGCAAGGTCAGACACATGAAACAAGACATTGTTGTTGTTGCCGTTGGTCTGGTTGTTTGGTGTTGGTTGGTTGCGGACGTGTTGTTTTTATGGTCAAGAATGTAACCGCTTTGCCGTCTAAGTACTTTGCCGTTGGTCCGTACCGCGCTGAACAGATCGGCCCGACATGGTGGGGCGTGATAAACAAGAGCGGCGTCAACTGCCTGACGTTTGCCGAGAAGCGCGGTGCTGTGGTGACTGATGAGGCGCACGCAAAGCAGATTGCCGACGAGTGGAATTGTCGTATTAAGCCGTTTGTGTACCCGCAAGACCATTACGTTGCGCCTGTAACGCAGCGGCTAACCAATGCACAGATGGATAAGTACATACGCAGCCAAAGGCTTGTAGACAAGCAATGGGTGTCGCCTATTGTTTTACTTGGTGGCGCAGCAAGCGCAGCCGCAATTGACGCATGGGAGGATCAATGAAAAAGTTTGAAGATGCGGTTCAGCCAGAGCGACGAGCTAAGTTAGAAGCGTTGGCACGGCAAGACGCTGATGCGGCTGATCTGCGCTATCCACAAGAAAACATGGTATCAATGCCAAGCCTGAGTGATTTGCGAAAGGGCGCAACGTACATGGATCAAGTTGTACATGCTGGAGAAGGTCTAGTTTATATTGATGCTTACAAAAAGCGCATTGCGCGAAGGGAAAGGTCAAATCAATGAAATCTCGTATTCTTGACCCAAAATTTAAGTATGTGCCCGCTGCGGCGACAGACATTCAAGCAACATGGAGAAAATTCGGATGGAGGCCAACTAATGAACTGCCGTATGTGCGGGTGCAAGACAACAGTTTTAGAAACCAGGACAGAAATGTCGGCGCTAGTGATGCGACGGCGCAGGGGGTGCGGTCAATGCGGGAATAAATTCTTTACCTACGAAATAGACGATGGTTTGGTAGAGACATTAAAAAAGCATCTTGGGCCGCATGTCGCAGCGATCAAGAAAAAACAAAAACTTTACGCAAGAAACGAACAAATCTTGAACATGATGCGAACCGGGGAAAAACATTTTGTAATCGCCAGAACATTCAAACTTAGTGAAAACATGATTAGCACAATTGCCCGTCGCGCTGGCATACCGGCTTATCAAAGAACCACAAGGGAAAAAACATCAAATGAGTATGCTTTCCACACTGAAGAAAGACCCGTCCCCAAAGCCACTCACGGAGGTGCCCGACTTCGCAAGCTGGCACCACAAAAACCTAGCACAAGTGGCAACAGAAATGTTCCTACAGCTTAAGGAACAAGAGGATCAAATCAACGAATTGCGTAAAGCCCTGAAGACTGCAATTAACGCTTACAGAGAGGTACTGACAAAATGAGCGATCCGCAAAATTGGGAATCTCGTTGCCGTCTGTGTAACAACACCGGCTTTACCATTGATGGCAAACCTTGCGCTTGCCGTGACGACAAATTTAGCGACAAACTAGCGATGGTGCTAGTTGGCTTTATTTGCCTATTGGTCGCGTTGATAGCTGGTATCAACTTTGGGAAGTAACTTGGCTATTTTGTAGGCTAGGTTTTTATGGGCAGAAACGCAGCTTCAGCGGATCGCCGCCTAACGAGGCCTGGAAGCTTTTTGCCACCCCCAAACACCCACAAAGCAAGCTGTTCTCTGGCTCCGGTCCAATCTTGCACATCAATGCGTTTCCGTAGTGTGCTTGAACGGTATCGAGCAACGCCGAGGTTGTAGGCAAAGTCTGCCATTGCACCAAGCACCTTGGGACGCGCCAGAAGGCTCGGAGAAGCCTTCAAAACGCCTGCTAGGTAGTTGTGCCTCAACTCATGCACAAGCCACGCTTCAGCGGTTTCTTTTGTGATTGGCGGGTGGTCCATAGTGACCTTGGTTCCGTCTGGTTTGTAGACGGTGCCGTAACCAATAGTAGAGTAGCCAGCCGGGCAGATGTAGGGCTTTAGCCGCAAGCCTTCAAACGGTCGGCACAGTGCGGCTGCAACCTCTACCGCTTCAGCGATTGCGCTCGTAGACACGACCCACGAACCAAAACGAAATAATCATATTGAAGACGGCTAGGTCGTCGCTACCCCACATCGTAGTGAGGACTTCTTTCCAGTTGCCACCCTGCTCAATGGCAATTAGAAAAGCCGCCACTTTTACCGCAGCGTACAGACCTAAAAACATGTAGGTTACTGTGGGCCGAACCATTGCAGAGATAGCAGCCACCATAGAGCCAGCAGCTTTTGCAGTTTCAGACTGCTCTTTAAATGCCTCGCCAATAGCTTCAACCTCGGCCATCGTCATCTGGGCCTCGGTCTGGCGCATGGCAATCTCGCCGCGCACCTTGGCAAACTCCATTTCAGCACTAAGCATAGCCAGCTCGTGCTTGCGTTCGTTGGCGCGATCAAAGAGTTTAAAAACCTCTGGCGCTAGGCGCAGTAGACCGCCAAATACGCCGCCGAGTAGAGTCTCTAGCATTGTTGGCCTTCTATTTGATCTTGGCCCGCAGCATCATGATCTCTAGCTGCTGCTCTACGCGCTTCATCGTTTCAAGCAATTCAGATCGAGTGACTGAATTTGCTTGCAACTCTTTCACGGAAACTTGAAGAAGCGTAATGTCTTTTTGATGGCTTTGCACCGCATAAGACAAATCGTCGATTGTGCGGTATATGCCAACAGCGCCACCAACAACCGCTATAGTCATGGCAACAAACAAGCCGGGCAAGACCTTCTCAGTAAACCATCTCCAGCTCACGGTTTTCTCCATACATTAACCCCTAATGCTAAAGCCAATAAATTTTCTGGCGTAACACGTTGCGTGGGGAGTTGACGGGTCATACACAACCAGCACCATTCATAGCAGTACAGCCAACTCCGCTTACTTGCCCTGAACGGTAATATAAACCATAACAATCCAAACCAATCATACTTGGTTTCTTTGAATTGTGAAGTAACGTCTTCAGCAGATATTTTGATGGGAATTAAGTCCCATTCTTCAGGCTTATAGAAAGAAACATGTAAGCCATCTTTGGCAGTGGCGTGGTACATCAGGTCATCTATTGCTATACCGGCGTGTGGATAACGTGTGTGCAACCGCCAACGGGTGTACTTAGAAAACAACCCCGGCAGGCCAGGGCTGTCAGTATGCCGTAGTGCTAGATAAACGTTCATGGGGCAAGCGGAGTAGCAATCAACGTAGACAACAATGCGTTGTTAAGCGGTTGTGTTGCCATCAAACTGTTGATTGGCCGGTCATATGTTGGCAATGCTCGGCGCTGCCCCATGCCAGAAGCCAAATAATTTCGAGCGGCATATGAAATTGCGTTAGGAGCCAAAGTGCCGACCATGCCACCTAAAGTTGCACCTTGTGTGCCGCCAATTAAAGAACCAACACCAGCGCCAAGCCCGCCGCCAACAACCATAGTGCCCGCACCGGGCGTGCCAGAAGTATTGGGTGGAATGGTCACAGGTCGTGCAATATTGGCAAACCTTGCAATTAGATCAAGATCGCCACTTAGATAGCGCCCTCGTGTTTGCAAATCGTTTGCCAATTGTCGGGCGTTGATTGAGCCGCCGCCTTCAACAATTGCGTCTTCAACCGCATGGCTAATTGCCATACGTTGTCGTGATGCGCGAAACTGGTCAAGCATGGCCTGAGCGTTAGGGTTGCCCGAAGTTTGCAAGCTACGCTCAATTTGATCTTCTAGCGCGTTGCTAATTGCACGTTGCGCCAAACCAACTGAAGCGTTATCCCCACCAGCGCGGATGTTGTTATTTGCTTGTTCGCGTAGTGTGCGAGTCGCAGCAATTGCATCGGCAGAATTGAACTGCCCTACGCGATAGTTTGCAACCAAATCTTGTACAGGCTGCGGAATAGCGCCAGGGAATGACCTACCCGGCCCAGTGTAAGCAGACAACACATTGTTAAGCGCAGCATTAAATTGCTGATCTGTTTGCACAGCGCCAACTCGGTTTAGAGGCTCATAGCCCTTTTGATACTCTTGGCTACGAATCTGGCGCATGTTTTCGCGGCTAAGAGGATCAGCGTCACCGATCCCAACAGCTCGCCTAGCAAGTCGGTCATACTCAACCTGATTTCTTGTTGAAAATTCTTGTTGCGTCCTTGTTTTACCGGCTAAACGTTCAATAAGCACATTTTGTACGCTTGGTGTAACACTACCCGGAGTAACCACCAAGTTTTCTGCTTGACCTGCGCGAATGGTCAAATCCCGCACGGCATTACGAGCCTTTTCGGCTTGCAATCTTGCCTGTTTTGATTGCGCGGCGCTTGTTATTGCGGTTGGCGTTGCCATAGCAACAGCCATACCAGCAACGGGGCTACCTGTAAGCTCAGTAGTGGTTTGACCAGCAGTGCCAGCAGCCAAACCTTTAAGCGCACTTGAGCCTACTTCACGCAAAGACGCTGCGGGCGAGATTGCGCCACCTGTAGCGGCTTGCAGACCGATATCAAGAATGCGCTGGCCGGTCGTCATGCCTTCTGTAGGCTTTATAAATGGGCCTGACGTAGCCGTAATCCCATAACGCTGCAAGAGTTCTGTAACCGGCTGACGCGGAGCGCTCACTTCAGGCGCTAGTTCTGGGCGACCGGCTGCGGTCACTGCCGTGCCATACGCCATCTTGGCAATGTTGGCAATGTTTTGCGGAGTATTGATAAACAAATCCGCAACACCGGCAATCGCTTTGTAAGGGGCGCTAGCGGCAACGTCTAGCGTAGACGGCGGCTGGCGCGGGCCTGGAATACCGGACGGCGGTGCGGCGGTAAATTCCGCAAACGGGTTTGGCTGCGCGGCAAATTGAGCAAACGGATTTGTCGCCATCACTGCCCCCTTGCACGTTTAGCTGCGCCCGCCCCAAAAATCGCGTCGAATTGCGCGTCAGTCCCCCGGCCAGCTTTAAGAGCGTCGATTGCCGCTTGTGGGATAGCTGGCGCAGCACCTGGGGTTTGTGCGGCAGATTCACCGGGCAAAGGCGCGCGCGGCTTCAATTGAATTTGTGGTTTATACGGGAACTTAACGCCGCGATCCTCTGCGCTAGTAACGTCAGCGTTGTACAGGTCAACTTTTGTACGAATACTGTCGCCAAAAGCATCAAGCACCCTAGGCAAAGCCGTTGGGTCTGTTCCGATGCTGCCCAAGGCTTGTTGCAACGCCATTTGTTGCTGTTGCGACGGCTGAGAGTCCAACTTTTTAAGATTGTCCAGAATACCGAAAAACAGCCTAGACCGCAGTTCTTGAGCGTCTGTGACGCCGGTGGTGTTGATGGAGGTTCCAAGCCGGTTGTTGAGAAAACTTGCGGCAGCCAGAAGCGGTTCGCCTCCGGTGCCCATAAATCCTTTCGCGCCCGGCACAAGAGCCTTAGCTTTTTCAATGTTGTCAAGCGTAGGCTGCGCGTTTCTTAACGCCTCAAAGGTAGTTCTTGCGCCTTTCATGTACTCGGCTTGCGCGGTTTCGCTAGCCGGTACAAACGCGTTTACTTTGACATCAACAGGCGCTGTGACGGTGCTGGTTGATCTGTTTACCCCGCCTGTGTACGGGACTCGCGTTTGTTTGCCAGATGCATCTATACCAATAGTAAATTGCGTATCTGTGTTTTTATCAACATAAACCGGCGTGTCAGTTCCTTTGGCAACGCCAATTATTTCAACTCTCGGCGCGGTCGGCGCTGCCGGCACTGTAGCAATTACATTGCCTCTGGCATCGTACACAACTGATCCGGGTGAAGCGGTTGTGGTTTTAGACATCAAAGCAATGTCTTTATCAATCGATTGGGCAGCCTGCAAAGCGCGAGGCGTGCCCAATGCGAGAAGTTTATTCCGTCTGTCCTGAAGCGCCGCAATAGCATCTGACGTTGCTGCGGCTGGCGCTGCACCCGTAGCAGATGCTAACTGATTGACGTTTGCAGGCGGCGCAGTGGGCGCAAGAGCGTTAGCCTGAGCAGCAGAAGCAAAAGCACTTGCGGGCAAGGCTTTGTCATAGCCCAGATCTTGAGCTGCGCGAGTTTCAGGCGACAAAAGATCGCGGCTAAGTTGCGAAAACGCCGGCACTTGCCCCGCAGACACGCCAGGAATTTTCATGCTTGGCAAAGCACGGTCTAAAGCAGCTTGTTCATAAGGATTTGCCTGCACAAATGCAGCCATTTGATTTTCATTCAAACCTGTTGCTGCTCCTTGCGGTAGCTCGTTAAAAACATTAGTCAAACGCGGAGGCTGTTGAGCGCCCGTGCCAATGTTGTTAATTTGGGCGCTGTCAAAAGTACCTGAGCCAATAGTTCCCATTGGCACATCTTTGCCTGCTATGGGAAAAGTCGGGGCTTTTCCACGGGCCGCAGGCTGCGCGCCGCCGCCAGTTGCGGGAGCTGCGCCGCCACCCATAATTCTTTGAAACGCATCCAGTTCGTCCAAATCTTTTTCTAGAGTCAAACCGAATTGAATGAATTCTGGTACACCTGATTTAAGGTAAGCCCTTGCAATTTCTCTACGATCAGTTGGACCACCATTCTTTGCCGCTGCGGCTTGAATTTGACTGATGGCTTGATCTTTTCGGCGCATCTGTTCAAGCTGCATGTCAGCAACTTCCATTTGACGCTGACCGCCCATGATCTGTTGCACCTGGGCGTAGTCAGCCAAGGCATTACGCGGCTGGTACTCAACCGTAGGCCGGTAAGACATAGCGATGTTTGGGTTAACCAGTGCCATGATTAGTACGCCATGTTGGCAAAGTTAGAAGGGTCGTAACGGTTTCTGTTTAGCGCCTGTTGCAATAGCGCGTTTTGGGCTTGGCTGTTGCTGTAGTTAAGGTATTGGTTCAACCCACCACCAATAGCGTTTGCAGCGCCCATATAGCCCGATGCACGGGCTTGAGCAGCAGCGCCCATAGCCTCACCAGCACCACTAGCGTAAGACTGCCCTGCTTGGCCTAGTTGGTTGGTTGCAGTTTGCCCAACACCTGCCAATGATTGCAACGGGTTTAGCCGTGCATTGCGCTCGGTTTGGTAGCGATTAAAGGCGTTGGTGTACTCTTGCGATGCAAGGTCTTGCCCAAAACGCTGTGTTGCTCGCAGGGTGTTGCCCGACAACAAACCACCACGGGCAGCAGCACCGCGCTCTAAAGCCTTCATGCCCTCAGACATGCGAAAACCGTAGCCAGGATCAGCCTGAAATTGCTGCATCCCAAACGGGGTGTATTCTGAAGCAGCTTCTAGCTTGCCAAGCGCACGAACACCAGCCTCTCGAAACGGTGCCTGCAGTTCTACCTGCCGCTCAAACATTTCGCGTTGCAGTTCAGTAGAGCGGTCAGCAGCACCCGCTTGTTCTTTTGCAGCCCTGTTAGACGTTAATCCTCCCAAAAGGGAAGAACCGATCATTGCTGCGGGGATCATCCATGCGGCCATATCAAACTCCTTAGTACGTCACTTCGCGCCCGCTGACGCGCATGTTGATTGCGCTGGCAGTGCCCGCAATGGTAGAAATAAAGTCGCCAGGGTTAAGCACTTGCCGAACAATCTCAGGGAAGCCATACGTTTCTGACGGTTGCAGCGTTTTGGTTTTGGTAATCAAGTTGTTGTTACCAGCAGAACCCGCAGTTGTCACCAAGTTAACGCTAATCGTCGCCGCAGTGGCGCTGTAGTTGGTGGCGGTAAAACTATCAATGATAGTTGTAACACCCGTTGCCGCAGTGTATTGCGTTGTTTGGGTGTTTTCAACCGTCTTGGCGGGAACGATGTTTTTGACAATAACAGTCACGGGTTACTCCAATTCCAAAGAGTTGTTTGAGTCGTATTGCGTCATTATCCAACTAGTTCCGTTAGAAACCAAGGTGGCATTTGCACCAGCAACCGCCTCCAAAATTGCGGTTGTAGCCGTACCGCCAGCCAAGGGCACTACGTTGCTTGATGCGGATACCAAAGTTTGGTTTTGGTAGTTTTGAAAGTGCAATACGCGCCCAATGTTAATCCCAGTAGACGGCAGGGTTACGGTGCAGCTAGACCCTGACTTGTTGTTAATCAACCAAGTCTCGTTGTCGGCAACGGCAAAGTTTGCGGTTTTTGTAGCAGGCGCAGAAAACAAGCTAGCTATGGCTTGGCTAATAAGCGCAGGATCAAACACCGGCTGCACTTCAAGTGCTTGAATTTGCTTTTGAATCTCTGCGGTTATTGCCTGCAACTGAGCGCAACACCCAGCAAGCTCAATGGCTTGCAACTGCTTGTAAATCTCTGCAATTTGCGCCTCTGTGCTTAACTGTGCGGGCGCTACTGACAAACCATCAACTGTTTTAACAACCTCGGTTAAATTTTCTTCCGTTGCAGCAATTGGGCCAAGTTGAACATCTTGAAGTGAAGCGGTGTTTTTTCCTTCACCAACTAACTGAAACATGTTCAAAAAAAACCGATACCACTCACGCGAGATCAACCCCGTTCGAGGGTCAATCAGCGCAACCCGTGGGGGTGTAATATTGGTTAGCTGTAAGTTTGCCATGTCAAGCGTTGGTAGGGCTAACAATCAACTCAGCGCCCATGATGGCGGTTTTAACAGGGTCGGTCATAGACAACTCATACACCCTGTCGCGCAGCTTCATAGTCATGCCCAAGCGCCGAAAGAACACGCGGCGGTAGTATTCGCCAATCTTTCCAGCGGCTGACCAATGTTCGTTAGACCAAGTGTGCCCGCCGTCATCAGACCAGCGCAGCATAACTTGCGGATCAGACCCTTGGCCTACATTTAGGCCAGCGCCTGTTTCCATGTCAATTTGCAGACTGTGGTGCGTGGTGCGCTTGAGTGTGTTTTGCCCGGTAGGCAAAGCCCGCCACGTTCTTAGCCAGCGTTGAATCTGCCCGTTGTCAGCGTAAACGTCAGGGTTTAACGCGTACAAATTTCCGTTTTCGTAATCGCCAACAATCACCTTGTTGTTAAACACCATTTGGCAATTGCTGCGGTGCCGCGTAAACTGCCCGTTGCTCCACCCAGCCCGCTCATGCCAAGCCTGCGTAGATGCGTCATACACCCAAGTGGTGTTGGCGCTTGGGAAAATCAGCACATAAAAACTGTGGCCGTCTTGCTGGTAGGTGTATGCCAAAGCGTCACTAATGTTGCCGTATTGCTGAATGTGCCACTCAACGGCGTGTGTGCTAATACGCTGGCCGGTGTAACCGTTGGCGCGGTAAACAATGCCCCTGCCCCGAGCGTCTGCGCCCAGCCAAAAGATGCCGTTGTCCATCTTGGCTAAGGTGTATGCCGAAACGCAGCCAATCTCGTTAAACGCGCCCTGAATGCGCTGCAACGGAAAATCTTGCGTCCCAGCGTTGTACCAAACCTCAACGGAATTGGTGCCAAACACCCACACTTCTCGATGGTCAACAATAATGCCCACTACGCCATCAGGCGAACCTTCTGCGCTTGCAAAATCAAGCGGGTCAACAGTCAAGCCATCAAGCAGGCTGGTGATCCAAATCTTTTGGCTGTTAGGCTCGTTAAAAACAAAATAGCCATCAAGATAGCCTACCGACACAGCGCCCGGAAAGTCGCCGTCAGTAATTTGCGAAAACACGTTGGTTGTGTTGTTGTAGATGTAGCTGGGGCCGTTGGCTGCAACAAACAGTTGCGTCCCGTTGTCAGCCATGCTAACCGGCCCCGTACCCGCAACAGTGCCCAACAAAGTAGCCGTGTAGTTAGCGCTAATTTTGTACAGTTGCGTACCCGAAACAACAAACGCTACCGTAGCAATGTTTGAAAACGACCACACGCCCCTAATAGGGCCAGTGCCAACAGTTGCCAAAAACTCCAAGCCTGGGCAGCGTTGCAAAAAAGCAGGTTCTTTGCCCTCTTGCAAAATTTCTGTAAAAAGATTGACCATGCGGGCATCGGCAGCGTTGACGCTGCGTGCCACATTGGTCGCCCCCAAAATTGGCGTTTTCATTACATGTTCCCGGCATAGATGTTATACCTTTGCCTAGTCGCAATCAGCGAATACGGCATAGACATTACATCGTCGGGGTTGTTGATGCGCTTAAGATTGCGCTTGCTGGTCATGGCAATACGCTGAACCTGCGGGCTTGGTTCTACGCCAAACTCGGGGGCGATCTCCATTGCTAGGTTGTACGCAAACGCCCGCAAATACCCAGGTGGAAACAATAGATCGGTGTTCAGCAGCGGAGGCTCGGTCAGTTCTTGCACGCTGATAAAATGCCACTCCAGCAGCCTTGTGGGCCGTGGGTAAATGAAGATGTCAAAATCCGGGTAGGTGTTATTGACAAACATCACCTGTGGAAACGTAGACGTTACGGTCTTAACCGCAATGCCGTTGTACTGCTGTTGGTTGATTTGCTTTATTCCATAAGACACGCCCGTGCCGGGGTCTCTAAAATAAGTAGCGTCATCAATCAAAATAGGGCGCACGGCTGTTCCGTTCAGCCGCACCAGCGAACCCGTTGGGCCTAGCGTTTCATTGATGGAACCAACAGGCCAATTGACAATTTGGTCAATGGTTGCAAACACCGACAGTCTTTCGGTGTTCCATGAATCAATCATTTGCTGCATTGCAGCAAGACCCGATTGAGAGGTTGCCGCAGAAGGCGTTTCACCCTCGGCTAGTACACCCAGCAGACGCAATGCCCTATTGATCTGATCGCCTGCGGTGAATGTAGCCATATCAATCTCCTTCGTCGGGCACTTTGCGGGGTCGACCGCGCTTGGGCGCTACTATTGCTTGAGGCGTAACCTCATCATCCTGATCGTCAGGATTGTAGCGTGACCACCCGTTTTTTTCATCAAAATCTACTTCCAAATCCATAGTGGCGACTTTAGCGCCATGAACCGGATGCGTAAGATAAATAGCGGCCATAAGAGTAGGGGGCCAAAGCCCCCGTTTGGTTTTACAGTACGTGGATTACAGCAAAGTTGATTACCACGGCCTCGGACAGCGAGCCGCCCGAAATATTGCGCAGGGTAATCGTGCAGCTTCCAACGGCCTTGCCAGAAATCCAGCAGTTGTAGGCACCAGCAGTAGCGCCAGAAGAAACGCTCAAAACTACAACGTCTTTTACGCCAATGGCGCTGTTGGTCAACGTAAACGAAACGTTTGTGGCGCTAGCCAAAGCCGCGCCGTTCATAGTGATTTGACCAGCAGACTTGTTTAGAGTTACCCCTGTAGACTTGTTTGTCAATTGAGTCACTGTACCGCTTGCTTCTGCAGCATAGCCAAGTTCCTCAGTGGCATAACAAGAGCTAAATTCCGGATCAAGATAGGCAACGCCAGTTGCTTTGGTGTTAGGCATGATGCGTCCTTTTAAGAAAGGGGGCCGAAGCCCCCAAGATTAACCAATGCGGTAGACCGTAAAGGCGTTATCAGCCGTCTTGCGAAATCGGAAGATGCCGCTAGAGGTGATGGGTAGTGCAACCGTAGCGTTACCGCCATCGCTAAAACCAGTACCAGAACCCATTGCCAAAGCAGCGGTTCCCGAGCTAGTGCCGATGTTAATAACAATCAGGTCAAACGTATTGCCAGCCCCTGCGCTAGACACAACGGCATCAATACCAGACGCTGCGGGCAGCGTGTAGGTTTGAGCAGCCGTAGCGCCAGAGCCAACAATAAGCACGCCAGCAGTTACCTGAGCAGCCGACAGGGTAGCGGTGCCAGCCTGCGACAGAGGTAGTGCCATGTACCCAAGAATGGTTTCGTTGCGGTTGCCATCGCCAACTTGATAGCCGCCGCCGCCGTTAGGAAGTGCCATGATAAATTCCTTTCAAAAAAGTTTAAGGGATTAACCCCAAATCCTAGTAGCCATCGGAGCGCGAATGACGCCGTAACCATACAAAACGTCAATACGGCAAGGCATACGGTCATTGTTAATGTCGTACTGGCGAACAATACGCAGGCTAATGCCGTTGTGAACAGCACGCGAGGCCATGTCAACACCTTGAGGCAGCAACAAGTCAGCCGTAGCAAACGTGATTGCGTCCTTGTGGTAAACAAGGTTTTGAGCGTATTGCTGGCTAGGAGCGCCAACAAACACAACGGCTTTGCTGTTAGCGGGCAGCGCATTCACGGTAGCCAACGCATGATTGGCTGAGTAAATGGGAGCCACGGTCACAGTAGCAGTCGTGGTGGCGGTAGTCGATGCAAGGGCCACAAACTGAAAAAGCGAACCAGTGGATTCACGGGTTTGCGGGTTTACGGCAAAGCAATCAGCAATGGTAAACACATCACCGGGGTTGATGGTTTCACCAGAGCCAACAGTCAGCGTCAGCGTGGTAGCGCCTTCAGCGGTCACGGCAGCGCCGGTAGTAGCGCCGGTTGCAGCGCGAGTGCCGGTCAGGTGCTGCTTGATGGACTGCGACATGTTGATTTCTTCAAAACCAAGCACGCCCGTGCCCATCATGCCGTTCTTAAACTGTTTGGAAACAGTATCAGTCGGGTTAAACAGAC
>Ga0315903_10006587_pt1 | contig 14778 bp, 21 predicted proteins | sample LakEriMetagenome_7_FD_203524 | JGI IMG/M metagenome (GOLD analysis project Ga0315903, IMG submission 203524) | Freshwater fungal communities from buoy surface, Lake Erie, Ohio, United States - Buoy 2 MA119 | ecosystem: Environmental > Aquatic > Freshwater > Lake | place: USA: Lake Erie, Ohio...
GTGTCCTGTCCGCTTCAAAAAAACGACCACCTTTGCTCAAATTGCACTTTTGGCACATTTGCTTCAAATTCCACATTTCATCGCTCCCACCGAGTCTTTTAGGTATCACATGATCAATGTGCATTGGGCCTTCAGTTGTGCCGCATTGCTGGCACGCTCCATCACGCTTGAGCACAGCTTCTCTCGTTTTTCGCCAAGCTCTTGATCCACCATTTTTCCAAGCTCTTGACATCAATGCCACCCATGCTTCTGCCAATGAGCGAAAGCTTTACAGCTTGAGCCTTGATACCTGTGATCGATGTACCTCAAGCTCCAATCAATCATGCGAAAGCCATCAAGGTTTCGATACTTTGTATTACGCATCTGACCAAGGCCAAAGTGATTGCCATTTGGATTGATTGCCTCAACACGCCAATTGCTTTCTTTTGTGATCAATGTGTTGAAACATTGAAATTCTTTGTAATTAACAATCCTTGAGTGTGCATAAAGCTTCAATGAATCAATGCTTGCTTTTGCATCTTGTGTGGCCTGTGCCGGTGTTGCTATTGCAAGACATAGCCCGGCCAATAGCACCAAGCATCGCTTGCGAGCTATCCGCCACAGCGGCTCGCCCACGAGCATGGAGCGTATCGATAAAGTCAAATAGGATGCAACATTGAGCGTGCGCTTGGGCGTTTCCAACAGCCTGTGCACAAAGCCTGTGGATAACTTTTTCATTTGCTACCCCATCCAGTACCTTTGAATACAGCTGGTGTTGCAGCCCAAATGCGTGTCATTGGAATCCCACAAGCCATGCAATTGCCAGCATCCACATCGCCATCAGCATCGATGGCACGATTGATGATCGCCATGGTGCCGCATTGATCGCATTTGAATTCATAGCTTGGCATCTGAAAGCTCCTCAATCCTGTCATCATCGACAAGCTTGATCCCAAATGTGCCACATCCCATGCATTGAGCAAACCACTCATGCTCTGTGAGTTCAGCACCTTTCTTGAGGCCATGGCGTTGCTTGGCCTTGCCGTAAAGCTTTTTGCAGATTGAACAATCAAATTGCAGGATGTGCATAGTTGCTCCTCATAAGTGTTTCGATGGGTTGCAGGTTGATTTGTGGCACGCTCCAATTGTTTTGTGATGCGTTTCGGTAGCGTGGTTTCTTAGCTACGGCCACAGGCATCCAGCCAACGATGTGCATTTTGGGTGTCTGGCCAACCACGAGCACGGCAATGTCGCGATCATGACGATCTGAATCTTGAATCCATAAATTGCTGTCCGGATTGGCTGACCACTTGACCTCAATGTGCTCGCCCACATCGGCTTTTGACTTATCCCATGTGGTGCCCGGCTGGTAGTCATAACCCAATCGCTTCGCAACAATCCACTCAGCTGCCATTGATTCGGCCATCTGTGCCACATACTCAAACCATGATGGTGTTTTGTGCCATCTGGTCGCATGATCTGCATTGCGATCCTTGCAATGTTCCACAGCTGAAATGATGCATTGGATTTCCTCAATTCTTGTAATCATCGGCAATCACCACAAAACCAAATGATGTTGTCTTGCTTGTCATAGCCTTTTTGATAGCCAAAATGATCCAATCGCTTTAGCTGTGAGCATTTGTCGCATTGCTCAATTTTGTATTCCTCAACGATTTCGCCATTGCACATCAGCTTGGCCATCATCTCTTGAGGATAGATTATTTCAACAAAGTCGCTCATACTTGTGGCTCCCATTTTCCGGTTGAGCGTAAGACATACCAAAGCGGTGTGCATTGAGTTGCCTTTGTGCGCTCTGTGCAAAAGTACCCACCCCATGATTTTGGTGCTCCATCATGTGATTGCTTCCAAATGCGGTGTCCGTGTGAGCATTGCGGTGCCTCTTGTACAAGCTCTCCACCCAATTGCTTGGCGATCTCATCCATCGATGATCCGAGTGATGGGATGCCTGATTGCTCGGCTTCATCGGCTGTTTTGTAGCTTGGCACATCACCAAATTTGGTTGTCCAATAGTCATAATCCTGTGGTTTTGTTGCATCATTGATTTTGACTTGTTCCATAGTTTCTTTTGTAGCTTTCTCCGTGCCACCCATAACCAAGGCCATCACTCTCATCAAAGCTGAGGTTGTCGTATCCTCGCAAAACCATCGCTTCATGTTTGTATTGAAAGCTTCACGATAGCCAAAAGCGTAATCGATGCCGGCCGGCTCTTTTTCCTCTTGATTGCGCCATGCTTTTGCTTGTACCAGCACATAGCCTTTTTCTGCATTAAATTCAATGATGTGAGCTTCCAACCGGCCTTGAGGAAATGTCTTGAGCCATCGGTCTGTGCGCTCTTTGTTGCCTTCGTAGTTTTCTAGAAATCCGGCCATTAGTTGTTCACCTTGTCAATCTGTGAAATGTGGCGAGATACAGCTCGGCCGCGTGTATAGCCTTGTCGCTGGCCTTCCTTAAATCCGACCGAATAAGACATGACAGCCCATAAGGCTCCGGCGATCAGCATTGCGATCACAATTGATGCTTCGTTCATTTTGTTGCTCCCGATTCTGGGAGCCGCGTATCAGCTCCCGAATAGAGAGTGACAGCATCAGCCGACAAATTCAACAATCACGCTTAAATCATGGCGTGTCGCTACCGGATAAACGCCTCTCAATGGCTTTTTCGTATTCTGATTTCTGCTTGTCTTTTAGGCCGTTGGATGCTAAAACCCCACCCAATGACCCGGTGAGAAAGATTGCCAAAGTTTTGAGCAAATCGATGAAAGCTGCATCATTGGGAGCTTGTGCTCCAATTGGCTGTGTTACAAAGATCAATGCGTATGTGATGCCAAGCGTGACAATTAAAAAGACAATTGATAAAACCGCGCCAATGAGAAACATCAAGCGAGCTTTTATTTCCTCTTGGCTCAATCTGTCTCTGTGTTTAGAAGCCATCGCCTACCAAATCCTCCGAACAGGTACCAGTCACCTTGCATTGCGGTTTTTTGCATTCTTGGTTTTCCCAATTCTCATGCAGTTGGCATGGGTATCGTACCCATCCATCGTAACCACAGGCGGTAAGGCTTAGCGAAAGGACGAAGGCCAAGCCCACCGCGAGTGATTTCCGAATCATTTCCCCGTTGATCCGAAAGCTGTATCAGCTGGGTTCAACCATCGCAAAATGACAGGCACGACAGCTGCAACGCCACCCATTGCCATCGCCTTGAGATCGCCACCAGCCATGTACACGGCCAAAGCTGCCGCGATGTATGAGCGACCCCATGAGGCCGCCATTGCTTTTGCTTGATCCATTATTTCTCTCCTTTTGGTCGATCTGGTAAATCACCAGAAAAAGGCTCATAAGCTGGTCGGCCATAACCGACAACAAATGAGCGTGCTCCCAAAGCTCTTGATTTCACCATGACTTCACCACCATTGCGCTGATCACCAGCACCGGATGTGTTGCCTTCAATGGTCACAATCTGTTTTTCCGATGCTCGAATTACTAAGCCAATGTGATTGATGGTGGTTTTGTCATCAACAATGAAATCAAAGAAAACAAAATCACCAATCTTTGGTGTTGTATGCCATTGCTTGGCTTTCTTAAATGCCTCGGCTCCAGCTCGCGTGCTGACCACATTTGGCACCTTGACACCGGCCGTGGATGCGCACCAATTTAAGAAACTTCCGCACCATGGCAACTTGTCGGCTTTCATAAATTTGCCATACTTTGTTTCATTGTTGCCAGTTTCAGCTGTGCCGACTTCGGCCAAAGCAACCTGAATCAAACGCGGCAATGTACCTTGTGGAAAATTACTCATCAATCGGCTCCGGCATAATCCATCGACACAATTCCTCATCAAATCCAATGTTGCCTTCTGGTTCTGGCGCGATAAACGCATCACGCTTGGCATCGTATGTGAATCCAACACCGGCAAAATTCTTTCGAATTGTTGAATTGTATGATGTTCGCAAACATGATTGGCCTCTAAAATTGCCATACCAAATTTCTGGTTCGGCACCTTCGATCAATTCCGTTTCATCGATGCCAACAATGACCTCGGTCACGATGTTGTTTTCATCTAAAAATGCATAGTGTGCCATTATGACCAGCTCACATTTCCGGTGCCGGCTGTGATTGTTGCTCTCTTAAATCCACCACTAGCTGCACTCTCTGTTCCAGTTAAACCTGCGCCAATGATGATTGTTCGGCTGTCCGGATAACGCAAAATCACAACGCCCGATCCGCCATTTCCATTGAGTGCTGATCCGTTCCAAGCTCCTGCGCCACCGCCGCCACCTGTGTTTGCCGTGCCGTCTCCACCACCGCCGCCATTGCCACCGCCGCCAGCACCACCTGTGCCGACTGTTGATGATGAACCACCACCGCCGCCACCTCCGTATGTGACCGATGAACCGGTGATCGATGTAGCAACACCAGTTCCACCATTGCCACCTTGATTCGTTGCACCATTGTTTCCAACGGCTCCTGCACCGCCTCCACCACCGCTGTTGTTAATGTCACCACCGCTGTTTGCACCACCAGCAAAACCTTGATTGGTTGTGCCAGCTCCACCCGGTCGCGTATTACCCGGCAAATCATTACCACCACCACCACCAGAACCGCCTGATTGTCCGTTCTCTTGTGAATACCCAGCTCGGCCGCCACCTGTTGATGTAATGGTTGAAAATGTTGAATTCGAACCATTTGCTGCACCGGCACCACCTGCACCCCCAGCACCAATTGTGACTGAATAATTAGTGCCAACACCAGCTGTGATTGCGGATTCTAATGATCCGCCACCGCCAGTTGCCGTGACTGTACAACGCAATCCACCTGCACCGCCACCGCCTCCACGGATACCAGCACCGGAACCACCACCTGCCACAACAAGATAATCAACGGAAAATGTCCGTGGGTAATTTTGTGAAGCCATAATGCCCGGAATAATCATGCAATGTCACCCACGATAGTGAAAACATTTGAAGCTGTGCAGACAATCGTGCAAGCTGAGTATTGCGCACGCAATTTGGGAGCTGATGCGCTTGCTCCGGTTGATGTAATTGTTACACCTGCTCCTTGAGAAAATGTGACTTGACCTGTTCCGGTTTGTTGCACATTGATTGTGTTACCAGCTGAGAAAATGCTTGGTGGAATTGTCACAGTAATGGCGGAACCATTTGAACAAGTCACCCATTTTGCCAAATCAGTTCCCACCAATGTGTATGTGGTGCCTGTTTGTGAATTAAAAGCCATTTTTGTGGTTAGTGTTGCCAATTGAGTATCAACAGCCTGACCAAACACCTCAAAATCTGCCGGCAGGTCCGTAACCAAATCTGTCGGTGTCGGCATTATAAAACCATAATTCGTAGTCGGATTTGCCACTTGTTTTCTCCTTACGCCACAATCGTGGCACTTATCCAATCCAAAGTTGGATTGACTGTGTTCCATTGTTCTACCACCGGCACATCGTTCCATCGCATGGCTTGCAACGAAAAGGCAACCGGTGACAAAATCATTGAAACGCTGACCTGATTGTATCTGGCCGAAAATGTCCAGCCTTCAACGAAACCCAGATAATCGCCTGAATTCATGTTCAATGGTAAATCGGCAATTTCAACGGGCATGCCCATAAAAACATTGATTAAATCATCCCGATCATCATCATCGAGTTCTGGGTTTGTCAATTCAAATGTGATGTTGTTAAAGTTAAATTGTGGATAAGCTCTTAAAGATAAATAAAAATCGGCTTGATCCTCGGCATCTGATCCATTATGCAATGTTGTGCTGATAATTTGGGCCAGTTCTCCATACAATGCAATCGAATCCGAATCGGCAGCTGATTTTTCTGATGATGAGGTGGCATCGTATTTCAAAGTGATGGAATTTCGAACATCGCCCGCACGGGATTGGATGCTCAATCCTGATGCCAAAGCATGATTGGCTGTTAATTCCACATAACCATTTGCAGACAAATAATTTGTTCGGTGGGTGCTGTCTGCATAACCAATTTGGCCGGTCGCTGATTCGTAAATGTAGCCCAATCCTGATGTTGCTAAAGCTGAGACAAGAGAATAAACATCAGTCCGCGAGCTTGATCTCGCTGCCAATTCATAATTGCCTGGGCGATCGATTTCACCAAGACCAGCATTTTGAGCATTTGCCCATGTTGTTGTCGCTTGGTAAGTGCCCCATTCCACCGCAGGTGGTACTTCGGCCCATGTATCAAAAAGTACAAATTTCAAAACATCATAAATTTGATCTCCATCAAATTCTTTTGATAAGACTCCGTTGGTCAAAGCTTTTGGCAATCTAGATAAAGCTCCCAAAGCAATGATTTTGATGCGTTGCGCATAATCGACATTGCCAACCTCGGCCACAGCTATGCCAACCTCAACAACCGAACCACCAAAAATAGGTACAAATGCAGCTGTTGAATCTTGCAATTCGATTAAAAGTGGATCATTGATTTGAATTGGCACATTAGATTGATCAAGATTAATAATTTCGAGATTGGTGTATCCAGCCTGTGCTTGCTCATAAATGTTTGTGCGACCGCTAGTAATTGTTAGATTGGCCAAAATAGCGGTTTGATACTCAACACCGCCAATTGTCACGCGCCAAATTGGGTTGAATTGTGTCATGCTATTTGGAGCGCGGTTGCACCGCCCGTGCCTCGGTAAAATGAATTATTAAGAGTATCAACCAATACACGAGCTGTGCCTTCTGGATCGGTTGTAATCCCATTAAAATTAACTGTCACGCTTGGTTTTGCTGAGGCTGACAGAATTCCAGCTATTGTGTTTGTGTTCACTCCAGATGTACCAAATGCAAATGGTTGATTTGAAGCTGACATAACTCCGGCCAATGTTGTTGTGCCGCTTGTAAAATTGTCAAAAGCTCCAGCAACATCATCGACAACCTTTGTCACTTTCTTGGCCACAGCTGCAATCGATCCGCTGCCGCCTGTGCTGCCGCCTGTGCTGCCGCCTCCAGTCACACCGCCACCGGTTGTGCCGCCTGTTGATCCACCACCGGTAATCCCACCGCCTGTTGAAAGCGTTGAACCTGTGCTAAGTTGGAAATTGCCCAATGCTCCGGTTGCCGTGCTCCCACCGCTTGATCCAATTTTACTAACATACGGAATGTCCTTGCCCGGATTAAGAATGTTCAAACCGCGAATTCCAACATTTATAAAATCAATTGCCGTGTTGATTAAGCCTTTTAGTGATCCCAAAACATTTGCCATAACATTGAGCACAACGCTGGCCACATCACCTATTACGCTGAAAGCTTTACCAATTACGCTGCCAATAATGGGAGCTGCCGATTTGATCAGATCAAAAAAGGCTTGAAATTCGTCTTTGTTTTCAACGACTGTTTTTTTGATTTTGTCAAAAGCCGATTTAAAGCCTTCAAAAATAGGTTGCACAAAACTTTTGATTGAATCTGCCAAGCTTTTTAATGTGCCACCAATTCCATCTGATTTCTCACCAAAAGCATCGGCAACCTGTTGCACAATTGGGATAACCTTTTCTGAAAACAAAGTAGCCAATTCCAAAACGATCGGCAAAAGTGCCTGACCAATAGTGGTTTTGGCGTTTTCCAATTGAGCTGTGAGTATGCGTGTTTTGTTGGCTAGGCCATCGCTGGTGCGTTCAAAATCGCCTTGTGCAGCTGATGTCTGTTGGTAAATTAAAGCTTGAGCTGCCAGCACCTTTTGTTGTGGTGTTAGCGCATTTTTTGTGGTGCTAATGATTCCCAATTCCAAAGCGGCTTGGCGCAATGAAGCATCATCAAGCAAAACTCCGTATTGGCGCAATGGTTCAGCTTCTCCACGCAATGCCGATCCAATGGCGTTGATGGCTTGCTCTGGTGATGTGTTGTTAAATGATGCAAGGTCGGATGATAATTTGACAAAGTCTGTTGAGAAATTGGCCAAATCTTTTCCGCTTAATCCGGCGGACTTTCCAAATGTTGCAAATGTGGCAGCTGCATCCAATGCCTGTTGCTTTGTCTGGCCTAGTGATGAAGCTGCACCATCAGCAAATTTCTCAATGTCTTTGGCTGTTTCACCGAATAAAACATTGACTTTTGAAACAGTCTCACCCAAATCACTTGCAGCCTTGACAGCATCAACGCCAATTTTGACAGCCATTGCACCAGCTGCGGCAGCTGCGGCAGCAAAAGCCAAAGCCGCTTTTTTGCTGAAATCGCCAATTTTGCCGGCAAAACCATCGACATCCTTTGAGCCTACATTGAGGCTCTTTTTGAGTTCATCAACATCAGCAAGGATCGAAAGCTTGAGTGTTCTTGATTGACCGGCCATCACCACTCCTTCAAAATTTTAGTAAATGCATTTTCCCATTGATTGATGATGTATGGCTGCTCGGCACGCAATGTTGGATAGATAAACCATCCTGTTGATCCTCGGCTGTATCTGCCAGACCACACCGGAAATTGCTTGAATTTGTTTGAGCCAAATTCGTAACCGCCCCAAAGCTGTTGAGTTGTGCCGCCACCGCTAAATTTTTGCGATACAAAGCCATAGCTGATCTCACCGACTTTTGATGACTTACTCACACGCGATCCTTGTGCAATGCGTATTGCTGCCTTATTTGGGCGGTTGGCAGCGGCCGATGTGACCTTTGATTGCACATAAGTAGCCAAGCCATTTGAAACGCCTTTGGCCTCAGCAACAGCTTGCTCATCCATGGCTTTAAAAGCGCGGATAATGCCGCGCAAATCACTTTTGTTGTAAGTGATTGGTTCAGTTGCCATCTTTGATCCTCAGTATCTCAAAAGCGGTTAAAATGTCCTCAGCGGTTTGAAACTCTGATCGTGACAATCCTGTGTGGATAGCCAATTCCCAAACAATCCGGTTTATTGATCCGGATTTGTAGCTTTTGGGTTTTCGGTTTCTCCCATGCTAATGTCACTTACAGTCTCACACCAGATTTCAAAAGGCTTGACAGGCTTTCCAGCTGCCTCGCGCTTCATGGCGTGATAAGCCAAAAACATCAAATCAGCAATTCCCAATTTCTCAGAAACTTGCTGAATCGTGTTTCCAGTTTTGTTCTCCCACTTCATCCACTCCGGTGGGAGCGCGGTATAGGTCGCGCTCTCCCCCGTAGCAAATTCGATTGTGATTGGTAGTTTCATGCTCCCGATTTCCTCTCACTAAGCCAATGTAGGTGTTGTTACACAGGTAAATGTCATTGAGACAGTCTGTGCATCTGGTGCTGTGCCTCCAGCTGATGGGAAAATTGGTTGCACAGTAAAGTTGAAAGTTGTGCCGGTTTCAGCTTCTAAGATTACCGCCAAAGGTGTATTTGGATTTGTCTCAGCTGAATTCCAAAGCATTTCGCAAAGCGATGAAGCTACGCCCCAATCGGCAAGCATTTCAACAGCAAAAGATCCTTGCGAATCCGTCGTGTAATACGCCTTGCCATCGAGTGTCTGGTATGTGTTGATCGTTGAATCAACAGTAAGGATTGCAGATGTTGCTTGTGCATCAAAAGTATCCCCATCGATGCTGAAGCTCACATTTCTGCCGGTGATGATTGTTGTGGCCATGTTTTCTCCTATTGGTTGTAGTATGTGGATACTTGGAGATCGGCCGTGAGGTACTTACCGGCACCGACTTCCAAAGGTTGAGGTTGATTTACATTTCCGACTTCATAACCATTTGGCATTGCTGCAATGATTGAAATCATCAATGTTTCGAGATTGTCCAAAGCTGCGGCATTGTTGGCATAAGTGACAACACCAGTCACAGTCAGATTGACCTTGACCTTTGTTGTGTTCTTTCCAATTAAAACGCTTTCCAAATAAGGTGCAGCCGGAATCAAGCAAATTGATGGGCTGGTCATCGTCTCTGGGATGCCGTTGTACACATTGGCGGCAATGGATGAAAGTGAGTTTTTGAGAGGTGTGCGGATCGCTGATTCGATGCTCATTGGCACATCGTTTCAACATCAATAAATGGGCCTAAAAGGCCGATTACTCTATTGGTCAAGCTGCGGCCGAGCACGAATGGTGCCGGCTGAAAATTATCTGACATGATTTGGTTGCCGGGAGCTGTAATGCTCTGGAAAATTTCAACCGCCACAACCAAGATTGCATTTTCAATTGGTGGTGTTGATGCGTACAAAGCCGCTGCCGATCCACCGCTCAATGTTGCTGTTGCCGCTGGAATAAACGGCAATGGATAATCACGATCAGCGGCCGCTGTTGCAGCCGTGAAAGTGTAAGGCTCAATCCGATCATCGGTGACTGTATAAGTCGCGCTGTAAGCTCCGGCCCCGGTAACAACAACAGATTGACCCGGCACAAAGTAATTTGGCCGCATTGTGGTGAAATAAATGACGGAATCACTCACATTGGCAAAAGTCACCGATGATTGGTATTGCGTAAGTAAAGGCAAAATCGTCTGTTCGGCTGAATCAATAAATGAATCAAGCTGTGCATCAGAATACAAAGAAACCGAGACACCAAGAATAGACCTCAGCTGTGAGGCTGTGACAATTGCTGGCATCTCGGTTCCTTTCGTATCAGCGATGTTCGGGAGCGACCATCACCGATGATTGATTGTTAATTAAGCGATGTTGTTAAATTGTGCACCATTTGCAACCTTGGCAGCTAGTGCGCCATAGCCGTAGTAAAGGATGTCAATTGTTCCATCGCTGTTGATGTTGCTGCGTAGCGTAAAGCGTGGAGATTCATACCATGTGTAAGAATCTGGATTGACAACGACCATTGAGGAATCGCCTGAAGCTGTTGTAGTGCCAGCGTTACCAAATGAGCGTGAAACATAAAGGTTCAGACCCGGTGAAACTACACCGCGCAATGAATCTCCGCGAACATTTCCAGCTGCGTTTGATGGTTGTGCTGCATTGTAAAGAGGTGCTCCATTGTCGTTGTATCCCATGATGTTGCCCCATTGTGTTGGAGAAACGATCAATGAGCGAGCAAATCCAAGTGATGAGCCATAAACAGCTGCGGCTGCCTGAGATGTGTATCCAAGGAATCCGGTTGCTGTATTTGCTGCCTGTGCTGTTGTAGTAGTGACCGCCGCTTGCATTGCTGCAAGTGCATACTCATCAGTTTCTTTTGCATACGCAAATTCAAGATTTTGTAACAAGGCAGTTAGGTACTCTGGCCGGCTTCGGTCAATGAGTTCTACTGTGGAAATGGCACGGCCTTTGAATGGCTGTACTGAAACTGACAAAAATGTAGCTGAAAGTGATGATTCTGTGATTGCTGTATTTTCATTGATTGGCAAAACAGTTGGCACAGCGGTGACTTTTGGCAATTCAAAGGTCATACCTTCTGCAACTAAAGTTTCACGACTGATGCCATCGATGCAGCCGCGATCAGCGTTTGCAAGTGCATTGATCACCTGTGTGCTTTGTGGTGTTGGAATCATGCCCGGTGCCGTTGATGTTGTGTTATCAGCTGCCTTGACATACTGGCGTGAATCTTCATCATGCAAAACGCTTGCGCGTAGGTAATGCTCAAGGTAAGAAACCTTGTCCACAATTGGTGAGCGTGGTGCTGTGTAGTAAGCCGGGCGCGATGCCTGTACTGGTGCGGCGACTTCTGGAGCTGCTACCGGTTCAACGGCAGGAGCGGTGACTTGTTCGGTAGTGTTTTCCACTTTGTCTCCTTCATTTGGGTTTGTTGTATCTGATACTTCGTGAGTTTCAGAATCCTCTGATGCGGCTACTTCTGAGACACGAGCTGATCGCACAGCCGGCTCTGTAACCAATGCAACGGCTGTGAGCTGGCCATTGATGACCTTCATTGTGCCGTCTTTTTGCATTTCGTAATTGTCCACAGCCAATTCGATTGAAAATCCATCGCGTAGGCCTTCCATCGCTTCTGTCAATGCATCTGTTCCAGCTGTGGTGTTAGCGATTTTAAATGTAGCTGTCATTTCCTTATCGTTCACGCTCATGGCGATGCTTTTTCCAATCCTGCGTGTGTTGTCATGCTCAAGGTTCAAAAAAACATCTTGTGGCTGGATTGATCCACGAGCAAAAACAACCTTGCCGGTTGATGCATTTGCGTGCTCATTAAAAGCAACGATGCGACCGCTGATTGTGCGTTCATTTGAATCAGCTGCCGTGATCTGCATTGGTGTTGTCAGCTTCATTGGATCATGTCCTCCATTTGTCTAATTTCATCGGTGGTGATCGCTCCGATTTCGTACAAAATCTTGTAAATCTCTGCACGCTCTTTTTCTGATCCGCGCAAATACGCCTTGAGATCAAATTCCACGCGCTGTGTTGATGGCGTGAAATCCGGCATTGATAGACGGCTGGTGATGCTGTTCATCAGCGGCAGCAATGAGAAATCCAACAAAGTTTGACGCGCCGTTTGGGCGTTTTGATAGGTCATGGATGATCCAGTCGGCGCATCAATAAAGTAAGCCGGAATACCCACGGCGCGTGCTAGTTCGGTGGCAATGATTTCGCGTGCAGCGTTCAATCCAATTTGCTCTGGTGAAAATCCAACTGTTGTCAATTCAACATCAGCATTGAGAAACGCTGTGCCGCGATTTCTGCGAGCTGTACCCCATGCATCAAGCAATTTTGCAATTCGATCAGCTGGCAATGCTGTTCCATTTGATTTTAAAACCATCGATGGCACAGGCTCTTTTGCGTACATTGCAGCTGCTCTTTCAAGCTCTGCACCAGCGCGGATTGTGCGACCAGCGCGATTCAATAATCCTTCATCGTTGCCATAAAACACAACAAGTGATCCAACACCAGTCATTGGCACACGAGTTCCATCGACTGTGTAATACTCAATCTGTGTTCCAATTGAATTTAGGAAAACACCAACGCGATTTGGAGCAACGCGCCACATTTGGCGCACGCGGCCTGTATCAGCAAAAAGATCGATGATCTGAAAATACGAGAATCCTGTGAATAGTAAATCCTCGCACGCCCACACCCATGATGCGGCTCCTGGTACTCGCTTATCCGGATCGGAAATCACAACAGGTTGATCAACAATCTGGCCTGTTGTTTTATCGCGTGTAATCATCGGAATTGTCGCGATCGAATTGCAAATCATGTTGCGTGCACGAGCTATCGCCGGCACACTCATTGCTTCCTCGCGGCTTGCAATGTAATCAGCTCCACCAAATGGGAAAAATGCATCCAGCGTTGGAGCTGGCCCAATTTGTGCAGCTACATCAGCACCGCGCTGAATCGCGACAGTTTCAATGGTGCGCTTTCGATCGAATAATCCCATGAGAGGATTTTCTCAAAATGTCAAGCATCAACCCACTAAAATGTCGATTTCGGTTTCTGGGCGTGTCGCAAAGTGTGTTACGAGCGCGGCTGCTACGGCAGCACAAACAGCTGTGCCGCTGGCACGCCTTCCGATAACCCATCCACCATCACCACGGCGCAATTGCACAGCTGAAAGGATTTGTTCTGTTAGCGATGATTGGTTTCTATGTTTTAGACGCCCAGAATTGATCGCACCCAAAAGCTCATCACAAGCTTGAGGATAATCGCTGTCCATGTCATGGATTGGGATACCGGCCGGTTGCATACGCGCTGCAACAGCTCCGGATGTGCGGCGGCTGTACAACAAATACTCAATTGGGTATTTGCGGCAATACGATGCAGCATCGTTAGCAATTGCCCGATCATCAAGCTGGATTGTGTTTTCCCATGTATGCAACAGCTTCACGACAAATGACTCCGAGCCAAGCTTTTGGGCTCCGACCAATGCCGCGTGTTTTCTGTCTGGTGAAATGTCAATGGCCATCCATGTGAGCTTGTCCTCATCGAGATCAATCGACTCATCGCCACACTCTTGCCACTCTTTGGCACCCACAACGCTGGAGATTGTCTGAACCCATCGATTCAAAACCTCTGTCATTACAACATCGGGAGGATCATTGAAAACCGCTCGGATGTTATCCGGATGGATTGTGATGCCAAGGCCGGGATTGGCAAAAGCTGCATTTTCGAGCGAAATCTCATCGGTTGGAGCTGACCACTCAAAATAGCCCACATCATCGGATGCGCCACTAGCTGCGGCCAATCCTCTTTCACGCAAAAGATTCAAAACGACCGAGTGAGAATCACCAGCTGAGGAAAAGCAATTAACCTGTGGATTTTTAGCCGCCATCAAGGTATAGCGCATAGCTGCAAAAGTTTCCATGTCATGGAGCTCGCGGATTTCATCCATGTGAATTGTCTCCGGCTTGCTCAATCCTCTCGCTGCCGATCCTCCAGCTTTGATGATGAATCGATTGCCGGTGATTGTCTGAATTTCCTCGGCACCATGTTGCCAGCGGATGCGCTTTACCTGATTGGCCAAATCTGCATTTTCCTCAATGATCTGCACAATCGCCCGAAATTGCTCAAGCGATGTGACCAATCTGTGAGCTGTGGAAACTTGGAGCGACTCATCCCAATGAAACAAGCCCATGAGGATTCTGGCCATCATGTAGGTACTTTTGCCATTTTGTCTGGCAACAGTCGCAACCGAAATGGGATGGTGATACCTCCCATCCGGTTTCATCTTGAGCGAGTGTTCGGCCAACCACTTTTGCCACGGCATAAAGCCATCGGGAAAGATTTGATCAGCGAAATCGATCAATTCAAAGCCGCGTGATGGCAAATCATTGAGCGGTGAGTGGATTCGTGGAGCTGTTACCGGCGAAAAAACCGATGTAAGCCGATCTGAGACGATTTCAGCCGATGGTGTATCAATCATGACTTGAACCAGCCTGATCATGACTTATCGAGCTGTTTTGGGGTATAAACAGGCCAT
>Ga0315903_10006588_pt1 | contig 14777 bp, 8 predicted proteins | sample LakEriMetagenome_7_FD_203524 | JGI IMG/M metagenome (GOLD analysis project Ga0315903, IMG submission 203524) | Freshwater fungal communities from buoy surface, Lake Erie, Ohio, United States - Buoy 2 MA119 | ecosystem: Environmental > Aquatic > Freshwater > Lake | place: USA: Lake Erie, Ohio...
CTTGTACTAGGGGTTTAACGAAGATAAAACATCCCACCGCACCCACAGCCACGGCAATTAAACTATAAAAAATCCGGCGCCGCAACTCCTCCAAGTGGTCAAATAAGGACATTTCCACTTCTCCGGGCAATTCGTCGAGAAATTCGGTACTGTCTGGGGGCGGGGTTTTTACTTCTGTCGATGACATGGCTTTCGCTCGATCGTTCTCTACTCAAGCCTTTATCCTAGCATTGTTGACCCTTAGCCTTGAATCAGTTATCAGAAGTCAGGAGTCGGGAGATTATTTTTAGGACTTACGCACTGTACAAGTTGACCATGGTGTGCGGGAATGAAAATCGGTCGTTTCAGATTATAGAGGAGAGGCAAAAGGCAAGAGGCAAAAGGCAAAGGGGGAAATAAATAATCAGTTTTTAATAACCAGATTTAGTATTAGATACAGCAACGCTCATTGATGACTCCGTCTCAGATGCCAAAATAAGATTAACTGATTGACCTTAGTTTAACTTTCGGCTAAACTAAGATTAGCTCTCTAACTTTAGTCTTATGCTCGAGATCGCAAAAGAAGACATCCTCTCCCGCCTTCAATTTGATAATCCTTGGTGGGAGACAGACCGTAGGGGAAAAGTAATCTATGAAGATATGCCACGGCGCAAGTACTTTGAGGCTTTTTCTCAAAACATCTTGGACACAAGTGTGCGTCGAGCAACAGTCTTGATGGGACCCAGGCGTGTTGGTAAAACTGTCATGGTCTATCACACTATTCGTCTGCTCCTAGATTCTGGCATTAGTGCGGTAAATATTTTATATGTCTCTCTTGAAACTCCAATTTATACAGGGCTTCCATTAGAGCGGATACTTAAGTATTTTCAGGAACTATTCAATCACGATCGCAATTCGAGGCTATTTGTCTTTTTTGACGAAATTCAATACTTGCGTCAGTGGGAAATTCATCTAAAATCCCTGGTTGATTCATTTCCAATCTGTCGATTTGTCGCTACTGGCTCTGCTGCTGCTGCTCTAAGGCTTAAAAGCACTGATTCTGGTGCTGGCCGATTCAGCGACTATATCCTGCCACCGCTAACCTTTGCTGAATATTTAATGTTTATAGAAAAAGAAAATGAATTAATAGAGACAAATGTCCATGACTCTTATGAGTTTGTGTCTAAAGATATTGAGCAGTTGAATGAGAATTTTATTAATTATTTGAACTTCGGTGGCTATCCAGAAGCTGTCTTTTCTGAAACAATTCGACAGGATCCTGGACAATATATTAAAAGCGATATCATTGACAAAGTTTTACTTCGAGATTTGCCAAGCCTTTATGGGATTAGTGATATTCAAGAACTGAATAGACTTTTCACAACCCTGGCGTATAATTCAGGCAACGAAGTAAGTCTCGAGGGGTTATCCCAATCCTCTGGTGTAGCTAAAAACACTATCAAACGTTACCTCGAGTATCTTGAGGCTGCATTCCTAATCCGCCGAGTAGAGAGAATTGATCAAAGCGCTAAAAAGTTTAAGAGAGCAGTTTGCTTTAAAGTCTATTTAACCAATCCGTCAATGCGCGCTGCGCTATTTGGTCAGCTTGAAACAGACTCTAAGGCGATGGGAGCCATGACTGAAACCGCTATTTTTAGTCAATGGCAGCACAGTAAAACGACTGAGCTTTATTACGCACGATGGAAAACTGGAGAAATTGATATTGTACATTTAGATGCTGCCCATCAATCACCTTCTTGGATAGTTGAGGTTAAGTGGAGCGATCGCACTCATAGTACACCTTCCGAACTGGACAACTGCATAGAATTTTTAAAAAAGAATCCAGGTATATCTCAACCGATCTTGGTGACAAGTAAAACTATTAGAGATGACAATTTTTTATACAAAGATATACGATTTCGCTTTGAACCCGCAAGTTTATATGCCTATGCTCTCGGTGCAAATATATTGCGAAATATTGACAACAAGGTTAAGGGATCTCGTGCCAGGTCACTACCTCTTGAATAAGAGTTGCTTGATATAGCCGTGATAGGTATGCCTAACAGTCTAGTTATGCCCGTCTTTGCTTGTGAGGTTAATGTAGGTTAGCAGTTCATTAAGCTTGTTTTTCAGATTTGGGGATGTCATAAGCGGGTTGTAAACTTCTCCTGCTTAGGGTTGCCAAACATAACTAGGACTAAAGGAGCGTAATACTGGCAATATTCTTAGTTCTCGTTCGCTTGGCTTTGCTAAAACCAATCCATAGGATAGATAAGTTAAATAATTCTTCGAGAAGCTCACTGTAAGATCGCTAAAGAAATTTTTTAAATTAATCGATTTCAATCATATTACTTATTTGCTCTTGGGTGGCAGAGCCGTCAAGTAACTGTTCAAAGAATTGATTTAGCGACACGTCAATATTAGCTTTTCTGGATCGAATTGGATTTGGCACTAATTGCTCGCATAGTTGTTTAGATTGAGCATACGCAGGAGAACCTTGCTCAACAAAGTGAGGATCAATTTCACGAAAAGTAAGTAGATAAATTAGAGAAATTAGTGCATCTCTTAGATAATTGTGATCTCTAGAAACATTTAATGTAAGGCAATGGGTTAGTATCTCTGTGAAGTGCTGACTAAAAACTTCGAGCGATAAGCAATCACTCTCAGGGTTTGCATACCACAATAGTATCCTTGCGTATCCCCAAATGTAATCATCTACTTTATAAAACTCTTTTTTATGATATTTAGATTTTATATTAAATAAATACCAAAAAGCTTTTCTTCTTTGATTAGTACATGACATTCTAGCAATATTGTGTAGGTGAATACTATAGATATTGCGAATATTTTTTAGTAGTAAATTTCCATAATAAATTTGATCTGGATAATACAGAAAATCTAGATTTAGACAATTTGAAAACGCAAAACTTTTTCCTAAAATCTGAAATATGTTTTTATAAATATCTCTATAATTAGATTTTATATTTTCCAGAAACTCGTTTATTCTCTTGTCAATTTTTTCATAATTTTTGGTAAAATTTTCTAGATTCTGATTTTTATCTTGGTCATCTATTACATACACCTCTAATCCATTGTTGCTTTCGTTCTCAATATTGCTATAGTTATTAATAAGATTTAGAAAAGAGCGAGTAACCGAAATTAGAGAATCAATATTATTTTGGCTTGCTGTATCTGTAATATATTCATTTATTGTTCGAGTAAAATCTGATAAAGTTATTGGAATTTGAATATCCTGTGTTTTAAGAATATTAATGAATCTTTGTGATTTGTTGTTGCGAAATGTCAGAATTGCTTGTATTGAAATAAAGCCTAATGTATCTGAGATTGCGAGTTCTTCACGGTCAATTAATTTAGAATCAAGTATCCGATCATAATTATCTAATATTTCTAACTTGGGCATAAGACCTGGCTTAAGACGAAAGCGAATTTTTATGTCTAGGTTAGGAGTCTGATCAAGGTATTGATTTTCAATTTTGTAAATCTGCTCTACACCTGTTTCGTTATCTAAAAACGGCTCGTCATTAATCCGAAATGGTAGAGTTACATCCTTAGTTCTTAGTGGGAAATTCTCTTCTAATTTTCCATCTTTTAGGTATTGACCATATATAGTAGCTTCTTGTTCTCCTTCATAACAAATTTTATCTGGCAAGCTGATTTCAATCTCTTTACCTTCTCTTTTCACAAAGAAGCTAATGCGATCTAATTGTTGTCCATATAATGCGAAGTTATTCCCTAGCTTTCGTTGCCAGATTTTGGAGAAATTATTTACACTAAGATCTAAAACCAGTAAGTTTTCGTGAAATTGTTGCTCTAATACTCTTTTAACGCTTGGCAGTTTCGCATAACTACTGAGTAAAACAATGTGATAGTTTTGGTTTTCACTGATAACTTTATTTAGATCGTCGATAGGACAGTGGCGATAAATTATACCCTCAAGATTTGTTCGAGATAAATTATAGGAATAGAAACGATGATTAATTTCTATAATCAAAGAAATATACTCGGAAGAACTAAATTCAATAACTTTATTTTGGAAAAGATTAATTTTTTTAATGTAATTACAAACTTCTAAAAGGTTATTTGGATCAAGTTTTAAGTCTTGGACAATTTTATTGGCGATCTCTAAACAAATCGAATTGTATATTTTCTCGTAAGACTGAGATAATTTGAGAGCATCATATTTTTTAAGCGATCGCGTATCAATAATCGGAATAGGATAGGGAGCGTTACCGTAATTTTGAAATGTGAGGGGAGTAATTTGGGATGGGGTAAAGCTATCGAGATCGTAAATAACTAATGGTTTATCTGAGTGAGTAAATTGCTGTAGTTGTTCTACATAACTCCAGTAGCGATAGACATTGGCATAGATATAACGGGATTGTAGCGATCGCAAAACCAGTGAATTTGCTTCTCTAACAATAAATATTTGCTCTGAGGAATTATCGGGCAATGTTAGACCGATATTTTGTTGTGGTAATTGACTCTTGCGCGGGGTGAGGGTTTTGGGTTGAGCGATCGTGATTGCAGGAATTGGTAAAAATGACTGAGATTGGTGACGGTTACAAAAATCTCGATATGCTAAAGGCAAACCGTTTGGATTGGGAATTAACTTGGCGGGATCTTCTGCAAATAAATGGGCGTATTGGCAGCATTCAAGATAGGATTCAAGATTAATTAGCTTAGTCATAGTTTTAGCGTAGGTTTTGATTTTGTTGAGCAATTAACTTTATTTCTTTAAGATCGGTAGTTTTGTAAGTTAAATCTAGTAATGGATTGGAACGAAATGCAAAATCTTGGGAGCCGATATAAGCCACTTGAGAGCCAATGATAATGATTTTGGCATGAAGATTGGGGATTCGCCTAGCTTGTAAGGTTGTAGCATTGTAACTTCCATAAAAAATGCGATTGCGAGGGTTAGTGAGCAAATTAAGTTGTGGTGGTAGCGGTTGAAAGTTTCTTGTGTATATCTGAATTTCTTGCCCAGCAAAATTCTGGAGTGAAAGTAATAGATCTTGTTTGAAAGCATGGTGATCGAGAAAGCGATCACTCTGAGGGGGCAATCCGCTAATTTTTTCAAGACTTTCGTTACAAAAGCCATTAGGTGAAGGTATAGATTGAGATGTGGTTTGGTGCGTCCATAGGTAGCGGAAATATTCAACGAGAAACTGATGTTCTGATGTATTCTGCCATAGCATTCCTGCTTCTCCGTTGCGTTCAAGACTACCTCCTGTAAGGTTACAGGAACCCAGATAAGCTGATTGTTCGCTAATGTAAGTTTTGATGTGGAAGTTACCACTTCTAAAACCTAAGCCAGCTTTTCTCAACATTGCTAAGCACTTACGCTTTTTGAGAGCGGAATTAGCGTAATCTAGATCGCTGACTCTTTGTCCATCCATATTACTATCGACTCGATCTTGCACTTCATTACTAAAATCTGTGAGAATCCAAATAGGGATTTGTTTTGATTTTTCGGCAATCATTTGTATGATCGCTTGATCTTCAAGGCGATAACTACAAATCAAGAGAAACTTTTGAGCGCTACTAATTAATTCTTCTAAAGTTTGACGATGAATACCTCTACCAATTTTTATATCTGTTTTAGCTGTGATATTCGCGATAGTTAGATCGCTAATAATTACTTGTTCAGGATATCTAGCACGATAAGCCATGACAAGCTTTTGAACAGTTTCTGTAAGTTCATCACTAGGAAAATTATTTTCAGACTCACTGCGGAGAATATGAATAGCTCTTTGTAAAGCCTGATGCAGCTCATTAGGTTGCAGCCAAGCCGTACAATTATTAGGCAATGGAATAGCAAATAGCTCAGGATTTTTACTGCGAAGTACCAGATTTAGAGCTTTTAGTGGATGATTTTGTATGAACTGACGCAAGTTATTAATGGCTTCAGTTTGGATATTTTGGATAGTTGGATTAGATACGTTTTTGAGTGGAATTTCATACTGATAAGTACCTTCATAACGATCACCAAAATTGCTAGGAATTTGTGGATCGTCATATTCTAGATTCTTAGCAAAATTTCTAGTTAGCTGAGTACTGACAAATCGGTATTTAAATTGCTGTGATGTCAACTCACTGGAATTTTGTATAAATGGACGTAAGGTTTGATCGGCAAGTAAAGGTACCCGCCCTGATGTTTGCTGAATCAGATGAGTGACAGCATTAATGGGTAAGAAATTGAGCCCGAAGGATTGATGAACTGCGGGTAAGTGATAGCGCTTTTGGTCGGTAGAGATCGCCCGAAGATCTGTCAATAGATTTGCTAATGATGTTTTAGTAACTGTGCGCCCATCACCAGCAAGACGTTCGTAATAACCTGTAATTTCCCAAAAGATTTGCATCATTTAATCCTCCTTAATAGCAATATCTCGTACAAAATGGAAATCAGAGCCTAGAGCATTAAAAGTATTTTGATAATATTCCCAATCACCAATGATCGTAATCATATCGCTGGCTCTAGTTAAAGCTAAACGGATATTTGTTAAATTAAGTTGTCTTGATTCAGATTTATCACAAATAATCCATATTTTTTGACATTCTCTTCCATTCCAATCTTTAACAGTAGTAATATTCGAGTTGGACAAATAGGGGATTTGTTGTAGGCGATCGCTTAGCTCTGATGAAAAAGTGAGAATACAAGACTGTTGATCAGGAAGGCTTTCTAGGGATTGCTGTAATACTATAGGTATTTGTTCAGCAGTTTTGATATTGAGCCAATTTAAACGATGTTCTCCTTGAGATAGTGGACTGTGCTTGTGACTGGATGGTGAGTAGGGCGTTGGTTGCATTAGATATAAGGCGGGAAAAATCTTCCGAGCTAAATCTGGATGAAGTCGATGATTTTCGGCTAGTTGCAACCGATAAGCGGAGGATAGATTTTGAAATAGTCTGCCGAATAGATTTTTGGATTCTGTTAATTCTCCAAGTAATACGATTTTCTTAGCGCGGGTAGCAATCGCTTGTAATGTTGAGTCATTGAGATAGTGACTATCTTCAACAATGACTAACTCAAAAGTTCGCTCTCCTAAAATCGCTAATCGATCACTCAGGCACAGTATGGGTACTTTGATATGAGGTAAAGCCGTATCAAGGATTTGCTCAAAGGCATGATCTGAAAGCGTTGTATAGTCCTGATGTAGACGCTCTCTTTGTTCCAATAAAGTTTCTGATTTTTTTAACCGATGAACTAAAAGCTCTTGCCGTTTTGGATGAATATTAGGAAATATTTCTGCGACTGCTTGAGTTAGTTTTTGGATTTTTTGTAATGACTCTTCTTCACGAAGTAACCTTAGCCAAAATTGGCGATCGCGCTTCATTTGTAATTCTTCAAAGAGCGAATCCTCTAGACAATGGGGAGGTAAAAAATCTAGTTTTGGTTTAGCGACTTGTTGCCTGAGCCATGTCTTCGCATTTTGGCGATAGTCGCGATCGCTGGTAATTTGTAAAGATGGTAAAGGAAGATTTTCGTAACGATTGAAAGTACTGGCAAAGGGAGCAACAACTAAAGTAGAGCATTGATGGGCGATCGCAGTTTCCAGAGATGCTAATGCAATTTCCGTTTTGCCACTGGCGGGTGTACCTGCGATCGCTACTAGAGGAGCATTAGACAAGGCAAGTTCTACTGCTTCTCTTTGTTTTTTACGAAAGGGAAAAGAACTCATAGAATCAGGTAGATTTAATTCAGCGCGTTCTCGAATAAATCTACTTGGCTCACTCAGTACAGTTTCGATTACTTGAAGGACTAAACTCATGTTATCCATCCTCCAAAAGCTTCACAGAAATGATTAGTTAAAAATGTCATTCCTTCTTCAAGATTTTCATCAATAGGGTTGGGTAATTTCCATGTTTTTATGTGACTATTGCTTACCGTTGTATCATTAATTTCAGAAAAATTTTCATACAGATAAAGACAAATATTTGCTTTCTGTTGACTCTGTACCATTGATTCTAAAATTGCATCGCTTGGCTTATACCAAAAAATCCAGATTGGGAATACATACTTTTTATCTTTAGGTTTTTCTAATAGATTTGTAGTGAAGTATTGCATCTTTACCTTTAGTTCTAAATCGCCTGACTTGGGACTATTCGGCTGCATAATTTCAAAATTAAAAGCCGCCGTTTGTAATATGCAATCAATGATTAGTGGTGAATCCATCAATAAATACCGACCATAGTTTGGCACACCTGAAACATTTACCGATGCAGTAGGACGAATATAACTCCCCTCAATATTTAACAGTGCTGCAACTAATAGAATTGTCACCACATCTACTAATAGTCCTTGACGGAAGCCCCAAATATTTTCTTTTTCACTACGCCGCTTTAAATAATCGAGATAGGCTTGATAGAAGCTGCGATAGATGGGATTTTGTTGTAAGACATAGTTAGGTTTGATCGCAAAAACATCGGTACGGGGAATAGTTTGTACGCTTGGCTCTTGACGGAAGCGATCAATAGCTCTTTCTAAACGTTCAGCCTCTCCTTTTCCTATTCCTTTATATTCACCACATTCGCGATGTAATAGATTGCAAAAACCTTTAAGAAAGCGATTTTCGGGGGTATTAAAGTTTTGATAGCGCTGAATTCCCATTAGCTCTTGTCTTGCCCCTGCTTTTTCGATCGCATCATGTCCAGGTCGGCGGACATAATCTCTTAAACAGTAAGCATCCATTTCCTGAATGCGTCCAAGGGGGATCATTTCTGCTTTGCGATTGAGTTGCGATCGCAATTTTGGCGCAATTATTTCTAATTTATGACGTAGTTCATAGCGGCGGTTGAGTGCAAGCACTAACGGTAATTGTGCATCTTCTTGACTTAAATTAACTAAAATTTGTGGAATGTTAATTAAAAAGCATGGGGATTGTGAACTATGCTTATCCTCTCCAAATAAAGCATCAAATAGCCCGATAAATAGAGCGATCATATCGGCTGTTTCGCGTTCAAATTGTGCGCTAAGCTGATCTTTTAGATTTTTAACTTCATTTTCATCATTACTAATTTGAGTCTCATCTAATACTTCATCCGCTAGGTTTAACTCAATTATTGCTCCTGTTTTTATCTCAATACTAAGCTTCTGAACAATTGCTTTTTGTTGTTCCCAGTCTGTAATTTGCACCCAAGGAAAGCCAATTTCATAAATACTAGGTTGACGTTGCATCAAAAATGGATATTGTTTGGTAAGCTCTTCGTCATCTTCTAATACTAAAAAAGGACGATCTCTTCCGCGCAATTGAGGTAATCCATTTAAACAGGACTTATCTTGCAAATAGTCGGTGAGGTTAGCGTAGATTAACATTGGCTGATTACCTTGATTGTTGTAAATTGATGTTTGTAAATTCAACCTCAATCTTGGGGATACACCATACCTTTCCATTGGAATTGTCCATACTGCCCCTCACGCGCTTTCTTAAAAGCTTGATTGAGTGGCTCATCATTAAGTTGCGACAGTAGAGATTCCATCTTATCCAATGCTTCTTTCACATTTTTTTCTTCAACCATTACCCCGCGCAGTTTGGGTAAAAGCTTCTGACCAAATTGATCGGCGATCGCCTGATTACGAATCACCTCATCGCGATCGGGATTGGGATAATTACAAACATATTTGGTAAATGCCTGAAACACCCGATGGGCAAAAGGACGACCCAATGATTCCATAATGTCATTGGCTTCATCTACATAGTGTTTAACTTTTTTGGCTAAATCAGGGCTTGGCTCTTTTGTCCATCCCTGAAAAGCATCCCAAGATACATAGGTAGGTATTGGAGGACTTGTTTGCTTATGCCCACACAATTGCAAATCAGGTGGACGACCAAAGGTAAGAATATTGGCTCGATCTAGCACTTTATCGGAAAGCGATTGGGTAGTCTCATCTTCATTCATTGTGCCAACAAATAAAAATTCATTAGGAATAAGAACTTGCTTTTGTTCATCTTTTAGCTTTAAACTGCCTGCTTCCAAGTCTAGGTATGTTTTCTTACTTCTTCTAGTTTCCAACTTAGAAAGGAAATCACTGAAATAGTATTCCACTCTTGCAAGGTTCATTTCATCAAGCAAAACCATAACTATTCTTCCCTTAAGATTAGATTGATGCTGATGTTGATATAAATAACGCATCAAATCTGTAGGTTTATACTTTTTCTCAACGTAATTGTAAAAACCTTGTAAGTCTTGTGGAGAATCCCATCGAGGTTGTACAGGTAACATTACCAATGGCGCACCGATAAAATTAGCATAGGCTTGGGGAAGCTCGCTTTTACCTGTACCACTAATGCCAGCTAAAATTACTAAGGCTGAAATATCCTGTACTTTTAATGATGTATGGAAAGCTTTGACTGTACGTTCAGAGAAAATTAAACCCTTGCCATTCAAATATTGTCTAAAGAGTGTTAAAAATTCTGTCTCACTAGCAAAGAGTCTAGGCTGATTTGCAGCAAGTTCAATAGGCGTTTCTAGTGCTTGAAATGCCTGTTTAAACCCATTTTCAATTTCCTCAAGATCGCCTTTAGCTTCACGAATTTTCTTCTGAAATTCTTTTAACTCATTTTCTTTGGACAAGATCTGCCCATCTAACAAGCTTTTCTCAGAATTTAATTGCTCAAGCTGACGTTTTAAACTGCCTAATTCCGAACGTTTAGTACGCAAGTCTGCATCTAAATTTTCGATCTGTACCCGCAGTCCATCAACCTGCTGCGCCTTTGTCTCCATCGTGGCGATTTCTGCCAAAATGCGATCGCGCTCTTGTTCAAGCCGAGGAATTTCTGCCTGTAAATGCTGCTGTTTAGTTTCTAGATTTTGAGCATCTTTACGCAGAGCATCATAGGTGCTACGAAAAAGTTCTAACTCTGCCGCTTGCTGATTGAGTTCGTGTAATCGTTCAGTCAGTCCTCTGACCTCTTCTTGCTTCTGCAAAAACTGCGAAGTCACCTCTTGCAAACCATCCCGTTGCTTTTCCCGTTCCGCAATCTGATCAATGATCGCCTGTAAACGCCCTTTATTTTCATTGATCTGTGTTTTTAATTCACCAATTTTCTGCTGACGTTGTTCCAACTCTTCTAGATTAGGGGGATTCTCCTCAACTAACCTAACCCTTTCTTGTAAATCTTCTTCCTGTTGTTTAAGTTCGCTGACGTTTTGTCGCAATAATTCTCGTTGCCGTTGCAAATATTCTAGCTCTGCCCCAAAAGGTAAAGCTCGTATTTGTCTTTCAATATCTTGCTTTAGCCGATCGCGTTCCTGTTCAAGCTTACCTTGTTTACTAGACTGTGACTGTATCAGCAAAGCAGATGTCGCAAAACCACTTGCCCCTGTTGCGATCGCTGCCACACCAGACTGAAGCCCCGACCCGCCAGATGCAATCACTACGCCGCCAACAACAACGCCCGCAGCGATCAAAGGAATATGAAATAACAATAGATTCACATATCTTACTGATATTTTTTCTAAAACTAATTGTACCAGTTCTTACTTATATTTGATGAAATATTTAGGCATAACGACCAAGCTCACCAGCGGCAATTCCGCTGCGCTCCATTGCCGTCCGAGTGCAGCGCCTTGTTAGCCCGGTTTTCTACATTCAACACCGAGGCAATTATCCCACCTGCCTTTGTCTTCTACTGTATTAAAAAAAGGATCAGACGAATCACCGAAGAAGGCCCTTCTTATCTCAATGAAGCCGGCATCTTTAAGCTCTGCCGCAATAGACTTGTAGTCCCACATCCAAAGGTGCTGCGAATTTCCAAGCCAAGTGGTAATAATGCTTTTAAGTCCTCTCGCTCGATTTTCATGACCAAGGGACGTTTCTCTCATGAACTCTGATGCTGCTTCAGCCGATGCATTTTTATTGTATTTAATTATTGAATGTTCGAGATCAGGCAACACAAGGCGAAAAATGCCATTTGGGCGCAAAATTTCTTTTGTATTACGTAGAGCAGCACGGAAATCGCCAAGCGAAAGATGTTCAAGAATATGAGAACAATAAACACCTGCGCATGAATCCGGCGAAACTGGCAAACCCTTTACAATGTCTCCATACTCTACATTGCTTGGGAATCGAGATTGATTTTTCGTATACAGACGACCTATGAGAGGCATTCTTTCAAAGCGCAGAGTTGGCGAAGCGTCAAAATTTCGCCATTGACTAGGCGCAGACCATCCGCAGCCATATTGAACATACTTGCTTTCGTTCATCTTCGTGGTTTCCTTATTTTGAGGGCTAACTAAATATTATACGGAAACTTTCTGCATAACACTCTCTGGGATAACGATATGGGTCAACCTTCTGTATATAACTCCATTTAGGCGTGATATACAGAAGTTTTCCCCATATCACCCTCAAAAGCGTGTTAGCCAGATTAGCATATTGCCAAAAACCTTGTTGGCTCTCTTATTCTTTGTGTGATAACTTTAACTTATATAGTAGTGATCGATCTCTGTGTCCTTTGTGTCTCTGTGGTTCGTTCCACCCCCTAGCCAGCAGGAATGTATCTTAGAATACATTTTACCCACCAAATCCAAGAGAGCCAATTCACTACCTAAAATTTGAAGATTTTCCAGTTCCTTATTCAAATCATAGAAATTATTTTCCTCCGAATGCTCGCCATTTTGCCTAATCATACCTCAATTCAGCAACGCCCTAAAAATAAGCGACCCTGTTGCAACTTTTGCCTCTCTATTTTAACCTAAACATTGGGAATCTTCGCTAACATTCCTCAACTGGTCTCCCAAGAGCGGCATCGCACTTTAACCCACAACTTCAATAAATATGCATGGTGCCTTCCCCAAAATCGATCAGTGGAGCAGTAAGAGCCACATTAGGGAACGCACCCTACAAGATCGGCGATCGCACTACTCAAGAAACTCACCATAAGCTAAACCGCGTTCAAGCTCTTCAACAGCAGACTCGACAATATAACCAAGTTCTTTGTTATGTTCATCTTCAAGTAGTTGACTTGCTCTAAGTTTTGCTCGGAGGTTAATAAAGAATCTCAAAACGCGCTGAGACAAATCATAAACAGGTATTTCGCCATCTGAATGTATTATATTTTCCACATCGGCACTTACTGAACGCAGGTTACGGCGAATTTCAGCACGCACCTCTTCAGGTAATCTAGACTTTGCTGTAATCATTTCTATGCGATCACACATCTCTCGAACATAGCGGACAAAAAGGAATGGTCTACTACTCCGAATACCTTTCACAGAACCACGGCGTGATGACAGCCCTATATTAAACTCAGACGCAATTTGTTCGACACTTGCAGCAAATAAGGTTGGTTCATATGGAATTAAATCTACACTTGAAGTAGAACGTAGTGCTTCTCGAAAGGCAGGATGAATAACAAATTGTGTTTCGTAATATTCAATAGTATTGGGATCGTTGAAAACATATGCAGTTTGCTCGTTACGAATTACTCCCAAAAATCCAATACTGTATAAAACCGTAAGAACGCCGTCCAAAGAGAAGACATGACTAAATTCTTTATACTGATTGCACAAAGCATCAGTAACTTTGTTCAGCTTTTGTTCAAGTAAGTGACGAGAAATCAGAAAACTGGTATTTGAAAAAAGTACGAAAAGCCTGGAAAGGAAAGGATAGTTAATTTGGTACTCATTAACCAAATCACTAACTTTCCAGTTAGAGTACAATCTCATAGCCTCTTGAACATCTTCTTCTTGAATACGAGTATGACCATTTTTCTGCGCGGCATCGACACACGCATTGCAGAGTTGAATTATTTCACGAGGACGCATTAAAGTATGCTGAACAATAAAATCTGTAATATTCTTACTGTTAATATTTTGGGGAAACAAATCTCGCCAGAGACTATCTGAGGAAAATTTCACACCTACTGAAGCTTGTGCTCTTGCGACAGCCAAATTTATCAAGGCATTGGCATCCCATGCAATATGCATTTCCTCACCACGGAAGTAATCACGATTTTGAAAGCTCAATAAATCATAAATATCTAAACGCAAAAATACTATGCAATTAACATCCTTGATGTGTTTGCCATTATCATCGTTTCTTTGAAAAGCGTTAGAGATATGTTTAGACGCTAGAAGTAATCCAATAACCATTAAGTCTGAGTTACGATCATTTGACCATACCTTTTCGATTTGATCTACAAGAAGCAACAACTTTGGTCGATTACTTGTGGGGAGTACATCTAAAGCTATCCTAATCCGTTTTTCTATTTCATCTAATTGACTATTTGCTCTGATTCCAGGAGATGGAGCTACTTCTGTAGATAATTTCGCTCCAAAGGCTTCTAATGAAATGGAAACTTTAATTCTCTCAAGAACACGCCAAAATTTTTCGTGAATTTTCAGATCGTCAACTTCACCATTATCAATAAGGAAAGTCCGAATTTCTCTTATCTCATCAGGAAAGTTCGCATCTGTATCAAAATAATGTCTGGCTAGAGCTAAGATGTATTTTGCAATTTGAACAGAAAAAACATAGCGCCAGACCAACACCTTGGATTGCTCTGGTGTAATTCCTGCGAGTTCAAATCGGCGAATCTCGTCGGCAGAGATCTCATCTGGAGTCACAAGAGAGACACATTCGCCATCACCAGATCTTGCTTTAAGCATCAAACAAATTGCACTCTTGCCTGAACCTTTTCGACCAATTATTAGACATCTCCAAAAATTTGTAAGTCAGTCACAGCAAGGAAGACAGGCAGATTAGACCAAGAGTCAAAATTAGCTCTAAAAACCGATTAATCAGGGTTTTAAGAGACAAAATCGAATTTTGACGG
>Ga0315903_10006592_pt1 | contig 14772 bp, 13 predicted proteins | sample LakEriMetagenome_7_FD_203524 | JGI IMG/M metagenome (GOLD analysis project Ga0315903, IMG submission 203524) | Freshwater fungal communities from buoy surface, Lake Erie, Ohio, United States - Buoy 2 MA119 | ecosystem: Environmental > Aquatic > Freshwater > Lake | place: USA: Lake Erie, Ohio...
GATCTTGGTCGACGAAGAAGACCGCGAAAACGAGGGCGATTTGGTCTTGGCATCGGATCATGTCACCCCCGAGGCCATCAACTTCATGGCCCGTTTTGGTCGGGGCCTGATTTGCCTGACCCTCACCCGCGAGCGCTGCGAATTTTTAAAACTTCCCCCAATGGCGGCACGCAACGGTACGGTTTACAGCACCGCCTTTACCGTCTCCATTGAAGCGGCTGAAGGTGTGACCACCGGCATTTCTGCTGCCGACCGTGCCAAAACGGTGCAAGTGGCTGTGGCCCGAAACACCCAGCCAACTGATTTAGTGCAACCCGGACACATTTTTCCGCTGCAAGCCGTCGATGGCGGCGTGCTGATGCGCGCTGGCCACACCGAAGCCGGTTGTGACCTTGCGGCCATGGCGGGATGCAGCGCATCGTCGGTCATTTGCGAAATCATGAAAGACGACGGCACCATGGCCCGGCTGCCTGATTTGCAGCTTTTTGCAGCCGAACACGGCCTCAAAATCGGCACCATTGCCGACTTAATTGAATACAGAAGCCGCAACGAAACCCTGGTCGAGCGAATCGGCACCCGCAACCTGCAAACGGCGCATGGCGAATTCACCGCGCATGCGTTTCGTGACCAGCCTAGCCAAACCGTGCATTTGGCGCTGGTCAAAGGCGAATGGACAGAAGCCACCGAGCTTGCTGTGCGCGTGCACGAGCCTCTGTCGGTGCTCGATGCTCTGGAAATCAATCGCTCCATGCACTCGTGGAGTCTGGACGCCAGCCTGTCTTACATTAATAAACAAGGCTGTGGTGTGGCGGTTTTGCTCAACTGCGGAGAATCACCAGACCAGTTGCTGGCCCAATTTGAAGGACGGGCCCGTTCTGCCCAAGCCCCTGAGCGCGGCAAGATGGACTTGCGCACCTATGGCGTGGGGGCCCAAATATTGCGCGAATGTGGCGTTCACAAAATGAAACTCATGGGTCAGCCCCGCCGCATGCCCAGCATGACCGGCTATGGCCTCGAAATCACCGGTTACATCCCCAAGGAATAAACATGCGCGACGCCAACAAAGGCCAGGCCGAAGAACTAGACGGTCAGTTTCTGCACATCGGCATTGTGCAAGCCCGGTTCAACGAAGACATCACCAACGCGCTGGCCAAAGCCTGCATCGAAGAACTGGAAGCTTTGGGCGTGACCAGCATTGACCACGTCATGGTGCCGGGCGCACTCGAAGTGCCTGTGGCTTTGCAAGCCATGGCCGAACGGGCCGAATACGATGCCTTGGTGGCGCTGGGCTGCATTATTCGGGGCGAAACCTACCACTTTGAATTGGTAGCCAATGAATCCGGGGCGGGCGTCAGCCGCGTCTCACTGGACTACAACTTGCCAATCGCCAATGCCATTCTCACCACAGAAAATTTGGAACAAGCCATTGCGCGCCAGACAGAAAAAGGTCGTGATGCTGCCCGCGTGGCCGTCGAAATGGCTTGCATCATGGACGATCTAAATGCCGACATGGCCGAGTTAGTCGACGACTTAGATGAAGAAGCTGAAGCAGAAAAGAACGCTCGATGAACGACCAGACCCAGACAAGTTCTACTGATACGCCCATGGCAGAAAAGTCAACTGCCCCAGGCACCCGCAAGTCTTCGGCTAAACCTGCCCGCAGCCGCTCGCGAGAGTTCGCCCTGCAAGCACTCTATCAACACATTGTGGGTCGCAACGAGGCGGCTGACATCGATGCCTTCACGCGCGATTTGTCGGGTTTTCACAAAGCCGACTCGGCCCACTATGACGCCCTGCTTTATGGCTGCACCGAGCAAGCCCAAGCGCTGGACGCCCTGATTGCACCCAAACTAGACCGTCAATTTGCCGAAATTTCGCCCATTGAACACGCCATCATGTGGATCGGCGTCTATGAAATGCGGCACTGCCTAGACGTGCCTTGGCGCGTGGTGTTGAACGAATGCATCGAACTGGCGAAAGACTTTGGTGGCACCGATGGCCACAAATATGTCAACGCCGTGCTAAATGGCCTCGCTCCTGAATTGCGCAGTGCAGAGGTTCAAACCGACCGCCAGTCTGGCCGTGCCAAATGAAGGGGTTTTAAAAAACCATGCGCATCTCCAGCCGCGCTGAGCGAATTGAGCCTTTTTATGTCATGGAGGTGGCCAAGGCCGCCTCGCAAAAAGCGGCCGAAGTCGCTCACACCGACCGCCCTGTGGTGTTCCTCAACATTGGTGAACCCGACTTCACCGCCCCGCCCTTGGTGCAGCAAGCGGCTCAAGCCGCTATTCATGCGGGCAAAACCCAATACTCCCCGGCCTTGGGCCTGAACGCTTTGCGGTCTGCCATCAGCCACTGGTATGGCGGACGCTTTGGCGTCAAGGTTGCTGCCGAGCGGATTGTGGTCACGGCTGGCGCATCAGCGGCATTGCAATTGGCCTGCTTGGCCTTGATTGATGCCGGGGATGAAATCCTCATGCCCGACCCCAGCTATCCCTGCAACCGCCATTTTGTGAGTGCTGCCGAGGGGACAGCGGTGTTGATACCCACCAGCGCCCAAGAGCGCTTTCAGCTCAGCGCCCAAAAAGTAGCGGCGGCCTGGGGGCCGAAAACCCGGGGTGTCTTGTTAGCTTCACCCTCCAACCCAACCGGCACCTCCATCGCCCCGGCCGAGTTGAGGCAAATTGTTGAGGTGGTGCGGTCCCATGGCGGCATCACCCTGATCGACGAAATTTATCTGGGTCTGAGTCACGAAGACCAGTTTGGACACAGTGCTTTGGCATTGGGTGACGACATCATCAGCATCAACAGTTTCAGCAAATACTTCAACATGACCGGCTGGCGGCTGGGCTGGTTGGTGGTACCCGAACCCCTGGTGCCCGTGCTGGAGCGCTTGGCGCAAAACCTGTTCATCTGCGCCAGCAGCGTTGCGCAACAAGCGGCTTTGGCCTGCTTCGAACCCGACAGCCTGACCGAATACGAGCGCCGCCGCTCCGAGTTCAAGGCCCGCCGGGACTACTTCATACCGGCCCTGAATGCGTTGGGTTTATCTGTGCCCGTTGCACCCGATGGGGCCTTTTATGCTTGGGCCGACTGCAGCCAAGCCTGCACCCGCCTAGGCCTGAAAGACAGCTGGGAATTCGCCTTCGCGGCCCTAGAGCACGCGCATGTGGCCATCACACCCGGGCGCGACTTCGGCACCGACCAAACAGCCCATTTCGTGCGTTTTTCCACTGCAAACTCAATGGACGAATTAAAAACCGCCATTGCCCGCCTGAAAGACTGGTTGCCCACATGAGCACGCCTGCCGCAACCACTCCCTTTCAACACGCGGTCCGTATCTATTGGGAAGACACTGATGCGGGCGGTATCGTGTTTTATGCCAACTATCTGAAGTTTTTTGAACGCGCCCGAACCGAATGGCTGCGCTCGTTGGGCTTTGGCCAACAGCACTTGCGCGACGAATCGGGCGGCATGTTTGTGGTCAGCGAAACCACTGTCAAATACCACTCACCGGCCCGGCTGGACGACAGCTTGGTGGTCACCGCAAAACTCCAGCAAGGCGGCCGTGCCAGTCTGACCATTGCGCAGAGTGCTTATCTGCGCTGCGCCAATCAAACCGACCAACTGCTGGCCGAAGGCACTATCCGCCTCGGCTGGGTGAATAGCAGCACATTGAAACCAGGCCGCATACCGGCCTCTGTTCTGGAAGCCCTGAAATGAACCAAGACATGTCCATCGTCTCGTTGTTACTTAATGCCAGTCTTGTCGTACAACTGGTCGTCCTGCTTTTGCTGGCCATTTCGGTCGCCAGTTGGGCCGCCATTGTGCGCAAACTGGGGGCCATCAAGCGCATCAAAAATCTGAACGAAGAGTTTGAGCGGGTGTTCTGGTCGGGCACCAGCTTGAACGAATTGTTCACTGCCGCCAGTCAAAACGCCAAACTCTCGGGGCCGATGGAACGTATTTTTGCCAGTGGCATGCGCGAATACCAAAAACTGCGCGAACGACGCATCAGTGACACGGCTACCCTGCTGGACGGCGCACGGCGCGCCATGCGGGCCAGCTTTCAACGCGAAATGGATGTGGCCGAATCCCAACTGGCCTTCCTCGCCTCGGTTGGGTCCATCTCGCCCTATGTTGGCCTGTTTGGCACGGTGTGGGGCATCATGCACGCCTTTACCGGCTTGGCCAGTCTGCAGCAAGTGACCCTGGCCACCGTGGCACCGGGCATTGCCGAGGCTTTAATCGCTACCGCCATTGGTCTGTTTTCGGCCATTCCGGCGGTGCTGGCCTACAACCGCTTTTCGCACGACGTGGACCGGATTGCCATCAAGCTGGAAACTTTCATAGAGGAGTTTTCCAACATCCTGCAGCGCAGCCTAGGCGCCACGGGTGCCACCGGGTCGGCCTCCGGCCACTGAAGGAACAAGCCATGCCAGCCGTCTCATCCAGAGGTCGCGGACGCCGCACCATTGCCGAAATCAACATGGTGCCTTTCATTGACGTGATGCTGGTGCTGCTGATCATTTTCATGGTCACTGCGCCCATGATCTCGCCCAGCGTGGTGGACCTGCCCAGTGTGGGCAAAGCGGCCAAACAACCCGACAAGGTGATTCAGATCGTGATTAACAAAGACGAACGGCTTGAACTGGTCAGCGATGGCAAAACCGACAGTGCAACGCTCACCAACATTGCGCCCAGCGTGAAAAAGCTCGTAGGCGAGGACAACAACACTGCCGTCGTCATCAGCGCAGACCGCAGTGTCAAATACGAAACCGTGGTCAAAGTGATGGACAGTCTGCAACGGGCGGGCATTGCCCGCGTGGGCTTGTCGGTCCAACTCGCCCCTTGAGGATGCAGGCTTGAACGCCAAAACGACCCCACATCTCGAATTTGCGCCCCCGGCACAGCCGGGTTTCAGGCGCGCCTGGGTCATCGCTGGCATTGCTCACGTTTTGCTCTTTGTGGCCCTAGGCCTGGCCACATCTTGGAAAACTCAACCGCAAACCCTTCAGGCCGAAGCCGAACTTTGGGCCGCCACCCCTCAGGCTGCGGCACCTCGACTGCAAGAACCCCCACCCGAGCCAGAACCTGAGCCTAAGCCAGAACCCAAGCCTGTAGCCAAACCGACACCTCCACCCCCCCCAGAGCCCGATCCGGTCGTGGAGCGCCGGGACGCAGAAATTGCGCTGGAAAAGAAAAAACAACAAGAAAAGAAAAAAGAAGCTGAAAAACTGAAGGCTGAAAAAGAAAAGGCCGAAAAGGAAAAAGCCGACGCTAAGCGCAAAGAGCGTGAAAAAGAACGCGAGAAAGAAGAAAAAGCCAAAAAGGAAAAACTGAGCAAAGAAAACAAAGCCAAAGAAGATAAAGAACGCGATAAAAAGAAGGCTGCTGAAAAAGCCAAGGCCCAAAGTGAGGCCGAGACAGCCCGGGCCGAAGAGTTGCGCAAAGAAAACCTCAAGCGCATGCAAGGTCTCGCCGGGGCTTCGGGGGGTGCCAATGCCACGGGTTCAGCACTCCAATCGGCAGGGCCCTCTGCCAGTTATGCAGGCCGCTTGATCGGGCGCATCAAACCCAATATCAGCTACCCCGGTGATGTGTTGGGCAACCCCAGAACCGAAATTGAAGTCAAGGTCAGCCCAGACGGCACCATCCTGAGCCGACGCATCGTGCAGACAAGCGGTAACAAGGCCTGGGACGATGCCGTGTTGCGCGCCATCGACAAAACCGAAAACTTGCCCAAGGACACCGATGGGCGTGTGCCGCCTGTGATTGTGCTGGGCTTCAGACCACTGGATTAAGCTTGGGCCGCTGGGACAAGCACCAAGAGCGCCCTATCTTGCCAACCCACTACGCCCTAAGTGTTGATGCTGAGTTAAAAACCGCCGTGAGGGTGCTGCGATCAGGTCTGGCGCCCTGGCCGAGCAGCATCACAAATCCACCACCACATTGCCCACGGTCTGCCCTGCTTCCACAGCTTGATGGGCTTGTGCAATTTGGTCCAGCGTGAAACGCGCCCCGATGCTGTGCTTTAGTTGGTTTCGCTCAAGCATCTGCGAAAGACGGTTTACCGCCCTCTGACGTTCAACGAGTGTCAGTTCATAGACCAAGAAGAATTTCACGCCCATCGACCTGAAGAGCCAGGACCGGAAAGGCAGCGACACCTCCAGTGCATTCGATCCATAGCAGACCACTTGGCCATGCGAGGCCAAAGCCCCTTCGGCGGCCCAGCGTGCGGTGGTCGAAAAATCCATGTCGATGATGACTTCTGCACCGCGGCCTTGCGTCAAGGCTTTGACGCGCTCGGGGACCGACTCGGTCTTGTAAAAAATAGCTTCTTGCAACCCGGCAGCTCGGGCATGTACCGCCTTGGCTTCAGACCCCACGGTGCCAATGACTCGCCCCCCGGCCTGCGTCACCATTTGGGTGATGTAATGCCCCACGGCAGAAGAGGCTCCTGTGACCAACACGGTTTGACCGCGTAAATCTTCGGCCAATCTCTCCGCCAAAATGACCGCCTGCACGGCGGTCAAGCCGGGAATGCCCATGCAAGCCCCAGCGGCAAAGTCGGTGCCCTGGGGCAAAGCCACCGCTTGGGCTTCAGGCAAGGCAATGTATTGGGCGCAGGTGCCCAGTGGCCTTTGCCACTGACCGTTCCAGACCCACACGCGCTGACCTACCCGAGAGGCCGACACGCCCACGCCCACGGCCTCAATCACGCCCGCGCCATCGCTGTGCGGTACCACCAAGGGATCGGTCAGGGGACGCGCCCGCCGTGATTTAACGTCTGAAGGGTTGACGCCCGAGCAGGCAATGCGCACCAGCACCTCACCCGCTTGCGGGCTAGGCGTAGGCAAATCACCCACTTGCATCACGTCTTGGGCTTCACCGTTCTGGCTGTACCAGGCTGCTTTCATGAAAGATCTCCTTGATCTGAAGGGCCGGATCAGTCGTAAACAATCTGCGCCTGCCCCTGATCGGCCTGGGCCATCCAACTGGCCAACGCCGCATCGGTCGGGAAGAATTTGGCAGCCTCCCCCAGAGCCAGCTCGGCGCGGGCCCCCAGCTCATCGTTTCGCCGCTCCAACACTAGGCGCACATTCAGGCCCCGCACCAAATCCCCCTGATCGGTCTGTTCACGCTGTACCGGAAACTCTTTGACCAAACGGGCAATATCGGGCGCACGCCCATTGACGGCCACACGCAGGTATTTGCCATAGCGACAGCGGGCAGCCCCCAAGTCCATGATCTGTTCCATCTTGAGGCGGAAACCGCCCGAAAACCGGTCGGCCTGCATCTTGGCGGTGACGATGATCAACTCATCGTCCTTTAATAAGTGACGGGCCGAATTGATCAAGGCCTCGTCTGCGGTGGCCTCCATCACGCCTGATTTGTCGTCGAGCTTAAAAATCGCCACTTTGCCGCGTTGCCCATTGATGATGCGCAGGTCGCTCACAATGCCCGCCATCAACTGGGGTTCGCGGCTGTCAATCAGGTCGTCAATCTTGCGCCGTGCAAACTGACGCACCTCGCGCTCCACCGCATCAAACAAATGGCCAGACAAGAAGAAACCCACGGCAGTTTTCTCAAGCAACAATCGCTCTTTGATGCCCCAGGGCATGGCCTCGACCAAATCCGGCTCTTGCGTGCTGGAACCATGCGAGTCATCGCCCAGCATGTCAAACAACCCGCCTTGGTTGGCATTGGCCACCGAGGCATTGGCGAACTCAAACGCTTTGTCAATGCTGGCCGACAGGGCCGCACGGTTCATGTGCAGCGAATCAAAGGCCCCCGCCTTGATTAGCGCGTCCACCGTCCGCTTGTTGATGCGGGTGCGGTCAACTCGCACGGCAAAGTCAAACAAACTGGTGAACGGGCCGCCCTCGTTGCGGGCTGCCACGATGGCTTCAATGGCCTGCTGGCCTGTGCCTTTGATAGCCCCCAGACCGTAGCGAATGATTTTGTCGGTCACGGGCTCAAAGCGGTGCGTGCCACGGTTCACGTCCGGCGGGTCAAAGCGGATGCCAAACTTGACCGCGTCCTCGTACAACACCTTGAGCTTGTCGGTGTCGTCCATTTCCACGGTCATGTTGGCGCAGAAAAACTCGGCGGTGTAATGCACCTTGAGCCAACCCGTGTGGTACGCCAACAAGGAATAGGCGGCGGCATGGGACTTGTTGAAGCCGTAGCCCGCAAACTTTTCCATCAGGTCAAAAACCTCATCGGCCTTTTCTTGGCTGATGTCGTTTTTGGCCGCACCAGCGCGGAAAATAGCCCGGTGCTCGGCCATTTCCTCGGCCTTTTTCTTGCCCATGGCCCGGCGCAGCATGTCGGCACCGCCTAGGCTGTAGCCGCCCAGAATTTGGGCCGTCTGCATCACCTGCTCTTGGTAGACCATGATGCCGTAGGTCTCAGAAAGCATGTCGGCCACCAAGGGGTGCGGGTACTCAATCACCTCGCGCCCGTGCTTGCGTGCCACAAAGCTGGGAATCAAGTCCATAGGCCCCGGGCGGTAGAGCGCGTTCAGGGCAATCAGGTCTTCCAGGCGGTTGGGCCGCGCATCGCGCAACATGCCCTGCATGCCCCGGCTTTCAAACTGGAACACGGCTTCGGTTTTGCCGTCCGAAAACAGCTTGTAGGTCGCTGCATCGTCCAGCGGGATGTTCTCGAAGGCAAAGTTTTCCTGGCCCTTGTGCCGCTTCACAATGAAATCTCGGGCAATCTCCAAAATGGTCAAGGTGGCCAGACCCAAAAAGTCGAACTTCACCAGTCCGGCCGCCTCCACGTCGTCTTTGTCATATTGACTGACCGCCGACTCGCTACCCGGTTGTTGGTACAAAGGACAAAAGTCGGTCAGCTTGCCAGGCGCGATCAACACACCCCCGGCGTGCATGCCCACGTTGCGTGTCATGCCCTCCAGTTTTTGCGCCAGCTCGATCAGGGTCCTGACGTCTTCTTCTCGTTCAATCCGTTCGGCCAGGATGGGCTCCATGGCGATGGCATAGTTGTTTTTGTCGCCCTCTTTGGGTGTGGCGGGCGGGTATTGAATCGTGACCGACATGCCCGGCTTGTTGGGGATGAGCTTGCTGATGCCGTCGCAAAAGGTGTAGCTCATGTCCAGCACGCGTCCCACATCACGGATGGCCGCACGCGCCGCCATGGTGCCAAAAGTCACGATCTGGCTGACCGCTTCCCGGCCATACTTTTGCTTCACATACTCAATGACTCGGTCGCGATTGGTCTGGCAAAAGTCAATATCGAAGTCGGGCATGGACACCCGCTCCGGGTTCAAAAACCGCTCAAACAGCAAGTTGTATTGCAACGGGTCCAGGTCGGTGATCTTGAGCGAATAAGCCACCAACGAACCTGCCCCCGACCCCCGGCCCGGCCCCACCGGACAACCATTGGCTTTGGCCCATTGAATGAAATCCCCCACGATCAGGAAATAACCCGGAAACCCCATGTTCAAAATGGTGTTCAGCTCAAACTCCAACCGGTCTACATAGCGCTGGCGCTCGGAATTTCGCTTGGTTTCATCCGGGTACAGGTGCATCAAACGGGCGTCCAGCCCTTCGTGCGACACATGGCGGAAGTAATCCTCGACCGACATGACCACGCCATTGACGGGTGGAATCGGGAAGTTAGGCAACTGCGGCTTGCCCAGCACCAGCGTCAGGTTGCAGCGCTTGGCAATTTCGAGGGTATTGACAATGGCGCTAGGCACATCGGCAAACAGCGCACACATCTCCCCTGCCGACTTGAAATACTGGTCGCGCGTGAAGCGGCGCACCCGGCGCTGGTTGGCCAGGATTTCACCTTCAGAAATACAGACCCTTGCTTCGTGGGCTTCGTAATCCTCGGCCGTATGAAACTGCACCGGGTGCGTGGCCACCACGGGCAAATGCAAGCGAGCAGCTAGTGCCACCGCGCCCGCAACTTGGGTCTCGTCTTCCGGGCGGCCTGCACGTTGCAGTTCTAGGTAAAAACGGTGTGGAAAGATGGAGGCCAACTGCAGCGCCACATCGGCGGCTTTGGCAGAGTCGCCTTGCACAATGGCCTGGCCTACCGGGCCTGCCTGAGCGCCCGAAAGCAAGATCAAGCCATCGGACAATTCCTTGAGCCAAGCCAGCTTGACCACGGCCACGGATTTGACGATGTTGTGGGTCCAGCCCCGGGCCAACAGCTCACACAAATTTAAATAACCCTGGTGGTTTTGCACCAATAGCACCACGCGGCTTGTGGCGGCGAGGTCACCGCCCAAACCCTCCAAGTTGATTTCTGCACCAATCAGGGGTTTAACACCTTTACCCCGGCCCTCTTTGTAGAACTTGATGGTGCCAAACAGGTTGTTCAGGTCGGTAATGGCCAAAGCCGGTTGACCATCGCGGGCCGCAATCTTGACGACATCGTCAATGCGGCAGGTGGAGTCAACGACAGAAAATTCGGAGTGAAGGCGCAGATGAACAAACATAGACACTGATTGTAGAAGGTCACCCTGCGGCAAAAGGCATGATTATCTGTGGGAGGCTACGCCTGCGGCCGAAGGTTTTCAGATTCAGTCGCGCAGCACCTGCAACACATCCGACTTGAACTCGCGGCCGTAAAGAATCAACACCACCAAGGCCGTGGCCATGACCAAGGCAAGTGGGGAGAAAAACCAGGCCATGGCCGCAAAAGAGAAGTAATAAGCCCTCAAACCATCGTTGAAAGTCTCGGCCGCAGCCCCGACCAAACGCCCTGCCCGCTCGGCCATTTTTTGGCGATCTTGTCGTCCCGACAAATATTCTTCGTGCGGTGGCATGGCCCCAATCACCAAGGCCACAAAGGTGTATTGACGCAAAGACCACGAAAACCTAAAGAACGCATAGACAAAAATCCCCACCAGTACCAACACCTTGAACTCGAACACCAGCATGGGTGTGGGCTGGGCAAACGGAATCTCGCGCACCAGCTCGGCGGCTTTGTCGGTGGTGCCCAAAAGGGCAAACAAACCACCAATGATGATGATCGTGGTGGATGAAAAAAACGACGGTGTCTGGGATAAGTTTTGTGTGATCAGCCCGTCCAGCATGCGGGGGTCGCGGGTGGTGGCTTGCAGCATCCACTTGATACGGTACAGGTTGGTGGTGGCAATCAGGCTGTGTTCATGCAGCCCCCGCACCTTGGCCACCCATGCATAACCCACCCACAAACCGAAGAAAGAGATCAGCGCCAACCAATCGGCCCAAGGCAACATCGAGATTATTTTCATGCCGACATCCTAGCGGGTTGGGGGCTTGGGGCGACCTCCATGAGCGAAAGAGATCACAAAAAAAGCCAGTGCGGGTTGCCTCGTACTGGCTTCGATCAGCCTTGCGGCCCCCTATCAAGCCACCTATCAAGCCCGCAATTTAGCCGCCACGGCTGCCAAGCGCTCGCCATAAACCTTGGCGGTATCTAGGTCACCTTGGGGAATGTCTTCGGCGGGGCTGGTAGCCCCCACTTGGGCCATAAGGCCTGCGCTTGAACCCATGCGGTTCAGCACCGGCTCGTGCATGGCAGGCTGACCGACCCAAATCATGGCGTGTTGCATGGCCAGGGTCATGAAGTATTGAAGGGTCGAGGCTTTGTCGCCATTGGGCTGCGACGAAATCGTGAAGCCTCCAGCCACTTTGTCCTTCCAGCCCCTGACAAACCAGCGCTTGGACGAAGCGTCGGCAAACTTCTTGAACTGCCAAGAGACCATGCCCATGTAAGTGGGCGAGCCAAAGATGATGGCATCTGCCTCGTCCAAGGCGGCCCATTCGGCTTCGGTCAGGTTGCCATCGGCGTCAATGGCAATGAGCTGGGCATTGGCCCCTTGGGCCATGAATTGCGCCACGCGCTGGGTGTGACCGTAGCCCGAGTGATAAACAACAACCGTTTTAATCATGAAAAACTCCTTTTAATTGAACGAAAAATTGTGAGATTGAATTCAAGCCGCCAAGTCAAACACCAGAACTTCGGCGTCCTGGCCGTGGCTCAAGGTCAATGCGCTTTCTGATTGCAGCAAAGCGGCATCGCCTGCATTCAGGCTTTGGCCGTTGACCTGCAGTGCCCCGCGAACCAAAAAAACATAGGCTTTGCGCTCTGGCTTGAGCGGCAGCTTGGCGTTTTCATGGCCGTCAAATAAACCGGCATACAGTCGGGCATCGGCATGGATGTTGACAGTGTGCCCCTCGGCACCTTGCGGCGAGCCCAAACCGCTCGCGACATCAGTGGCCGGAGCGGCCACCAGCGCCAGCTGGCCGCGTTTGGCCGATTCGGGCACGGTTTTTTGTTCATAGCCTGGCTCAATGCCGACCACGTTGGGCTCGATCCAAATCTGCAAAAAGTGCGTTTGCGCCCCCTCTGCGTGGTTGAACTCGCTGTGACGCACGCCGCTGCCCGCGCTCATGCGCTGAATGTCGCCCGGCGGAATGCCTTTGACATTGCCCATGCTGTCTTGGTGGGCCAAATTGCCCGACAAAACGTAACTGATGATCTCCATGTCGCGGTGGCCGTGGGTGCCAAAGCCGGTACCCGGGGCGATGCGGTCTTCGTTGATGACGCGCAAATTGCCCCAGCCCATGTGGGCCGGGTCGAAATAGTTGGCAAATGAAAAACTGTGGAACGACTTGAGCCACCCGTGGTCGGCATAGCCACGGTCAGAGGACTTTCGAATATTCAGCATGGTGTCTTTCTCTTCAAATTAGGTCAGGTCTTGCCCCAAACCAGAGCTTGACTGTAAGGGGCAAGGGCTGGTTTTGCGTTTCACAAGTTTGCTGGCATCATTCAAAAATTCTGAACAATAAGACCACCATCATGCAAACACCTCGCGATTGGTTGACCCCTGAAGCCCTGCTCATGCTTCAAACCATTGACCGAAAAGGCAGCTTTGCCGCAGCCGCCCGCGCTTTGAACCTGGTGCCCAGCGCCCTGACGTACCGGGTGCGTCAACTCGAAGATGCATTGGATGTGCTGCTGTTTGACCGCAGCGCACGCCAGGCCCGCCCCACAGCCGCAGGGCAAGAACTGTTGCGCGAAGCCTCTCGCTTGTTGGCCGACATGGACGCGGTGGCCAATCGCGTGCGCCGCGTGGCCACAGGCTGGGAGGGAACTCTCACGGTGGCAGTAGACAGTGTGGTGTCGCGCAGCGTACTCATGGACATGTGCAGTGATTTTTTAGCCCTTGGCGCCACCACCCGATTGCGTCTGCGCTACGAAACTTTGTCGGGCACGCTGGCCGCGTTGACTTCTGGCCAGGCCGATCTGGCTCTGGGCATTGTGCTGGAACCGGGTTTAGGCAGCGAGATACGGCACGCTTTGCTGGGAAATGTTCCCTTTGTATTTGTGGTGTCAACACGGCATGCGCTGGCGCAAGCCCCAGAACCCCTGAGCGACGCCACCTTGCAACAACACCGTGCAGTAGCCGTGGCGGACTCGGTGAGCCGGGGTGGCGGCTTGACCATTGGTTTGCAAGGGGGCCAAGACGTGTTCACCGTGCCGGACATGCAAAGCAAGCTGGAGGCACAACTGCGGGGTCTGGGGGTTGGCTTTTTGCCCGAATCGCTGGCCCGCCCTTATATAAACAGTGGCCAATTGATAGCCAAAAAAGTACACAGTCCGCGCACCAGCATCGGTCATTACGCTTGGCGTGAAAGCAAAACGGCCCCAGTCGGCCAAGCTTTGCGTTGGTGGCTGACGCAACTTGAGAACAGCCACACACGCGAAGCCTTGCTGCGGCCCGTGCATCGGGTTTGAGGTTTTGTATGACATCCGGATCGGGGATAACCCACCCGGGGTGTCAACCAGCGTACTTTCTCGGATAAAGTGAGACCCATGACCACACAACACATCGCCATCATCGGAGTCGGCCTGGCCGGCGTGACCTGCGCACGCACTTTGCGTCAAGCGGGACACAACGTCACTTTGTTCGAAAAAAGCCGGGGGCTGGGGGGACGCATGTCGACCCGGGCCAGTGCCTTTGGCAATTTTGACCACGGGGCCCAATATTTCACGGTTCGGGACCCTCGGTTCGAACTGGCCATTGCCACCGCACCCGGCGTTTGCAAACCCTGGAGCGCCAACGCCGTGCGCGTGCTCGACCCGAATGGGCGGGTCATTGAGGCTGGTTTGCCCGGAGGCGAGCGCCACTGGGTGGCCACACCCGGCATGAACGGCTTGGTCAAAGCCTGGGCAGCGCCTTTACTAGAAGACAGCAACGTCCGCCTGCAAACCCGGGTGACCCAAATCATGGCCGACCCGATGAAGAAAAACGGCTGGCAATTGCAGACCGAAAGCGACGACGGGGGCCAAACCATCTTTGCCGGGTTCGACAAAGTGATCCTGGCCATTCCGGCCGCACAAGCCATCACCCTGCTGCAAAGCTCGGGATTGACTGCTTTGGCCGCGCCCCTGAACGATGTTCGGGTTGACCCCTGCTGGACTTTGATGCTGGCCTATCCCCAAGCCGTGCAACCGGGCCTGATCACCTTGGGCCCCCAATGGAACGCCGCCCGCAGCACGCACCACCGAATCGCCTGGATGGCCCGTGAGTCGTCCAAACCCGGGCGCGAGCGCATTGAGCGCTGGACCGTGCAGGCCAGTGCGCCTTGGTCGGCCGAGCATATCAATGACACGCCCGAGCGCATCATTGGCAAGATGATCAAGGCTTTTGCCGAGATCACCGGCATCCGTGCCACCCCGGCCCATGCCGAGGCGCACCGCTGGTTGTATGCCAAAACCTCGCAGCCGCTGGGCCAAAGCCAC
>Ga0315903_10006594_pt1 | contig 14770 bp, 8 predicted proteins | sample LakEriMetagenome_7_FD_203524 | JGI IMG/M metagenome (GOLD analysis project Ga0315903, IMG submission 203524) | Freshwater fungal communities from buoy surface, Lake Erie, Ohio, United States - Buoy 2 MA119 | ecosystem: Environmental > Aquatic > Freshwater > Lake | place: USA: Lake Erie, Ohio...
CGGTCACGTATCAAGTACACCAGCGGGAGCGTCGTGAGACGTTTTCGCGTGTGCTTGGGACTCGTCAAGAGAAGTGACCAGTCAGAGATCAAATCTCGATACAACTTGAGAGTTTGATCCTGGCTCAGAACGAACGCTGGCGGCAGGCCTAACACATGCAAGTCGAACGCCGTAGCAATACGGAGTGGCAGACGGGTGAGTAACGCGTGGGAACATGCCCTTTGGTTCGGAATAACTCAGGGAAACTTGAGCTAATACCGGATAAGCCCGAGAGGGGAAAGATTTATCGCCGAAGGATTGGCCCGCGTCCGATTAGCTAGTTGGTGGGGTAATGGCCCACCAAGGCGACGATCGGTAGCTGGTCTGAGAGGATGATCAGCCACACTGGGACTGAGACACGGCCCAGACTCCTACGGGAGGCAGCAGTGGGGAATATTGGACAATGGGCGCAAGCCTGATCCAGCCATGCCGCGTGAGTGATGAAGGCCCTAGGGTTGTAAAGCTCTTTCGCCAGGGACGATAATGACGGTACCTGGATAAGAAGCCCCGGCTAACTTCGTGCCAGCAGCCGCGGTAATACGAAGGGGGCTAGCGTTGTTCGGAATCACTGGGCGTAAAGCGCACGTAGGCGGATCTTTAAGTCAGAGGTGAAATCCCGGAGCTCAACTTCGGAACTGCCTTTGATACTGGGGATCTCGAGTCCGGGAGAGGTGAGTGGAACTGCGAGTGTAGAGGTGAAATTCGTAGATATTCGCAAGAACACCAGTGGCGAAGGCGGCTCACTGGCCCGGAACTGACGCTGAGGTGCGAAAGCGTGGGGAGCAAACAGGATTAGATACCCTGGTAGTCCACGCCGTAAACGATGGATGCTAGCCGTTAGGCAGCTTGCTGCTTAGTGGCGCAGCTAACGCTTTAAGCATCCCGCCTGGGGAGTACGGTCGCAAGATTAAAACTCAAAGGAATTGACGGGGGCCCGCACAAGCGGTGGAGCATGTGGTTTAATTCGAAGCAACGCGCAGAACCTTACCAGCTTTTGACATGCCCTGGACGGATAGCAGAGATGCTTTCTTCTCTTCGGAGCCGGGGACACAGGTGCTGCATGGCTGTCGTCAGCTCGTGTCGTGAGATGTTGGGTTAAGTCCCGCAACGAGCGCAACCCTCGCCCTTAGTTGCCATCATTCAGTTGGGCACTCTAGGGGGACTGCCGGTGATAAGCCGCGAGGAAGGTGGGGATGACGTCAAGTCCTCATGGCCCTTACAGGCTGGGCTACACACGTGCTACAATGGCGGTGACAATGGGATGCTAAGGGGCGACCCTGCGCAAATCTCAAAAAGCCGTCTCAGTTCGGATTGCACTCTGCAACTCGAGTGCATGAAGTTGGAATCGCTAGTAATCGCAGATCAGAACGCTGCGGTGAATACGTTCCCGGGCCTTGTACACACCGCCCGTCACACCATGGGAGTTGGCTTTACCCGAAGGCGTTTCGCTAACCGCAAGGAGGCAGGCGACCACGGTAGGGTCAGCGACTGGGGTGAAGTCGTAACAAGGTAGCCGTAGGGGAACCTGCGGCTGGATCACCTCCTTTCTAAGGATGTTCCTTCAGGATCTTCTTCAATCGAAGAAGCCTATCGGAACGCTTAGACAACACGGCCAGTCAGGCCGATCGTGCGGGACAGCCGCCGTCTTCGTTTCTCTTTCTTCCAAGGACGAGCCCGCCGGGCCGCGCGAGGGATGCCTTGCGGCGTTTGGCGGCTGGGGCGTAACGGGCTTGTAGCTCAGTTGGTTAGAGCGCGCGCTTGATAAGCGTGAGGTCGGAGGTTCAAATCCTCCCAGGCCCACCACTCTCTCCGCTGACGCCGCCCGGCCTCTGGTTCGGGGCCATAGCTCAGTTGGGAGAGCGCTAGCTTTGCAAGCTTGAGGTCGTCGGTTCGATCCCGTCTGGCTCCACCACTTCTTCGAAGTGGTTTCGCCAGCCGGTTTTGATCGTGACGCGGCGAGACAAGCTCGCCGCTATGTGGCTCCACCACTTCTTCGAAGTGGTTTCGCCAGCCGGTTCTTTCGCCGAGACGCGGCCGCCACTTCTTCGAACTGGCTTTGAGCTTGCGCTCGTCCTGTCCGGTCCCATGGGGATCGGTTTATAGATTTTCGCGATGCGCCTTGCGCATTGCGTTGAAGATATCTGACATCGTGAAGAGGAAACATGTTCCGGTCGCTGATCGGTCCGCAAGGATCGGTTTGCGAGCGTCACCAGCAGTGGGCGTCGCCTGACCGCACGTCCCCGGGCATGTTTGAAGCAAAACTGGTCTTTCTATCATATCCGTGAACGGGCTTGCCTGTTCGGACTCTTCCGCTCTCTGCCGAGGGACGGGGGATGATGGATATTGATAATGAGAGCGATCAAGTGTCGTAAGGGTATCCGGTGGATGCCTTGGCGCTGAGAGGCGATGAAGGACGTGGTACGCTGCGATAAGCCGTGGGGAGCTGCGAACAAGCTTTGATCCGCGGATTTCCGAATGGGGAAACCCACCTTCGATCTCTGTTATTCCGAAATCATCCTGCGCACATGCGGGATTGTTTCGGGTTTGCCCGAACGCCCGCGAGGGGGTTTCGGACTAGCAGAGATCAACATGGAGGTATTTGCACCTGAATACATAGGGTTGCAAAAGCGAACCCGGGGAACTGAAACATCTAAGTACCCGGAGGAAAGGACATCAACGAGACTCCGTTAGTAGTGGCGAGCGAACGCGGACCAGGCCAGTGCTCATATTTTCTCTAACCGGAACCGATTGGAAAATCGGGCCTCAGTGGGTGATAGCCCCGTACGGATTTCGAAGAATGTGAGCCTTGAGTAGGGCGGGACACGTGCAATCCTGTCTGAACACGGGGAGACCACTCTCCAAGCCTAAGTACTCCTCAGCGACCGATAGCGAACAAGTACCGTGAGGGAAAGGTGAAAAGCACCCCGACGAGGGGAGTGAAACAGTTCCTGAAACCGGATACCTACAAACAGTCGGAGCCCGCAAGGGTGACGGCGTACCTTTTGTATTATGGGTCAGCGACTTAAAGTAACGAGCAAGCTTAAGCCGATAGGTGGAGGCGCAGCGAAAGCGAGTCTGAACAGGGCGTTCAGTTCGTTGCTTTAGACCCGAAACCGAGTGATCTAGTCATGAGCAGGCTGAAGGTGCGGTAACACGCACTGGAGGGCCGAACGGGTGCCTGTTGAAAAAGGCTCCGATGACTTGTGATTAGGGGTGAAAGGCCAACCAAACTCGGAAATAGCTGGTTCTCCGCGAAATATATTTAGGTATAGCCTCGCGTGAATGCTCCAGGGGGTAGAGCACTGGATGGGCTAGGGGGGTTCACAGCCTTACCAAACCTAACCAAACTCCGAATACCTGGAAGCACTGCGCGGGAGTCACACAGTGGGTGCTAACGTCCATTGTGGAGAGGGAAACAACCCAGACCAACAGCTAAGGCCCCCAATTCGTGGCTAAGTGGGAAAGGATGTGGAAATCCCAAAACAACCAGGAGGTTGGCTTAGAAGCAGCCATCCTTTAAAGAAAGCGTAACAGCTCACTGGTCTAAACAAGGGTTTCCGCGCCGAAGATGTACCGGGGCTCAAGCCACGAGCCGAAGCTTTGGACGCCGCAAGGCGTGGTAGCGGAGCGTTCCGTAAGCCGTCGAAGGGATAGCCGTGAGGCGTCCTGGAGGTATCGGAAGTGCGAATGCTGACATGAGTAACGACAAACAGAGTGAAAGACTCTGTCGCCGAAAGTCCAAGGGTTCCTGCGTAAAGTTAATCTGCGCAGGGTTAGCCGGTCCCTAAGGCGAGGCCGAAAGGCGTAGTCGATGGGAACCACGTTAATATTCGTGGGCCAGCGGGTGGTGACGGATTGCGAAAGTCGTTCGACCTTACTGGATTGGTCGGGCGGCCTGGCGGTTCCAGGAAATAGCCCCCGCATCAGACCGTACCCGAAACCGACACAGGTGGACTGGTAGAGAATACCAAGGCGCTTGAGAGAATGACGCTGAAGGAACTCGGCAATTTACCTCCGTAACTTCGGAATAAGGAGGCCTTCCGCTTGGGCAACCAGGCGGGAGGGGCACAGACCAGGGGGTGGCGACTGTTTAACAAAAACACAGGGCTCTGCGAAATCGCAAGATGACGTATAGGGTCTGACGCCTGCCCGGTGCCGGAAGGTTAAGAGGAGAGGTTCACGCCTTGAATCGAAGCCCCGGTAAACGGCGGCCGTAACTATAACGGTCCTAAGGTAGCGAAATTCCTTGTCGGGTAAGTTCCGACCTGCACGAATGGCGTAACGACTTCCCCGCTGTCTCCAGCGTCAGCTCAGTGAAATTGAAGTCCCCGTGAAGATGCGGGGTACCTGCGGTCAGACGGAAAGACCCCGTGCACCTTTACTGTAACTTTGCGCTGGCATTCGTGTCGGCATGTGTAGGATAGGTGGTAGGCTTTGAAGCGTGGGCGCCAGCTCGCGTGGAGCCACCCTTGAAATACCACCCTTATCGTCATGGATGTCTAACCGCGATCCCTCATCGGGGTCCGGGACAGCGCATGGTAGGCAGTTTGACTGGGGCGGTCGCCTCCCAAAGAGTAACGGAGGCGCGCGATGGTGGGCTCAGAGCGGTCGGAAATCGCTCGTTGAGTGCAATGGCATAAGCCTGCCTGACTGCGAGACTTACAAGTCGAGCAGAGACGAAAGTCGGTCATAGTGATCCGGTGGTCCCGAGTGGGTGGGCCATCGCTCAACGGATAAAAGGTACGCCGGGGATAACAGGCTGATACTGCCCAAGAGTCCATATCGACGGCAGTGTTTGGCACCTCGATGTCGGCTCATCACATCCTGGGGCTGGAGAAGGTCCCAAGGGTTCGGCTGTTCGCCGATTAAAGTGGTACGTGAGCTGGGTTCAAAACGTCGTGAGACAGTTTGGTCCCTATCTGCCGTGGGCGTAGGAGAATTGAGAGGATTTGACCCTAGTACGAGAGGACCGGGTTGAACGCACCTCTGGTGGACCTGTTGTGGCGCCAGCCGCAGTGCAGGGTAGCTATGTGCGGACGGGATAACCGCTGAATGCATCTAAGCGGGAAACCCACCTCAAGACGAGTTCTCCCTGAAGAGCCGTGGAAGACGACCACGTCGATAGGCCGGATGTGGAAGCGGGGCGACCCGTGCAGCTTACCGGTACTAATCGCTCGTTCGGCTTGAACGCTCTCATTAGTCAATGTCCATCAAACAGGGCCTCAAAACAGGCCAGAGATAGAAAATCCCAGTTTTGCTTCCCGTGTTTCGCCGGCCTGGTGGCTTAGGCGGAGCGACCAGACCCGATCCCATCCCGAACTCGGCCGTCAAACGCTCCAGCGCCAATGGTACTATGTCTCAAGACCTGGGAGAGTAGGTCGTCGCCAGGCCTGCAAAACACGGAAATAAAATCCTCTTCATGATGTAACTTGCGTTGGGCGGCGGTCTTCCTCGGGTCGTCGCTCGTTGCTTTTGGGGCCCCGAGGAGCTCCAATGCAGGCGCAACAAGGTTTGACGCGGGGTGGAGCAGCCCGGTAGCTCGTCAGGCTCATAACCTGAAGGTCGCAGGTTCAAATCCTGCCCCCGCAACCACTTCGACCGAACGAATGTCTCGGTCACTCAAAACCGCCCTTTCACGGGCGGTTTTTTGCGTTTTGGAGGCAGGCAAGGCAATCGAGATCATGGATGCGATGTCGCCGACGAGCTCAATCGTTGGCTTCTTATTGGCACCGTCGTGGATCATGACTTTGTCGATCAGCGTGCGGATGATCTGAAATGCCTCATCGCGAGTGTCTTCCGAATAAATGGCCGCATGCAGGTCGCTGACCTTTTTGCGGTAGGCTTCTGCCAGATTTGGCAGGAGGCGGATGGGGCTCGGAGTTGGGCCGCCGAGATTTTTAAGAAGGGCAGCGCGTTCTGCCTCAAGGCTCTCCAGCTTCTCGTTGATAGATGCTGAGCGCATGCCGCTCGCAATTGCCTCAACCAAGCTCTCGATCTGCTTTTCAATCTTGGGCAGGCGACCTTGGCGCTCTTCTCGTTCAAGCATCTCGTTCTTACGGGCGCGGTTAAACTCCTCATTTGCAGCCGTCACGAACTCCTTCACGAGATCGGGCGCCATGAGGTTGTGCTGGAGCCCTTGAATGACGATGTTTTCGAGGATGCTGCGCCGAATGCTCGCTTTGCTGCTGCAGGTGCCGCTACGCAATGAGCGTGCGCAGCGAAGGTAATCTTTGCCCACCGCTGCCATCGGGTGGCCACAGGCCCCACAATAAACAAGCCCCGTCAGGATATGTTTGGGGCGTGTCCTGGTCCAAAAGGCGCTTGCTTTGATGTTCATGGCAACAGGTGAGGCGGCGATCTCATCAAGGCGCGCTTTGGCTTCTAACCAGAGATCGTCGCTGAGGATGCGCAGTTCAGGGATGTCCTCAATGACCCATTGATCAGGCGGGTTAGGGCGCGCGATCCGCTTGCCAGTTTGTGGGTCACGAAGGAAGCGCTGACGGTTCCAGATGAGGCGCCCGATATATAGTTCGTTACGCAAAATACCCGTGCCGCGCTTTGCGTGGCCCCGGATTGTTGTGTCCTGCCACGGATTGCCATTCGGGCCTGGGATGCCCTCCTGGTTGAGGCGCTTCGCAATGGCGCGAGGTGAGGCACCCTTTGTGAACTCGTCAAATATGCGAGAGACGTTTATGGCTTCCCCTGGCTCGATCAGGCGCTTGCCTCGAATGGGTTCTCCCTTTGCGTCATGTTCGCGCACGACGCGGTAGCCATAGCTAATCCCGCCTGCCGAGCGCTTGTCTTCGATCCGTCCACGCAGTCCCCGGTGCGTCTTGGCGGCGAGGTCTTTCAGGAAGAGCGCATTCATTGTGCCTTTGAGGCCAACGTGCAGCTCTGAGATCTCCCCCTCGGCAAGCGTGAAGAGTGCGATGCCTGCAAAGCGCAGTGCCTTGAAAAGAGCAGCTACATCCTCCTGGTCTCGGGACAAGCGATCAAGCGCTTCTGCAACCACGACATCGAACTGACCAGAACGCGCATCGATCAGTAATTGCTGATAGGCGGGGCGCAGCTTGTTTGAGCCGCTGCGCGCGCGGTCTGCATAGACTTGGGCTTTTACCCAACCGCGCCCAGCCAAAAATCCGTCGCAAACACGCACCTGATCTTCAATCGAGGCTTCGCTCTGCAGGTCAGAGGAATAGCGGGCGTAGATTACGGCGCGCATTGGCCTTCATCCTGTTTGGGTTTGTTGAAGAGGCTTTCCATCAGGCTGGTGTGGCGGCGCGAAGCGTCGATCATCTTGGCCTGATTATAATGCTTGTTCGTGGTTTCGATTGTGGTGTGTCCCAGTATCGGTCGGGTAAGGCGTGCAGATTCGGGTGCGTCGCGCACCAAAGTCGTGACGCTTGAATCCCTAAATAGGTGGGGCGTCAGATCCTGTCCGAACTCTTTTGCAGTGCGCTTTTTTATGGCATTGCGCAGCGATTGATCTGCTAGTTGGCGTCCCTCGTTCGAAATCCAGAGGCCATTGGTGTGGTTGGGCGCATCTTCGTGTTTGAGCGAGAGAAGGTAGGGTCGGTAAATGTCGATATAGGTTTTCAGTGCCTGAAAGTATTTGGGCGGAAAGTGTGCCTCGAAGGAGCGCTTGCCTTTCATCTCATCAGCGGCAAAAGACAGCATCGCGCTTTTGCTGAAAAACGTGAGGCGTCCTCCGATATCGATGGATGCGAAGTTGCCTAAGCGCAGGGGGCGATGAATGAGAGTCGCTATCATCAAGCCGTCACGAAACATCAATGCACGCTTGTAGGGCGTGAGCTTGGTGTTGTTCTGGGCCTCGTCCATCAGTTTTCGGCCGAGCCGATCGAGCTTTTGTGCAGGCTGGAGTCGTTTTAGTTTGTTGCGAGCCGGTTTAGCTTTGGCGCGGATTTTTTTGACCGCATTGAGTAGCCAGCCCCACTCTGCAGATGGCTCCATAACTTTTGCGCCCTGATAGGCTCCTTGAATATGGCTATAAATCGTATTTGGGGCGTATCCTGCTTCACGCATATCTGCGACGAAGCCCGAGATGTTATCGCGCGTAATGACGTCGGCGATCTCACAGTCAGGATCTAAATGGCCTTGATAAGCTATCCAACTCATGAGGCTGCCAATCCCGCAGCAAACCTTACGGATGGTTGCTTTGCGCCATTGTGTGGCAGGTTTGGTCTTTGCGAATAGATCTGCGGCGTCAAAGGCTGCATGCCATTGCTGCTGACAGCCGATCGGCCATTCCTCGACCGGCACGTAGCGGATCTTGAAGACAGTAGGATCAGTCATTGTGATCTCCGTCGTCTTCATAGATCAGGCGCTCAAGGATTTGGCCGTAGCGCTTGAATGCGGCATCTTCCTCAAGTCCGACGTAGAAATTGACGGTCGTGCGAATATCCTTGTGACCCAGTAGCTGACGCACTGGCTCGTACTGACCCGGATAATGAAGAAGGTAGATGTATCCGGTCAGGTGGCGAAACAAGTGGATGTTCATGTGAAGACCGGTTTGGTCTTTAATGAAGCGCTGTACTTGCGTGGCAAGCTCTGCCGGAGTTTTTGTGCGACCCGTCCGCGAAATGAAGAGCGCCGTAGATGTATGCGCCTTCAATAGAAGAGGGCGGTAGATGTCGACATAGATACGGTAGAGGCGGATGAAGCTTTCTCCCAGAACGTAGTTCAGCGTTTGATCATTCTTGACCTCATCACCTTCAATGATGATGTGGCACTGTGTGTCGCTCACGAAATCGAAATGGGTTTCGATATCGAGCGCAGACAGGTTCTTCGCGCGCATCGGAGCGACGAGTTCAATCTGGATGGCTAGTGCCGACTGCAGGCGGACGGCGTCTGCCAGAGTTGGGTTAGACGTATCAAGCGTGTCGACGAACGTAGATGGTAGCTTGAGAAGGCGCGGCAGAGCCTTGTCTTCCAGAATAGTGCGCAGGCGCGCACGGTTCTTGGCGGTCATGCCACTCTTCGCAGGGCGGAACTTGTTCTGCGCATTGCTGATGCGAGCCAAAACATCGGCTGGCGTGTCGAAATAGTATTTGGCGATGATGCGAAGCAGGTGCGCCAGATTGGCGAAATGGCCATTCGTGCGTCCGCTACGCTTCTTGTCCATGTAGAGCAGAATCTTCTCTGCAGTCTTCTTGGCAGTGAGATCGCTGAGGCTGTGGAGATCGGCCAGTTTGCCTCCCGCCTCCACATAGAGAACGGCCAGCTGGCAGAGCTTGCCACGACGGTCTTTTAGGGTGGCGGGCGCCCAGGGCTTTTTGTTGTTGGACGAAAACAGGTCTTCTTCGCCCGCTTCCGTACGGGAGGCCAGATAGCAATCGCAGTCGGCTTTGAACTCTGGTGGCAAGTCCTCGTAGCGCATCATGGTGCGGGTGGACGTTGGGGGTATCAGGCGGATGTCGGGCCAGCCCGTTACAGAGCCTGCCATTTGGTTCCAAGCGTGGGCGGTGTCGCGCAGCGCCTGTTTCGGGCGAGTGAGGCCCAGACTTGAGATCTCAGACCCATAAGCCAGCAGGTCGGCTTGAGTTGCGCTCGATAAGGGGCGTCCTTCCCGGCACAAAAAGCCGACAAATCCCAGCACCTGGGCGCGGACATAGCGGGTCGGTGCCTGATCCAGCAGTTGGCGGATGTCAGGGGTTAGATGAGTGGCAAAAGGGTTCGAAACGGGGCGTGCCATGGCTTCACTTTATAGGAAACTATACCCACAATCAAGGTGATTGTCAGTATTGAAGTTGCAGGTCGACTTCGTTGCTGACAATAAAATCAGTATAATAACCTCATAAACGAGGCCAAAATGTCCCGTTCCAAGTTAGGAATATCTTCAGTATAGTGGAATGACCGTTAGTCATCTGCACCCCCGTCAACGGAGGCGTTGCGGGCTACTTGGCGGCCCAACAACTGGGCGAGCTTGATCAGGGTCGGGTGATTTTGTGGGGCTTGAGGCGGCGCCGAATTGGTAGCGCTAGTCCCGTTTGTGGGATCAGAATGTGCAGCGCTAGCACCCGGCTGGGCCGGGGCTATTTTGGGGTCCAGAGGACCAGGCTGTGGGCGGTGCGAGCGCATGCCCAAGCCAAATAAACCGTCTTATGGGGCCCTGTTGGCGTAAACCCGTTTTAGCCAGTTTTAGGAGGCTCTTCGGCCTCTTTCGGCACGATTTCCCAAAACCGCCTCAAAGCCTGCTCAGGCTTCAGTTTAGTCGTCCAGCTGAAGACATGGCGAACAAGCTCACCAAAGCCTTTTTCAGTGTTGCGGCCGCGTTTGGGCAGTTCGCCTGTCGCGTATTTCCAATCAAACGCCAGGTAGGTGATGAGTCTTAATTCGTCATCCCCACGGGATCTGCCACCAACCGGGCCATCGTTTAGGCCTCGCGTAATTCCTAGAATTGTTGGCTCAAAATACGGCGCACCCGCGTCTTCAATTCGGCCTCCTTCAGCAATCAGTCTGGGGAGGCGACGCAGGAGTTGTCTTTGCCCCATTTGTTGAATGTAAGGGTAGGGGTCGCAATCTGACTCGAGATTGAAAACCTTTGGCCAAAGCTGAACTGCTCGGCGGCGTATAAAATAGCGTGATGAATGAGGAAGCGAATGGAAGCGTGAGCGGATTTGTCCAATGGCCGGATCGTGGTCGTGGAGGAGATCCCAAATACCTTTGAGGTGATCGTGTTGCTCCCTAATTGGCATCGAGTCAGATTTTTCAGCAGACCACAAATCAACAGTACACGCGACAGCGTCAGAAAGTTTTGTGGCAGCCGCTTCGCTCAAAAGACCAGCTGAGCGAAGAGCGTCACGAACAAGCTCTTTCTTTGAGCTGTCTAAATGGGTCAAGTTTTTCTCCATCTCAACTCTAAAGATTTGAGGCTTTCACTAAGTCAAGCATGTGTCTACGGCCTCTTCCCATTTTCGTTGATCTCGAAAACATCTTTCACATCGAGATTGCGGACATAATGCTCAAATCGGCCGCTAATCAGCGTATAGCGGGGACGACGAACGATGATTTCGACCTCACGACCCTCCGTAGCTTTGAACGCAGCCAACACCTCCGACAAATTACGGACGCCGGTTCCGTTAACGGAAACAAGCTGGTCACCTTCGACAATCTGGGATTGCTCGGCCGTCGAAGCGTCATCAACAAAATGAACCCACATGACTGACGGATCATAACCCGTCACCGTTGATCTGCCGACAACCATGCCGGAGACATGGACGCCAGCACGCTTTATTTCATCAAGGACAGTTGGAACATTCAGCTGGATGTCTTCGGTGCCTTCACCCCGCCGTACCTTCATGGTGACACTGGTTTGCCCCCGCATATGACTGATCACGCGTGATCCGAAGCGGGCACTGTCATCACCATTGACCGCGAGAATACGATCGCCCGGCAAAAGCTTTCCGGTCCAATCGCCACGCACCTGAGCGATAACAAGTTCCCGATCTCTTGTGGTCGTTGCAAAGTCGATTGGAAGTGTGGGGGGAGCGGGATTTTTGCCTTCCTTCAAGAGATCAAGAATTCGGCAGGCCAGCCGCGCGGGAACTGCAAAATTGAGCCCCTCTGCGACAGTTCTCACGAAACCAGATGAATTAATCCCAAGGATCAATCCGGTCTCGTTATCAATCAACGCACCACCGGAGTTACCGGGATTGAGAGCAGCGTCCGTCTGGAGCTTCTCTTCGCCATCCCGAGGCTTTGTTCCACTGATGATGCCGCGCGTTGCTGTAAAATCGAGGCCCCAGGGATGGCCATAGGCAATCACAGCTCTGCCCGCAGCGGGTTCGCCGTCACATTTGAGCTTTGCCTCTTCGGCAGTTGACGGAATTTTTGCCGGATCCATTTTGATAACGGCGAGGTCGAGATGATTATCGACATAGACCTTCTCGATCGCCGCATATGGACGATCCTTGAAGCTTGCCCGCATTGTCGAGGGTGATTTTGAAGCCACATGCGCATTGGTCAGAAACCAGCCACGCTGTTTGTCGACAAGAAAGCCCGACCCGCGGGATGTGCCTTTTTTTTCGGACCCGAAAGGATAGTCGACCGCCGTAATGATCTTGATCGTATAGCGGTTTGCCTGCTCGATCACATCAAGGGCCTGCGCCTGGCTTTCACTCTGCACCGCAACTGAAACCAGCCCAATTGCTAAAAGTACCTGACGAAACATTTGAAACCCCCAAGCTGAGGATGGCCCTCAGCGCCGCCCCGATCCAAAATGCGAATCATACAAGGTTACATCGCCAACCTCTTGCCCCGAATATCCTATAAGGATGTCAAATTTTGACGCCGTCCGAATTTTTAGGATCGGTCTATTCTAGCTGTTGACCCGAGCAAAATGAGGCAGCGTCTCGTAGGAGCATTGGGGATGAACACCTTAATCCATGTGCCTCATGCTTCTATTGAAATACCTTCGGATGTCCGGAGCCAATTTCTCTTGGCAGACAGTGAACTTCGTCGAGAAGCAATTGAGTAGGCGGATCTTTTTACAGATGCCCTTGCCAGGGAGGCATGGCCAAAGGCTCAAATCATCTGTCCTAATGTTTCTCGTCTTGTTGTGGATGTCGAAAGATACCCCGAGGACAGTGTAGAGCTCATGTCCAAATACGGGCGTGGCATGATCTATATGTCCACACATCTCGGAGTGCCTTTGCGACGGACACTTTCTGAAAATGAAAAATATGAATTGAAACGAGATTGGTATGATCCGCATTGGGCGCGTTTGAGAGCCGCCGCCAAAGATGCGATACTGATTGACCTGCACACCTATCCTGAAACTTCTTGGCCAATTGAGCTTTATCCCCTTGCGGAGCGCCCAGAAATCGATCTCGGGACTGACATAAATCTCACACCCCCCAATTGGGCCAATCAATTAAAGATACATTTTGAAAGCCTTGGGTTCCAGGTTGGTCATGATACGCCATATGCAGGTGTTATTGACGCAGGATCTAAATATGCAGTCATAATTGAAATTAGGCGGGATATCTTAGGTGCCCCTGCAGAGCAGCAGAAATGGCAAAGAGTTGTGAACGCGCTTTCGAGCATGCCAATGCCGATCGCTTAACCGTCTACTATGAAGGACTATATTGGTGGCGACGAAAATTGGTCCAGATAACTTCAATGTCGGTGATTCAGTCGACGAAATTTTGAGAGAAATCTCAATCACAATTTCATGGACAAAGCGGAAAAGAGAACTATTCACGCAACTGAATCAAAGCCTCGCAAAGGAACAATATATCTTATTTCATAGCGACTTTCGAACCTACGATCTGCAAACAAAAGGATCTTCCGCTATTTATTCGGTCCCCGATGACCAGCGCGGCACTTTGAAAGAGTACGCAGGTAAAAAAGTGCGCATTATTTGTCTTGATTATAGCGATCGGTGGCCCGGATATTCGGGTCGAAAATTCGCTGCGAAAGCGATCATTTGAAGACTATCTTCGCATGCCACATTATTTGACTACCGGATAAAGTGGTGAGCCCCATTCATGAGCAGTATTGTCGAGCATCAAATCTATAAAGACGGGAAGCAGGCACGAAGGCCGAGAGACTCAGGAAAGGCATCTCGTAACCGACGCTGCTTTTTCGTCAAATCGAGAAACCGCATGCCTTATGCCCCTCCAAGTAGCCCCAATGCGCTAGCCTCGCGTGAGTATATATCAAACGCTTTTTGATCGAAGCAAACAAATCGGATTTGGATTTGGTCGTGGCCTGCCCCCTGAAAAGTGGTCCTCCTTGATGTATGGCTTATGAGCCTTGAGGAGGAATGAGAATGGCTAGGAAAAGGCACAAGGCGGAAGAGATTGTCGCCAAACTTCGGCAGGTCGAGGTTCTCACAGCACAGGGTCGGCCGGTGGCCGAGGCTGTGAGATCGATAGGGGTGACGGAAGTTACCTATTATCGCTGGCGGTCAGAATATGGCGGCCTGAAGGGCGATCAGGTTAAGCGACTGAAAGAGCTTGAGGCCGAGAACAATCGCCTTCGCAGAGCCGTCTCAGATCTGACGATTGAGAAGCTGATTTTGAAAGAGGCTGCAGGGGGAAACTTCTAAGCCCCGCACGTCGCCGTGCCTGCGTGGAGCATGTGGTTGCCAAGCATGGCATCTCTGAGCGCCTTGCTTGCCGAGTTCTCGGCCAGCATCGCTCCACGCAGCGTAAGAAGCCAACCAGACCTGATGATGAGGCGGCCCTGACTGCTGATATCACGGCTCTGGCTATCCAGTACGGTCGCTATGGCTATCGTCGTATCACGGCGATGCTGCGACACGCAGGCTGGAGGGTGAACGCTAAGCGGGTAGCCCGGATCTGGCGACGTGAGGGGCTTAAAGTACCTTCCAAACACCCCAAACGTGGACGTCTTTGGCTCAACGACGGATCCTGCGTGCGTCTTCGTCCTGAATATCCCAACCACGTCTGGTCTTACGACTTTGTCGAAGACCGTACGCATGATGGGAGGAAGTATCGAATGCTGAACATCATAGACGAGTTCTCACGGGAATGTCTGGCGATCAGGATCAACCGGAAGCTCAGGGCAACGGATGTGATCGACGCCTTGTCGGATCTCTTCATCCTAAGGGGCATCCCTACGCATATCCGCTCGGATAACGGCCCAGAGTTTATCGCTCAAAACTTGCGTAACTGGCTCTCGGCCGTGGGGGCCAAGACCGCCTACATCATGCCCGGCAGTCCCTGGGAGAACGGCTATTGTGAGA
>Ga0315903_10006596_pt1 | contig 14763 bp, 17 predicted proteins | sample LakEriMetagenome_7_FD_203524 | JGI IMG/M metagenome (GOLD analysis project Ga0315903, IMG submission 203524) | Freshwater fungal communities from buoy surface, Lake Erie, Ohio, United States - Buoy 2 MA119 | ecosystem: Environmental > Aquatic > Freshwater > Lake | place: USA: Lake Erie, Ohio...
CAGGACGACGCGAATACCTTCTGCGCGCAGCACACGACAAGCCTGAGTCCCAGAGTAATCAAACTCGCAAGCTTGACCGATAACTATTGGACCTGAACCAATTACCAATACACTTCTAATAGATTGATCGCGTGGCATTAGATCGAACCTACCTTGCGCGGATACTTGACCATTAGATCTATAAATCTGTCGAATAAATAAGCGGCATCGTGGGGACCGGCTGCTGCCTCAGGATGGTATTGAACGCTAAACGCGCCACGTTCAAGGAGCTGCAGACCTTCAACAACGCCATCGTTTAAGCAGGTATGCGTCACTTCTCCCGATCCAAATACCGTATTAAAGATCCCATCTGTCGGCGCTTTAATTGCAAAGCCATGGTTGTGCGCAGTAATTTCGACCTTACCGGTTTTCTTATCTAAGACTGGTTGGTTAATGCCGCGGTGCCCGAACTGCAATTTGTAAGAATCAAAACCTAAGGCTCGTCCAAGAATTTGATGTCCAAAACAGATTCCAAAGATTGGAATTTCCTCAAGCAAGATACTTCTCACGAGATCGACCACATCATCCATTGTCGCAGGATCACCAGGACCATTTGAAAGGAAAACACCATCGGGATTCAGAGCAATAACTTCGTCTGCCGTTGTATTAAATGGAAGAACGTGAACCTCAACGCCACGCGCGGCGAGAGCTCTTGGTGTTGCTCCCTTGATACCGAGATCAATCGCCGCCACGGTAAATCTCTTCTGACCAACTGCGGGAACAATGTAAGACTGTGGCGTTGATACATCCGCGCTCAAATACGCTCCTGACATTGCTTCGGTTCTGCGTACTTCTATAACCATTTCTTCGCGCGAAATTTCTAAGTCTGAGAAAATACCAACCCGCATCGCTCCACGATCACGCAGATGTCGGGTCAGCGCTCGAGTATCGATTCCCTGTATGCCGACAATTCCTTGTTCAATAAGGGCGACTTCCAAATCCTTTTCACTACGCCAATTGCTAGTGATTGTTGAAGGGTTTCTTACGACGAAACCTGCGACCCAGATTTTTTTCGATTCATTATCAGCGGTATTCACTCCGGTATTTCCGATATGCGGTGCGGTCATTACGACCACTTGGCGGTGATAACTGGGATCTGTCAAAGTTTCTTGATAACCAGTCATTCCAGTTTGAAATACCGCTTCACCAAAAGTTTTCCCTGTAGCTGCCCAAGAACTTCCTTCGAAGATACGACCATCATCGAGAACTAGAAATGCTTTAGCCATTATCTTTCACCCACAGAACGGAGATTTCCGTTGAGATAAGTAGGTTGGCCACGGAAGAAAGTTGCGGTAATAACCCCTTGTAGTTCCATTCCATGGAATGGAGTATTGCGACTGCGAGAGGCAACTAGATCACGATCAACCCGTTGACTCAGCGTTGGGTTGATTACAGTGAGATTGGCCGCGCTTCCTACTGCGATTTTCTGACCGTGCTCCGCATAACGACCGATTCGTGCAGGGGCGTAGCTCATACGATCTGCCACCGCCTCCCAGGACATTAGCCCTGTACTCACCATAGTCTGATTAACAATGGCAAGCGCGCTCTCCAACCCAAGCATTCCAAAAGCGGCTTCTTGCCATTCGCACTCTTTCGCTTCTGCGGGGTGTGGCGCGTGATCGGTTGCCACGATATCAATAGTTCCATCGGCTAAACCTTCACGGAGCGCTTCCACATCTCTCTGCGTGCGTAGCGGTGGATTCACTTTAAAGATCGGATCGTAACTTAGCGCTTTCTCGTCAGTCAGAAGCAAGTGATGCGGCGTAACTTCCGCTGTTACATCAATTCCTCTGGCCTTTGCCCAACGAACTAAATCAACGCCACCTGCGGTAGTTAAATGGCAGATATGCAAACGCGACTTCACATGATCTGCAATCAAAATGTCTCGAGCAATAATCGCTTCTTCAGCGACGGCAGGCCATCCCTTTAACCCAAGACGTGAAGAAATCTCGCCCTCATTCATCTGTGAACCAGAAGTTAAACGTGGCTCCTGAGCGTGTTGTGCAATTACTCCATCAAACTTTTTTACATATTCCAAAGCGCGGCGCATCACCAGCGGATCAAAGACGCAATTTCCATCATCGCTAAAGATTCGAACTCTGGCACGTGAGTCTGCCATTGCACCAATCTCGGAAAGGTTTTCGCCAAGTAACCCTTGTGTTACTGCGCCGATAGGAAAAACATCTACGAATCCTGCGCTCTGACCCAACGCATAAACCTGTTCAACTACACCTGCGGTATCCGCAACCGGTGAGGTATTCGCCATTGCTGAAACTGCAACGAATCCACCCTTAGCAGCTGCCATAGATCCAGATAGAACAGTTTCTGCATCTTCTTTACCGGGTTCTCGCAAGTGAGTGTGCAGATCTACAAGACCAGGAAGAAGAATCGATCCTGATAGATCAATCTCTGTAACGTCAGCACTTTTAGTTATCGAAGTTGATAACGCTGAGATCTTTCCTCCACGAATCTCTAACTCGGACTTACTTCCATTAGGAAGTGTGACTCCCTTGAGTAGGTAATTATCATTTTTCATTGCGCTACCCCAATTTCCTGATTACCCGCTAGGAGTAAATATAAAATCGCCATCCGGATGCTGACTCCGTTGGTAACTTGTTCAACGATTACAGACCGTGCACCATCTGCTGCATCTGCAGTGATCTCCAGACCTCGGTTCATCGGTCCCGGGTGCATCACGATCGCATCCCTCTTCAGCGCCCTTATCCGATCGCTATTTAACCCAAAATATCTTGAATATTCGCGAGCATTCGGGAAGAAGAGTTCGTTCATCCGCTCTAACTGAATGCGCAACATCATTACCGCATCCACTCCTGCGATTATCGAATCTAAATCGTAAGAAATGTCGCACGGCCAACTCTCGACACCGACTGGGAGTAAAGTCGGTGGAGCGACTAATACGACTCTTGCACCTAATTTAGAAAGAAGCAAGACATTTGATCTTGCTACTCGAGAGTGCAGTATATCTCCAACAATTGCAACTCTTAGACCAGCTAGATCGCTAGCGCCCTTCGATAAATGCTTACGGATCGTGAAAGCATCTAGCAGGGCTTGGCTCGGATGTTCATGCGTTCCATCTCCGGCATTTATCACCGCACCAGACATCCAGCGAGAATCTGCTAATCGTTGCGCAGCACCTGATGCGCTATGTCGAATGATTACCGCATCCGCGCCCATCGCCTGCAGGGTCTGCGCTGTATCTTTCAGCGACTCACCTTTGCTGATACTCGAACCTTTAGCGCTGAAATTGATGACATCTGCAGAAAGGCGTTTTGCTGCGGCCTCAAAGGAAATTCTGGTTCGTGTCGAATCCTCGGCGAAGAGATTCACAATTGTTCGTCCGCGCAAAGTTGGGAGCTTCTTCATTGGACCATCGCTCACACGTGAAAGTTCCTGCGCGGTATCGAGTATGGAGATAGCCTCAGATTTGGAGAGGTCATTTATCGAGAGTAAGTGCTTCATTTACCATCACCTTCAACCAGAACTTCATCGCTTCCATCAAGCTCGGTCAGATGCACGACCACGCTCTGCGAGATAGATGTTGGAATATTTTTTCCCACATAATCTGCTCTAATGGGCAGTTCGCGATGTCCGCGATCAACCAAAATTGCCAATTGAACGCTTCTGGGACGACCGATCTCCCCCAACGCATCTAAGGCGGCACGAATTGTTCTGCCGGAGAAGAGAACATCGTCGACGAGGATGACGTTTCGGTTTTCAACACCTAGCGATGGAATCGTGGTTGGCATCAATGCGCGTGGTGGACGCAATCGCAGATCGTCGCGATGCAGAGTGATATCTAACGTTCCGACTTCAACTGGAGCGCCCTCAATCTTGGAGATGATTTCCGCTATGCGCCTTGCAAGATGTGCTCCGCGGGTTGGAATCCCCAGAAGAGTGATTGATGCTGAGCCAGAGTTACGCTCAAGAATTTCATGCGATATACGACTTAGCGCTCGGGATATATCGGGCGCAGGCAGAACAAGGCTCATTTAAATCTCCTTCCCCGCCTCGCAGGACGGGTCGTTAAAGGATGTTGGCACATACTACACCGCAAGGCTCTCATCCTGTGGATCGCCAAATATGTGGGTGGTCACGCGCCTCTAGCCTGCGCAAATGAGCAAACAAATCGGCTTTAACCAACCTACCCCTGAATCAGTTGCCAAGCGTTTACGTCAGATACGAAAGTCCCGCGGATGGACGCTCCACGATGTCGAAAGACGGTCGAATGGATCAATTAAAGCGGTTGTGATGGGATCGTACGAGAGAGGGATGCGCGCAATCTCGCTCGTCCGCGCAATTGAATTAGCAAATCTCTTTGATATGCCAATCTCAGAACTTCTCGGCGATCCGACTCAACCAAGTTTTGCCAAACTGCCTTTCCAAAGATTTGATCTGAGACAAGTCGGCCGGCTCAACGACTCTCTGCAAGATCAGAAACTTAGACAACTACACAACTACCTAGCCGCCATAGCCCAGCGAAGAGGCGATTGGAATGGTGAGATCCTCACCTTGCGAGCAACAGATCTAGATACCTTGACGCTCCTAATGGAGATGGGACAGAGTCAATTGTTGAACTGGTTAACCGAGTGGAAGATAACGCTGCAATAAATCAAATAGCCAGGCTATCTCTGATTGATGCTATTCGCCCTAAAACCCCGTGGATGTACGTTGCTGAGTCATCGGTGGAGAGTTCTTTAGCGAGATTGAGCGCCTCATTTATAGCAATTGCATCATCTAAATCTTTTATCCAAAGTATTTCGTAAATACCTAACCTAAGAATATTTCGATCTACCGCTGGAAGGCGATCCATATCCCAACCTTGTGCATAGGTGGAAATTAACTCATCTATTTTCCGACGATTCTCAGCGATTCCCAGAATCAACTCTCTTGTGTATTCGCGAACTGGTCGAGCATCCGGTCCATCGTCATCAACATCTCGAAGCGACAATAAATCAGCGGGAGCAAGTCCACGAATATCGCCTTCGTAAAGTAGATCAAGGCAATGTTTTCGGGCCTTACTGCGAGCAGACACTAGTTAGCGCGACCTTGATACGATCCATCGCGCGTATCGACTAGGACCTTTTCATCTTGCTTAATGAAAAGTGGCACTTGGATCTGAATTCCAGTTTCAACGGTAGCTGGCTTTGTTCCACCAGAAGAGCGATCCCCTTGCAGGCCCGGCTCGGTGTATGTAACGGTTAGAGCGACCGAAGCGGGAAGTTCGATATATAAAGGATTATTGTCGTGGATCGCGACGATCGCTTCAGTGTTCTCCAACATGTAGTTAGCGGCATCTCCAACTGTCGCAGCACTAATATTCATTTGGTCGAAAGTCTTATTATCCATAAATACGAAATCTTCGCCTTCCTTATAGAGGAAGTTCATCTCGCGCTTTTCCAAGATCGCAACATCAATTTTTATACCCGCATTAAAGGTTTTATCTACAACCTTGCCCGTTAAAACAGATTTCAACTTAGTGCGCACGAACGCTGGACCCTTGCCAGGCTTTACGTGTTGGAACTCAACAACGTTCCATAGTTGACCTTCAATATCCAAGGTCATGCCATTTTTTAGATCATTTGTTGTTGCCACGATAACTCCAGTTCGCGCATCCGCGCCATTCATCAACCGAATGCGTTCGAAGGGGCTTTCACGCGAGGTTGGCCTCCGATTCTCGAAGGCTATTGGATGAGTTTACCTGAAGATTTAAGAAGTAAGAGCCTTCAGCGCAATCAGCGCGAGTACATAGGAATTAGGTCCAAATCCACCGATCGTGCCGTTTGCAACACCAGAAATAACTGAAGTGTGGCGAAATTCTTCGCGGGCTAATGGATTCGAAAGGTGTACTTCAATAAGTGGCGCTTTTACTAACTCTGCTGCATCTCTTATGGCGTAGGAGTAATGAGTAAATGCCGCGGGGTTGATGATGACAGGAATTTTGCCATCGGCTGCTTCATGTAACCAAGAAATAATTGTCGCCTCTTCATCGCTCTGGCGAACATCCGCGGTGAAGCCGTGGGTCTTAGCCGCTTCTTCAATGTGAGCTACTAACTGCGGGTAGCTCATATCACCGTAGATAGATGAGTCCCTTATATCCAGGCGCGCTAAATTAGGGCCATTGATCACTAAAACTTTCATGAACTCACCTTTTCATATGCTGCAAGTAAAAGAGTTTCGTCTGGGTTCTCTAAGCGTTCAGTCTTTCCGATAGAGGTAATGGTAACGAATCGCAGCGATTTTCCGCGCGCTTTTTTATCTAGCGACATATTCGCCAGCAGAGTGGGCCATGCGCTCCGGTTGTAGGTAGTGGGCAACCCTAGTCTCTGCAAAATATCTAAGTGATCTTGAGCTAACTGGGGCGAGATCAAACCAAGAGCAAGTTGGAGATGAGCCATAAAAGCCATCCCAATCGAAACACACTCGCCGTGGCGAATCGTGAACTTTGATTCTAGCTCTATCGCGTGCCCAAGAGTGTGGCCGTAATTCAGCGCCTCGCGCGCGAAGCTCTCTTTAAAATCTTCGGAAACGACTGATGCTTTAACTGAGATAGCCCGAGTAACAATATCTAAGACACAACCTTGATCGCTACGAATCGACGCCAAGTCTTTGCCACGTATTTTGTTGAGGATTTCGCCATCTGCAATAAATCCCGCTTTAACAACCTCAGCTAAACCTGCCGCGTAATCACGATCGGAAAGCGTCTTTAGCCAAGTGAAATCAATCAAGACTGCGATTGGACTATGAAAAGCTCCAATCAAATTCTTTCCGTAATCACTATTAATCGCTGTCTTTCCACCAATCGCTGCATCCACCATTCCAGCAATCGTCGTTGGAATCGCAATCCAATCAATTCCCCTCAGCCACGATGCAGCGGCATATCCTCCGAAGTCAGTGGTTGCGCCGCCACCAATTGCGATCACTAAATCATCGCGCGTAAATCCAGCAGCCCCGAGCCAGTTCCAAACTTGCTGCAGAGTAGCGGTCGACTTTCCTGCTTCTCCATCTGGGATTGGGAAGGTGAGAATCTCAACTTCGCCCGCTGATATTTGACCTACACGATCTTTCATAGCTTCCGAAACAATTACAGCTGCACGATTTCTACCGCCCAATAACTTAGCAAGCTCGGTCTGCCAATTAACATCTATTAAGACTTGATAATCTCTATCACTGCTGATACTGATCTTATTCACTGAGTAAGCCTAACAATCTCATCTACAATATCCTTGGGAGCGCGCTCATCTACTTTGACGATATGTGTTGCTAGCGCTTCATAGATTGGTCTTCGCTTTTCCATCAACTCTTGCCAGGTACCGCGAGGATTATTCAATAAAAGCGGTCTATCGCGATTAAAACCTACGCGCGGAGCCGCAGTTGCGAGAGAGACATCTAAGTAAACCTTCGCAATCGGGATACTATTCAAAAGACTCTGTGCCTTATCTGAAAGCGGTGCTCCTCCCCCTAAAGAAAGAATTCCATCTAACTTCGCCAACTCCGACTGCAGAACTTCTGCTTCAAGCTCGCGAAACCAAGGCTCCCCCTTATCAACAAAGATTTGAGAGATGTTCATTCCAGTGCGTTCTTCAATAACATCATCGGTATCTGTAAAACTTTGGCCGGTCTTTCGTGACAACGCTTTACCTATAGTCGACTTTCCTGAACCTGGTGGTCCGATAAGGATTACTGATTGCGCCATAGCGGCTACTTAAATCGAAGATTATCGAGATATGAATGGTAATTGCGGCGCGTTTCAGAAACGCTATCGCCACCAAACTTTTCAAGTACAGCCTCTGCTAGCACTAGCGCTGCCATTGCTTCTGCTACTACCCCTGCTGCAGGAACTGCGCAGACATCCGAGCGTTGATTAATCGCCTTTGCTGCTTCACCCGTTTTAACGTCAATCGTGTCAAGTGCCTTTGGAACGGTAGAGATTGGTTTCATTGCCACGCTTACGCGCAGAATTTCGCCATTAGACATTCCACCTTCTGTGCCGCCAGCTCGATCGCTGCGGCGTGCTATCAATCCATCAGCGCCGTGCTCAATTTCATCGTGCGCGACTGAACCGCGACGCGTTGCTGTCAAGAATCCATCACCGATTTCAACGCCTTTAATAGCTTGGATCCCCATCATTGCTCCAGCTAAACGCGCATCAAGCCTTCGATCCCAGTGCACGTGTGAACCTAAACCTGGAGGCAAGTTGTAAGCGAGAACTTCACAAACTCCACCGAGAGTGTCTCCGTCTGAATGCGCAGCTTCGATCTCGGCAATCATCTTTAAGCTCGTAGCCGGATCTGCGCACCTAACTGGATCGGCATCAATTCTCTCCATATCAGATTCCATCGGCAGCGCTGTTCCTTCAGGAATACGAGCCTGACCGATAGATACCACGTGACTTAAAATTGTTACTCCTACGCTCTGTTGTAGAAAAGCACGCGCTACAGCACCGAGAGCAACTCGCGCCGCTGTTTCACGAGCGCTCGCACGCTCTAAAATTGGACGGGCATCATCAAAATCATATTTCTGCATTCCGACTAAATCAGCATGCCCCGGACGTGGCCGCGTTAATGGTGCATTTCTTGCTAAATCTTTTATCTCTTCAAGCGGGACCGGATCGGCGGACATTACCTTTTCCCACTTCGGCCATTCTGAGTTTGCAACTTGAATAGAAATTGGTCCACCTTGTGTGAGGCCTAAACGAATACCTCCAAGAATAGAAATTTTATCTGCTTCGAAATTTTGTCTCGCCCCGCGACCAAAGCCCAGACGACGGCGCGAGAGATGAAAATCTATATCTTTCGAAGAGATCTCGACGCTGGCAGGAATTCCCTCAATAATTGCAGAGAGGGCGGGTCCATGGGATTCACCTGCTGTAAGCCAACGCATTGTCCTATTGTGACAGATCCAGCCCCTATCTTGCGCACCAAATTACCGCGCCGCAGATCGCTGGCGCTAAAGGGATACTGCTCGATAAAGATTTCTCTTTAGCAAAGTTGAAGATCAAGAGGGCGCTACTAATTAGCGTGAATGCGGGTAAGAATTGAAGCAGAGTGGAAAGGTTGGAAGGCAGGAAGAAGAGCGAGAGAATTATTGTAAGTTTGATATCACCTGCGCCAATTTTAGCCCTCAGAGCTATTGGTGCGAGTGCCAGAGTGAGAAGCGCACTTACCCAAAAGAGCGAGCGATCCTCAACAAGGATTAAAAGGATGAATACAACCGAACCAAATAACAGTGAAGAATTGGAGATGCGGTGGGTCTTTATATCAACCCAAGATATGTAGATCGAAAATGCCATCAAAACTAGCAACATTAGACAATGCTAGAGCGACTCACCGGTGAGCAATTTCTAGGTGTGGATTAAGAAATCTCTTTCGACAGGATCAACCGTAACTCCGGAGCGATCGCTCCTATATCTTTTCCGGTTACTAAAGCGAGCTGGTCAATTCCCTGATAGAGCAATAGTTCAAAACCATTTAAAATCGTGCCGCCCGCATCACTCCAGCGTCGCGCGAGAAGCGTGGGCCAAGGCTTATATAAGACATCAAATAACAAGCCGCTGACCTCACGTGGCAAGTTCTCTGCGACCAAATCCGCTGCACCTGAAGGAGTGGTATTTACCACCAAGTCATATCCACGCACATCTGCTAGATCATCCCAATCAAGAAAATTGCATTCACTCACTTTAAAGCATGCGGCGATCGCTGGGCTGCGTCTAGCGCTTCGGCGCATTACATCAACTGAGTTAGCTAAACCATCGAGCGCACCAGCAACTGCTCTCGCAGTACCTCCAGCGCCAAGGATCAAAACTCTATCGAACCGTTGATAGCCAGCGTTTGCTAAAGCCTGGACGAATCCTGAACCATCCGTGCTCGTCGCACTCCATTCCGAGCCCGTTCGTACAAGCGTATTTAGAGACTGAATTCGCTCACCTAGTTCATCAATCTTTATTTCTAGTTCTAGAGCTTCTTCCTTAAGCGGCATAGTTAATGAGAAATAATCAAAATCACGCCCGCGGTTAATAAGAAAGCTCTTTAACTCACCGCTCTTTACTTCGATCGCAGAATATTCACCGTTAATTCCCAGCAGTTTAAACGCAGCCTTATGCAAAGTAGGTGAGAGTGAGTGCGCGATTGGGTAACCCAGTACCGCTCCACGCAAAACTTGCTCACTCATTTGTTGCTCCCAAATGCTCCGGCTCGTAAATTCTTCTTATACTCAGCCTTCCATACATTGAACTCTTCAAGTTCGGTAGTAAAACGAGTGTCTCCCGGAGCAACGGTAATGAAGTAAGTCCAGTTTCCGACCGCTGGATTGACGGCAGCCTGCATAGCCGCCGCACCAGGATTGCCGATCGGACCGGGTGGAAGTCCATATCTGCGATAAGTGTTGTACTGCGACTTTATTAGGGTTGATTTAGTACTTAGAAAAATATTCCCCCGCGACTTCATCACGTAATGGACAGTCGAATCCATTTGCAGCGGAATTCCCTTCTCCAAGCGATTATGAATCACTCGTGAAACCTGTGCGAAATTATTCGGCTCCCCTTCGGCCTGAATGATTGAAGCAATGACAAGGAGCTGCTGTGGTGAGTACGTGCTTTGCCCAGAGTTGAACCCTGCTTCGGCCATCTCGCGCACCGCGCGATCGACCATTGACCCAATTGCGGTCTGTGCAGAAGTTCCCTCAGCGAAGGAATACTGCGCCGGAAAGAGCAATCCCTCTAAAGATTTAAATTTTTCTGGAGGTTTCGTCGCTTTGATCGCAGCGTTAATATCGCCTTTCTGGAATCCTGATTTAAGCATCTCCTCAAAGACTTCACTGTTCCAAGCACCTTCAACAATACTCACCAGGTCAACGATCCGCTTCGGATCTAACAATTGATCGAGCGCTTCCTTAGCGCATAAGTTAACTTCAACTCTATGTGTGCCAGGAGCGATTCTCTCTGATCGTTTGTCGCTCACTGCTAAGCGAAAAAATGCTGCGCCTGATTTAACAACCTCTAGCTCAAAGAGTTGCTTCGCGATCTCTGCACCCGTTGCTCCTTGCCCAATCGGAACATCGACTTCGCTAGAAGCAGAAGACCCACAAGGATAATCTGCGGCCGCTGCCGATCCTTTGCGAAGTTGGTGTGTACCCGCGGTGAAGAGAAAGACAATCGATAGAGCAGCAATAACTCGCAAAAGCGCCGGCTTATTTAACTTCATTAGCCAAACCTTGTTCGAGGATAGCGACTGCTGCTGCCGCATCAATTAGTGTCTTTGCTTCCTTTGAATTAACTCCAGATTCGCGAAGTTGCTTTGCGGCGGTGACGGTCGATAAGCGCTCGTCCACCAGAGCTATCGGAAGATCAAAGTTCGCCGTCAAAAACTCAGTGAACTTTAGAACCTTAGCGACCGCTTCTCCATCGCTGCCACTTAGAAGTTTGGGATTACCGACGTAAGCCTTTACTGGCTCGTACTCTTCAAGAATCTTTGCGATATCGCTCTTTAGCGTTGGGCTCTTACTCTGCAAGGTTGCAACAGGTGTGGCGAGAATTCCATCAGGATCGCATACCGCAACACCAATGCGAACATCACCGTAATCAAAGGCGATGCGACGGCCGATGCGAGCCATTAATTACCTGAGAGAGATTTCTCTATCGCAGCTAACGCGTTATCAATCTCAGATGTCGATGATCCCCCGCCCTGTGCAAAATCATCTTTGCCGCCACCGCCACCGCCAAGAATGGTTGATCCAATCTTCACCAGAGCACCGGCTTTTACGCCCTTCGCTCTCGCTGCATCGCTAACTGCTGCTACAAGTACAGGCTTAGCATCAGTGACGCTGATCAGAGTAACTACAGAATCGGCGTTGCGATTGCGAAGATCAAGGGCGATCTTGCGCAGATCATCCACTACAACTCCATCTGCAATCCTTAAAGCAATGAGTGTAGTTCCATTTACGACCTTACTCTTCGCTGCAAGAGATGAAATATCTGACATAGCTGCTGCGGAACGAACCGCTGCCAACTCTTTCTCTATCTCTTTCATCTTAACCAAGAGATCAGAGATTCTTTCAGGGAGTTCTTCTGTACGTGAGCCTTTGATCAAATTGGTGAGTGAATTGAGAAGAACGTGCTCTCTCGCAAGGAAGTTATATGCATCAATGCCCACTAAGGCTTCCACTCTTCGAACTCCTGCGCCGATTGATGATTCGCTTAATAGTTTGATTACACCTAACTGACCTGAGCGCGTTACGTGGGTACCGCCGCAGAGTTCACGGGCCCAATCACCAACGCTGATAACTCGAACCCGATCGCCATACTTCTCACCGAAGAGCGCCATTGCGCCAATCTTGCGCGCCTCTTCTTGAGACATTACTTCGGCGCTAACTTCCAAATCTTCTAGCAGCAAGGTGTTAACTCGAGATTCAACGTCACTTAATACGCTCTCTGGTACGGCGCCTGTTGCAGGGAAATCAAAGCGGAAGCGTCCGGGTGAATTTTCTGAACCAGCCTGTGTTGCTGTCTCCCCCAAGAATTCACGGAAAGCTTTATGAACCATATGAGTTGCGGTGTGTGAACGCGAGATCGCGCTGCGACGTAGATCATTAATCTCCGCAAATGCGCCTTCACCAAGATTTATCGATCCAGATACGACTCGACCGCGATGAACCGAAAGATCTTTAATCGGCATCTGCACATCATCAATCTCGATTACTGCGCCATTGGCCAGAGTGATAGTTCCACCATCAGCCAGCTGCCCACCGCCTTCTGCATAGAACGGAGTGCGATCTAAGACGATTTCTACATCATCACCTGCATTAGCGCTTTTTACGCTAAGTCCATCGACCAGAATTCCATTTAACGTTGCCTCGGATCGAATATGTGTGTAACCAATAAATTCGCCTGTGCCCTTTTCATCGGCAATCTTCTTGTACTCGCTTAAATCTGTATGACCGCTCTTCTTTGCTTTAGCATCTGCCTTCGCGCGGTCACGTTGTTCATTCATCAAGCGAGTGAAGCCAGCCTCATCAACTTCTAGGCCTTCTTCTCGCGCCATCTCCAAAGTTAAATCGAATGGAAATCCATAAGTATCGTGAAGCTTAAACACATCATCGCCCGGCAGAACTGTTTTCTTTGCCTTCTTTAACTGCGTTGATGCAATATCGAATATCTGCGTTCCGCTCTTTAAAGTCTGAAGGAATGACTCTTCTTCTCCGACTGAAACTGCCAAGATACGTTTCTTATCGCTAACTAGTTCAGGGTATTGCGGCCCCATTGCTCCGATCGCAGCAACTGTCAGCTCAGACATTATCGGATCATTTGTACCAAGTAGGCGCATATTTCTGATGGTGCGACGCATCATTCGACGCAATACGTAACCGCGACCTTCATTTCCAGGGGTGACGCCATCACCAATTAACATTGCTGAAGTACGTGCGTGATCTGCAATAACGCGCAGCGCCACATCTGACTTCTCGTTAGCACCGTATTTAACGCCGGTTAACTCCATAGCCTTGGTAAGTATCTGCATGGTCGTGTCGATTTCATAGATATTTTCGACGCCTTGCAGAAGTGCAGCGGTACGTTCTAGACCAAGTCCAGTGTCAATACTCTTCGCCGGCAATTCACCAAGAATTGGATAGCCTTCTTTACCTCCACCTGCGCCACGTTCGTTCTGCATGAAAACTAAATTCCAGATTTCTAGATAACGATTCTCGTCGGCTATTGGTCCGCCATCGACACCGTAGGCAGGGCCGCGATCAAAGTAAATTTCAGAACAAGGTCCACAAGGTCCGGGTACGCCCATCGACCAGAAGTTATCGGCCATATCTCGTCGCTGAATTCGCTCTTTCGGAACACCAATCTTCTTATGCCAGATATCGGCAGCCTCGTCATCGGTGAGATAAACCGTTACCCATAACTTATCTTCCGGAAAACCGTAGCCTCCATCGGAAATTGGGCGAGTTAACAACTCCCAAGCCAAGGCGATGGCGCCTTCTTTGAAGTAATCACCAAAAGAGAAATTGCCACACATCTGAAAGAAAGAAGCGTGACGCGTGGTCTTACCAACTTCATCAATATCCAGCGTTCGTACACATTTTTGAACTGAGGTTGCGCGCTGAAAAGGTGGAGTCACTTCACCGAGGAAATATGGCTTAAAGGGAACCATTCCAGCATTTACCAATAAAAGATTAGGGTCATCTGCAATGAGCGAGGCAGAAGGCACAACTGTATGAGTTAGACCTTGACGGTTATCACTTTCGAAGAAGCGCAGCCAGCGCGAACGGATCTCGGCGGATTCCACTTTCGGGGTTTACTCCGCCTTCTTCTTTTTCTTCTTGGCAGACTTCTTCATACCCGCAGCGCTAATTAAAGCCCCAGCAACCTTAACTGCTGGTCCGCTCTTATCCATAAAACCTGTTGCAGCATCAGAAACTTTTGTTGTGACATCTTCAACGTTCTTAGTAATACGGGCGAAACTTTCTAGTGGGCTATTAACCAATTCAATTGTTCTAGTTGACTCGTGAATTAGCGGAGCAGTCTCATCAGTAAGTGTCTTTAGCGAAACCTTTGCCTCATCGATAAATCGACCAATACGGATTACTGCATAAGAAATTGCGATAGCGATGGCTAGAAGTGAGCAGGCCGCGATGATTGTTGCTACTCCACCTGGACCTGTGACCATTTTTCGCTCCTAACTTAATACCTTCTAATTCTTTAAACTA
>Ga0315903_10006600_pt1 | contig 14756 bp, 15 predicted proteins | sample LakEriMetagenome_7_FD_203524 | JGI IMG/M metagenome (GOLD analysis project Ga0315903, IMG submission 203524) | Freshwater fungal communities from buoy surface, Lake Erie, Ohio, United States - Buoy 2 MA119 | ecosystem: Environmental > Aquatic > Freshwater > Lake | place: USA: Lake Erie, Ohio...
GAAAACCCCTCCTGGTACTGAACTTTGTTCTGGGCCACGTGAGGGTCCTCTGCTAGTGCGCCAGTACCAGCCTAGCGCCTGGCTGGCGGGCGGCAGGGGCTTGCGGCGCTTTGTTGCTGATCAGGTGTGATTTTGATTGACTGCCGAGATGGAGGTGGGTGGCTCCGTTCGGGTTTGCAATCAAAGCAAGCAGCCAATGGCCAGTACCGCTGAAGTTGCCCGAGCCTGGCGCAACTGCGCCCTGCCACTTGGTTCTACGCAGAGATGCGGAGAGCGGAGCAGATCGCTTCATCGATCTACACATATGCCATGATCTCGCAACCGCAGGCGTACATCCTAATGCCATCAGATGTTCCTCATCGCTTATGTTGTCAATGCTCTGGTCTCACGCTGCAGATGTGTGCCAGATCAAGCCGATCGTGGCTTGATGGTTGGCGGTGCCGATGGGCTGGTGGAGGGATGGAGCCCGACGGCCTCTCTGCGGGGGACCGGCATCGGCCACCGCCGTGGCAGGGATCAGCGGCACCTTGACTCCATGCGCTCCCGGCCGCGCACCCCAGCAATTCTGTAGCAGACCTTACATTTCGCCCAAGAGGTGGCGTTTGCTGGCGGCCTCCCTAGCCTGAGCCTGAATTCTTTCGAAATTCTGGATGTCCCGTTTTGATCGGTTCAGCCGGGCCGGCCTAGCTCTGCTTGCCGCGGGTTGCCTCACCATGGCCGGCTGTTCCGCCACCAAGCAAGCCGCATCTGACGCTGGCGATGCCGCCAAGACCGCAGCCTCCGGCGTCGGTGATGCCGCCAAGACGGCGGCCACCGCCGCTGGCCAGGCCGCTCTGGCCCCTGCCCTGAAGCCTGTGCTGGACATGCTGTCCAAGGGCCAGGCGGATCTCAATTCCGGCAATGTTGGCGCCGCCATCACCGCCATGGGCGGTTTCCAGAGCCTGTGGGAGAAAGCGGGCCCGGTGATCAAGCCGCTGGCCGGCGACAAGTGGGGCGCGATTGAAAGCGCCGCCCAGACCGCGATCAGCACCTTCGGCGCCGGGGCCAAGCCCGATGCCGCCACCGCGGGATCGGCGATCACCGGCTTGATGGGTCCGCTGAAAGCCCTGGCGGGTAAGTAAATCGCTTAGGGGCAGGGCCCGTTAGCGAAGCCGGGCCCCCTTGATCTGTTCCGCAAGACCCAAGCCTCAGCTGCCCATCGCCAAAACAGGCAGGGCGGTGCGCAACCCGTTCAACACCATCTGGGAGGCGATGGCGGCCACGATCAGGCCCATCACCTGGGTGGAGATGTGCATGGCAGTTTCCCCTAACAGGCGGCCCAACGTGGGCGCGAACCAGAACACCAGGCCCATCAGCGCGGCCAGTGCCAAGCACACCACCGAATCGGCGAGCAGCCCAACCACGCCATGAACATTGGCATGGGAGCTGACGAGCAGGGCTGTGATCACTCCCGGCCCCGCGGAGATGGGAATGCCCAGGGGAACGATGGCAGGGGATTGCCTTTGCTGTACCAGTTCAATGTTCCTTTGGTGGGTCTGCGCCTTGTCCGACTCTCCCGAAGTACTGTGCAACATGCTCAGGCCGATGCCGAATAAAATCACTCCACCAGCCACGGAAAAGGCACCGATGCTGATCCCAAAGCTGGTCAGCAGCGGATTGCCAAGCCAGAGGGTCGACACCATGATCGCGGCAATTGCGATAGCGGCTTGAATCGCGATACCTTGTTGTTCTCGCCGGCTGCGCCCAGTGGTGAGGCTCAGGAAAATGGCAAAATCAGCCAATGGGTTCAGTAACGCAAGCAGCGATGTAGCGAATTGGACGAGGTGGGATTGCAAGGCTGGGATTTGGAACAGCTCAACTCTGAGAGTCTGGCAGGGAGGCTGGATGCTGACCACGGGTCCGACGCTGTTGGAGAGGCTGCCAAGAGCCCAGTCTCAGCTACAGGTGACAACGCTCAGCAGGCCATCTGTACAGCCGATGAAATCGCGAAGACCGCAGCTTCCGCCGCAGGTGATGCCCACAGGTTCGCCGCAGCTGGGGCGGGGATACTGCCGAGCATGCGGATACAGCTTCAGGCTCACGGCTGCGAGCGGAGGTCTGTGGTCCAGCCTGGGCTCGATGCTGCCGCCTCTGCTTGCAATTCTGCGGTTGGCCACGGGGCGGATCTTGTCCACCCCGGAGCAAACCAGACGGGCATTCCGGAGATCCGCCGACTCAGATCACTGGTCAGCGTGTCTTTGCCGCGCATCAGAGTGAGGCAGATTGCCCCAGCCCGCATGCATTGGGCCTCACGACGCGGTGTGACCCCCAGCAGGGGCCACGGAACCACTCAACTGTCATTTTGGGGGGGCGCCCCGGCGTGCTGGTTGATCATCCAGTTGGTGGCGGCCTTCTGGGTGTGCCACGCCTGGAGCAGTTGTTTGGCCAGCTGACGCAGCTGCTCGGCGTCCGCCGTGCCATCAATGACTCTGTTGAGACGTTCGATTTCAAATTTTTGGCCGAGTGTCAGTTCGATCGCTGAGTTCATGGACCCATCCGAGGGAATGCCAGAAAGGTATCGAGCTGAACCATGTCGACCGTGTTCATCGCTACCGGAACCGAGTCGCGTCAGTGTTTCAAGGCGTGAAGGCGCAGCTGGCAATCAGGGTTTGCTTTGATGATGATCAGGTTTTCTGTTGAATTGAGATGCGCTTGAGCTGGCCGCAACACCTCGAGGCTTCGCGCACCCTCGAACGGGTCGGTGATGGTCAGCGGGGCATGGCCCTCGCGTTGATGGGCATCTCACTCCTGATCCTCGCGGAGGATCTGCTGGAGTCGCAGTTGCGCAGCCAGCCGCCTGCCCAGGACTGAAACCTCCACCCAGCGGTCCAGGCACCGCCCGGTCGTTCTTGCCAGCTGTTGGTTGCCACTCCCTGCCTCGAACAGGCCAGGGTCCCATTTCGGGGGAATTTTTGCTGCCGCACCGTGGAGCACGTTCACAGGCAATTCCGGCTCCAGCCAGATGCATGGTGGTGACAGGTTCCCGTTCACCCAGCGCCCCTGAGCCAGGACAGACCTTGATCCTGGAGCGGTGTCCCGCACAGGCCGACCACTGGAGCTGGGCTGGGCCGCTGACCTTCGCCCGATGAGACGTTGCCATGGATTTCCTGCTCTCCAAACTGCTGCCGCTTTTGGTCTATCCCCTTGGCCTGGCGCTGCTGTTGCAGACGTTTGCCCTGCTGGGCCGTCGGCGGCGTTGGGCTCCTTGGCTTTCCGGCGTGGGTCTCGGCCTGTTGTGGCTGGCGGCGATGCCCCTGGCCAGCCGGGAGCTCACCCAGCGGCTGGAGCGACAGGCTCTGGCACTGATGCCTCAGCCACTACCCCGGGCCGATGCGGTGGTGGCGCTGGGCGGTGGATTGCTGGCCCCTTTGCCGCCGCGGCAATCGGTGGAGGTCGGCGATGCGGGCGACCGGTTGATCACGGCACTGCGGTTACTGCGCCAGGGCAAGGCGGACTGGTTGGTCGTGTCCGGCGGCTCGGCGAGCCTGCGCCAAAACGATCCCACCCCAGGCGAGGGGGCCCAGGCGAGCGCACTGGCATTGGAACTCGGGGCGCCGGCGGCCAAGATCGTGGTCAACTTAGAGGGGCGCAACACCGCTGAGGAACTGCAGGCCCTGGATGCCCTGGCCCAACGGCGCGGCTGGCGCAGCCTGCTGTTGGTGACGAGCGCCAGCCACCTTCCCCGCGCCGTGGCCACCGCCAGACGCCTGATGCATGTGAAGGTCGTGCCGGTGGCCTGCGATTTTCAGGAGGTGGAGATCACCGGTCGCGCCACCGCGGCCAGCCTGATTCAGGGGCTTCTGCCGGACGCCCAGGCCTTGGCCGGCACCACCCGCAGCCTCAAAGAGCTTGTTGGGCTGGCTGTCTATCGGTTGCGGGGCTGGATCTGAACCCCGTAAGCCCAGCTGCCGGCTTGTGATTCATGGCGACCGGCTCCACGTCTTGCTCTTGGCGTTGGAGCAACGCTCCGCAGCGGCAGCTTTCAGCCTCGCAAGTCATGAACACATGGCTTGCGAGAGGGATGATCTTCGCCGCAAACGAGAGGCAGATCAGCCACAACCCTTGCCGATGGGTGGGGATGCGAAGCGAGGAAACGGACAAGCAAGGGGCCCAAGCTGGCCAGAGGTAGGGCGCTGATGCGGCGCCTGATCGGGCATGCTGAGCTGCTAGCGGGGAGCTGGAAGGACTATCGCGGCAGGAGGGCGGCAGGAGGAAGCCCGCCGTAATGGCTCCTGAGCGGAGAGCGTCAAACTTTCGGAGCTGGCGGCACCAGATTGACTCCCTCCGGAGGAGGCGTGGGATCAGGGTCTGCGATCAGCATGTGCTGCAGCACGATCTCCGGTCGCTCGCTGTCGCGCCATCGGATTCGATAGGCAGGCATCTTGGTCCCGCGGCTCGTGGTCTGCTCCACGGGCTCCATCACCCAACCGCGGCGGGACCGCCCCTGGGGGTTGCGCTTCACCACCGGATCAGCGTGTTTGAAGCGAAATCCGACGCGCTCACCGCTCATGGACGAAGTGCCCCAAACTGGAGCAGACTGCTTACGCAATGCCATTATCCCACCGCGTCGGTCCCTGGCCCGATCGATCCGGTCGGGGGAGGAGGTGGGGGCGCTCCGAGCGGTGCAGCCTGAACGGCCGGTGGAGCCTGGGCTGGGCATCGCCTGTCGTCCCACCATCAGTCTCTCGCTGATCCAGTGGCCAAGGTGCATCCGCGTTCGTGGTGGGTTTCCCCCCTGGTGGCGGGAGCGGCCGCAACGTCAGGGGTTGAGGTGCCGCCCGCGCTTGTGATGGGCGCCTCCGCTGCGCAACCCGACCCGACCGCCATGCAATGGCGCTGCGCTTTTTGATCGCCAGCCGCCTTTGGTGCATCGGAGCGACCGTTGCCGTTGGCCATGGGGAGAGCGAACCCGCTGGCTGGCTTAAGGGGTAGTCGACCCTGAAGCTCAGGCTTCGCTCGACCCACCAGCCTCGTCAAATCGGAGCGACTCTGGCCGCAGCAGCGGAAAGGCGATCACATCGCGAATCGAGGGGCTGTCCGTGAGCAGCATCGCCAAGCGATCGATGCCGATGCCCAGGCCGCCGCAGGGGGGCATGCCGATCTCCAGCGCCTGGAGGAAGTCCTCGTCGACGGTCTGAGCCTCTGGGTCGCCAGCGCGGCGCCGCTCCTGCTGGGCTTCTAGCCGCTGGCGCTGATCCACAGGGTCGATCAGCTCGCTGAAGGCGTTGGCGGTTTCGCGGCCGGCGATGAACAGCTCAAACCGCTCCACCAGGCCAGGCTTGCTGCGGTGCGCCCGGGCGAGCGGTGAGGTCTCCACCGGGTAATCGAGCACAAAGGTGGGCTGCAGCAGCGACGACTCCACCCGTTGCTCGAAGACCTCCACCAGCAGCCGGCCGATGCTGTCGGCGCTGTCGGGCACCTCCAGATCCACAGCGGCCATGGCGGCGGCGGCGCTGGCGCGGTCCACGAAGGCGTTGAAGTCGAGGCCGGTGGCCTGGCGAACCAGCTCATGCATCGTCGCCCGCGTCCAAGGGGGCGTGAGATCGATCTCTGTGCCTTGATACGTCAACCGCGTGCTACCGCACACCGCCTCCGCGGCCGACGCGATCAATTGCTCGGTGAGGCCCATCATCGCCTCGTAGTCCGCATGGGCCTGATAGATCTCCACCGAGGTGAACTCAGGGTTGTGGCGGGTGCTCACCCCCTCATTGCGAAAGATGCGCCCCAGCTCATACACCCGCTCGAAGCCGCCGACCACCAAGCGCTTGAGGTGTAGCTCAGTGGCGATGCGCAGCGTCAGCGGCAGGTCGAGGGCGTTGTGGTGGGTGTGGAACGGCCGGGCGTCGGCGCCGCCGGCCTCCGTCTGCAACACAGGCGTCTCGATCTCGAGGAAACCCCGCTCATCAAGCCAGCGCCGGATCGCACTCACCATGCGGGCGCGGCGGCGGAAGGTCTCCCGGGTGTGAGGCGAGACGATCAAGTCGAGATAGCGCTGGCGGTAGCGCTTCTCGACGTCGGCCAAGCCGTGCCACTTGTCTGGCAGAGGCTGTAGTGATTTGCAGAGCATCGTCCAGTCGCTCACCTTGATGGAGAGCTCGCCGCGGTCGGTGCGCTTGAGCGTGCCGCGTACGCCGATCCAGTCGCCGACATCGGTGAGACCCGTGAGCTCCTTGAAATAGGAGGGTTCATCCGGATGAAGCGCTTCCAGGCCGGCCCGGTCGAGGAACAGCTGAATCGGGCCGCTTTCATCCGCCAGGGTGAAGAAGGCCAGCTTGCCGAGCACGCGGCGGGTGAGGATCCGGCCGGCCACAGCCACCTCCAGATCCAGCTCAGCCCCATGCGGCAGTTCGGCATGAGCCAGCTGCAACGCCTGGGTGGAATGACTCGGGTTAAAGCCGACGGCGTAGGGGGGGCGCCCGGAGATCTCGAGGGCCCGAGCCTTTTCCAGACGGGTCTCGCGCAGATCCGACAAGGGGAGTAAGGCAGTGATGGGACGCTGCCCATCCTGCAGGAACGCTGCCCCAGGCTCAGCAGCTTGGAGGTGAGAACCCTAGGATCAAACGGCCGTGGCCAGGCTGCCTTCGCCGACCCGCTGGGAGGCATAGCCTGTGCCCCGCACGGTGAGGATCAATTCCGGGTTGCGCGGGTCTGGCTCCAACTTGCCGCGCAGCCTGGCAACATAAACATCCACCACCCGCAGGTCGGCCGCGCGGCGGGGGGGATAGCCCCAGAGCTGTTCGAGGATCTCGGCGCGGGGCACGACGCGTCCAGGATCACGGAACAGCAGCTCCAGCAGGCTGAACTCGGTATAGGTGAGCGAGATCCGCTGGCCATCGCGTGTCACCTGACGGCGGTTGGTGTCCACCACTAGGTCTCCCACCCGCATCACGCCATTGCCGGCGGCGACTTCCCTGGGCTCGCTGGTGGCGGCGCCGCGGCCGGTGCGGCGCAGGATCGTGGCGATGCGGGCTTCCAGCTCCTTCGGGCTGAACGGCTTAGGGAGGTAATCGTCGGCGCCGAGATCAAGACCAGCCACCCGTTCGGCAATGGCATCAAGGGCTGAGAGAAAGATGATGGGTACGCAGGACTCAGCCCGCAGCCGTCGACACACGGCAAACCCGTCGAGCTTGGGCAGCATGACGTCGAGGACCACCAGATCGGGCTGGTCGCTGTGGAACAGGGCCAGGGCCTCTTCCCCATCCTCAGCGCAGACCACCCGATACCCAGCCAACTGAAGCCGCATCACCAGCACACGACGCACAGCGGGCTCGTCGTCGACCACCAAAACGGTGGCGCGGTATCTGCCGCCCTGGGGCTCTCCCGAAGAGTGGTGGGAAGCGTCAGGCGGATCTTGCATCGGGGCCTGTTCCCTGGCCATCAACGGCGACTACGGTGAAGATTCGCAAACATAACGCCTGGCGCCCCTGGCGGTCAGCGGCCCTGGGCCGGCGAGGCTGGCCTGGGCGTGAGATTAAAGATTCTCTTTCGATCTTCGTGGGAGGGGTGGCCCTCAGGGCCAGCGCGCTGCGGCGTAGGCATTCCACTCGCGTCCAGCCTGCTCCAGGGCTGCATCGCTGCCGATCTCCCCCAGCATGGCCCGCTGCAGCTGGGTGTAAAGGATCGCCTGGAGTCGCTTCACCCCGGGGCTGGGGGGCACCAGGACCCGCGCCTGGCTGAGGGTGCGCAGCGACAGCAGACGGGCCTGCCGCACCAGCAGGGCATTGCCAGCCGCGTTGGGTTCTTGGCGCAGGCGCTGCTCCAGCTGCCGCAAGGCCAGGCGGGAGGAAGGCAGCACCCGAGCTTCCTCGGCGAAGCGCAGTTGATTCGACGCATTGGTGAGGAACAGGGCAAAGTCGACCGCCTCCCGGGGCATCGTCGTCCGACGCGGCACCACCAGGTTCATCACCGCAACGTTGGCGGCATCGTCCTGGCCCCGCAGCGGCGGAAAGGCCCGGGTGGTGGCGGCGATGCCCGGGGCGTTGGTCTGGAGATTGCGCAGAAAGTCGGGCCCGCTAGCCACCTGGGCCAGCTCACCGGCCTGAAAAAGCTCGATCGCTCGCCGGTAGCCCTGGCTCACCACCTCCCTTGGCAGCAGGCCGCGGCGGTAGAGGTCCGTCCAGAAGGCGAAGGCCCTGCGGCCTTCCGGCGACACGAAGGCGGCGCGGCGTCGGCCGTCCAGTAACCGCACCCCCATCTGCACCATCACCTCCATCAGCTCAGCGGAGTCATCCGGCACCACCGTCACGAACAGGGCATAGCGGCCGGTGCGGCGGCGCACCTGTTCCGCATAGGCGGGGATCTCCTGCCAGCGCCGCGGCGGAGCCGCCAGGCCCGCCTGGGCGAGCAGCCGCGTATTGGCCATCGTCACGCGGGTGGTCAGGTACCAGGGCACGGCGAACTGCAGCCCGTCCTGCTGGCCAGCCGCCCAGATCGCCGGCAGATACCGCGCCGCCGCTCCTGCCGGCAGCTGGCTGCGCAGGTCCAGCAGGCCCCCCTTGCTGGCCAGGTTGGCGGCGAAGGGTGGGTTGAGATTCACCACATCCGGCGCAGTGCGGGCATAAACCGCCGCCAAAAGCTTGCGCTCCACCGAGTTCCAGGGAACGTCGGTCCAGCGCACTCGCACGCCGGGATGGCGCTTCTCCCAGTCCCGGATCACCGCTTGCATGAAGGGGTTGAAGCGGGGGGCCAGATCCAGCGTCCAGATGCTCAACTCCCGGCCGCCGCCGCGACCCCCTCCAGGGCGATTGGCGCAACCCGGCAGCAGCCCGAGCAGAACCAGCAGCAACAGCAGGGGCAAAGCCCGCCGACGCGGTACAGATCGCACCATCTCAGCGGCGTCCTGTGCCGCCGAGCTGGCGCCAGAGCAGCAGCTGGAGTGAACAGACCATCGGAGCAAGCAGGGCGGTGATCAAGGTCTGGGCTAGCAGCACCGAGAGGCCTGCATCCCGCAGATCATCCCAGCCCCAGCCCGGTAGGGCCAGCCGGGCTGCCTCCACGCCGAAATCCAATCCCGCCCGCACCGCAATGCTGGAGCGGAAGGGCAGCAAAGGCAGCTGCCGCGGGGCCCACCAAGCCCAAAGGGCCCATTGCGCCATCAGGCTGAGGTTGAGGAAGGCCGTGCCCAGCAGCGCCAACACAGCGAGGCTGAAGCTGCGCTCGATCGCTGGCGAGCGCCGGCCAAGCCGGCCCCACCACCAGCCCAGCAGCATGAGACCCGGCACCAGAGTGACTGGACCGGGATGAAGGGCATCGACCAGCAGGCCCAGCCCCAGCCCTAACGCCAACCCCGAGAGGCGCCCATCGGCCAGGGACCAAGGCAGCAGCCACAGGACAGCCCAGGCTGGGGCGATGCCGTCGAGCTGCAGCCAGCCGGGCGCCGCCAGGCTGAGCCAAGGCACCAGCAGCGCGGTGGCGAGCGCCAGGGGTTGGCGGGCGAGCACGGCCATCAACGCCTCAGCACCTGCACCCAGTCGACCGAAGCGGCGGGCGCCCCAAGCTGCACCACGGCTTCGGGGGCCGGATCAGCGGCCGGATCCACGGCGCGGATCACGCCCACCGGCAGATTGGCCGGCAGCAGGGTGCTGGCGGGGGAAGTGGTGACGAGATCGCCGGGACGCACCTGGGGATCCTTGTCGATGAAGCGGAGCAGGGGGCGGCTGGTGCCGATGCCGCTCAGCAGGCCTTGGCTCTGGGTTCGGGGCACCCAGACGCCCACTCGGCTTGTGGGATCGGTGAGCAGGGTCACCGTGGCGCTGCTTGGGGTGACGCCGCTGACCCGTCCGAGCAGACCGCCGGGGGCCAGCACCGGTTGGCCGGGCGCTAGCCCAGCCAGGGAGCCCTCGCCGAGCACGAGTTGATGCCACCAACCGGCTGGCTGCCGTGAGATGACCGGCGCCGTCTGCCCGCGTCCGGCGGGCAGCGGCAGGCCGAGCAGGCCGCGCAGGCGACGATTTTCGACCTCCAGGCTGGCAAGGCGTGCTTGGTCCTCGAAGCGGCGGGCCGAACGCAACCATTCGGCCTGGGCGGTTCCCGGCCAAAACGGACGCGTCAACTGGGCGTATAGGTCCGTCAGCAAGGCGCCACGGCTGAGGCGCACCACCAGAAGTGCCAGCAAACCCAGCAGCCAAGGCCACGCTTGCATCCAGGGGCGGCCGGCCGCTCGCCGCAGCCAGCGAGCCAGGTTCACGGCTCAGATGGACTGACGGGCGAAGTCTGGGGTGTCGAGGACGCGCTCGAGGCGCTTGTAGTCCTCCAGAACCATGCCGCAGCCATTGACGACACAGAGAAGAGGATCCTCAGCAATGTGGGTGAGAATGCCGGTCTCGTGGCTGATCAAATCGCAGATGCCGCGCACCAAGGCTCCGCCGCCTGCCAGCATGATTCCTCGGTCGACGATGTCGGCCGCTAGCTCGGGCGGCGTGCGCTCCAGGGTGCGTTTGACGGCTTCCACGATCACATTGAGGGGTTCGGCGATCGCTTCGCGGATATCGCCGGCGCGCACGTTGATCGTGCGAGGCAATCCAGACAGGAGATGCAGACCTCGAACGTCGAGGGAGATCTGATCGTGTTCGTCGTCGGGGAAGGCGGAACCAATGCGGATTTTGATGTCTTCAGCGGTGCGCTCACCAACCACCAGGTTGTGCACTTTCTTCAGATAAACGCTAATCGCATCGCTGAGCTCATCGCCGGCCACCCGCACGGATTCGCTCAGCACTGTGCCACTCAAGCTGAGCACCGCCACTTCAGTGGTTCCGCCTCCGATATCCACGATCATCGTGCCGACCGGCTCGGTGACCGGCAGGCCAGCACCGATCGCGGCGGCGACGGGTTCATCGATCAGGTGCACCTGCCGGGCGCCGGCCAGGCCCGCCTCGCGCACGGCGCGGCGCTCAACCCCGGTGACGCCGCTGGGAATGCCGATCACCAGACGAGGGGCCTGCACATCACGGCCCTCATTCCCTTTTTGGATAAAGCTCTTGATCATCTGTTCGGCGGCGTCGAAATCGGCGATCACGCCATCGCGCAGGGGCCGTACCGCTCGAATATTGCCTGGGGTGCGGCCCAGCATCAGCTTCGCGGCATCTCCCACCGCCAGGGGCACGTTGCGTTCGACATCAAAGGCGACGACCGACGGCTCCTGCAACACGATGCCCTTGCCAGACACGTACATCAAGGTGTTGGCGGTGCCGAGGTCGATGCCGATGTCGCGCGAAAACTGGAAACGGCGGAAGAACACGGCGGCGGCGGAATCGAAACGTCCAGGCAGGGTCGGATCATAGGGGCCTGGGTCTGAACCACTCCCATCTGGCGAGGCCAGCTGCAGGGGCGGCGTCAAGGCCGTGGCAGCCGCGTCACCGGCCGTTGGCATCCGAGCAAAAGTGGCGTCAGAACTGGAGATTGGACAGGTGGTGGCACTTGTCTGGTGTGGCCCTCCTGGGAGGTGCCGCATCATTGATCCACCACATCGGAAGCCATCCATGGGCGTCAACTCGATCACCCTCGTCGGCCGGGCCGGCCGCGATCCTGAAGTCCGCTACTTCGAATCCGGCAGCGTCGTGGCCAACCTCACGCTCGCCGTCAACCGCCGCAGCCGCGAGGAGGAGCCGGACTGGTTCAATCTCGAGATCTGGGGAAAACAAGCCCAGGTCGCCGCGGACTACGTCCGCAAAGGCTCGCTGTTGGGCATCATCGGCTCGTTCAAGCTCGACCGCTGGACGGACCGCAGCACCGGTGAGGAACGCAGCAAGCCCGTGATCCGCGTCGACCGGCTGGAGCTGCTGGGCAGCAAGCGCGATGGCGAAGGCGGCCCCAGCGGCAGCTTCGGCGGGGGCGGTGGCAGCTTCGGGGGCGATGGCGGTGATGAGGTGCCGTTCTGATCTCGCCAGGGCTTGCCCAGCCCCCATCCCGGCGCGGAGGCCTCGCTGAAACGCACTCGGCGCGGGCATGGCTGGGGAAAGAGCCACCGAATCTCGGCACCCCCCCCTTGTGCCAGTGGCGCAGCCGGGTTATGAAGCGGCACGAAGCCCTCGAAGGCGCCTTTGCGGGCGCCTTTTTTGGCTCCGGGCCTTGTTGAGGGGGCGTCCCCCGGGACCGTGATGGCTCTCAGGGGCAGCGTCTTGGTCAGCAGCTCCGCGAAGGGTTCAGCGAAGCCATGGCTGAGCTCCTGGCTGGAGGGGTTCTCGGGCAGGGGCGGAGCGGGCCTGCTGTGGCTGGGGCGACCGGCGCTCCGCCGGCTCGGCCATTTCAGCCGTGACGTCGCCGCCGCCAGATGCGCATCCCCAGCCAAACCACCACCACCAGCACGAAGGCGGCGAGAACCTTGTTGACGATTCCCTCGAACGGCTTGATGGCGGACATCACCTCCTGCCAGCGGCTGCCCAACGCCCAGCCTGCCGTGGTAAGTGCGATGTTCCAGATCAGGCTGCCGGCGGTGGTCCAGAACAAAAAGGGGCCAAACGGCATCATTTCCACGCCAGCCGGCACGGAGATCAGGGTGCGAATCGCCGGGATCAGGCGCCCCCAAAACACCACGGCAGCGCCGTGGCGCGTGAACCAAACTCGTGAGTCGTCCAGCTCCTGGGGGGAGACCCCAACCCAGCGGCCGTGACGCTCCAACCAAATCTTGAGGCGCTCCTCATTCACCAGGCGGCCGATGCCGTACCAGGGCAGCGCCCCCACGACCGTGCCGAGCAGACCCGCCAGCACCACCAGCGGAAAACTCAGCTTCCCCTGCCCCACATAGAAACCCGCCAGCGGCATGATCACTTCCGATGGGATCGGCGGAATCAGGTTCTCCAACACCATGGCCGAGAAGATGCCCACATAGCCCCAGCGCTCCACGAGCTGCTCGACCATGGTGTTGAGAGAGCTAAGCAAAGCCATGGACAGCGGGATCAGGCGGGGAGGTTTGGCCTGACCTTAAGGACACACCGGAGCTGACGACTCGCTTGAGCGTGCGGCGTCCAGGGTGGAACGAGCCCGCCCTGGCACGCTCGCGAGGCTCCGCCCGGGTTCAAGCTGCCCCGTCCTGGCCGTCAGCGGGGGCTGCCAGCGGCAGCTTCCATCTGAACCGCAACCGTCAGGGCTGGCGGCTTTGGAGATCCGATGCCGCAACCGCTCAACTCGCCAAGACGCTCCAGCGGCACGTCCCAGGCCTGGCGGCTGCGGCCTGGAGAGGCCTGGGCAATGCGGATGCCGCTGCTAGTGATCGATGCCAGCGGTAGCCGCTCGCGCGTACAACAGGTTGAAGAGCTTGCAGGTAGCTCTACTGTGACGGGACCGGCCGAACTGACAACTGCGATGCCTGGAATCAGGAGTGGAATCCTTCCAGCACGGCGAAGGCTGAGGATGGACCATGAGCAGCCACAAAACTCTGTAGATCCTCGCGAGGTGAGCTTGCCTCGGTGCGATTTTTTTCCTGTCGCTCCATCATGGCGAGCCTGGTTAAAACTTTGCCAATTTGAGGTTGCTTGACGGTATTCTCAGTGGTTTTGGTTCGCATTCCGGTTTGCTTCTCATCGATAGAAGCCTACGTAGTACTTGCTTGCTGACAACAGAATTGGCTGATGCCTCCCAGAGCATCCCGCTAGAATCGGGAACAGAAACCCAACGATTCTGTGCAGGGAACAAAATTGTTGAGGACTGCTTGGTTCTGGGAGCAATTTCGATTCGGAATTAGCGAAGGTTGATCCGTGAGAATCAGGAGGCCCGTGGCTCAGACTTTAGTGATTTTGAGTTGCGTCTTCCTGCTTGATGTTGAATAAGATTCTATCGCTACTGTGTTCGCATGCCTCCTGGCCGCCAAGGTAGCCTGTCGACTTCGACGCTGGCAACTGAGACGAGCCAGGGTGCTAGGCTGGAAACAGCATCGCTTTTCCGACTCAGAAAGTCCACGATGGCAAACAAGTATCTTCAAAGGCCTCCTTTCAACATCTTCATTCAATACCCTGCTTCTCCAACATTTTCCAGGCTCAGTCAGCCTGTATTCATTGAAGCTGCGTTCAATCAACAGATGAGGTCGTTTCCCTTAAGCCCCCAAGCCGTACCGCTGGCCACCGGACGCAGTTTTCCTCCTAGATAGACAAGCCTATTTGTGGATTCTGCCATGGTGATTGCTGATGATGTCCATCGCTATCCAGATCGGAAATTCTGATCCATGTTGAACCCCTTCTCTGTCACTCGTGATCTGCTCCGTCGAGCACCGAAACTCCTCGTCAACATTTTCAAGCCTTGGTTGTTTGATGGTAAATCTCCTGCGACGCAATTAACCTTAGTAACTGCACGCAAGAACTGGCGATTAATCGCGATCAATCTTTTGTCGAGTATTTTTGAAGCTCTGACCGAAGGTGCAACGTTAGGAATCATTTTTCTGGCCATACAATTGCTGACAAATCCAGGAAAGATTTCTGTACCGTTTAAGCCATTGTCTATACTATTTGCATGGGTGCCCCATCTTTCGGGGCAAATTCCACCGCAGTTGCTATTCTTGGGTTTGCTGGCGCTGGCGTTGTTTTTTCAGGTTATTCAGAGTTTGTTGCGATATATAAATTTGGTCTCGGTCGGTTTGTTTGCGGCCCGCGTCCATTCCCTGATTACCGCTTTGATGCACAAACAGATACTCTCTCTGTCCTTTGCCTGCGCAAGCCAATACAAGGTTGGCGATCTTATGAATACCGCAAATACTGCTCCCCGAGCCATTGATTCCTTAATCAATCAAT
>Ga0315903_10006602_pt1 | contig 14755 bp, 23 predicted proteins | sample LakEriMetagenome_7_FD_203524 | JGI IMG/M metagenome (GOLD analysis project Ga0315903, IMG submission 203524) | Freshwater fungal communities from buoy surface, Lake Erie, Ohio, United States - Buoy 2 MA119 | ecosystem: Environmental > Aquatic > Freshwater > Lake | place: USA: Lake Erie, Ohio...
AGTGTAATAATAGAATAGACAAGATCATTGCCCATGTAACTATCTTTCACTATTTCGGCCTGATTCTGCCCATCCCATGTAAGTAGGCCACGCTCTACCGATATTTGAACAGGTGATTTTATAGGTGCAGCTTTGCGCTTAAGAAAATCAAATACCCCCATATTAAAGATTTAGTAACAAAATTACACCGAATTACCTTACCAAACGGCTACCTGGAATTGTGGCTTATGTAGATGGGTGAATATTGCGTACCTCATAGCATCAAGTGCATCATCATTTTCCTTTGTCGGTTCGTCTATCACATTGTCATTCTTGTCCTTCTTCCACTTATACGATTGCAGTTCGCGAATCAACTCCCTGCTATCTTTGTGAACGTACAATGGATATGATTTCACTTTGAGTATCCCCGGCCAAACTTCTTTATTCGCCTGTTGGGCATTAATACCCCCTCTGTATAGTTCCTCAATGCTTTTCGGTTCGGCTGCATCGCAGTACACCGGCTTTCGGTCTGATATGTGGTCTTTGACCTCCTTTATCATTTCGGATGGAGTTAACCCTGATTTGTACAAAAGCAATTGAACGTAGTTAGCACCTTCATAATGGCATACCTTAACAAGTGCCAACGGGTGAACATATCCGAAATCAAGACCATAGAACACATCGCCACCTTCGGGCAGTTGGTCGGTAATCTGCCATTGAGTGTAGATAATCTCCTTCGCTGCGCCACGTTCCCCCAAGCCGTACACCTTCCACATGAAATCATCGGGTAGGTTCTTATAGCCCTCAATGATGCCAATCTGCATCGGGGAAAGGTTAGGTAAGTTGTTGAGATAGGTAGAATGTATCCTTGCATTGTTCGTGTTATCAGCCACATCGTACACCCAACTCACGAAGTCTGCAGGGTTCCAGTCAAGAAATATCTTACCCGTTGTCCGCATTGCCAACTGGTCAAATAATGACTTGCGTATCAGGTTCGCTTCGTTAATGAATAGTATATCTCTGCCCGGTCCCCTTGCCTTGCCCTCGTCCTCTAGTCCGAATAATTCGATATAACTGCCATTGCGGAACTTATACACGAAATCGGTGAAGGAGAAACTATCATCATCCCATATTCCCCAATCGGTCATGATCTGCCTGAAATCACGATACGCCCCACGCTTTATGTGTGGTAGCGAGTGAGATACGATGCTTATACGTTTGCCCGGCTCATTGGTTGCTATCTGTACTAATAACTGCACAACGGAGTAAGACTTTGACGAACGGCTGCCCCCCTCATTACAGATAATGGGTGCCGGGCCTTTGTACGCTTTGAGATTCTCAAAGAATACCGGTGTTGCCTTAATTGGTTTTAATTCCACAGTTCTTAAATTCATCTAACGTGCAAAATGTTTCTTTATTCTTTTGTAATACCGAGTACACATTCCAGCCATCTGTATAATTGCCCATAGCAGCAACGCTACCAACAGAAAGCAAAGTATAGCCACATACGTTAGCAAGTTGCTGATAAAACTCCTCTGTGACGTAGTTGAATCCATGTCCGGGCCAGTTGCCTGTTTTGGGGTTTTCGCTGATAATGTATCCTCCGACTTTAACAAGGTTGTGCTTGTTTTTCCAACAGTTGTATATGGCCTTAATGTCATGCTTTCCGTTTGTGCCAACGTGTTCGCTCGTTCCGGCATCGACCAATAAATCAAACTGCTTCTCGAATTTGTGTAGCTTGGATAAGTCCAATGGGGTTGAGCCGTTCTCCCCTGATATGTCAATGGCTTCGTAGTCTTTGCCGGCATAGTATGAATCTTTGGTGTAAGGTGCAGGTAATGGTACTCTGTAATCGTTTTGCGCGCCTAAATCTACCACGGATTGAACGTGTGGTAGGTACGGGTCTATTATGCGTGTTGTTTCGTGAGTGTAGCCCATTATGATTCTGTTTCTTTAGGTTTAGAGAATGTTTCATCAAATCTTTTTACTGCATTATCTGCCCAACCATAAGCCCCATCTGATTTAACTGAATTTGGAGCAGCAACATAAGCTACATAAACATCGCACCACAATTTTTTACGGATGTTTTCGTGTTCTTCTGATTGTGTTATTTCTTTATGATTCATAGTTTAATCTTTAACCCCCCAATTAATGAAATAAGGTAAAACAGGTAGATAATGCCTGTATGCTAACCCGCCATACGGCTGCACCGGAATACCTGCCATGTTCATAAGCCCCGATAATAGCGCTTGGTCATGCCGGCTGCTTACATAGTGCGGATTCTTTGATTCGTTGTGGTGAAAGCAATTCTCTTTTGCACCTTGTATCCATTTCTCAAAGATAGGCATCGTTGCAGGGTGGTCGAAGTCAAACATAATACAACAAGCCATGATTTGATACATTTGTTTGATTTCTGTGTAGTCCTTTAACCCTAACCATGCGATTTGATGGTCGGGCATGTACTTGTGCAGTTCATGCCCTTCATTATTCCAGGCCACTATCCCATGTTCGGCTGCTAATGCCCAAAGCGGATCGGGATTTTGGTATACCCTGATAGTGGAATCGCACCAAATGATTTTCCGGTATCCCAACTCCAACGCTTCGGCCACCATAAACGGTTTGAACTGATAGGGCATATTTTGGTGGTTCCATGACTTGCCCCACCGCTTTGATTCGGGCCAATCCCCAAGAATTATTTTGCGCTCAAGGTATTCATCCACATATCCATCCACACTGCGCAAGTGCGTGTCATAGTCAGGTGCCTTGCGGTCAATACTGCGAATAAGTCCTAACTGTGCTTCGTTGTAGTTTTCCCGACCTGTGGAGGAAAGGGATACTATTACCTTGCCCATATTACGTTCTCTAAATTGTTAAGTAATTTCTTTGTCAGACCTGCCTTGTTGCAGTAATCTTTGATTAGCTGAAATAAGTCAGGGTTAGAGTTATGCTCAATACAAACCATGTCAGTATATTTCAAATCAATCTGTTCTAATATCTCATAGTCCACCCCTTCGGCATCAATGCTGATAAAGTCAAAGAACTTCAACGGTGAATGTTTGAGTAGTGTTTTGTAAGTCCATACTTCGGTCATACGTTCTTTAAACTCCACCCCCGGCCACCGCTTTAACTCTGTTTTTTTAATGGTGGAAAGCAGCGAAACATCCCCAGCGTTAAGGTGGTTGCCCATTTCGTGAAAGGTACAATGCCCATCTTCCGTACCAATAGCAACATTGAACTTTTGCACCCCGTTACTCGCTTTGATTCGGTTGAACGCTTCTTCGCTGGGTTCGATTAACACGCCCTTCCACTCTTGCAGTTGTAGAGCATACGTATTGGATAGGGTAATGCCATCGTTTGCCCCAATGTCAAGAAAGAACCCTTTGCGGTTACCGAAGTACTGCAGGATAATGTCTTGCTCGTTGTTTTGGGAGTATCTCATTTGTTTGTACGGAATTGATAATGATAAAGTTCCTTGTCTATCTTGACTTCGGTCTGTAATAACTTGCTATTGTGTATCGCAGTGGCCCAAAGGTAATCCTCCCCCACCGTTATATCCTGGAACTTGAACTGTATGGCTATTTCTCTCCTTATAGGTACGATGTGATTCGGGTAGCGGTAATACGCCCCGTTCTTCGCTTCATAGGGGTAATCCTTGCTTATAAACCACTTCCGCTCATCCTTGCCGTTGGTGGTCATTGTGCCGTTGAATACGATTACATCTGGGTCTTGCTCTGCTGCTTTAAGTATGTCGCTGACATAGGTATCAGCAATGGCATCATCATCATCTACAAATACAACGTACTTGCCTGTACTGCGTTGCAGCAGTATGTTACGTTTGCGTCCCGTTGTCATTTGCCTATCATCCGATTCTACCAGTATCTCTACATCATCCCTGCGCTGCGGTGCAAGTGATTGCAGCAGTTGTGATAGGTAACCTTCACGGCCACGGAGTGTGCAAATTAGGATGGAGAGGGTCATAGCTTTTTATCATTTCGTTGATGTCAACAATATGGTTTTTTTGTTATACGTTGTTTATGGAAGATATTTGATACACAAATAAATTAAGCCAACAACAGTACCTAATACAGAGAAAAGTGTACCCAAAAAAGCACCTGGAGCATAAATATCTTCATGTCTTTGTTTTACCCAAAATTGATACATTGAAATTAAACAATACACAATAGCTAAAAATAATAATGTTTTCATGCGTTATGTTTTGGAAATCCTTGCTTACTCCTCCTGATATAGGTTATTTCATCAGCCCGGAACGTGGATTGCGTTTTCTCCAACAAGGCATCCGGCTTTTCCCCGGTCCATGCAGGGTGTACATGGTCGAATATTTGGCGGTTGATGTACTTATGGCATCCCCTCAATTTAGCCACATCCATTGCCTCGTTATCACACCAAAGGTTCTCGTATTGTGGGTGGTAGATGTACCCATCACGGTCATAGTAGGTCCTGCCCATTATACTCATAGTCGGTAGCAGGTGGTTCACCCTACCATCAGGGAAGTGAATAAACTGATCTAGATTGCCGCCAAATGCGTTAATGATAGCAATATCATATCCGGGGGCAATGAAGCGCATATCATCGCTCATATTGACAACAATATCACCTTTCCAATCTACCATCCCCCGGTTGATTGCATGAATCTTGTTCTTGCTCGTACCGGAACAAACGTATATCCGTTTGTCCTGCAGCACGTCCATCAGTTGCGGTGAATCTAGTGTAGCCCGATCATCATCATCAATGACGAGGCCAATTGTCCAGTCCGATTTGTGTGAAAATGCTTTAATTGTGGCTATTGCAGCAGCCATCTTATGTGGCCGGCTGCGTGTGGCAAAGTTGTAATGAATTTGCAAGGGTTTGGCTTTGATTTCACAAAAGTAACAAAATGTTTTGGAGAAATCCATTTTTAACCTACAACATAGTTTTTCACAGATTGTGCATTGCTTTTCATTCATTGGGTTAAGTTGTGTCGGTTAATGTCCGAAATATCATTCGATCGGTTTACATTCCGGGTCCGGGATGATTTGAATGATAACGCTTGGCATCGGGTTCTCCGGGTCATTGCTCACCTGCATCGGTATCAGTTTGGAAGCAAGGCGGTAAAATTCGGTTGGGTTGGATTGGCCCCATTCCAGCATATTAACACCTGGTTTAAGTTGCATTTCACGGAAAGCATCGTTAATAACCTCACGAACCGATTTAGTGAAAATGTTAACTGACCCCTTTACTCTGCCCCCTGTCTTTTTTCCTTTAGCCATCTAAACCCCTCTATTTTAGAACAAAGTTAGCGACAATTATTTTATCCATTATTTCTATCACCTCTTTAGGGGAGTAGGCAATATGGTACAAGTTACCCCACAATTCCTGTATTTGCTTTTGAGCAGGTGATTGGCTGCCATTAGGCATTTTTAGTTCCAATGCGAATAGTGGCTTTACACAAATAAGATCAGGGCATCCTGGTAATACTCCCATAGCTTTCAATTTCATTCCTTCCCGTTTATCTCTACTCCCCCCATTTGGCACATGGAATATAAATTTTCTTAATATGGGATAGTTATGATTGATATACCGGTACACCAATGCCTGAAACTGATCCTCGTTTCGGTACTCATATGTTAAAAATTCTTGCTTTGTCATACCCAAAATTACCCAAAAACGTTAAATAACTGCATTTATCCTTTACTGTAAAGGTTATTTTCAATTATCCTTTACATCCGAAACCCTTACTGCTATTGACTTTGAGCAAAGTGTAAAGGATGTAAAGGAAAAAAACGCATTTTTTCTATAGGAATACAATAATAATATGTGTGTGTGTGTGCATAGTGTGTGTATATTATTCTATTAACTTTATAAGAAATTATCCTTTACATCCTTTACAAACTTATAAGATTCAATGCTGGTAAGGGTTTTAAGTGTAAAGGATAATTTTTTTTATCCTTTACAATCCTTTACATCCTTTACATTAAAATGGTGCCGGCTCTAAAAATTCGGTAAAAATGGCCTCGTTTTTCTCCACTTCATAGACCTGCATCACCTTATTGTTAACTCTTTTTAACAAACATTTAAATCCTATACGTTTTAGTTCCATGCCTAATTTCCTCAATGATAGGTTTTTCAGGCCGCTTTGAATCTCCAGGTGAACCTTTATTTCTGTTGCGGTCATAAACATTCCCCCGTTATTAAGTGGCAGTCCGAAATATTTATTCACAAGTTCATATTCCATTGAAAAGTCCTGAAACTTGTCTGCCTTGTTGTTGAGTTGGATAATATCTTCAGCAGATAATTGCCACTCAAAACCTTGATTATAAAGGTTGTAGGCATCCATGAATAGCTTGTCTTTGCATATTGAGTTGTATCTATTAAAGTCAATGCTTTTGATTTCAATCGGTATAAATCGCCTGTTACCGGTTGGGTCATTAAGTATTGCTTTAGAATTAGTAGTTCCGCAAAGAACTGCTAATCTGTTTAGGTCAACATTTGTCCTCCCGTATGGCTCCCGGAGTGAAAATGTCTGCTTACTGGTTAGTCCTTTTATGTGATCTGCTTCTTTTTTGTTCTTGCCGGCCATTTCATCATCCAGGATGATTAGCTTTTGGGTCATTAGTATTTCATCATCCTTGCCGGCATCTAACTTGCTTTCACCGTAGTAACTTTTTAGGCCCTTTGGCATCATTCTGCGAAATGCTTCAGTTTTACCGGTTCCTTGCCTTTCTGATACATAAATTAGGACCAATGGAGAGTGTACCCCAAATGCGCTGCTAATGACAGATACGAGCCATTTTTTGCCAAAATAATGCAAATCATCATCGGTTTGAAAGCAACTAAAGAATTCATCTATTGTACCGGCACATGGTAAATCTTTATGATCTTCAAACCAGGTTAAAATAGGATTGTACGATTCTGTGTTATTGCTTGTCAACACCCGGTAGAACATATCGAAGGTTAAATCATCAAATATGACCTTTGCATCAAGGAAAAGAGTGTTAATAACTTTATCGTCTAAATCTTTCCCATCCAGCTCAATTCTGCGTGAAATAGTGTTAAATCTTAAACTGTATGTATGTTTTAAGTACGAGCGGATATTTTCAACTAATGATGTAGTATTGGAAAAATCAGCATTTGACTGAAAGGCCTGTTTGACAATTTGCTCTGCCTCTTGCTTTTTTATGCCTTCGAACTTTTCTAAATTCTCCGCTATCTGATTGACTGATAACCCTGCCTTTTTTTGCGATGATGTAACTGCTGCAATGCGTTTTGTTTTTTCGCTGAATACGTTGATTCCGGCTTGTTTAGCAAAGTAGTAAATAGTTGCTATGGTTATTTTACCGGTGCTTTGTGGTTGCCGTAAGCAATGGGTGAATTGTCTATCACACATTGACCTTTCGTACTTGTTACTGCATGATGAAAGCTGGTGGAAGTACTCCCTACCTGCCTCCCCGAAATGGTCAGCAAGTCCGAAACCGATAGCCAGCCAATCGCGATAATCTTCAACGCATGATACGTTAGCATCAACCATTTTTTTAACTACCTCATCGAATTCGCTTTTTACAAATATGGTGCTTTGTATTTTGCGTTTTTTCTCCTTTGGCAGATACTTTTTAAATGTCGCTGCGTTAGTGTTAAGGTATGCTTCTGGATCGTATGAAATGAAACGGGGTCTGCAAATGTCCTTACCACTTGGGTCAATAACTATTTGGTATTTTTTTATCAGGTAATCCGCAATGGAGTTAAAAGCATCTAAATGCCTTTCGCCATCTATTTTAAATATTACACATAATCCGGTACCACTTATTGACATAAAACAAGCATAGACATAAGGGTCAGTAGAAAGCAATGCCTTTATCCCATTAAGTTCATTGCTAATGTTATCAATGTCAATTCCTATAAATCCGCTATGATTAGTTATGCTTTTTGCGTTCCTTTCGGCTGAAAAGTAACCAGAAATAGTAACATAAGGTACCTGTAGTTTTGCTTTTTTGCGTTCTTCGTAATCCTTTAATATTCGGATAGGGTTAACATAGTCCTCCCATTTGCCGAAGCGAATATCATTGATAAATCTTTCAAGATCAATGGTTTCTTTTGATGTTGTTTGCCGGATGTTATTGTAGATGCTTATTACAGAGGTTCCCATGTCTTATAGTAGTTTTTAAGTTCTTCAATTAATTTTGTTCTTGTTAAATTTTGGTGCCATTGGTCGTACTTTTTACCTACTAACCGGCACCATTCTCTGTGCTTATCTTCTAAAATGTGGAGAGTAAAAATAAACTTTTCCTGATTGAGTTCTTTGGTGGTATATTTTAATTCTCTTGCAAAAGATTCAGCAAGTTTAAAAAAAGGACGATATTCTTGATTAAATCTGCATTCATAAATTATATCTAAAACATTGATATTTTTAGTTACTAACACAAATTCGCTCAATTCTTCTTCTACTTTTTGTTTTGGTGGAGGAAACTCATGTCCGCATTCAGGACAAATCATAACTTTTGCGTGTAAAATTCGCATACACTTGGGGCAGTCCTTAACCGGTGCAACTCCTTCACCTTTCTTTGGTGGGTTCCAAAAAAGATAATCCCAATTATGCCTGTCGCACCAATCCCCGTGAGTGATAGCATTCCCTCCCATGTCTATAATTGTGAAAGTTTTCTTAAATTCTGTTGGTCGTGAACCCCTACCGGTCATTTGTAACCATAGCGGCATTGACATGGTTGATCTGTTAACTATGACCGTTTCAATCGTTGGCTCATCGAAGCCGGTAGTTGCTATCCCTACATTGCAAAGAATTGCACCTGGAGTATTTTCAAACCATGACAAAACCTCTGTTCTTTCATTGCTATCTGTTTCCCCATCAAAGTGCCGGCAATTATACCCTGCTTCTTTGAAAGCGTCTGTTACTTTTAGTGAGTGTTCAATATTTACGTTGAATACTATTGCCTTTGTACCCTCTGCTTTTTCCTTATAAATTTTTACCACATTTTTAACATGTTGTGGCTGCGAAAATTCAAGGCCCATTAAGTTATTGTCAAATTCACCTGCTTTTATTGATAGTTCTTTTCTGTTGACTGAATCTTTGGCAGCGTATGTTTCATTGGCACAAAGGGACCCAATTTTAATCAAATCTGCAATATCTATCCCACATACAATATCATTATAGTAATTTTTTAGCGGCTTATCTTTTGCGGCTGCCAGAGGTGTGGCAGTAAACCCAATGAAATAGCTTTCTGGAAAGTGATTATGTATTAGGTTAAAATTTGCGATGTGTGCTTCATCTATTATAATCATTCCAATGTTATGCAGTTGGTCTATTCTACGTTTAACCGTTTCAACCATACCGACATAAATTCGGTTATATGGGATTGTCTTCATGCCGGCTATTATAATTTGACAATCTAAATTGAAAGCATTGTGTAACGATCTGCGTGTTTGCTGCAATAGTTCTTTTCGGTGAACAAGGATTAAAACTGATTTTTCGTGCTTGTCAATGTATCTTTTGGTAATGGATGAAAAGCATACTGTTTTACCTCCACCGGTAGCAAGTTGTGCAATTACTTTTCTTTTTGATAATTTACGGATAACATCATCCGTTAACTTAATTTGATAATCTCTTAACTGCATAAAAAAAGAATGCCCCAAACGGTTGCAGCGTAAGGGGCATATTTAGTAAATACTAAATATAAGAACTCATAGTCGGCTGCAACTTCGCCTATGAATCTTTGAGCAAATATACTAAAGGTTTTTATAATGTGCGGTGTTATAGCGTATCCGCCATTCGGGGTAGTGCTTCATAATAGTGCTGATTGTAAAATATCAATACAAAGTTCTGTAGGTATTTTGCTTCGATTATAACTTCCCTTTCTACCTTGTGTACCTGTTTTGCTACCTCTTGGTGCTGGTTGATGATGACATTGTTTGTTTCCGTTATGACAATGCGGCCTAGGTTTCCAGTTAATATCATTTGTAAATATATCTGTTGGCTTTGCCCTATCATCTCCATATTTACAATACCAAATAGTATGCCTTATAAATTGCTGCATAAAAGGCATTTTTCGCAGCATACCTCTGGGGTTTTCAATATAAAATTTAAGCAATGGATTTATTGCTAACCATTGATAAATTAATTGAATAAAATGCTTATTAACTTCATCACATTTTTTTGCATATTCGCTTTTTGGTTCTATTCCGTTTCTATGTGTGCTTATTGCAGCAATCGTATAAGTAGTGCAATCAGGAGATGCCCAAATTATATCAGGAATAAATGGTACATCTGAAATTTTCATATTTCCAATATCACCTACATAATTTATGTTATCAAATTGCTGCCAATCAGCACTAAAAACTTTAATACCAAATTGCTCTGCAACTTTTCCTACTGATCTGCTACCTGCGAAAAGTTCTAACAAATTGCGTTTCATAATAAGTATGTTTTTCTGCTATCCGGATTCGGTTTCATTCCAACTTTCAAAGGTAGTGGGAAGATGCGCTCAAATTCACGCTCTGGCATCCATCGGCCATTAACAAGGCGGTACATTTTGCCTTTCTCAATCTTGGCGGTGGTATTTAGCCGGAAGTATTTTCTTTCGAGGTATTGGTGGATGGTCATAGGGGCAGGATTGTTTGGTTGGTAATTTTGTAACGAATACCGTTAGAATCTAAATACGCTTCCCATACCCTAAATCTTGCAAACTTTTTATCGCCATAAGTTCCTATTTCTTCGCTTGTAGTTGAATAGCCAACTCTTGCACAAACATCAAAGTTTGGTTGTAATGTTATTTTCCAAACTATACTTTCGTTATTTTGCATTAGATATATTTTAGTAGTAAAGATTTGATTTCATCCCTCGCAGCCCTCGCAGCATCCCTCGCAGCATCCCTCGCAGCAGCCCACGCAGCATCCCTCGCAGCATCCCTCGCAGCAGCCCACGCAGCAGCCCACGCAGCCACCGCAGCATCCCTCGCAGCAGCCAATTGTTCTACACTTATTAATTCATTGGCATAATCCCTTGCTGCTTGTATTGCCTTACGTGGTCTGTCATCATCGGGATATTCTTTCTCATAAATAGGCAGCACCATTTCAGCGCAATCGGCTGCAAATAAGCGAATTTCTTTATCCTTCCCCTCTACTGCCCTAAATGCCCATAAGGTATCATCTAATCCGTTGCTTTCTAATATTGTACGGAGTTCCAATACTTCATCATCTGATTGGGTTTTGCCTAAATGATTCAACAATTTACCCCAACCCAAATTGGTATTTTTCGGTTCTAATAATCCGCAGGGTGAATGTGATTTGATTTTGTTTAATGTTGTTTGCATGGTTGGTAAAATTAAGGGGGAGTTGCTATCCTCCCCCGTTGTGATTAGAAAGGGAGAGAATCGCTCAATTCGGGCTGTGCTGCAGGAGTACCAGTTGCAACCGCCTGTGGCTGCTTAAAGTTCCCAATATACTGCTTCTTTTCCCCTGCTTCCCGTTGCTCCTTCGTTTGGGATACCTGTACGCTGCCGATGTTGCCGTACTGATCGGGTGTGTCATTCACCCACAGGGTAACATTCAGATACTTCTTTCCGTTTTTCCCTTCGGTGATTTTGTCCTTTGGGATGTCTGTTAGGCAAATGCTGCCATTGTAAAATGTACTCATGTCAAGGCCGGGTATCGGGAGCCGGTGCCGTTAAGATTTTAGGGTTGTGTTTCGTTTAGGGCTTTGATAAGAACATCGGCATACAATACTGCTTTACTTGCGTGTCCTTCTAAATGTTGATGAATATCCATCCCGTCTGCCAATATCCCCTGCAATGCCATTGCGGCAAAGTATTCACGTTTGGTAAGTCCAATCCAAGGTGAAGGATGATTATTCAAATCAGGTATTGAGTTGATTGGTTCGTTTCCTTTTGTCATAACTTTTCTATTTAAGCGTAAACGCCACACTCGTAGTGGAAGTTTTCGCAGGTGGATAATGTTTTTCAAGTTCGCCCGATACGGGATCAAGTACTTCAATGCCGGATGCTGGAAGTCCTTTGTGGTAGGTTTCCAACTCCTTGATACGAGCAGCGATAGCTTCCGCCTGGCAGTACAATTCAGCTAACGTACTATTCCCACATTGACTGAAATCATACTTCACCCCAACCTCCTTTACCTCTACTTTTGCGGTTTGGTACTGGAATGATTTGCCGTATTTGGCGGCTTCATCCAATAGGATGCCTTTGTACGCTGGCATTGATGTCAGGGCTTTAATCACTTCCTCTGCTGCTTTTAATCGCAGGTGCAGTTCTAACGGGTTTACCCTGCCATTCAGCACTTCATTCATCATCTCTAATACCACCTCCGAGCGCTGCTCTTTAGTGGTGTGATTGAATTTAATTAGTTCCATTGTTTGTTGGGTTTATTTGGTTAGAAATCTTTTGCAAATCGTCATCGCTTATTGCTTCCGCATTTAATACTTGAGTTAATGCAGCCACCTGCGATTCAGTTAGTTCAACATCTTCCACCAGCCATGCCGCTACTGACTTTGAGCCATCTTTCAGCATTGCGCCTTCTTTAACTTTCTTTAGGGCATCTTTGAAAACCCTGTCAGATACGGTGGTACGGGATGGGGTAACAATCACCTCATGCGGTACATCTTGGGTGATAGGTGCATCCATTTCTTCGGGAACATACACAGGCCCTGCAAATACATCGGGGGTATACCACTTTACACCGTTTGACATCGCCCTTGCAAATAGCATATTACGTGGGAATTTGTCCAGGTTCTTGGTACCGGCTTTTTTTGCATCGTCAATGGTGAATGTGGATGTGCCGATCATGTCTTTGCCTTCAAAGAAGTCAATGGAGCAAATCTTTTCGGTCTGTTCTGTAACCTTGTAATTGTACTTTCCCGATGCCTTTACCATTGATGCTATAACACCTGCCCCAATGGTAGGTTTACCCGAAATGATGTGAATGCCGGACATTGACTGGAACGGCCCGATGCCGAGTTCTGCCCCTGCCTGAATTTTAACGATGGCCTGTGCTGCTGACTTAATATCGGGGAACATTCCCGATTCAGCAAACGCCTTTCCGAGCGCCATAACCTCGGTAGCGTTGTGTTTTTGAATTTGCATAAATAATTGAGTTTAGATGTCAAAGATGCAAAATATTTTGGAATTACAAAAATATTTTTTATTTTTGCTGAAACAAACCGAAATTTATGTCAGACAACACAGACAACCCAGCGTATCCGATTATTGAGTTCCTTAATGAAAAGATAAAGAAGGACGAGGAAAACAAAGACCATTGGGAGCTGAACTCTCAGAAACCTTTGGCCGACTATTACCGGAAAGTGGCAGTCAACAGAATAGCTGCTTTCAAAGAAGTACTTGAATTTATTGAAGAAACATTTAAACCCGAATAAAATGGCACAACTTTACAGATTAGAGTTTAATGAACAACAACAAAAGTTTCATTTAGACAATCATAGTCATGAAGAAAATACTCATGGCTGCTTTACAATTTTTGAATATTGCACTGATTTAGAATTTAGGATTTACGGAGCGTATGTCAACCGCATTAAAAAAGAGAAACTTACCAAAACATATCTTCTACGATGTGCTGATGAAGTTAAATCTTTCATGTCTAATTTGACTGAATATAAACTGAATATATCTAAAATTTGAAATCTTACAACAATGACTAAATCCGACAAACTACACCAGCTACTGACCTCCGATCATGTTTTTAACCTGTCCGCTATTGAGCGCAAGGTAGGGCTGCGTAAACTGAAACTGCATGAATGGGTGAAAGGGGTTACCTATCTTGAGGAATCAGATGTATTGAAAATCACCAAGTTATTAAAGAACGCAAATAAAGTTGAAAAATAATTCCAAAAATATTTGGTTTGTATCTGTGAATAACTTTATTTTTGTGGAAACAAAACCAAAAAACATGAACACACCAACAAAACACTTTAATGTGTATTTCCTCGAAACGGAAAGCCGCCTGACAGATGACCTCACCACACTCGAAGATGCGGAAAACTTCATCGCCACAAAATGCCCCGGATGGACGCGAGATCAGTTAGCAATCCGGGAAGAGTACTGCATCTATGCACATTCGGATAGCATCGAAGCATTCCGGGAACTGCTGCACATGGATCCTACGCAAAGGTACACCATGCCGGCTTCCATATCCGGCACCAATGCCCCGAAAGAATGGTTTAACCATGAGTGGTGGTTCGATTCTTTAGAATCAGCGCAGCAGTTTATGTCCTACCTGGCGCATCTTTCAGTAACCCTGCAATGCCCTTCAAACATCGAATACAAGGGTATGACAATCGGAATTGAATAACCAATCAAAACCATAAACCAATGACCACTACACTCAATAAAATCAAAGCACATTCACCCTGTAAAGATGGGTGGAATAAGCTGCTCAATTATTTAGGCAAAACACAAGCAGATAATGAACCGCTATCTATTGCTACTATCATTCAATCCAACGGCATAAAAGATGCAGTTTGGGCATTACGTGCAGTCGAAGGGAAGGACAAAGAAATCAGATTATTCGCTGCCGATTGTGCCGAATTAGTTCTGCACATCTTTGAAAATAGATACCCAAATGATGACCGCCCACGCAAAGCTATACAAGCTGCAAGAGATTATGCTAATGGAGTGATTGATAAATATGAATTGGCTGCCGCATGGGATGCCGCAAGGGCTGCCGCATGGGATGCCGCAAGGGTTGCCGCAGGGGATGCCGCAAGGGCTGCCGCAAGGGATGCCGCATGGGATGCCGCAGGGGATGC
>Ga0315903_10006603_pt1 | contig 14752 bp, 9 predicted proteins | sample LakEriMetagenome_7_FD_203524 | JGI IMG/M metagenome (GOLD analysis project Ga0315903, IMG submission 203524) | Freshwater fungal communities from buoy surface, Lake Erie, Ohio, United States - Buoy 2 MA119 | ecosystem: Environmental > Aquatic > Freshwater > Lake | place: USA: Lake Erie, Ohio...
TATCTGGCCGATTGCCACCTTGCCTATTCAGGGTCGGCGGTCACGACGATTACCGGTCTGTCCCATCTTGAGGGCGAGACGGTGGTTGTGTGGGGCTGGAATACCTCAAGCCCGTTCACTGTAACCCTCCCCGATGGAACGACGCAGACCGTGGGTCGGGACCTTGGAACAAAGACCGTCTCATCCGGCCAGATTACCGGGCTGTCATCTTCGGTGACGAATGCCTGTGTCGGGTTGGCGTATCAGGCCGAGTTCAAGTCCGCAAAGCTTGCCTATCTCTCGCCGTCCCCCCTGACACAGAGGAAGCGGCTGGATCACGTCGCGCTCTTGCTGAACGACACGCATTGCCAGGGTGTGACCTTCGGGCAGGACCTCACGACGATGGACGCGCTCCCCCTGAACGAAAAGGGGTTCAACATCGATGACGACACGATCTGGACGGAAACAGAACTGCCGGGAATTGAACTTCCCGGAGTGTGGGACACGGATGCAAGGCTGTGCCTGAAGGCTGCGAGCCCGAGGCCGGCGACGGTCGCCGCTGCGGTGATCGGCATGACGGTGCACGAGAAAGCCTGATCATCCGTCCACTCACTGCCCCGGATGTACGGGCGTGGGTGGAAGTCCCCCCGGTAAGGCTATGGGGCTATGCGGCGGAACTGAATGGCGAGGTGCTGGCCTTTGGTGGGCTGGCCTTCATGCCTGAATACGTCGTGGCCTTCATGCAGGGCCATGAGCACATCAGCCGGTTCCCGGTGGCCTTCCACAAGGCCGTCAAGCGGGGACTGAGGGAAGCGAAAGAGCGGGGGATACCCCGGATCATTGCATTGGCAGACGAGAACGTTCCGGCCGCTCAACGGTGGCTGGAGAGGCTCGGCTTTGTCCGCAAGGGCGATGTGTGGGCCTTGGAGGTGTGAATGGCAGGACTTGAGGCACTAGCGACGATTGCCAGCCTTGCCGGCACCGCCGTGTCTGCCGTTGGCACGATTGCCGGCGGGCAGGCGGCCGCTGATCAGGCTGAGTTCAAGGCGGCACAGTTGGAGAAGCAGGCGCAGGAAGAGCGCGCGGCTGCCCAGCGTGAGGCCTTCAAGGAACGCAAGAAAGAACAGCTAACCCAGTCCCGATTGCAGGCTGTCTCGGCTGCCTCTGGTGGCGGAACGACTGACCCGACTGTGGTTGGCCTTGCTTCGGACATCGCGGCTGAGGGTGAACAACAGGCCCTCATGCAGTTTGCCCTTGGCGAGAACCGGGCGAGGGGGCGTGAGGATCAGGCTGCGGCGGCTCGTGCTTCAGGACAGGCGACGCAGATGGGGTCGTATTTCAGCGCGGCCGGCGGGCTTCTGTCGGGCGGTTCCAGCCTCTACACCAAGTATCGAGGCTATCGCTGATGGCGAGGCTCCCGACCTTCGTTGATCTCGGAGAGGCCCCGTCCGCACGAAGTGGTAGGGCTATCGCTGAAGTCGATGTGTCCGGCTACGCGAAGGGCATCCGTGACCTCGGGGCTGGCCTTCAGGATAGCAGCCGGACCTTGTTTGCCGAGGCTCGCCGGAACCAGTCCGAGACCGACGACATTGAGACGGCGCGGGCTCGTGCCGCGTGGTCAACCGGGCGTGTCAATCTGGAATCGTCCTTCCGCCAGGATGACCCGAACTATACCCAGTGGGGTGAGCGATACTCCACCGAGGCCGAGCGCATCCGTCAGGAAGCCGCCTCTGGTATCCGCGATCCGCAAAGGCGTGAGCGGTTCCTTCTGGAGACCCAGCCGCAGGTGGCTACGGGCTCCGCTCGCATTCAGGGTCTTGTTGACGGCAGGAACCGGGATGCTGGCATTGCCGGGCTGAACGGAACGCTTGAGCAGGCCCGCGAAGCGGCGATCAAGACGAACGACGATGCCGAGCGTGAGCGACTGATCCAGTCCGGTTCGCAGGCCATCGACAATGCCATTCAGCGCGGGTTTATCTCGCAGCAGCAGGGACAGTCTCTTCGTCAGCGATGGACGACGGATTACCGGACAGCCACGCTTAACCAGCTTCCGCCGGAGGAGCGCGCCGCAGCCCTTCGCGAAAACCGTGGCAGTATCTCGTTTGCGCCCGGTGTTGACCAGCGGCTTTCAGAGCCAGCACAACGGTTGCTTCAGGGGCTTCAGACGACCCCTGATCTTCCGCGCGTGGTTATCAACTCAGGGCATCGTGATCCCGAAAGAAACGCTGCGGCCGGTGGTGCGCGTGGATCTCAGCACATTCATGGCAACGCCATGGACCTTCAGACCGCACGTCTGTCCGATGAGGACAAGGCCAAGGTTCTTGCGGCGGCGATTGCGAACGGCGCTCGCGGTATCGGCATTTATCCTTCCGGCAATATCCACATTGACACGCGGGATGCCCCGGCGATCTGGGGGCCGAACGGCTACCGTGGATCGCCTATCGAGACGTTTCCTGCTTGGGCAAGGCCACACCTTCAGCGGCTGATGGAGACCGGCGGGTCTTCTCCCCCGGAACGGTCTGCGCTCGCTTCAAGGCCGCAGCCGCAGGCCACTGCATCGCGTGGCTCGGCCATGGCTGCGGGCCTTCCGACTGAAGTCCGTCAGCAGATGCTTGTCCAGACCGAGCAGGAGATCGCTCAGGCGCAGCGACAGGCTGAGGTTGGCAGGCGACAGGAAGCGGCGGCCATTCAGGCGGCCATCGGTGACGATCTGGCGTCCGTCGAAAGATCGGGGCAGGGCGTCCCGGCTGAACGACTGTCACGCGAGCGCATCGCCTCCGTCATGGGGGAAGAGGGTGCTCGTGCATGGGAGGTCCAGCGGTCGAGGGCCAAGAAGGTCCACGATGCTCTTAATGGCATCGAAAGCCTTCCCGAGGGCGACATCGAGCGCCGCTTGCAGGCCCTTCAGCCGCAGCCCGGTTCTGAAGGATACGTTGACGACGCCCAAGCGTATGACCGGGCACGTCAACGTGCCGATGCGATCCGCATGGCCCGCCAGCGCGATCCGGCGCTTTCCGTTGAAAGATTGCCGTCAGTCCAGACAGCCCGGCAAAGCCTACAATATGAGGGGGACGACAGCCGCCGCGCACCAACGCCGGAATCCCTTCAGGCTCTTGTCCGTGCCCGAATGGCGGCACAACAGCAGCTTGGCATCTCAAACGTCCATCCGGTGACGGTTGCCGAGGGGCGAACTATCGCCCGTGAGCTTCGCACCATTGGCGAGGATGACGGCGCGGGCCTTGAGCGGTTCATGGGCACGCTTCGTCGGAACTATGGCGAGTTTGCTGATGATGTCCTTCAATCGTCGCTGGAGCACGCCAATGTTTCGCGCGACCTTGGCGTGGCCGCTCGTGCTGTTCTCAACCGCCTGATGACCGCCTCAAACCGCCAAGAGATGCAGTCTGCCCTTCAGATGCTTTCGGCCCCGATCCCGGTTCCGCGACCGTCAGACGCAGAGATGGCCGCTGAGGCGTTCGGTGGCTCGATGGGGTGGGAGCCGCAGCCGTCTCGCCAATCGGCCCCCACGGCTCCCGCTGCCCCGCCCGCGACCTATGAAGCGGCAGACCTTCGCCGTCTCTTTGAGGGCAGGGGAAATCCCGAGATCGTCGGGGCCTTTGAGCAGAAATACGGACGAGGCGCTGCGAGTGCAGCCCTGACCGACCTCATGCGCCGCCTTGGTGGTTCCGATAATGACCGATAGCATCCTGCCTGATTTCGGGCGTTCCGAGGACATGGTTCTGCCGGTCTTTGACCGTGGGGCCTTGGCTGTCGCGGAACAGAAACAGCAGAGGCAGAGGGGAGAGCCAAACCTTCCGGCTCCTGCCTATCCGCCCGCCGTCGATCTTGGTTTCGGTGGTCCCGCTCGCGACCAGATGACGTTCGGGGAGAACTTCCGGGGCGCTGGTTCTGGCGCTGACCTGATCGGCGTCATGGGTGAAGCTGCTTCGATTGAGGCAGCTCGTGGTGCGCCGCAGCCGGGCGGTTTCCAGCCTTCGCAGCTTCGCAACCTTCCCGCCCGTGTTCGCCAGAGGATCGAGGCGGAAAGCACGCCGGAGGACATGGCGGCCCGTCGTGAGGCGGCATACAACCGCGTCTTTGAGCAGGCGGCTTACGACCTTTCACAGTCCAGGATCACGCCGCAGTCCGTGGGCGGTGTTCTCGCTCGCGGCCTGATGTCGCCTGAGAACCTTGTCAGCCTTCCGGCAAACGTCCTCCGTCGCGGTGCTGCTGCTGTGGCCGGTCGTTTTGGTCCAGCCGCTGGTCGGGTGGCTGAGAGCGCGATTGACGCCGCTGTCACAAACACGGCGATTGATCCGCTGCTTCAGGCCGGCAGGCTTCAATCCGGCGGGCAAGAGGCGTATAGTCCCGAACAGACGGCTCTTGCCCCCATTGTTGGCGGTGCCGCTGGCGCTGCGATCCGTGGCGTCATCGAGGCCCCGTCATTCGCTCGCAGGGAAGCGCAGGCGCTTGGTGTTACTCCGCAAGCCGCACGAGTTGAGCCCGAAGCCGCGCCGACTGTCAGCGTGGGAACTGAAGCAACGGGCGCTCCGGCTAGAGCGGCAGGCGAAGCACGCATCATCGGAGAGATGCCGCCGGCTGCTCGCGAAGGCGGAGATGTACCGGAGGCTGGCCCTGTCCAACGTCAGGCGGAAGCCGTCAGCCCTGAGCCTGCTAGGACTGAAGCGCCCGCTGGGGTGCCGGCTGATCGTGTCGAGGCTGTAGCGCCTGAACAGATTGTAGGAGCGCCAGATGGCGGACGAAACGAAACAGGTAACGCAGGAGATGCGGGACGCCTTCCTGAAGGACTTGCGCGCGATCAAGGTCAAGAAGCGCAAGCCGGGGGACAGGCAACCTCAGAAGCCAGAGTAGTTGAACGCGACGGCATCAGGTTCAACGATACACGCGGCACCGGGTCGCAACTTCACGGAACCTCAGAGCCGGACCTCCAGCCATACGGCGAGCATTATTCGACCAAAAATTACTATGGGCAGGGCTTCTACACGACCGACGCTGCGGACGTAGCCTATGGCTACTCAAGGCGCGGAAGTCAGAGAACAGGTGGACGCTTCGTCTATCGGGTAGAAGAAACGCGGCCCCTTCGCATTCTTGATGGCGAAGCAGAAATCCCCGCCAACTTGCGTCAGCTTCTGGAGCCTGACGATACGGGCCGCGCATCCGACATTGAAGATGTGCTTCGCATGGCTTTCGATGAAAAGCCGAAGAACGTCCGGGAACTTTACGACAACATTCGAGAAATTGGAACCGGAGAGGGCCTGTCCGCCGATACGATCCAAGAGATTTTCGATGTGGTGAACTACCACACGCGATCCCTGGGGTTTGACGGCATGTCGCACCTCGGCGGCCTTCGGACGAACACTGCGCCGCACAGGGTTGTAATCTATTTCAACCCCGAGACGGACATCCGCGTCACACGTGCTGACCTGCGCGAGTTTGCCGCTCCTGAGCCTGCCCGCGTAGCGGCCAATGACGCAGGGCAGCAGCAGTTTGCAGCGATGGCTCGTCAGGCTGACGCTGCTGTCCAGCGGAGCATGGCCGACAACGGCATTGCCCCCATGGCCAGGCAGACGAACGACCGCACGGCGGATCGCGCCTTTCCGGGTCGGCGTGAATTGGCCGGGGAGACCAGTAAGCCACGCGCTCTGCCCGAGAACGCGACGCCGGACGAAATCCGCAATACACGACTAGGCGATGCTCAACAGGAGCTTGCTGCCCGCATCGGGCGCAAACTAGAGGTCGATAATCGCTTCTCCTTGCGCAACGCTGAGGGGCAGTATGACTTCAAGCAAGGCGTTATCCGCGTTCGCCAATACGGCGATATGGAGACGTTCTCCCACGAGTTGGGGCACGCGCTTGAACAGCAGATCAGAACCGACCTTGGCGCGAGGTTTGATGCGATACTGACGCGACATGGGGACGAGCTAAAGCGTCTTGACGCCAACACCTCGGACCCTGGAGCGCAGACCGCGCGTGAGGGGCTGGGCGAATTCATCCGAATGCTCATTAACAATCCGGCGTTCGCTGCCCGGCAGGCCCCCAACTTTGCAACGGCCTTCGATAGCCTGCTTACCGAGGGCGCTCCCGGTCTTCGCCAGTTGATTGCCGATGCGTCTCGGCTTTCACAAATCGATAGCGGTCGTAACCCTGTTCAAGCCGCTGAGGCAATGATCCGGCCGGCTGTTGACCCGCGCGGCTTGGCTGAAGTCCGGGAGATAAACCGCAAGGCAGGGCTCCCCACGACTATTGGGGTGCTCATGGATCGCTTCTTCGTCAACGTGACGGGGAAGGACCACTACGGCAAGCGACTACTCCGCAACCTTCAGGATGCCCAGTTTGAGAAAACGGGCAAGCCGATGGACGAATTCGGCTGGGATAATCCCCACAAGAGCCTGCGTGCGCTGCCCTCGGCAAAACAGACCGGCATTGACTCTATCCAGAACGGTGTTCGCGCTTTCGGGCGCTATGCTGATGGGCCTGTAAGCCCTTCTGTTCGTGACGCACTGAAAGAAGCCGGCGGCGGCAACCTCGCCAAAATGACGGACGAGACGACCCCCGAATACCGGGCCTTCAGTGCCTATACCACGATGCGCGCCGCTCGCGGCCGGTATCTCCGCTTCATTGCGGGCGATGTGCCCAAGGCTCCCGTGCGTATGTCGATGTCAGAAGTCGAGCGGGCTATCGCAGATTTCGAGGCGGCCAACCCGACGTTCAAATCCGCTGCTGACAAAATATTCGCCTACAACCGCGCTCAATGGCGCCGGCTCTTTGACGCCGGGATCATTGACAAGGAGATGTTCGAGGCGGTCGCTGGTCGGGGCGAGGATTACGTTCCTCTGAACCGCTACTTCGACGATCGAGAGCCCGGCGGTTCTGGCGGTGGCGTGAACGCCCCCAACTCGATCCGAGCGGCCAAGGGGTCGACGCGCGATATCCTCGACCCCATTCAACAGACGATGCTCAACACCGCCCAGTTTGAGCGGGTCATCGCGTTGAACGAGATCAACAAGGCTTATGCCAAGGTTGCTGAGGCTGGCGGCGAATTTGCTGGCAAGTTCTGGGAGCGCGTTCCCAACAGCCAAATGAAGGGCCAGTCGGTCGATATCCTGGAGGCGGTGCGAAGCAAGGCGCGCGAGAGTGGGCTGGATAAGGCGGATACGGAAACCATCCTCCGCACGATTGAAGAATTCGTCGGTGAAGACGCGACGGCGCGGGTTTTCCGCAGCACGGACATCAAGGCGGATACCGGCGAGAACATCCTGTTTGTGTGGGAGGGCGGCCAGCGCCAAGCGTATAAGCTCGCCAATGACGAGATGACGAGGGGCTTTTACGACCTCATCGCCAATATGACTGAGGCAGATAGGGACTTCTGGAAAAAGATCATGGGGACTGGCAACGCCATGTTCTCACAGTTCATCACGAACGCGCCCCAATTCGCCCTGAAGAACCTGCTCATGGACGCGATTACGCGCGCTCCAATGGCCCGCCATACGGGACTGCTTGGCCGTATTCCCCTTGCTCCACTCGCGGCCGGAATTTGGACGAGCATCGCGGACAAGGAATTTGCGAAAGCCTATGCGGCCTCAGGAGGCATCCGGGGCGGTGTCGTATCCTCGGCGCTTCGCGATCTGGAAAAGACCGGCGGCCTATCGGCAATCGATATTGGCGCCGCTGGCGTGGGGCAGCGCCTGGCGGACGCGGGCGGCGACTTGCGGCAGCCCGGAACCTACATCCCCGCCGTTCTCGGCGCGACAGGCGAGCGCGTGCGAGAGTTTGGGCAGACGCTGGCGCACCCGACATCGTGGCCAAAGGCGGCGCTTGAAAGCGTGCAGAACGGCGTCAAGAGCTACTTCAAACTGCTGGAAGCCACGGAAACGGTCGGGCGTGTCGGCCAAACCAAGATCGTCTACAACCACCTTCGGAAGCAGGGGCTTGACCACTATACGGCGTTCAATGCCGCCGTATTCGAGGGGCGGGATGTCCTCGATTACGACCGGCGCGGCGCGGCCATGGAAGGCTTCACCCGCTTCCTCCCCTTTCTGAACCCCGGAATTCAGGGCACCGCCCGCGCGAATAAGAACCTGATCGGTGACCCGCTGGCCGCTGCCGTTCAGGCCTATAAGCGCGGCGGATACGACAAGTTGGACGGCGAGTATAAGTCCGCCCTGCGTGACGCTGCGATCAACTGGGGCGTGATCGCGGCCATGGTGACTGCAAGCCTTGGCTGGTGGGCGGCGGTCAAAGATGACCCCATCTATCAGCGCACGACCGAGTACATGCGGAAGCGCTACTGGATCATTCCCTTGCGAGAGGGCCAGAATGGCGAGGACGATCAATACATTTCCATCCCCAAGCCCTTCGATCTCCCCGGCGCGCTCATCGCAGCCATGGAGGGGGCGGCGGAAGGCATCAGCCGCGCCGACCCCGAAGGCGCCCATCGTGTCTTTGGGGCCTTGCGAGAGGGCTTTATCCCCCGGCAATTCGGTGGGCTTCAGGACTTCCTTGGGTCAAACCCCTTCTTCAAGACGGGTTACGAAGTGCAGCTTGGGCAGCGCATGGGTTTTGAGGGCAGCGCCCCCTCGCCAATCATCCCGCAGCAGCTGCGGAAATTAACTCGCGCCGAGCAGTTCTCGGGCAACACCTCGGAATTCGCGCGCCGGATGGGGCAGCAGTTCAATCTTTCCCCGCTGATTGTCGATCACGTCATCAACGGACTAGGCGGCACGGCTGGGCGAGATGTGAACGACGCCCTGACCGCAACGCTCGGCAATAACCCCAACATGACGCCCGGTGACGCCTTTACGAAGATGTTCTTCGGCGCGCTCATCCGTCGCCAGCGCGGCGTCGGCCAGATGCGGAATGAGTTGAACCGTCTCATGAGCGCCGATGAGGCCAAATATCGAGCGCCGGCTAACAGCTACGCAGAAGCAATCCGGCTGGGGCGCTGGGAAGCCGCCGAGCAAGGCTATGCCGCGCAGGATGATATCGGCAAAACACTGATGACCGTCTCCGGCCATTCCTTCTCAACGGGCAACCGGAACCTCCACCCGCTTGAACACGCGGAATCGTTCGCAAAGTTGGCATCGGCCGTCACCCGCGACATATCCCTCAACCGGCTCGTCGTGCAGGACCGCTCGGCGGCAAGGGGGCAGGAGCGTGAGATCATACGAGTTGACCCCGCTGTGGCGCGCGGCATCACCAACACGATCAACTCATGGGCCTCCGAAGAGATCAAGAACGGCCTGACGATTGCTGGAATGCCTGGCTATCGTGAGATGCAGGTTACGGACACGGCTGCGCGGCTCTCTGCTATCCGGTCACTCTCGCCTGAAGTAGCTGCCGAGATTGAGGCGCGCATGAAGGCTTCCGCGATCTTGTCGCCCATCCACGTGCGGGACAATTGGGCAGAGGCACGCCGCCGCCTTCTCGCGGATCGTCAAAATGCCGACCTAACGGACCTGATGCCTCAAGAGCTACGCAGGCAGTCTACGCAGTCGCGCCGCCGCCGGCAGCGTGCGGAAGAAAGCAATAACGCGGACTAGACGCGGACCTCTGGCGGTCGCCTGACAATGGGTGCGGCCGGGGCTTCACGACGCGGGGCCGGTCTGGATTGAGCGGCGCGCGAGGTGACTATCGTAGTCGTGTTGGCCTCGATGGCGCCCGTCTCGAATATTCGCATGATCCGATCCGTTAGAACGACGGAGCGGCCCTCTGAAACCCTGTTACGCAGCCGCTGCCCTTCATTGCCGCACAGACCGCGAGCAGCCACGGCAAGGGCCAATACCTCGCCAGACTGGGTTGAGACGGCGACAGAAGCGCGGTGGTTGCAATCGATATAGGCCCTGAGTTCGGCGTCGTAGTTCAGGGGTCCGTCGTTTGACGATGTAGTGCACCCGGCGAGCCCAAGGCCCGCAACCAAGAGAATCCAGCGCATCAGACCTCCCCGTTTTCCGGGAGCCTACAGCGCACACGATCCGACCAGCAAGGCCGTCCTCCGGGGCGGCCTTTTCTTTTGGAGAAACGCATGGCCTCCGTTGACCGCTTCGGGACCCCGCTTCGTGACGATCCTTTCCGTGGGAACGTGCGCGTCGTCTCGACCTCAAACATCACCCTGTCAGGTCTTCAGACCATTGACGGCGTGACGCTGGAAAGCGGTGATCGCGTTCTCGTTCAGGGTCAGTCAACGACATCCCAAAATGGCATCTATGTCGCCAAAACTGGAATTTGGACCCGCGCCCGCGACCTCTCAACCTCGGACGATTTCAAGGGGCCGATCTACGTCACGGTTGAGGAAGGAACGACCTACCGAAACACGTTCTGGTACATGTTGCCGACCGCCACAATCACGGTCGATACGGACGCGATTTCTTTTACGGCAGGCACCGTTGATGTGACATCTGCCAGCGGCCTTGTAAGTGCGGTTGGTGCCAGCCTTCCGGCTGTCATTTCCCCGTCTGTTACCTCGCTGACACTTTCGTCCGGTGACGTTCTCAACGTCCTCAACCGGCTCGATACAATTAGCGCGGTCTCGTCTGTGGATCTGAACCTCCCCGCTGGCGTACTGACGAAATCGACGGGAAGCGACCCGCTGATCAACGTCGGTCCGGCAAACAGCAACATCCGCCTGCTCGGCGCTTCGCCCATTTCCACGACGCTAACCAGCGTTGCAAGTGTATCGGGTTCAAGCGGCGATTACGCCGTTGTCTATAACGTCGCGTCTGGAACGGGCATTGAGGTTGGGCACGTCCTCTGCATTGAAGACGCTGTTCCGCTCCCGCATCTTTCCGGAAACAACTCCGTTTCGCGTCTCCGCGTTGCGTTGAACGAAATGCTTTACAAGTCCGCGCTTCTCGGCACGGCAAGCATTACATCGGGCGGCAGCACGGTTGTTTTCGCATCTGTTAGTTCCGGTGTTCTGTCCGACTATTTCGCGGCAGGCTACCTTGTCACCGTGCCGGCTTCCGGGCAGTCCCTGGAGGTGACATCGCTTAGCGCGCCCGTGACGCTCAACGTCAATGGCACATGGAACCGCACCGTATCGGGGACCAGGGCCTGCGTAGTTTCCCGGCGAAACACCGGGACAATCTCAACAGCCGGTTCAAGCACGACCGTAACTGGAGCATCTACGCTCTTCACCACGCAGGGCAACGTCGGGGACATTCTCATCGCCGACGGGCGAATTGTGACTATCACGGCCATTGCCAGCGCCACGTCGATGACGGTCTCTCCGGCAATTAACCTTGGCGCGGGAACCCCCTACAGCATCATCACGCCTGCTTGCGCCCATGAGGGCGCGCACGAGGTAACTGCGGTGTCCGGTACGCAGATCACCGTCCGGAACCGCTGGCAAGGCCCCTTCGCCCCGCCGGTCAACCGTGTCTCGGGCGGCGCTGTCCGTGTCATCAGGACCGTTCTCAAAAGCACGAACAGCGGAGACGGGATTTTCTTCAGGCAGGGCGGTCGTCTTGGTTGGTGCAACAACATCGCCATCCAAAGCAACTACGGCTCGACCGGAACGCACGGCATTGCCTTGAACGGGCGCACAACGGAAGGGCCGACAGAGCTTGGAACTGTGGCTGATTTTCAGGCGGGCGATGGCTTTGCGGTTCTTGGGTGGGGCAGGGGTGCCTTTGTCGGCATTGGCTGTTCCATGCAGCTTCGCCGGAGTTTCGTCAGCGGCAACAATTCCTTCGGCGTCTGGGCCATGGAGGGCGCTGATGTTGGTCTTCGCGAAACATCCATCACAGGAAATGGTGGATATGGCGTCTATCTGAACGCGGGGTCAAAGGCTCTCATTACCGAAATGAGGGCATCAGGCAACCTGACCGACGGCCTTGTCGCGCTGGATGGTGCGGTCGTTTATGGCGAGTTGCCCTTTGCGTGGGGCAATAGCGGAATGAACTTCCGTGTGACCAATCCGGGCGGGTGGCACGTCAACGAGGGCGTATCCATCGGCGCGGGGTTGTCAGGTATCTACGCCCTGTATGGAACCCTCGACCTTACCCGCTGGATTTGCGCCGGCAATGCCCGCGAGAACATCGAGGCTCCCGACTGCGGTAAGATCATTCTGACGCAGGCATGGGTGACGGGCGGGCGCGCTTCCGGCGGATCAGGGCATGGCGTCACTGCGGCGGGCGGTTATATCAAGGCGGACAGCGCGGGCATCTACGGCAACGCGGGAACTGATATTGTCGCGACCCTCGGCTGCTTCGTTGACGCATCGAACTCGGTGCTTGACGAGGTTTCCGTCGATACCGGGGCACAAATCTACGTCCAGGGCGTGACGCCGACCGTGACCGGCGTCCGGCACATTAATGGCATCTCGGCAGAGGGGTCGAGGGTCTTCAACGATAGTGATCCATGGACGAGCTACACCGTCACCGTCGCTCCGTCTGCGGGCTCTATCACGACATACACGGCGACAGGACGATACCGCGAAATCGATGGCGAGATTGAGTTTGAAGCCGATGTGACCGTGACCACAAACGGCACGGGCTCGGGGCTTCTCAACGTCAGCCTGCCGCTTACGTCTGCGGGCAATATCGCGCTGTCGGGAGCGAATGTGTCAACGGGTGTCGGCCTCATGGCTTACACCAGCAGCGGCAACGCGGCGGTCTTCACGGCGGCAGGGGCTTACCCTGTGGTGTCGGGGGATCGCATCATTCTTCGCGGTCGTTACCGCGCATCATGACGCTCGATTGGGCTGACCTCGCCGTGATTGCGGCGGGGCTGATCACGTTCGCCCTGTTGGCCCTCTTCGTCATCGACATGAACCGGAACATCAGGGAGCGCGAGCGATGAGCGCCAGCAGCTTTGCGCGTGCCTTACCGCGCGTCCTTGCCCATGAGGGCGGGTATTCCAACCATAGCGCCGATCCGGGCGGTGTCACGTTAGAGGGCGTGATCCAGCGCACCTATGACGCTTATCGTCGCCGCAAGGGTCTGCCGACAAAGCCGCTCACTCCGGCCATGCGCGGCACGACTGAATGGAAGCGTGAGCGAGACGAAATCTACCGCCTTCAGTATTGGGACAAGGTAGCCGGTGACGACCTTCCCGCTGGCGTCGATTATGTCCTGTTCGATGGCGCGGTTAACTCAGGCCCTGTCCAGTCGATAAAGTGGGCACAGCGTGCTGTCGGCCTCCGCTCCGATGGCGTGATGGGCCAGCAGACGATTGACGCACTGAATGAGCATCCGAACAAGGCTGCGCTGATCGACGCCATCTGCGACCGTCGCCTTGCGTTCCTGAAGGCTCTAGGTACCTGGGGGGACTTCGGACGCGGCTGGTCATCCCGCGTTGCCGGCGTTCGCACGACCGCAAAGGCGTGGGCATCGGGGCGCATTCTTCCCGCCCCCCCGTCGCCGCAAAATCCGTCACCGCGCGGACGTGTGAGCGACGCAAGCAAGCCTCCGTCTAAGGCCCCGGCTGACGCTGCGATTGGCGGCGGCGGTGTCTCTGGCGGAATTGCCGAGACGGTGAGGCAGACGCGCGAAAGCCTTGAGCCGCTAGCAGGCACGAGCACCGTCAACACAATCATCGCCACGCTTGCCGTTCTGAGCATCATCCTTGTGGCTGGTGGCCTCGCCTATCGCTGGTGGGCCAACCGCAAGGCCAAGCAACAGGCCGAAGCCCTCGACCTTGTGCCGGAGGGTGAGTGATGTTCTGGGGCGCGATCCTGAAATGGGTGACAGGCGACCTCATCGGACAGCTAACCCGCGCCTATGAAGCCCGGCTGAAGGCTGCGAACGAGACTGAACGCCTGATTGCTGATGTCGCGATTGAGGACATTAAGCGGCAGATGGCAGACCGTGCCGCTGCCAAGGAAATCCGCCTAGCCACTGCCGGCTTCTGGGAAATGCGGCTGATCACCGTCCTCATCGCCGCGCCCTTCGTCCTGCATCTCAACCTTGTTGGCTTGGACACCGCGTTCAAGCTGGGTTGGCGCATCCCCGCCTATCCGGCCCCGTTCGACCAATGGCAGGGGGCCATCCTGCTCTCGTTCTTTGGCGTTCACGTCATCGGGCAGGGCATCACCGCGCTCGCGGGCGCTATCAGGGGGCGCAGATGACACGCGCTGCTTACATTGGTGCATGGGCCATCGTTGCCCTGTTCTGCCTCTCCCTGTTGGCTTGTTCTCCCGTCGATCCTCAACGGTTTTCCGTGAAAATCCACGTTGGCGGCGGCCATGGATCGGGGACCGTGATCGGCAACCGCATGGTCCTCACGGCAGCCCATGTGGTCGAGGGTGCCCCTTCCATCGAAATAGAAACCCACGACGGCAAGAAAATGCCGGCCAAGGTCCTTTGGATTGCGAAGGCCCACGACATCGCCGTGATTACCTATGATGGCGCAGTTCTCCCGGCTGCACAGATCGCCTGCGGGACGCTCCGTCAGGGTGACGCCATCCAGGCTTTCGGCAACCCCGGCAACATCACCTTCGCCAAGTTCAACGGGTTCATTTCCACCAAGGAAGATGAACGGGCCATCTGGAAGGTCGCGCACATCATGGACATTACCGGGATGCCCGGCATGTCCGGTGGCGGCGTCTTCTCCATGGCAGGCAAACTCGTGGGGGTCTTTGTTGGCGGCATGGCAACGCCATTCGCTCCCGTCTCGGGGATCACGCTCATGGTTCCGTCTTCCGCAATTTGTCGAATGCTCGGGAGGTGACCTTGGGCGACAGCATGGAAATCCGCGACAAGGTGATCCGCCTTGAAACACAGGTGGGGCATCTCAACGAGAAGATCGGCCTCATGGA
>Ga0315903_10006605_pt1 | contig 14749 bp, 23 predicted proteins | sample LakEriMetagenome_7_FD_203524 | JGI IMG/M metagenome (GOLD analysis project Ga0315903, IMG submission 203524) | Freshwater fungal communities from buoy surface, Lake Erie, Ohio, United States - Buoy 2 MA119 | ecosystem: Environmental > Aquatic > Freshwater > Lake | place: USA: Lake Erie, Ohio...
GTCGACAGGTGCTGCTGTTTGGCGACCTTGTATACGTCCGCTTTTCATAAGTCCGTCGTATTGGCGCATCAACAGTTGCGTCTCGATCTGTTGCAAGGTGTCGAGTATAACGCCTACCATAATCAAGAGCGAGGTACCCCCAAAGAAAGTAGAGAACTGCTGTGTAACACCCAACCGCTCAGCGATACCAGGTAGAATACCCACCAGCGCCAACAAGATGGCCCCCGGAAATGTAATACGATCCATAATGGCACCTATGTAATCGGCAGTGGGCTGTCCTGGTTTTACACCGGGCACAAATCCGTTATTCTGCTTTAGATTATCGGCAATCTGTTTGGGATTAAAGATAAGAGCCGTATACAAGAAGGTAAACCCGATTACGACCACCGAGTAAATGACCATGTACCAAATATTACTTTGGTCAGTAATTGCCTGTAAAAACGCATTGTTTTGCGTATTGTAGTTGGCAAAAATGGTAGGAATAAAGATGATGGCTTGCGCAAAAATGATAGGCATTACACCTGCGCTGTTGACCTTGAGAGGCAAGAACTGACGGGCACCTCCAAATTGGCGACTACCCACAATTTGCTTGGCATAATTAACAGGCACTTTACGCACACCTTGCACAAGCAAGATACAGCCCATAATAATAGCGATCAAAATAGCCATTTCTACAATAAAGACGAGTATTTGACCATTACGAACCGACTTGGCACTTAACTCTTGTAAGAAAGATTGAGGCAGGCGGGCTAAAATACCAATCATGATGATGAGTGAAGTTCCGTTACCAAGTCCTTTGTCGGTAATCTTCTCACCCATCCACATCACAAACAAAGTACCGGCAGTCAATACCACTACAGTCGTCAACCAGAAATAAGGAGCAAATCCTGCTATGATGCCACCACCCTGCTGTGTTAAACCTTGCAGATAGGTAACATAGGCAGACGCTTGCAACAATGTAACAATCACAGTGAGATATCGAGTGTACTGATTAATCTTCTTTCTTCCACTCTCTCCCTCCTTTTGCATCTTTTGAAAGCGGGGAACCAAAACGGTCAACAGCTGTACAAAGATAGAGGCAGAGATGTAGGGCATGATACCCAACGCGAAAATAGAGGCCTGGTTAAAGGCACCTCCAGAGAAGGCATCGATTAGACCCAGGATACCAGTGCTATTCTCGGCAGTAGCCGACAATTTGATCGGATCGATACCGGGCAGAGCTATATGAGCCCCAATCCGATAAATCGTGATCATCAGCAACGTGAACAGGATCTTACTGCGCAACTCCTCGATGCTCCAGATATTCTTTAGTGTTTGAAAAAAGTTTTTCACGGGGCTATGGGTGTTTTAGTCCGCTAATTTATTTTACAATTTCGACCGTGCCACCAGCAGCTTCTACAGCAGCCTTGGCTTTTTCGCTGACAGCATTGATACGGAAACTGTATTTTCCTTTGAGCTCTCCGTTACCAAGCAGTTTTACCAGATCGGTCTGGGCAATAAGTCCGTTGATATAGAGATTCTCCAGCGAAAACTCGGTAATGTTGTACTTGGCAGCCAACTGCTCGATCTGTCCAAGGTTGAATACTTTGTAAGAAACCCGATGAGGATTCTTGAATCCGCGCTTGGGAACCCGGCGCTGGATGGGCATCTGGCCTCCCTCATGGGCCATTTTGCTTTTGAAACCGGTACGGCTTTGCGCACCTTTGGTTCCTTTGGTAGAAGTACCTCCGTGTCCGGATCCATCTCCGCGGCCGATACGTTTTGTCTTGTGAGTAGCTCCTTTTGCGGGCTTTAACTGATGAAGTTTCATGGCTTTTATTGTTTACTTATCGCCCCGAAAGCGATTATGAACGGGGCTCGCTTAAAAAATGGAAAGGTTCCTTACGAAGCCTGTCCGTTTACTTGGTTTCTTCTACTTTAACCAGGTGGGTTACTTTACGCACCATACCCAGTACCTGAGGCGTGGCCTCCAATTCGCGAGAAGAATTGGTTTTATTAAGACCCAGTGCCTGCAGCGTCAACTTTTGGCGCTCCGGGCGATCGATGGGACTCTTGACCAATGTTACCTTAATCTTCTTCATGTTACTGATTTTATCCGTTAAATACTTTCTTCAGGCCAATGGTACGTGTCTTAGCAACGTGGATCGGTTCGCGAAGTAGCGCCAGCGCCTTAAATGTGGCTTTTACCACATTGTGAGGATTGGCAGAACCCAGCGACTTGGCCAGTACGTCGGTTACACCAGCACTCTCAAGCACGGCGCGCATAGAACCTCCGGCAATTACACCGGTACCGTGCGCAGCAGGCTTAATGAGCACTTTGGCAGCACCTTCTTTGGCCCACTGATCATGAGGAACCGTTCCTTTCATGACGGGCACCTTTATCAGGTTCTTCTTAGCATCTTCAATACCCTTGGTGATGGCTTCCTGCACCTCCTTGGCTTTGCCCAGACCATGGCCAACCACGCCATTTCCGTTACCTACTACCACTAAGGCAGAGAAACTGAATGCGCGTCCACCCTTGGTGGTCTTCACCACGCGGTTAATGGCCACCACTTTGTCTTTCAGCTCCAGGTCACCGGCCTTCACTCTGTTTACATTGAGTTTTGACATGTATATTTTTTTTGTCGTTGTTGATTGGGTTCAATTAGAACTGTAATCCTCCCTCGCGGGCTCCATCGGCCACAGACTTAACACGTCCGTGATAGAGATAACCTCCACGATCGAAAGTAACATTACTAATGTTGAGCTCACCGGCTTTGCGCGCAATGGCAGCACCTACCAATTTACTCTTCTCGATCTTGGATCCCTTTTGCGCGGCAATGTCTTTGTCGCGAGAGGAAGCCGAGGCGAGTGTCTGACCACTTACATCGTCGATCAGCTGCGCATAGATGTCAGCGTTGCTACGAAAGATAGAGAGACGGGGCTTGGCCGCCGTGCCAGTGATCTTGCGACGAATACGATAACGTATGTTCTGTCTGCGCTGAGTTTTGAATTGTGGTGTCATCGATATAAAAATTTAAGTCTGCTGTTTATGGGATTATTTACCTGCTGCTTTTCCGGCCTTCTTACGAACCACCTCGCCCACATAGCGAACCCCTTTACCCTTGTATGGCTCGGGCTTACGCAAGCTGCGCAGTTTAGCGGCTACCTGACCGATCAATTGCTTATCGATTCCCTCGAGGGTAATGATAGGATTCTGCCCTTTTTCCTGGGCCGTGGCCACCTTGATCTCTTTGGGAACTTCGAAAATAATATTGTGAGAATAGCCCAGTGACAGATCCAGTACGTTTCCGGCATTAGAGGCCTTGAAACCTACCCCGATCAACTCGAGCTTTCTTTCATAGCCCAGGGTTACGCCTTTTACTAAATTGGCCACGATGGCACGATAGAGTCCGTGCAATGCACGATGACGAATCTGGTCCGTAGGACGTACGAAGTTTATTTGCCCGTCGTTTACTTCGACGGTGATATCGCGATCGATGGACTGCTTAAGTTCACCTTTGGGGCCCTTTACGGCAATTACATTGTCTTTACCAACCGTGATGGTTACACCCGAAGGAACTGCTACCGCTTTTTTACCTATACGAGACATAATCAAATATTTTTTAATAGATGTGACAGAGTACCTCTCCTCCTACATTTTGTGCCTTGGCATCCTTGTCGGTCATCACGCCCTTCGAGGTAGAAAGGATAGCGACACCCAAACCGGATTTTACTCTACGAAAATCAGCAGGCTTCGCATACTGGCGAAGTCCGGGACGGCTAATGCGCTCCATGCGCTGAATAGCAGGTTGCTTGGTGTTGGGATCGTACTTTAAGGCGATCTTGATGACACCTTGCTTCGCATCATCCTCGAATTTGTACTTAAGGATGTACCCCTGATTGTAGAGTATCTCCGTCATACGCTTTTTAAGATTAGAAGCAGGAATATCCACCACACGGTGACCTGCCATCTGGGCGTTACGGATTCTTGTTAAAAAGTCTGCTATAGGATCTGTTACCATAATTCGTTTTTTAAAGGATTACCAGCTTGCTTTTTTGAGCCCGGGGATCTTTCCATTCAATGCCATGTCGCGCAGTGCCACACGAGAGATGCCGAAGAAACGAACATATCCCTTGGGACGACCGGAGAGTTGGCAACGATTTTTAAGACGCACCTTAGAGCCATTGCGAGGCATTTCATCGAGTGCTTTCCAATCGCCTGCCTTCTTCAGTGCTTCGCGCTTGGCAGCGTAATGATCTACCATCTGCTCACGTTTGCGCTGTCTGGCTTTTACGGATGTTTTTGCCATGTTGTTATACTATTTAATTAGTTGTTTTAGCGTTTTTGAAAGGCATTCCCATCTCCTTCAGCAACTCATAGGCTTCCTGATCGGTGTTGGCCGTAGTCACAAAAGTGATATCCATACCAGTGATCTTGTTTACCTTATCGATGTCGATCTCAGGAAAAATAATCTGCTCTGTTACACCTAACGTGTAGTTACCACGTCCGTCGAAAGATTTGTCGTTTACACCCTTAAAGTCACGCACACGGGGCAGCGCTACAGCGATCAAACGATCGAGAAACTCATACATTCTGTTTCCGCGCAGCGTTACCTTGGCACCAATGGGCATATTCTTACGCAGCTTAAAATTCGAGATATCCTTCTTAGACATCGTAGGCACGGCTTTTTGGCCGGCGATCGTTGTCAACTCGTCGATGGCGATGTCGATCATCTTCTTGTCGGATACCGCACCATTTACACCGCGGTTAATACAGATCTTCTCCAGACGAGGGGCCTGCATAACGGTCTCGTAGTTGAACTTCTTGACCAAGGCAGGTACCACTTCTTGCTTATACTTGGAAGCCAATCTGGGGGTATAGGTTGTAGTACTCATATCTTTTCTCCTGATTTTTTAGAAATTCTGAGCGTCTTGCCATTCTCCCTTTCGCGCTTTACACGCGTAGGGGCTTTGGCCTTGGCGTCCCATAACATTACATTGCTGATGCTAATGGGAGCTTCTTTTTTTACAATACCGCCCTTGGTGTTTTGAGCTGTCGGTTTGGAGTGCTTGGTGATAATGTTAACGCCCTCTACGATCACCTTTCCTTTTTCGACCAGCACTTCACGCACTGTGCGGGGTTTGGCCAGGTCTTTGTCGTCGCCGGCGATCACCACAACGGTGTCTCCCTTGCGAATGTTGAACTTGGCTTTGAATCTTGCTTTCATAATGTATACGTTATGGGTTGTAACCCGTTGACAATTTTAGAGAACCTCAGGGGCCAGTGAAATAATTTTCATGTATCCTTTGTCGCGCAGTTCACGGGCAACGGGTCCGAAGATCCGCGTACCGCGAGGCTCGTCTGATTGGTTCAAGATAACCACAGCATTATCGTCAAAACGGATGTAGGATCCGTCTTTGCGACGCAGCTTATTGGTGGTGCGAACAATTACAGCTTTGGCCACAGTCCCCTTCTTGATACCGCCGGCAGGTAATGCATCCTTAACGGTAACGACGATCTTATCTCCGATTCTGGCATAACGCTGTCCGCTGTTACCGAGCACCCGAATACAGAGTACCTCTTTGGCACCACTGTTATCGGCTACGTTCAACCGGCTTTCTTGTTGTATCATGCTAACTAATTTTAATAATTTACGTTGCGATCCAATTTTACTTCACTTTTTCTACCACTTCGATCAGGCGCCACCGCTTGGTCTTGCTCAGCGGACGCGTCTCCATGATCTTTACCACATCTCCAATGCTGCATTCGTTCTTATCGTCATGCGCATGGAACTTGGTAGTTTTCTTTACGAACTTACCATAGATAGGGTGCTTTACCTTTCTTTCGACCGCAACGGTGATGGTCTTTGCCATCTTGTTGCTGGTTACGACACCGATCCTGGTCTTTCTTAAATTTCTGGCTTCCATGTTGGGGTTTTTATCAGGCTTGCTGTTGCTTTAACTTGATTTCAGTCTTGAGACGAGCGATATCACGACGCAGTCCGCGGATGGTCATTGGATTCTCTAGCGGAGAGATCGCATGTGCGAACTCGAGCTTCTTGAGTCGTAGCTGGTCTTCGGACAAACGGGCGCGAAGATCTTGCTCGTTCATGCCGTGAATACTCTTTACAAATTCTGCTTTCTTAGACATCGTAGTAAGCGTTTATTGGTTAGGCTGTGACCAGGTCACGGCGTACAATGAATTTAGTTTTGATGGGCAGTTTGCCGGCGGCCAACGATAAAGAGGCGCGGGCCACTTGCTCGCTCACTCCATCCACCTCGAATAAGATACGACCCGGCTTAACCACGGCCGCCCAAAACTCCAGGTTACCTTTACCCTTACCCATCCTCACTTCGGCGGGCTTGCGTGTAATTGGCTTGTCAGGGAAGATCCGAATCCATACATTACCCTCACGCTTCATCTCGCGGGTAAGTGCCTGACGAGCGGCTTCGATCTGACGATCTGTGATCCAATGCTGATCCAGTGCTTTGAGGGCATACGATCCGAAGGCGATGGTAGCGCCACGCTTGGCATCACCCTTCATGCGTCCCTTTTGCATTTTTCTGTGCTTGGTTCTTTTTGGCTGTAACATGCTAGTCTATTTCAAGTTTCTTTAATCAAATGTTTATTAACCACGACGCTCTCTGCCACCACGACCACGATCACCGGTTCCTCCTCCTCTTCTATCGTCACGACGATCGCCACGGGCTTCTTCACGACCACCTCCTCTACGCTCACTCATATCCGACTTTCCACCAACGAAGTTGGGATTGAGGTCACGCTTGGCCAATACTTCACCCTTACAGATCCACACCTTAATACCAATCTTACCATACACCGTTTGTGCAAACACATTGGCATAGTCGATATCCATACGGAAGGTGTGCAGAGGTACGCGTCCTTGCTTAAACTCTTCGCTTCGGGCAATCTCGGCACCCGCCAAACGACCGCTCAATTTAATTTTGATTCCTTCGGCACCCATACGAAGGGCAGAAGCAATAGCGAGTTTGGTAGCTCGCTTAAAATTGATACGATTCTCGATCTGACGAGCAATATTGTCTCCCACGATCATCGCATCCAGCTCAGGACGACGGATCTCCAGAATGTTGATCTGCACATCCTCCTTACCGGTAAGTTTTTTCAATTCTTCTTTGATGCGATCTACTTCTCCACCGCCTTTTCCGATAATGATACCGGGCTTGGACGTGTGAATAGTAACGATCAGTTTACCCAGCGTACGCTCAATGACGATCTTAGAGATACCGCCTTTGTTGATACGGGCATTGAGGTAAGCTCTGATCTTGTGATCTTCGATCAGCTTTCCGGCAAAATCTTTTCTGTTGCCGTACCAGTTAGACTCCCATCCGCGGATGATGCCTAAACGATTACCAATCGGATTTGCTTTCTGACCCATGTTTGGTGTAGGTTATTCGTTTGATGATTTAGATTCTTTTGTATCGACGATGACGGTCACGTGATTACTACGCTTACGAACACGATAGCCACGCCCTTGTGGAGCCGGACGCATTCTCTTAAGGCTGCGGGCGCCATCCACAAAAATGGTTTTGATGACCAGTGCGCTTTCGTCACCGCCTTCGTTCTTCTGTTTCCAATTGCTGATGGCACTCAGTACCAGTTTGCGCAAGGGAACGGCGGGATGCTTGGGATTGTGCTCCAGCTGCGCCAGCACCTTCTCTACTTTTTGGCCACGGATCATGTCGGCCAACAAGCGCATCTTGCGGGGCGAAGTGGGATAATTTCTCAGTTTAGCTACTGCTTCCATGATTATTAATTTCTTGGATTAACCTTCTTTTTTAGAGTGACCTTTGAACTGACGGGTCGGGGCAAATTCACCCAACTTGTGACCCACCATAAATTCGGTTACATACACCGGGATAAACTTGTTGCCATTGTGTACGGCAAAAGTGTGTCCCACGAAATCAGGACTGATGGTAGAGCGGCGGCTCCAAGTCTTGATAACTCCTTTCTTGGTCTTGCCGTCATTCATGGCCACCACTTTCTTCTCGAGATGGGTAGCGATATAAGGTCCTTTTTTAATCGAACGAGCCATATAGATTGTCGTTGTGTTAGAAAATTATTTAGACAGTTTTTTTCCGTTCTTACGTTGGATGATCAGCTTGTCGCTAGACTTACCCACCGTACGGGTCTTAAGACCGCGTGAGTATTGTCCGTTTCTGCTGCGAGGCTGACCTCCGGAGGCCTTACCCTCACCACCCCCCATCGGGTGATCTACTGGGTTCATGGCTACACCACGGTTGCGGGGGCGAATCCCCTTCCAGCGATTACGGCCGGCCTTACCCATGCTCTGAAGACTGTGATCACTGTTGCTCACCACCCCTACGGTAGCATAGCAATCGATCAGCACTTTGCGAAGTTCTCCGCTAGGCATTTTAAGCACGGCATAACGATCTTCTTTGTTAGAAAGCTGCGCAGAAGAACCGGCACTGCGAGCAAGTTTACCGCCTTGTCCGGGTTGCATTTCGATATTGTGTACGTTGGTACCGAGAGGCATATTGCGCATGGGAAGTGCATTACCAACCTCAGGAGCCACATTGGCACCACTTTCTACTTTAGCCCCAACTTGCAATCCTTGGGGAGCCAGGATATAACGCTTTTCGCCATCGGCATAGACCAGCAGGGCGATAAAAGCTGTACGATTAGGATCGTATTGAATAGACTCAACCGTTGCGACACCGGCCTTGTTACGTTTAAAATCAATAATGCGGTATTTCTTCTTGTGTCCACCGCCGCGGTAGCGCATAGAAAGATGTCCAGATGAGTTACGACCACCGGTGCGAGGCTTTGCCTCGATCAGGCTTTTTTCAGGCTCATTAGTGGTTACCTCCGCATACGCATTGCCAATTCTCCAGCGAGTTCCTGCGGTGATAGGTTTAAATTTACGTAGTGCCATACTTCTTTTTTTTATTCAACATTAGCGGCTGTTGAGGCCATTCATTTTTAAATTAGATCGTTGCGTACAGATCGATATTCTCTCCTTCGGCAACCGTTACAAATGCTTTTTTATAGGCGGGCTTACGACCTGACACAACACCACTTTTGGTAAAACGGCTTTTGTGCTTACCGGGCACCACAGATGTGTTAACGTTGGTGACGGTTACGCCATAGAAACTCTCGACCGCTTTTTTGATCTCGAGTTTGTTGGCCTTGCGGGCTACTTTAAAAGCATAACGACGCAGCTTTTCCTGTTGGCCATTGGCCTTCTCAGTCAGGATGGGCTTGATCAGTATTTCAGAAAGTTTCATGTCTACTTATTTATTCAGTTAATTAAGCCTCGGCAGTTTCGTCCTCGGCAAAGATCTTAGCAGCGCTCTCGGTCATAACCAGTACCTCCGAGTTAACGATGTCGTAGGTATTAATGTCGCTCAGCAATACACCCAGTACAGAAGGTACATTGCGGAGTGAACGCTCTACATTATCGTTGTATTCGGGAGATACAAAGAGTGTCTTTTTATCCGCCACTTTAAGATTGCCTAAAATCTCCATGAACTGCTTGGTCTTGGGAGACTCCATAGTAATATCTTCTACTACCACGATCGCTTTTTCTTGTGCTTTATAGCTAAGTGCAGAGATCTTGGCCAGGTCTTTTACCTTACGATTCAGTTTGATATCGTAGCTGTGGGGCTTGGGACCGAAGATGGTACCGCCTCCTTTGTACAAGGGGTTACGGATATTACCCTTACGGCTACCACCGGTTCCTTTTTGCTTGTGAAGCTTACGGCTTGCCCCTTTTACTTCGGCGCGGGTCTTTACCTTGTGGGTACCCTGACGCTGCGCAGCGAGATACTGCTTAACAGCCAGGTAAATCACGTGATTGTTAGGAGCCGCACCAAAGATCTCCTCTGGTAATTCTACCGAGCGACCGGTATTGCTTCCCTTCGTATTTAAAACTTCGATTTTCATTTTCGTATGAGTTTATCAGCGCGCGGGGGCGAACTTATTTTTGAATGAGTACAATTGAACCGTTATGGCCGGGAACCGATCCGCTGACCAGAATATAATTTTTATCGGCAAAGATTTTGACCACTTTGAGACCTTTCATCTTTACGCGGTCATTTCCCATACGACCTGCCATGCGCATCCCCTTCATAACGCGGCTGGCGTCAGAAGAGTTACCCAACGATCCGGGAGCACGCTGACGATCGTGTTGACCGTGTGATTGCTGACCCACACCGGAGAAGCCGTGACGCTTGACCACCCCCTGAAAACCCTTTCCCTTAGTGGTACCCACCACTTCGATGGTTTCACCTTCGGCAAAAATGTCTACGGTAACGGTCTCACCGATATTCTTGGTAACAGAGAAATCACGAAACTCTTTCGAGAAACGCTTGGGAGAAGTTTGTGCTTTGGAGAAGTGATTGATGGCGGCGCTAGAAGAATTCTTTTCTTTTTTCTCGCCAAAAGAAAGTTGTAATGCGCTGTAGCCGTCGGTCTCTTTTGTTTTGACCTGAGTAACGACACAGGGACCTGCTTCAATAATAGTGCAGGCTGTTTGTTTTCCGGTGGGATCGAAGATGCTGGTCATTCCGACCTTTTTCCCAATAATACCTTTCATGATCGTAGGTTTAGTGCCTGCAAGGTTATTGGGACAATTCGAACCGATTGCGATTCGAACTTCAATCCCCGTTTGCCACCGACCTTTTCCTTTCTGGGGAAGTACCGGCAGTAAACAAACCCTGAATGGCTTGTTTTATGTTAAAAAGCCAGCGCTCTTTTTTTGATATTGCCAGGCAGTATCAATTGAGAGATGGCCAATTTTCAAAATCTGTTTTTTATAAGAACTGAGGAGATGCGACCTCCCGTTACGCGACCGATGCAAGTGCCTTCACAACACGCACACCGTTAAACCGTGGACTACGCTTTGATCTCTACTTCCACACCACTGGGCAAATCCAGTTTGCTCAGGGCATCCACTGTGCGGCTGGTAGACGTATAAATGTCTAATAGACGCTTGTGTGTGGCCAGTTGAAATTGCTCACGGCTTTTTTTGTTCACGTGCGGCGAACGAAGTACAGTAAAGATTTTGCGACGGGTGGGCAGAGGAATAGGTCCTGTTACCACGGCACCGGTGCCACGCACCGTTTTTACGATCTTATCGGCAGATTTATCTACCAGATTATGATCGTAAGACTGCAATTTTATTCTGATTCGCTGCGACATGAATTTTTTCCCATTTTCTTTAGGGGATGCAAAGGTAAGGGAGAAGTCCGTATCTGCCAAATAGTTAGTAGCTATTTTTCGGGGTTCAGCCAAAGGACTTTACACTTCCGCCCCAAAAACCAGTATTAGCTATTAAAGCAATGAAATTCAATATTTTAAATGCGAATCTTCGCCCATTGGCCTGCCCCCCAGCCCATCCACGAACTCGTACAATCGAACTTTCGTCAGCCCCGCTACTGAAGCAAGTTCGATGGCGCAGGTAGTCACCCTGGTGATTTCTCAGGTAATTCATTCCTGATTGCACGGGTGGGCCTCATCACGATTTCTCGGGTGGGCTCATGGGTAAGCGAAGCCCTTGAACAACGGCGACAGAAAAATCGGATTGCGAGCCGTAAAAGCCGCCGTGTATTTTAAAAAAGAGGCAAGGCATAAATGCTTGTGTTAATTTGGCGGCTTAGGCGAGCGAACCGATTTTTAGACGTTGTTCACAAGGCGAGCGCACCCATGAGCCCACCCGTTTTTCATTGAGGTGAGCGCAAAAAAAGACCGCCCAAAGAGCGGTCTCAATCTATTGTAGAAAGGACGATTATGCATTCACTTTTCCCTTCACCTTTGCTATCACCTCTTCGGCAATATTGTTTGGCGCAGGAGCATAGTGAGAAAACTCCATGGTAGAAGAAGCACGTCCAGAGCTCAGTGAACGCAATTGCGTTACATAACCGAACATTTCGCTCAGTGGAACTTTAGCTTTGATTACCTGGGCTCCAGCACGACTATCCATACCCTCCATCATACCACGACGACGGTTCAGGTCTCCAGTTACATCACCCATGTATTGATCGGGAGTAACCACTTCTACTTTCATGATGGGCTCCAGTAACACAGGCTTGGCTTTGCGAGCGGCTTCGCGAAAACCTTGCTTGGCACAAAGTTCGAACGACATAGAGTCAGAGTCTACCGCGTGGAAGCTACCGTCAAACACACGAATCTTCATGTTTGCTACTGGATAGTTGGCCAGCACCCCTGTTGTCATCGCCTGCTCGAATCCTTTTTGGATAGCAGGGACGAATTCGCGGGGAATAGAACCTCCGAATAGATCATTGACAAACTGGTAATGTTTATCCGGATTCTCTGTTTGCCATTCAGCATCAACAGGACCCAGATTGAATACGATGTCAGCGAATTTACCGCGACCACCGGTTTGCTTTTTGAGTGTCTCGCGATGTTCAACAGTATTTACAAACGCCTCTTTGTAGGCCACCTGAGGCGCTCCTTGATTCACTTCTACTTTAAACTCACGGCGCATACGATCTACGATAATCTCGAGGTGCAGCTCTCCCATTCCTCTCAAAATGGTTTGACCCGTTTCTTCATCTGTATTTACACGCAAGGTTGGATCTTCCTCGACCAACTTGGCAATGGCCATACCCATTTTATCTACGTCGGCCTGTGTCTTAGGCTCAACGGCAACGGCGATTACCGGCTCGGGAATAAACATGTTCTCGAGTGTAATGGGATGGTTCTCGTCGCAAAGCGTATCTCCGGTCTTGATCTCTTTAAAACCAACGGCGGCCCCAATATCCCCGGCCTCGATATAATCAATGGGGTTTTGCTTGTTGGCAAACATCTTCATGATACGACTGATACGCTCTTTTTTACCACTGCGTACGTTTAGTACATACGAACCGGCATCGAGACGACCAGAGTAGGCACGGAAGAAGGCCAGACGACCCACAAATGGATCGGTCATGATCTTAAAGGCAAGTGCCGCAAAAGGCTCCTTGGGATCGGCCTTACGAGTTAGCTCCTCACCTGTATCAGGATTGGTTCCTTTAGTATCGGGAATATCAATAGGTGAAGGCAGGTAACGACAAACAGCATCCAATGCAGTCTGCACTCCTTTGTTCTTGAAAGAAGATCCGCACATCATCGGAACAATCGAAAGATCGATAGTGGCTTTACGGATTGCTTCGTGAATTTCAGCTTCTGAAATGCTGTTGGGATCTTCGAAGAATTTCTCCATCAATGTATCATCGTACTCGGCAACAGCCTCTACCAATGAAGCTCTCCACTCCATAGCTTCGTCTACCATATCGGCAGGAACATCAATTTCATCGAAGGTCATTCCCTCGGTCTCAGCATGCCAGATAATCCCTTTCATCTTGATGAGGTCGACTACTCCCTTAAAGTTGTCTTCTGCACCAATAGGAAGTTGCAGCGGCACAGCCTTAGATCCGAGCATTTCCTTTACTTGCTTGACCACATTCAAAAAGTCAGCACCAGCACGGTCCATTTTGTTAACGAAGCCTATGCGGGGAACGCCATAGCGATTAGCTTGGCGCCATACAGTCTCTGACTGAGGTTCAACACCATCCACGGCAGAAAACAGGGCAATAAGCCCGTCTAGTACACGCATAGAGCGTTCTACCTCTACGGTAAAGTCTACGTGGCCGGGGGTATCGATAATGTTAAAGTAGTATGGTTTGGTGTCGGCAGTATTCTTCCCCTTGTCGGTAGGAAAGTTCCACTTACAGCTCACCGCAGCAGAGGTAATGGTAATTCCTCTTTCTTTTTCTTGCTCCATCCAGTCGGTGGTGGCGGCACCTTCGTGCACCTCTCCAATACGATGGATCATACCGGTGTAGCGAAGAATTCGCTCAGTGGTAGTGGTCTTACCGGCATCGATGTGCGCGGCGATACCAAAATTGCGTTGATACTTTAAGTCTGCCATGATCGTTGAATATGAATTTTAAGGCCGCAAAGGTAGGGGAAAAACCATAAAAAAACCCCGCCGGGGCGGGGTTGCTGAATTATGTGTAAAGAAACTGTTCGAGGGGGTTACTTTTTCTTTCCCAAGGGGGCAGCAATGCCGATGGCATGCTGAAAATGATAATTAGCTGTTTCGTTGGTAACGGGTACGCGATAAGTAGAGGTAACTATCACGCTGGCATCTCCCAGAATGTTCAACTTAAGCCCCAATCCGGCAGGCAGAAACGCTCCATAGTGAACATCGAATTTGTGTACGCCCACACCCAATACTAAATAAGGCTGAACATAATACTCATCTGTGGTCATCATGGCGTTGAGGGTAGCGCTAAACTCAAGTAGCGTTCCATTCCTGGTGATATTGCGACCAGGCATGGGATAACGAACACCAGATACACCCAGCATAGCGTTGAACGACATGCGGTCGCGCATTTGCTTGTAGTAGTTAACGGCAAATCCGGAGTTCATCTCAGCCATACGCGCAAAAGTCTTATCGTTGATCACCGTGTTTAGAGAGGTAGAGCGGATGCGCTGTGCGGAGGCAAAATCATTCATAAAAAAGCTAAATCCGATGGACTTGCTATCCTGAGCCTGAACAGTGGTTGCCAGCAGACATCCTGCTATGATCAAATTGAAGAACTTCTTCATAGAGAGATAGTTTGGGTTTATACGACACAAAAATAACGGGTAAGATCTATATGTTAAAATAAAAATATTTGGTCAAAAAATGGGGCGTAAATCCTCATTTTCAAAAAAAACCAGAACAGCTTATCTTTCAAGCTATGTTTTTGCACCGTTTTT
>Ga0315903_10006606_pt1 | contig 14748 bp, 11 predicted proteins | sample LakEriMetagenome_7_FD_203524 | JGI IMG/M metagenome (GOLD analysis project Ga0315903, IMG submission 203524) | Freshwater fungal communities from buoy surface, Lake Erie, Ohio, United States - Buoy 2 MA119 | ecosystem: Environmental > Aquatic > Freshwater > Lake | place: USA: Lake Erie, Ohio...
CAAGGTTTGTTGTCATGATGATGACAGTGTTCTTGAAGTCAACAACGCGACCTTGGGCATCAGTTAGACGGCCATCTTCAAGAATCTGCAACAAGGAGTTGAAGATATCTGGGTGAGCTTTTTCAACTTCGTCGAATAGCACAACGCTAAATGGCTTGCGGCGAACCTTTTCAGTTAGCTGGCCACCTTCTTCGTAACCAACAAATCCTGGAGGTGAACCGAACAGACGGGAAACTGTGTGCTTCTCGGAGTATTCAGACATGTCCAACTGAATCAATGAATCTTCGTCGCCGAATAAGAACTCAGCAAGTGTCTTGGAAAGTTCAGTCTTACCAACACCCGATGGGCCAGCAAAGATGAATGATCCACCCGGACGCTTTGGATCCTTAAGACCTGCGCGAGTACGACGAATTGCCTGAGACAGAGCCTTGATTGCTTGCTCTTGTCCGATAACTCGCTTGTGTAGTTCGCCTTCCATGTGAAGAAGTCGTTGCGACTCTTCTTCGGTTAGCTTGAACACTGGGATACCAGTTGATGCGGCAAGCACTTCTGCGATCAATTCTTCGTCAACAGTTGCGACCACATCCATGTCGCCGTCCTTCCACTCTTTTTCGCGAGTGGCGCGGGCAGCAATCAGATTCTTTTCGTCATCGCGTAGCGAAGCTGCGCGTTCGAAATCCTGGCCATCAATGGCAGATTCTTTTTCCATTCGAGTTGCGGCGATCTTGTCATCAATTTCGCGCAAGTCTGGTGGCGCAGTCATGCGACGAATACGCAGGCGAGCGCCAGCCTCATCGATCAAGTCAATTGCCTTGTCTGGCAGGAATCGATCACTAATGTAGCGATCCGCCATAGTTGCAGCGCCAACCAGCGCAGCATCCGTGATGGTGACTCGGTGATGATTTTCGTAACGATCGCGAAGGCCCTTAAGAATTTCAATGGTCTGAGCGATAGTTGGCTCATTAACCTGAATTGGCTGGAAGCGGCGCTCAAGAGCTGCATCCTTTTCGATGTACTTACGGTACTCATCAAGTGTTGTCGCGCCGATGGTCTGAAGTTCACCACGGGCCAACATTGGCTTCAAGATGCTTGCAGCATCAATTGCACCTTCAGCAGCGCCAGCGCCAACAAGGGTGTGCATTTCATCGATAAAGATGATGATGTCGCCACGAGTTTTGATTTCTTTCAAAACTTTCTTTAGGCGCTCTTCAAAATCTCCACGGTAACGAGAACCTGCAACCAGTGCGCCAAGATCAAGTGAGTAGATCTGCTTATCTTTTAGGGTTTCAGGAACTTCGCCCTTAACAACATTTTGCGCAAGACCTTCAACAACTGCAGTCTTACCAACACCTGGTTCACCAATTAGAACTGGGTTGTTCTTGGTACGACGAGATAGCACCTGCATTACGCGTTCGATTTCTTTTACGCGTCCAATGACTGGATCAAGCTGACCATCGCGCGCAGCCTGAGTTAAGTTGCGACCGAATTGATCAAGTACCAATGAGGTTGAAGGTGTGCCTTCAGCCGGACCGGCACCTTGTTGCTGTGGCTCTTTGCCCTGGTAACCCGAAAGAAGTTGAATAACTTGTTGACGCACGCGATTTAGATCTGCGCCAAGTTTTACTAGAACCTGTGCTGCAACGCCTTCGCCTTCGCGAATCAGACCAAGCAGGATGTGCTCGGTACCGATGTAGTTGTGGCCAAGTTGCAATGCTTCGCGTAGGGAAAGTTCAAGAACTTTCTTTGCGCGTGGCGTAAATGGAATGTGGCCGGATGGTGCTTGCTGACCTTGGCCAATAATTTCTTCAACTTGAGCGCGAACTGCTTCAAGTGAAATGTCCATGCTTTCAAGAGCCTTGGCGGCAACGCCTTCACCTTCGTGAATGAGTCCAAGGAGGATATGTTCGGTTCCGATGTAATTGTGATTCAACATGCGTGCCTCTTCTTGGGCAAGCACCACAACGCGACGAGCACGGTCGGTAAATCTCTCGAACATGTGCAACTCCTCTTAACTTTTCGGCCTTGACTCAATGCTAGAGCCAATGCATGACAGCGCATCTGCGGATTTATAAACCTGCAAAGGCTTGGCAGCAAGGTCTGCCGTATTCAATGGACTTTTTGAATCTAGGTCTATCTGCCAGTAGCGAACAGTCGATATTTACAGGTTTTTAAGCATTCTGGTGTTGCCAAGGGTGTTCGGCTTCACATGCTCTAGATCCAAGAATTCTGCAACGCCCTGATCGCCCGAAAGCAAAAGTTCGGCATATGTAGAGGCATCAACTGGAGATTCTTCGATTGGCGTGAATCCATGGCCAGTGAAAAATTCAGTTTCGAAAGTTAAACAAAACAGTCTGGTTAATCCAAGGTCTGCTGCGCGATGCGTTAACGCATTCAAAATCTGTGAACCGATGCCTTGGCCCTTATAGCTTGGATCGACGGCAACAGTTCGGACTTCTCCTAAGTCATGCCACATCACATGTAATGCGCCACAACCAATAACTTTTCCATCTTGTTCAGCCACATAAAATTCTTGGACATCTTCGTAAAGCGTCACTGTGTTCTTGCGAAGTAGTCGTGGGCCATCTCCGGCATAGTTTTCAACTAAGTCACGGATTGCCAAAACGTCTGCAGTTATTGCTGGACGAACAGTTACAGTCATGTCTATTCAGGCTTTACTAATGGGAACAAAATAGTTTCGCGAATATTCAAACCAGTTAATGTCATTAGCAATCGGTCAATACCCATGCCAACTCCACCAGTCGGTGGCATACCGTACTCAAGTGCACGCAAGAAGTCTTCATCAAGTTGCATAGCTTCGGCATCGCCACCAGCTTTAAGCGATGACTGTTCCATCAAACGTTCGCGTTGAATTACTGGATCAACAAGTTCGGAGTATCCAGTTCCGGCTTCGTAACCGTCGATGTAAAGGTCCCACTTTTCGGCAGTTCCCTTATGAATTCGATGTTCCCGAACCAGCGGTGAAGTATCAACTGGGTAATCCATAACAAACGTTGGGTTCTTTAAATGTTCAACAACGTAATGCTCAAGCAATTCTTCAACCAGTTTTCCGTGAATTGCTTTTGGATCATGTGTAATGCCAGCATCAGCGCAGAGTTTACGAAGTTCTTCGATTGGAGTTTCTGGAGTTATCTCTTTACCAATTGCTTTACTAACCGACGGGAATACCGAGATCTGATCCCATTCACCCGATAGGTCACGAGTGCCGCCATCAACTAATTCATAATTCAAAGTGCCATGTACTGCCAGTGCAGCTTCTTGGATTAGTTCTCTAGTCAAAGTCGCCATGTCGTTGTAGTCCGCATAAGCCTGGTAATACTCCAGCATTGCAAACTCAGGTGAATGAGTTGAGTCAGCGCCTTCATTGCGGAAGTTGCGATTGATTTCAAACACTCGTTCAATACCACCGACTACACAACGCTTTAGGAAAAGCTCTGGCGCAATGCGTAAGAACAATTGCATGTCAAAGGCATTTGATGCGGTTACGAATGGCCGAGCTGCTGCCCCACCGTGCATAGTTTGCAGCATAGGAGTTTCAACTTCGATGTAGTCCCGCTTAGCAAAACTTGCTCGCAAGCTCGACATCGTTGCAGGACGCAGTCGCGCAACAGTACGAGCGGTATCTCGCATAATCAAATCTGCGTAACGCTGACGAACTCGAGTTTCTTCACTCAAAGGTTTGTGAGGATTCGGAAGTGGACGCAAAGCTTTCGCAGCCATATGCCAGCTGTCAGTCATTACGGAAAGTTCGCCGCGCTTGCTGCTGATAACTTCACCAACAACTGCAACTACGTCACCGATATCGACTAAGCCTTTCCAGGCATCAAGTTGTTCTTCACCGATTCGATCAAACGAAAGCATGGCTTGAATAGTTTCGCCAGTTCCAGCCTGTAATTGCGCGAAGCAAAGCTTGCCAGTGTTGCGCATGAACATAACGCGGCCAGCTATACCGACAGTGTCGCCGCTTTCTTGTTCGGCGACTAAGTGTGCGTACTTGTCTCGAACTGCAGGAATTGTCGTAGTTACTGGAACTCGAACTGGGTAAGCCTCTTGACCGTTTGCCAAAATTGCAGCCCGCTTTTCGTGGCGAACCTGCATTTGTTCAGGCAGGTCGTCTACTTCTTCGGTAGCTGGATTCTGATCGATGGTCATTGACCAAGATTATCGGTACTAAGCGTTGCGCTCGAACATCAGACGCAGACCAATCAAAGTTAGATCTGGTTCGTGGTGGGTTATGGTCTCGGACTCTGGGACCACAATGGCCGATAAGCCACCAGTGGCAATAACTGCCTTAACTGGAGTTCCTAACTCATCAACTATTCGATCCACCAGGCCATCAACTTGTCCAGCGAATCCATAGACAGCGCCAGATTGCAAGGCTTCGACAGTGTTTTTGCCAATTACGTTGCGTGGTGCAATTAATTCAACTTTTCGTAGTTGCGCAGCTCGTGAGGCCAATGCATCAATCGAAATCTCAATGCCAGGTGCCAATGCGCCACCTAAGAATTCACCCTTGGCCGAGATGACATCTAGATTCGTAGAAGTTCCAAAATCAACCACGATTGCCGGACCGCCATACAACGTGAAGGCAGCTAACGAATTAACGATTCGATCCGCGCCAACTTCTTTTGGATTGTCGGTTAGCACTGGGACGCCAGTCTTGATTCCGGGCTCAACAATTACTTGTGGGACATCTTGGTAATAGTTGTTCAACATCGTGCGCATTTCACGGAGCACGGCTGGCACAGTTGAACAAAGCGCAATTCCAGTAATGTCTGGAGCGTCGCTAAGTATCGCCTTGAACTTAAGTGCCAATTCATCAGCCGTCTCACGGCTATCAGTCTTGGTTCGCCAAGATGAAACTAATTGGTCACCTGCAAACAACCCAAGAACAGTGTTGGTATTGCCGACATCAATTGCTAACAGCATGCTTTTCCTACTTTGCTATCTCGAGGTTGTCGATAAGTCTTACGTCTTCAATGTTTACGGCCACAAAAACGCGGGCGTTACCAACCGTTGGCAGTGACACTAAATCGTTGGATCTGATTTCGAAGTATTCAACTTCAAACTTCCCACTTTGTTCCAGGATCGCAATACCAGCAGCTTCTGCTTCGTCTATTGAACTTGAACTCAAAAAAACTTCAGCTGCTTTATTCATCGCAGTGGGAATTAGTTTTGCGTGTTCAATGGCTTGCTCTGAAAGCCGGCGATTTCGACTTGAAAGCGCAATGCCAAATTCATCTCGAACTGTTGGTACTCCAACAATTTCAATTGGCATCTTTGTAACAGCAACCATTGCCTTAACCAGAGTTAACTGTTGAAAATCCTTTTCCCCAAAGAATGAATAGTTGGCATGTGTAATTGAAAGCAATCGCTCCACGACCGTCAACATTCCACGAAAGTGACCAGGGCGAGCTTTACCTTCTAATACATCTCCGATTGCACCTGGTTCCATTGGTGGATTTACTTCCAAACCGTTTGGATACATCTGTGAAACGTCTGGCACAAAAACTGCATCTGCACCGGCGCTTTGCAAAGTAACTAAATCAGAATCCAAGGTTCGGGGATATTCAGCTAAGTCCGAAGAATTATTGAACTGTGTTGGGTTAACAAAGATTGTGGCAATTACTCGAGTTCCATTTGGAGTATTTGCTTTTGCGTAGCTGACTAATTCAGCATGGCCCTGATGCAAAGCACCCATGGTCAACACTGCTGCGATTGGGGTGGATTCTTTTTCAGCCCAAGCATCAACCTCGGCAACAGTGTTTAAAACTATTGGACGGCTCATGATTCATCTGCCAAGACAATTAAGAGTTCTTCAGCTAACTGTGGTTGCAAAGTTCCCGAAGCAAGAGCCCGAATCGCAGTCAACCGTGCCATCGCCCGATACGCCTGACTAACTGCCGGTTCAAAGTTTGCTAACACGCGCAAATGTTCCCGAACTGTTCCTGCATCTCCGCGAGCAACTGGACCTGTGATTGCAGCATCACCATTTCGTAAGGCATTGTCTAATGAGGCACTGAGCAACGGTGTAACCAAATCTTCTGGATTTGTGATTCCAGCGGCTTCAAGTAACTCAGTTGTTTGGGTAACTAGCGTCATTAAATTGTTAGCACCAAATGTTAAAGCTGCGTGATAGAGCCCGCGATTTTCCTCGGGAACCCAAATTGGTTCGCCGCCGATTTCCACAACCAAAGTCTCGGCTACCGGGCGTAATGTCTGGACAGTCGTGATTCCAAATGGGCAAGCAGAAAGTCGATTCAAATCGATACTGGTTCCAGTGAAAGTCATAACTGGATGAAGTGCCAGCGGTAAACAGCCTTGATCTGTTAACGGCCGCAGAATTTCAATTCCGTATCGGCCTGAGGCATGCATTACAAAAGTTCCTGGGCTAACTGCATTGGTTGCAGCTAAACCATTTACGACTTGGCTGAGGTAATCATCAGGAACAGTCAAAAGAATTAGGTCACGATCCTTAACCGCTTCTTCAATCGAAGTAACCGGAACGCCAGGTAAAAGTGATTCAGCTCTTAGTTTTGAGATGTCACTAACTGCCGTGCAGGCGCGGATGTTGTGTCCCGCACGCTTTAGGGCAGCACCTAACACGGAACCGGCTCTGCCAGTTCCGACTACGCCAACGTCAAGGCGTGGAGGTTTTTCGGTCCAAGGCTCATCGCTCTCGGCCATCGTGTTGACCACGTAATAAGACTAGTAGCAACTTTCTAAATGTCGAATAAATCGATAAATCATCAGGGGTATGACACGATAAGTCCCGTGGTTGAGCGCAGCAGAGTGGGGATCTCTCCCCTAGATACAGCAAGGTCTGATCACACCTCAAACTTGGCATTACATGCCCCAGCTACTCACGGCATGATGCGAATCGATTGTGAGTATGACGGCGAAATCATTACTGCGGCAAAACCAATTCTCGGTTCTATGCATCGAGGCGCCGAAAAGCTTTTCGAGTCTCGCGACTACCGACAAGTCATAGCGCTTGCCAATCGTCATGAATGGTTGAGTGCCTACTCGGGCGAAGTTGGCGTCGCTCAATTAGTGGAAACCGCACTTGGTATCGAAGTTCCTGACGCTGCCCAATGGTTTCGCACATTACTCCTGGAATACAACCGAGTAACTTCGCACCTGGCATTCTTGGCCGGCTTTCCTTGGCAAGACGAAGAACTGATTCAAAACTTAAGGAAGTCCCGCGAACTTTGGGTTAACCACTATCGCGTTTACACGGGTAGTCGCATGCATCCAATGTTGACTCGGATCGGCGGACTTACACATGCGCCATCCGCTGAATGGTTAGAACAAGTTCAGCATCTTTGCTTTGATACTGCCCAAATTGTTTTAGAAACGAATTGGTTAGCACTTTTGTCTGAATACGAATCAGTTGGCGTCTTAACTAAAGCCCAAGCTATTGAAGGTGTAGTTAGTGGGCCAGTTGCTCGTGCCAGTGGTCATGCTATCGATTTACGAGAGACCGCTAGTGGACTGAAGTATTCCGAACTAGAAAGTTTCGCCGTTGTGTTGCAAGCATCGGGAGATGTGAGCGCTCGCATGTTGCAGCTCGTAGATGAGATAACCATTTCACTAGCGATGATTTCGGAATTGAATGAGCCATGTACTTTTCACTTTGCAGACGAAGTCAACGTTTTGCTGCCAAAAGTTGTACGTGTGCCAGAAGGAAGTTACGAACACAGCATTGAAACTCCACTTGGAATCGCGTCTTGGTTTTTAGCTTCCAGAAATGACAAAATGCCGTACCGATTGAAATTGCGTCCGGCTAGTTTGCATACCGTCTTGGCTTTATCAAATGTTTTGCCAGGAACCAACCAAAAAGATTTCGATGCAGTGGTGGCAAGTATGCCGTTTATTGCAGGGGATGCTGACCGTTAGTCTTTGCGCTTCAATGCCAATTCGGCTAAGTCGGCAAGACGAACCATCAAGTTTTCAATTAACTTCTGGGACGAATCAAGTCGATCGCGCAGATCCTTGATTTCATCTCGCATGATTACAAGTTCAAGTGAATGAGTTTTTTCTGCAGCTTCATCAATAATGATTGTCGGTGACGCTTGTTGTGTTGATTGAGTGTAAACGCGTGGCTCTTCACGAGTTTCAGTTCGTACCGACTCTTGATACATTGCTGAACTTGGCGCGAAGGTTGGTTGTGGTGCCGGTGGTTCAACAACTGCATCTGTCTCAAACAACGAATCAAATGATTCAGGTTCTTCGACAACGGCAGCTGGAACTTCAGCTTGAGTGACTGGAATAAATGGTGGTGCTTCTTGAACTGAAACTTCGATCGGCGCAAAGATCGGATGGTCAAAACTTTGCGAAACTCGATTGATGTTTGTTTGCAAGCTTGCGCGCATTTGTGCAATCCGACGTCGCGCTTCTTCTAGGGCTTCGGCTGGTGAGACTACAAAATCGGGGTCAGGCACAATTTCTGATGGAAACGCGTAAGGCCTTACTTCAACAACAGGTTCCCGCACGCTGCTTGACACATCAGAAGCTAAGTCATCAGGCGCAACAAATGCAGATTCATCGCTGGCGAAAACTTCAATTGGCGCCCAAGCATTTGCATCGACATTTGGAATAGCTGTTTCAAAACTCGAAACTCGATTTTCTTCACGAGCTTTCGCTTGATCAAGAGTTTCGCCAGATTTAATCAGCGGAACCCAACCGGTGTATTCACCGCGAATGATTTCATCAGCATCAGGTGGCAGTGGTGGTCTGCGACGAATAATTGTGTCTTCATCGATTGGCATGAACTGTTCGATTGGCGGAGCAAGTGTTGGCTCATCCACATCACTTAAATCCCAAACTGGAGCAGTTAATGGATCCCATTTTTCGGAGCGCGCGTCATTAACTGAGTCATCAGTAGACATTTATTCGCCTCCTAGGGAAGATGTGGAGAACCCAAGCCTATGGGCATTTTGTGCACATGTGAAACTACGATTCCGTGTAATGCTTGGAAGCATGGGGTTTCTGGCTAATTCGGCTCTTGCTATCGGGGCTACCGGAGTAGGAAGCCTGACTTATGGCCTAGTCGAGGCCCAAGCTTTCAAAGTCCGCGAACTAGACCTTGCGTTGCTTCCCGCTGGTAGCGAATCCATTCGTGTGCTTCATATTTCTGATTTGCACATCACACCAGCCCAAACTCGAAAAATCAATTGGGTTAAATCACTTGCCAAACTAGAGCCTGACTTTGTGGTGGGCACTGGAGATTTCTTGGCACACCAGCTCGCAGTTCCAGCTGTTGTCGAGGCTATGAACGAATTGCTGGACATACCTGGCGCTTATGTATTAGGAAGTAACGATTACTTTGCACCGACAATCAAAAATCCATTCATGTACTTCAATAAGAAACGAGAGATTCGAGCTGAAGGCACTGCCCTTCCAACCTCAGATTTAGTCGATGAACTAAACGATGCAGGTTGGCTTGACTTAAACAACAAACAATGCACTGCTGTGATTAACGGAGTAAAGATTCACTTCCGTGGCACAGATGATCCACACATCAATAAAGATGACTACTCAGCAGTTGCGGGTGCTTTTGATTCTGATGCATTTGCATTCGGTGTGACTCATGCACCGTATCGAAGAGTTTTGCAAAGTTTCGAAACCGATAAGGCAGATTTAGTTTTAGCTGGTCACACACATGGTGGGCAAATTTGCATTCCGTTTTATGGTGCTCTAGTTACAAACTGTGATTTGCCACAAGGACAAGCAAAAGGATATTCTACTTTTGGTGAAAGTGAAATGCCACTGCACGTTTCTGCCGGAGTTGGAACATCACCGTTTGCGCAAGTTCGAATTGCTTGTCGTCCAGAAGCAACGTTAATAACGCTGAGTGCAAAAACTAGCTAAATTCTTTCGCTACTTCTTCAGCAATTTGTGCAGTGTTTAAAGCTGCTCCCTTGCGTAAGTTGTCACCACAAACAAAGAAATCAATTTCATTTGGATATTCTTTAGAAACTCGAATTCGACCAACGACTGTTGGATCTGTTCCCACTACATCGATAGGTGTTGGGAAAATCTTGTTTGCTGGATCATCTGTAACTACTACGCCTTCGGCGTCAACAAGTAGTGCCCGAACTTCCTCAGCAGTAACCGCGCGATCCAAAACCGCATGAACTGCAAGTGAGTGAGTTGTTACAACTGGGACGCGAACACATGTGGCGTGAACCTTTAGTTCTGGTTTACCAAGAATCTTGCGAGATTCATTACGAACTTTAAGTTCTTCACTTGTGTAATCATTTTCAGATAGTGATCCAGCCCATGGCACAACATTTAATGCCAGCGGTGCTGGGAATACATCGTTCTTTGTGATGACATTGCGAACGTCTTTGGTTTCACTGCCTAAGTTTTTGCCAGCTACTGCATCCATTTGTTCTTGAAGTGAATCGATTCCACCTTGACCAGCTCCAGAAGCTGCTTGGTACGAAGCAACAACTAGTTCTTTTACCCCAAATGCTTTTTCAAGTGCGCCAACAACCACGATCATCGAAAGAGTTGTGCAGTTTGGATTGGAAATGATTCCGCGAGGACGATTGCGAGTTTGTTCCGCATTTACTTCCGGAACTACAAGCGGAACATCAACATCCATGCGGAATGCTCCACTGTTATCAACTGCAATTACACCTTTAGCGACGGCAATTGGTGCCCACTTTGCTGAGATCTCATCTGGGACATCGAACATTGCAACATCTACGCCATCAAAGGCAGCTTCAGTCAGTTCTTGAACTACGACATCTTCGCCACGTACCTGCAATACCTTGCCAGCGGAACGTGCTGAAGCGAGCAACCTGATCTCGCCCCAAACATTTGGACGAGTTGAAAGTATGTCTAGCATTACAGTGCCAACAGCACCGGTTGCGCCGACTACAGCAAGGGTTGGTTTTTTACTCATTACTTATCGTCCCGTTCCACCATAAACAACGGCTTCGCCGTCAGCATCCAAACCAAATGCGGTGTGAATTGCAGTTACTGCTTTTTCTGCATCGTCTGCGCGGGTAACAACTGAAATTCGAATTTCAGAAGTTGAAATCATTTCCACATTCACGCCCGCGTCGGCAATTGCTTTGAAGAAAGTTGCAGACACACCAGGATGTGACCGCATACCCGCACCAACAAGTGAGATCTTTCCGATGTTCTCATCAGTGTCGATGTCCTTGAAGTTAACTTCTTTTTCAATTCGACGAAGTGCGAGCTCGGCTTTGGTTGCATCAGCACGAGGGCAAGTGAACGTAACGTCAGTTGCGCCTGACTCATGAACACTCACGTTCTGCACAATCATGTCCATGTTGATGCCAGCATCGGCAACAGCCTGGAAGATAGCAGCAGCCATACCTGGACGGTCAGGAACACCAACGACGGTAATCTTGGCATCTCCTAAATCGTGTGCGACGCCGGCGATGATCGGTTGTTCCATAATTGCTCCTACTTTGGACAACTTCTTTAACTTGGACTGATCGTTTAGATCAGCAATAACAAAAGTTCCTTCTTTATCCGAGAACGAAGAACGAACGTGAATTGGTAAATCAAAACGCTTTGCATATTCCACGCAACGTAAGTGAAGAACTTTTGCGCCAGCGGCGGCAAGTTCCATCATTTCGTCATATGTAATGCGTGGCACTTGTCGAGCACGTGGCGCAATGCGCGGATCTGCCGAGAAGATTCCATCGACGTCGGTATAGATTTCACAAACATCGGCGTAAAGCGCCGCAGCCAAAGCAACTGCAGTTAAATCAGATCCGCCACGTCCAAGAGTTGTGATGTCTTTAGTGTCTTGCGAGACGCCTTGGAAACCAGCAACGATTGGGATTGCATTTTCTCGAAGTGCTTCTTGGATCCTTCCGGGAGTCACATCAACAATGCGCGCTTTGCCATGAGTTGAGTCTGTGATCAATCCAGCTTGCGAGCCGGTGTAAGACCGAGCTTCGAAACCAAGGTCATTAATCGCCATGGCAAGTACAGCCATAGAAATTCGTTCGCCAGCAGTCAGCAACATATCTAATTCGCGACCTGGTGGGTTTGGAGAAACTTGTTTAGCTAGATCAATTAGATCGTCAGTCGTGTCACCCATTGCTGAAACAACTACAACTACTTCGTTGCCAGCTCGCTTGGTGTCTGCGATGCGCTTGGCTACACGCAAAATTCCAGAGGCATCCGCAACGGATGACCCACCGAATTTAGCGACAATTAAGCCCATAGAACATAAGTCTAAATGGAATCTCGATCTACGAAATCACCGTCCAAATTGTGGAACCGGGATAGAGGTCGCAGAGCTAAGGACTAACTTGGCGTCGACCCTCAAATGCTCGTCCCAAAGTGACTTCGTCCGCATATTCAAGGTCGCCACCAACCGGTAATCCAGAAGCGAGCCTGGTTACCTTTATTCCCAATGGAGAAATCAACCTCGTTAAGTAGGTGGCTGTGGCTTCACCTTCAAGATTTGGATCGGTTGCCAGGATGATTTCAACGATTGCACCATCAGCAAGTCGGGTCATAAGTTCAGTGACTCGCAGATCATCCGGTCCAACGCCGTCGATTGGGCTAATTGCGCCACCCAGCACGTGGTACCTGCCGCGGAATTCTCGAGTTCGTTCAACCGCTAAAACATCTTTGGGTTCTTCAACCACACATATCGCGCTCTGATCACGACGAGTGTCGGCACAGATTCGACATAGATCATCTTGGGCGACGTTGTAGCAGGTTCGACAGAACTTGATCTTGTCCTTAACTTCAGCGAGCACTGTGGCTAATCGTGTGACATCAGCGCTGTCAGTTGCAAGTAAGTGAAACGCAATTCGTGTCGCACCCTTTGGTCCAACGCCTGGCAACTTGGCAAGTTCATCAATTAAGTCCTGAACGATGCCTTCGTATATGTTGCTCATGCGTCTCGAGGACTTTCGCTGATTACTTGTCCACCAAGTGAGCTAGTGATGATGTCGATGGAAGACCGAGTTGGTGTTGTCTCATCATCTGGTGAGGCTTCACCTGCATCAGTCGCTGCCGCTTTCTTTGGCTTTGCAGATGCAGCGCGATTTGGATCAACCGTTGGATCAATTCGCACATCAACATGGAACAGATTTTGAATCACTAATCGCAAGCGATCATCATGACCACTTTTAACAGCATTATTCATAGTGTTTGAATTCGGGAATGCAACCGCCAAAACTTTGTCTTCGCCAAACGAAACTGGTGCGGTGTCAACCATGACAATTCCAGCGACGCGACTTTGACTGCCGAGCGTTTGCAGAATTGCTGGCCAAGCATCACGAATTTGTTCAAAGGAAACTGGACCAGTAAGTGTTGTAGGTTCTTCCACAGATTTCTCTTCAGCTTTTTGCGTTGCAGCTGCGGTAACTTGCGAAGGCTTAAGTGGTGCCGGTGTTGTTGAAACAACTGGCCGCGGTGGTGGAGTCTTGGCTGCAGCAGGAGCAGATTCAATTGGAGTCTCGGTCTTTTGGGTTACTGGCTGTTCTGCCACAACGCGAACGCGAGCTGGAACCGGCGCTGAGTTTGAAACCCGCGGGCCATCTTGCTCAAGTTTTTCAACGCGAGCAATTAAATCTTGAGTGACTTCATTTGTAACTAAGCGAGCAGCAAGTAGTTCAAGTTGAAGCTTTGGTGATGCTGCGCCACGAAGTTCAGACAGTCCTGAACTAACTAAGTCAGCGACTCGAACTAGTTGCGCCGGCGTGAAAAGTTTGGCTTGGCTAACCAGATCATCGATTTGTTCATTAGGAATTTCGAATAATCCAGATGTTGCAGCGTCAGGAACTTGCGTAACTACGACTAGATCGCGCAGATGATCAAGCAAATCGTTTGCAAAGCGACGTGGTTCATGACCTGACGTTACAACTTGTTCAATCAAAGTGAATAGCGCAGCACCATCACCATTTGCAATCGCAACGACAACTTGACTCAATAGCGATTCATCAGTGAATCCAAGTTGAGCAACAGTGTCTGCGTAAGTCACGCCTTCTGGTCCAGAGCCAGCAATTACTTGTCCGAGTACTGATTGCGCATCACGAACTGAACCAGCGCCAGCGCGAGCAACAAGTGCAAGTGCGGCTGGATCTGCTGCGATACCTTCACGCTCGCACATCAGCGCCATGTGTTGCGCCAAAGTCTTGGCAGAAACTAACCGGAATGGATAGTGGTGTGTGCGGGAACGAAGTGTTGGGATGATTTTGTCTGGTTCAGTGGTTGCAAAGATAAATCGCAAATGTGGTGGTGGTTCTTCAACTAACTTGAGCAATACGTTGAATGCATCTCGAGTTAACTGATGGGCCTCATCGATGATGTAAACCTTGAATCGGGCATGAACCGGTGCATAAACCGCGCGCTCACGTAATTCTTTAGCGTCGTCGATACCGCGATAAGTCGCAGCGTCAATTTCAATAACGTCAATTGAGCCTGGTCCATTTGGAGCTAAGTCAATGCACGACTGGCAAACACCACAAGGATTCGAAGTTGGTCCTTGTTCACAATTCATAGAGCGGGCCATGATGCGAGCTGATGAAGTTTTGCCGCAACCACGAGGGCCAGTAAATAGATATGCGTGATGGATGCGATCACTATCTAATGCGCGGGAAAGCGGGGCGGTGACGTGTTCTTGCCCGATTACGTCAGAAAACTGACCAGGTCGGTACTTTCGGTAAAGGGCCAAGGACATATGTAAGAGAGTAGTCGGTAGCCCTGACTCTCGATCTAGTG
>Ga0315903_10006611_pt1 | contig 14745 bp, 12 predicted proteins | sample LakEriMetagenome_7_FD_203524 | JGI IMG/M metagenome (GOLD analysis project Ga0315903, IMG submission 203524) | Freshwater fungal communities from buoy surface, Lake Erie, Ohio, United States - Buoy 2 MA119 | ecosystem: Environmental > Aquatic > Freshwater > Lake | place: USA: Lake Erie, Ohio...
GTGTCGGCCCGCTGCTGAAGGAGGTCGGACCGCGGCTCGTCACGGTGGCCCAGCGGCCCCTCAAGCTGCTGGAGGGCATCGGCGGCATCCTGCTGCTGAACCTCGCCTACATCGGCGTGCTGTACGCGTGCGTACGCGCCTTCGACGGCAACATGAATCTCGCCGTCGTGGCCGTGGTGTATCTCGCCGGAGCCACGATCGGCCAGGCCGCGCCCACGCCAGGTGGCCTCGGTGCAGTCGAGGCCGCTCTCGCCGCGGGTCTGACCGCCGGCGGACTCGATGCCGGCCTGGCCGTCTCCTCCGTGCTGCTCTACCGTCTCATCACGTTCTGGATCCCGACGATCCCCGGCTACTGGGCCTTCAACTGGCTCACCAAGAAGGGCGCCCTGTGAACTCCGCCTCCCGACACGTCCAGCTCACGTTCCCGCCCGGCCCGGCCACCGATCCGGTGATCTACGAGATCATCACGCGGTTCGGCGTCGTCCCGAACATCCGGCGGGCCCTCATCCAGGACCACAGTGGCTGGATGGTGTGCGACCTCGGGGGCACCCCCGACGCCGTCGCGAAGGCGATCGCCTGGATGGAGTCCATCGGTGTCGTCGTGTCGAATCCGAACGGAGACATCGTCGCGGGCTGACGGCACGTTACGTGCGGATGCGCCCTCGGCCAACGTGCAGCAGACTCCGGCCATGAGCGACGTGCGCATCACCACCCTGACCGATGGCCCCCTCGAAGTCGACGGCGAGGTGAGCATCGTGGCCCCGGACGGCACTGTCATCCGCGAGACCAGCAAGGCCTACCTGTGCCGATGCGGCCACTCCGGCAACAAGCCGTTCTGCGACGGCAGCCACAAGCGCGAGGGCTGGACAGAGTCCTCGTCCTGACACGACTGAAGCCCCGCCCGAAGGCGGGGCCTCATCTGGGGACCTGACACGACTGAAGCCCCGCCCGAAGGCGGGGCTCCAGTCCGAGCGGCTACCTCTCCTGCCGCATCATCCTTCTGCGTGTCGTCGCGGCTACTGCCGCGAGTCCGGCCATACCCATGGCCATCAGCACCCAGGCTCCGGCAGGTGCTCCGGTGGTGCTGGAGCCATCACCGGCAGGGACTGTCGCCGGCAGCGGGACCGTCGCCGGCATCGGAACCGCGACCGTCTCTGGATCCTCCACCGTTGCCGGCAGGGGCACCGCGACCTCCACCGGCTGCTCCACGACACCAGGTGCTACCGGTGCGACCGTCTCAGGCGCGGTCGGCGTAGGCGTCGGCGTCGTAGGCGGTGTGGGTGTCGGTGTCGTAGGTGGTGTGGGTGTCGGCGTCGGCGTAGGCGTCGGTGTCGGCGTCGGCGTAGGCGTCGGCGTCGGCGTCGGTGTCGGTGTCGGCGTCGGTGTCGGCGTCGGTGTCGGCGTCGGCGTCGGCGTCGGCGTCGGCGTCGGCGTCGACTGAGAGGCGTAGCAGAACGTGATGTGAGACAGGCCCTGTCCGCCTGTGCTCCACGAACCGCTCGTCCCCGGATAGCCGGTCGCGCTGCCTGAACCCTGCGATCCGGTCTTCACCACGACCAAGGCGGCCTGATTGGTCGTGCCCCACGTACCTCCAGTGGCTTCACCCTCATCCTTGATCGCACCGATGGTGATGGTGGCGCCGCCGGAAGTGAGTTCATCGTCTACGTCGAGTGGGCCATTGATCTCAATCTTGTCGAACCCTGTGTAGTTCACTACGCCCGCGCACTCAGTCTCAGGATTTGAGGCTGCCGGCGTGACGGCGCTTCCGGCCGTTGCGAGGGCCATGGTCCCCGCCACCACGGCTCCCACAGCGAAAGCCACTCCCATAACTCGCACCGGCCGTGCGGCTGATCCGCGTGTGTCCGGTGCTCTCTTCGTCCATCGCCCTGTTGTCATGTCCTTGTCTCCTTCTGCAGCTGGCACTTTCAGGCTGCTCGCTTCGAAGGACGCACGGGATGCTGAAGTGAGTGCACTGCAGTCACTGCTCGGACGGGGCGGTCACTGACCGGTCATGAATGAGAAAAGCCGCGGGCCCGAGGGCTCCGCGGCTTTCGTGGCCGTGGCTTTCGAGGCACGGTGACGTGCCGGATCAATCTCAGTACGTGGGCTTGTCCGGCTCCACCTGGGCGATCCACTGCAGGATGCCGCCGCCGACGTGCACGGCATCGGAGTAGCCGGCTCCCTTGACGACGGCCAGCGCCTCGGCGGATCGGCCTCCGACCTTGCAGTGCAGCACGACGCGCTTGTCGTTCGGGAGCCTCTCCAGCGCAGATCCGTCGAGGAACTCCCCCTTGGGGATGAGGACGGCACCGGGAATGCTGACGATCTCGAACTCGTTCGGCTCCCGGACGTCGATGAGGAGGAAGTCTTCCTCCCCCGCCTCGCGGGCGTCGAGCATGTCCTTCAACTGAAGGACGGTGATCGTGGAGTCTCGAGCTGCTTCCGCAGCTTCGTCGGAGATCGTGCCGCAGAAGGCCTCGTAGTCGATGAGCTCCGTGACCGTTGGGTTCTCACTGCACACCGCGCAGTTCGGGTCCTTGCGCACCTTCACCTGGCGGTACGTCATCTCGAGCGCGTCGTAGATCATCAGTCGCCCTAGCAGGGTCTGGCCCACACCCGTGATGACCTTGATGGCCTCGTTCACCTGGATGGAGCCGATGGACGCGCACAGCACGCCGAGCACGCCGCCCTCCGCGCACGAGGGCACCATGCCCGGCGGTGGGGGCTCAGGGTAGAGGCAGCGGTAGCAGGGGCCGTGTTCGGCCCAGAACACCGAGGCCTGCCCGTCGAACCGGTAGATCGAGCCCCATACATAGGGCTTGCCCAGCAGCACGCACGCGTCGTTGACGAGATAGCGCGTCGCGAAGTTGTCGGTTCCGTCGACGATGAGGTCGTACTGACTGAAGAGTTCCATGACGTTTGAGGAGTCCAGGCGCTCGGTGTGCAGGTTGACCTGCACGTGCGGGTTGATCTCGAGCACGGTGTCGCGTGCGCTCTCCGCCTTGGGTCGGCCGATATCGCCCTGCCCGTGGATGATCTGCCGCTGCAGGTTGGACTCGTCGACGACGTCGAACTCGACGATGCCAAGAGTGCCCACACCAGCTGCAGCGAGGTACATCAGCGACGGGCTTCCGAGGCCGCCAGCGCCCACGCACAGCACCTTGGCGTTCTTCAGGCGCTTCTGCCCAGCCATCCCGACATCGGGGATGATCAGGTGGCGACTGTAGCGACGGACCTCGTCGATGGTCAGCTCATCGGCTGGGTCCACCAGGGGCGGCAGGCTCACGGGTTCTCCTCGAACGGAAGGTCGGACGCCTCAGGGTAGACGGGCAGGACGTAGCCCGACCGACCCCCTCGAGAGCTGCGAACAGTTCGCGACGACCTGCGGCTCCGTCAGCCCTCCTGGGCCACGAGGTTGCGCAGGGACCGCAGGGCAACCGACAGGGTCGCGAGGTTCGGCTCGTCGACCGCCTCGATGTCGTCGAGCGTCGTGCGCGCCCGGGAGACGCCCTCGGAGTGATCCCACTCCCACGCCGACAGTCGCTCGAGCGGAGGGACATCGCTCGACGTCGATCGCAGCACCCGGGAGGTGAGCCCGGCGACCACCGAGTAGAGGTCACTGCGCAGAGCGAAGCGCGCCAACGCACTCCATCGATCACTCCGCGGCAGGTCGGAGATCTTCACCAGGGTCTCATCGATGTCATAGCGGTCGCAGATGGTGAAGTAGAGCGGGATGACGACGTCGACCGGCTCCCCCGTCCGCACGCAGATGTCAGCGATGTCGAGAAGGGCGAAGACGTCGAGTGACCCCGCTGCATAGCGGGCAAGATCCTCCGGCGCCCCGGCCTGCTCGAACCTGCGCATCAGGCGGTCGAAGCGCTCACGCTCCCTGCCCTGCAGGTTGGACGGCACGGCGCTCGTGTGATCGTCGACGACGGAGGCGAAGCGCGTGACTTCCGCCTGCACGTCGATCACGCCACCGCGCGTCTGGAGGAACCAGCGGGTCGCCCGATCCAGCAGTCGCCGCGTCTCCAGATGCAGCACGACCTGAGCGTTCGTCGAGAGACGGCCATCGTTCTCGTTGACCTGCTGCCAGAACTCCGGGATGCGGAAGACCTCCATGGCGGCCGTCGCTGCCCGCACGACCTCGACCGCACTTGCGCCCGTCTCCTCCATGGCCCGAAAGACGAACGTGATGCCCGCGATGTTGATCAGTCGGTTGACGGTGACCGTCGAGATGATCTGCGCGCGCAGCGGATGGGCGGCGATCTCCTCGGCGAAGCGCTCGTGCAGGACGTGCGGGAAGTACTCCACCAGGGCGCGCGTGAAGTACGCATCCTGGGCGAAGGTGGACTCGTTCAGCTCCTTTGTGAGCCAGATCTTCGCGTAGGCCAGGAGCACGCACAGCTCGGGGCCGGTGAGGCCCTCCCCCGCCGCCTCACGGGTACGCAACTCCTCGTCATCGGGCAGGAACTCCAGGGCGCGGTCCAGCATCCCCGTGCGCTCGAGCTCTCGGATCATCCGCTGTTGCACGGTGACGAGAGCGGATGCACCCGCGCGCGAGTTGCCGAGCACGACGTTCTGGCCGTAGTTGTCGGCCAAGACCATCCGGGCGACGTCGTCGGTCATCTCGGCCAACAGCACGTTGCGTGCCTCGAGATCGAGCGAGCCGCTCTGGATCGCTGCATCCAGGAGGATCTTGATGTTCACCTCGTGATCAGAGGTGTCTACGCCCGCCGAGTTGTCGATCGCATCGGTGTTCAGACGCACACCATGCCGTGCAGCCTCGATGCGGCCGAGCTGGGTGAACCCGAGGTTGCCGCCCTCGCCCACGACCCGGCAGCGGAGGTCATGGCCGTTGATGCGGATCCGGTCGTTGGACTTGTCGCCCACATCGAGGCTGGTCTCGGTCTGGGCCTTGACGTAGGTGCCGATGCCGCCGTTCCAGAGCAGGTCGACGGGTGCCTTCAGCGCCGCCTGAATGAGCTCATCGGGCGTCACGGTCTCCACCGCAGCCGCGATGCCGAGGGCATCGGACATCTCCGGGGTCACGGTGATCGACTTCAGTGTCCTCGCGAAGACTCCGCCGCCCGCGGAGATCAGCTTCGGGTCGTAGTCGGCCCACGAGGACCGCGGCAGGTCGAACAGGCGCCGTCTCTCGGCGAATGACGTGGCGGCATCAGGGTCCGGGTCGACGAAGACGTGCCGATGATCGAAGGCGACCACGAGGCGGATGTGCTCGCTCAGCAGCATGCCGTTGCCGAACACGTCACCGCTCATGTCGCCGATGCCGACCACGGTGAAGTCCTCTGCCTGCGTGTCGAGATCGAGCTCGCTGAAGTGGCGCTTGACCGACTCCCATGCACCCCGGGCCGTGATGCCCATGGCCTTGTGGTCGTAGCCCATCGACCCGCCTGATGCGAAGGCATCGCCCAGCCAGAACCCGTACTCCGCAGCAATGCCGTTGGCGATGTCCGAGAACGTCGCAGTGCCCTTGTCGGCCGCAACGACAAGATAGGTGTCGTCGGCGTCGTGGCGCACCACGTCGACAGGGGGCACCACCACGCCATCGACGAGATTGTCGGTGACGTCCAGCAGCGAGCAGATGAACTCGCGGTACGCGGCCTTGCCCTCGGCCAGCCAGGCATCGCGATCGACCGAGGGATCGGGAAGCCGCTTGGCGTAGAACCCACCCTTGGCACCCACCGGGACGATGACGGCGTTCTTCACCTCCTGGGCCTTGACCAGCCCCAGGATCTCGGTGCGGAAGTCCTCCTGACGATCGCTCCAGCGAAGTCCGCCGCGAGCCACCGGGCCGAATCGCAGGTGCGCTCCCTCCACGCGTGGGGTGAAGACCCAGATCTCGAACTTCGGGCGCGGCAGGGGCATATCGGGCACCTGCTGCGGGTCGAGCTTCACCGCGATCGACGCTCGCTCCAGTCCGTCTGGTCCGGACTGGAAGAAATTGGTGCGGAGCGTCGCCCGGATGAGGGCGAGGAAGGAACGCAGGATGCGGTCCTGGTCCAGGCTCGCCACTTCGTCGAGCGCCTCTTCAATCGCGGCAACGATCTCCCGCTCGCCTGCGGAACGATCCCCGTCGAGCGTGGGCGCGAAGCGGGCACGGAACAGGTTGACGAGCATTCGGGCGACGAGGTGGTTGGCCGTCACCACCTCCTCGATCAGCGACTGGCTGAACGGCGAGCCGATCTGCCGCATGTAGCGGGCGTAGGCGCGCAGGACGAGGACATCCCGCCAGCCCATGCCACCTGTGACGATGAGCGCGTTGAAGCCGTCGATGCTGGCGCGGTCGTCCCAGATCGCGACGAAGGCCTCGTCGAGGCGTTCGCCCAACGTGGAGCGGCCGGCGATCTCACCCTCGGGGAGTCGCATGCCGAAGTCCAGGATCCAGGCAGGCTCCTGCAGTGCGCGGGAGATCTCGTAGGGATACTCGTCGACGACATCCAGGCCCATGGAGGCGAGGATCGGCAGCACCGTGGACAGCGAGATCGACGGGCCGATCCGGGTGATCTTCAGGCGGATTTCATGCTGTCCTGCATCACTCGGCTGGTACACCTCCAGCGAGAGCTCACCGGGCGCCAACTCCTGGATCCGCTGCGCATCGACGACGCCACGCTCCGGCGCGAAGCCGTCCTTGTACGACTCTGGAAAGGCACGGCCGTACGTACGCAGGAGAGGCGCAGCAACCGCGTCGCCCATGCGCGCCGTCAGTTCAGCGGCGAACTCGTCCTCCCAGCTGCGAGCCGCAGACGCGACACGTGCCTCCAACTCACGCGGATCGACCGCCGGAAGCCCCTGGCCCGGCGGCACGTGCACGACGAAGTGCAGCCGCGCGAGCACGGACTCGGTGACGCGTGCTGTGAACTCCACGCTTGTGCCGCCCAGTGCATCCGCCAGAAGTCTCTCGATACGCAGGCGCACGGCTGTGGTGTACCGATCACGCGGCAGGTACACCATGCACGACATGAACCGGCCGTAGTCGTCCGCGCGCAGGTAGAGCTGGGTGCGTCGGCGCTCCTGCAGGTGGAGGACGGACTCGGCCACGGTCAGCAGATCCGCGTCGCGCGTCTGGAACAGCTCGTCGCGCGGATACGTCTCGAGGAAGGCGATGAGGTCCTTCTGATCGTGGGAGCCTTGCGTCACGGCGAGCTGGCGCTCCAGCAGGTGCGCCTTGGACCGCAGGATGGGGATGCCGAGCACGCTCTGCGTGTAGGCGCTCGACGAGTACAGGCCGAGGAACCTGCGCTCCCCCGTCACTGCACCCTCGGCGTCGAAGCGCTTGACTCCGACATAGTCCAGGTACACCCGGCGATGCACGGTCGAGCGCGAGTTGGCCTTGCTCAGCACGAGCAGTTCGGGGCGACGGGCGAGAGCGCGCACCGCCGCAGGCAGCACGGCGAAGCTCTTCGACATGACAGTCGGCGCGTCCGGCGTTGGCGTTGCTCGCAGGATGCCCTTGCCGGTGCCGTCCACCGGCACGAGGACGTCCTCGCCGTCGACGGACTTCAGGTCGTATTCGCGGTACCCGAGGAAGGTGAAGTTGTCGTCGGCCAGCCACCGCAGATAGGCGACCGTCTCCTCGGCCTCCTGGGCTGGAATGCCCACCGGGGGCGCTGCCGCGATGTCGTCGGCGATCTCCAGCAGGCGCGACTGCATGACCGGCCAGTCGCCGACGGCGTTGCGGACGTCCGCGAGCACCTGCGCGATCGCTGTGCAGAGCGCCTGATCGGCCGCCTCGGAGAACTCGCGGTCCATCTCGATCCACATCCACGACTCAGCGAGGAATTCGGGTTCGGGGGATGCGCTGGCATCAGCCGGACGGATCTGCATCAGCGCGCCGGAGGCGTCACGACGCACCTCGAGCGTCGGATGCAGGACGAGGTCGACCGTGCGCCCGGAAGCTGCGATACCGATGCTGACGGAATCGACCAGGAACGGCATGTCGTCGGTCGCGACCATCAGGACGCTTGAGGCGCTTCCGACGCGCTCCCCCACCTTGACCAGCGCCTGGCCCGGAGTGCGCACGGCCGCGAAGGAGAGCAGTTCGCCCGCGGTCTGGACCACGCGATCGAGCGAGAGGTCGTCCTCGTCCCAGAGGTGCCGGGTGAGCAGGTCGGCAACGGGGCGGACACGCACATCCGCAATGCCCGCGATCTGCTCCCGCAGCTCGGCGATCGAGTGAACCGCCACGACAACCGCCTGTCGCTCGATCATGGACCCGACGAGGGCCGTCGGTGCACCCCGTTGTGCCCGGCACCACCACGCTAGCGATCGTGGGCCCCCTTTACCGGGGTGTTGGTGACTCCACGCGGGCCGTTCGAGGAACATCGGGTGTCCGGGGTGGACGGCATCGGGCAGGATGGCTCCGCGGCGGACCTGCCCGCACCAGCACCCTGGAGGCCCGTGATGGCGACCCGACTCGAGTACGACCAGAGCCTGCCGGCCGAGCCCGCACGCGTCCGGGCGGTCCTGCAGGACCCGGAGTACGTCCGGGCCAAGGCCGAGCGCACCGGCGCCTTCGACATCTCCGTCGACGTCCGCGAGCACCCCGACGGCGGAGTCACGATCACGTGCACCCGCTCGATGCCCGCGGAGGTGCCGTCCTACGCCACGGCCTTCGTGGGTGAGCACCTGACGGTCACGGAGGTGCAGGAGTGGTCTGCGCCCGGACCGAACGGCGAGTCATCGGCGAAGGTCACGGTCGACTTCCACGCCCCGCTGGCCTACACCGGCACCATCGACCTGACCGCGGCCGGATCATCCTCGACCCTGGCCAACCGTGGCGAGTTCAAGGCGAGCGTGCCGTTCGTCGGCGGCAAGGTGGAGAAGGTGGCGGCCGAGATGACCCAGAAGTACCTCGGCAAGGAGACCCAGGTCGCGACGGAGTGGCTCGCCCGCTGAGGCACGGCCCGCGCAGATCGAGGGCCCGGATCAGCCCACCTGCGCGACATCGTCAGCCGCGTGCCAGGCGGCGCGGCTCGTTCCGAGTGAGGTCTGCAGCACCAGTCGGATGCGCGCTCCGTCCATGAGGTTCGACCCGATCGCGACGAGGTCCTCGGGCCCCGGACCCACCATGCGCACGGTCGCGCCGGCCCTGCGCACCACGTCCGCCTCGCGAACCGCGGCCTTGGTGACCTCCTCGCGCCAGCGCCGCTCGAGCCGGTGGGCGACGCCCGCGGGCCGGTCCATGGCGAAGCTGACCATGGGGGCAACGACGTAGACCTCGTCGAGTCCGGCGTGGGCCACCACGTCGACAGAAGTCGCCGACACTGCTCCGCCGTCGACATAGGTGTGTCCGCGGATCGGGACCGGGGCGAACCACCCCGGAATGGAGCACGACGCCATGACGGCATCGGCCAGCGGCACCACGGGCGCGCCGGGCCGGCCGAACACCACGCGCTTGCCGTCGGCGTAGTCCATCGCGACGATCCACACCCCCGGGTGGGGCGACCACTCGCCCATGGGGGTGACGGCATCGATGAGGTGGCCCACGCGCTCGAGGGTGCGGGCGCCCTCCGGCAGGAAGCCGGACAGCACCGCCGTGGCCGGCAGCTGGCCGAGGCGTCGCAGGGTCGAGCCGATGAGCCGGGGCGAGCCCGGACCCAGAGATCTCGGCATCGCCGGACGATGCCCACCCGTCGCTCGCACCGGATCGAAGTCGTAGCCGGCGAGCGGGCCCTCGGTCACGGCCTCGTCGTTGTAGTGCTGACGCAGTTGGTCGACGCTGACACCCGCTCCGAGCAGGGCGGCGAGAACGGAACCCGCCGACGTGCCGACGATGACGTCGGCCTCGGACGCGCGAAAGCCGTACTCCTCCTCCATGCGGGCCAACGCGCCGATGGCCCAGGTGCCGCCGAGCACCCCGCCGCCGCCGAGGACGAGGCCACGTCGCGGGCGGCGGCCGACCGCCGTCACGTCGCTCATCCGGCGCTCTCCTCGCCGGAGATGACCTCCTGATCGGAGACGACGCGCAGAGAACGGACGGACGAGCGCGATCGCTCGAGCAACTCGTCCATGGCGTCCTCGATACAGCCGGCAAGGACGTCGATGTCGACCATCGCATCGCGGTCGGCGTACAGACCCACATAGACGCCGCCGTCGTAGGAGATGATCCCGACACTGAGCGCCTGATTCTGCGTCAACGGAACGACGGGGTAGGCGGCCACCATGCGCGAGCCCGCCGCGTAGAGAGGGCGCTGGGGACCGGGGACGTTCGTGATGACGAGGTTGTACAGACGGTTCGACACGGTCGCACCGACGCGGGCACCAAGCGCGTGCAGCGTGGGCGGCCCGAAGCCCGCGATCCCGACGATGGCGTCGGCACCCACGAAGTGCGAGCTCTCGTCCAGGACGGCCAGCTGGTAGCTCACCTGCTGCAGGCGGATCGCAGGGTCGGCCTCGCCCACCGGCAGTTCGACCAGCGTGGCCGACACCCGGTTGCCACCCGCATGCCCCGAGCCCGAAGGCGGGACGGCGATACTCACGGGCAGCATCGCGCGCAGGACATCACCCTGCGTCGGCGGGTGGCCGCGCGCCTGCAGCCACGCGCGCAGCCCGCCGGTGATGACCGCCACGATGACGTCGTTGATGGTGCCGCCCAGGGCGCGCCTGACCTGCTTCACCTCGGAGAGCGGGAGATCCACCGTCGTGAATCGACGCTGCTCGCCGATAGGCACGTTCAGGGGACTCGACACGGGAGCGCGAGCCATCGCCAGGGCGGCGGACACCATGCCGACGATCTTGCCCCCCACCGACGTGATTGCCTGCGAGACGTCCTGGGCCGTCTCGCGCACCGCGTCGACCGCAGCCGCCGGACGCGTTCCGAGTTCGGTGAACGCCTCCGAGAGCAGCTGAATGCTGGTGGGCTCCGGCCGGGGACGCCAACTGTCCGAAGGCCCGGGGACGGAGTCCGGCGTGACGTCGAGCATCACCTGCGCGATGTCCACCGCGGAAAGACCGTCGATGAGCGCCTCGTGACTCTTGGTGATGATGGCGAAGTTGCCGTCGGCCAGCCCTTCGACCAGGTACATCTCCCACAGCGGACGTGAGCGATCCAGCGGCCGGCTCATGATCCGCGCCACCAGTTCGTGCAGTTGCGACAAGGATCCGGGCTTCGGCAGCGCAGATCGCCGCACGTGGTACGTGACGTCGAACCGCTCGTCGTCGACCCACACCGGGCGCGCCACTCCGAAGGGGACCTCGCGCACCCGCTGCCGGTAGCGCGGAACGAAGGGCAGTCGCTGGCTGATCAGCCGCACGAGTCGCTCGTGGTCGAACCCACTCGCCGGGGGCTTGAACACCGCGACTCCGCCGGAGTGCAGAGGAGTGATGGGCGTCTCCATGAACAGGAAGGACGCATCGAAGGCGGACATCCGACTGGACATGCGCACCTCCCTCGCCGGACGATCCCTCAACCCGACACGCGACGGCCGCACCGGGCTCGACCGCGCGAGCGGCCCCGAGGCTACTCGTCAGTAGGTCCCCATCTTGACACGGACGCACGAGCGACGGTGGCCAGGGCGCGACGCACGGATGAACGCCGGCCGGCCTCCCCCAGGCTGCGCCCGGTGCTCCAGCACGTGCGCAGGGTGCGCGGATCGTGCGGGACATCGAGGACGCGATCGGTGCCCACCCGGGCACCGACCACTGCACGCCACTGCGCTCCCCCGCCGGACGCGCGGTTGCGGACGACTGTGGTCGGCACCGCCGAAGCCAGCGCGCTCACCTGCGGCCAGGCCGACAGCAGCCGGGCCGCCCCGAGCGGGGAGTCGTCGGCCACGGCGAGAACGTGATCGGCCTGAGCCAGAGCGCTGCGGGCCGCGGCGTTGCGCTGGCGGCCCCATGCTCCCGGCGAGTCGTCTGTCTCCAGACAAAAACCCGTATCGACGACGACGAAGTCGAACGCGGCGCGCGCCACGGTCCACATCCGATCCAGGCCGGTGGCGCGGAGATCCGCCCAGCGATCGACCCGCGCGATCCCGCCCAGCACCCGCCAGCGTCCGCCCGGCATGCCCGTCATCGTCATGGTGAGCGAGGCGAGCCCGGCCGGACTCAAGGTGCCGGCCTCGGCCGATCGGCAGGCGAGGGAAAGTCCACTGGTCTCCTCGACCAGGCCGAGAGCCATCGCCACCGACGGGGCGTAGGTGTCGGCATCGATCAGGCACACCCGCGCGCCGTCCCGCGCGAGAGACTCCGCAACACCCATCGCGACTGTCGTGCGCCCCGGTGCACCCATCGGACCCCAGACCGCGATCACCGTGCCGGAACGGGCTTCCTGGCTGCTGACCTGCCGGTCGTGATCCTCAAGGATCACATCAGCGGGTGGTGTCAGCGGATGAGCGGCGGGCGTACCGACCGTCGACACCGACCCTGCTGACGCATCCAGCGCCCGGCACACATCGGCCACCTGCCGCATCGTCACCTCAGGCGTGGGCGAGGTGCTGAGCACGGTCTCGATGCCCAGGCGAGTCAGGCGGTCGCCGCTGAGCGCATCGGCAGCGAGACCGATCCTGACCCGACCATGCAGTCGTGTCACCACGTCGGCACTGATGCGCGGCAGTACCGCGGACACGACCACCGGGCACGAAGGGTCGAGGGCCGCGGCACCGAGCAGATCGACGGCGTCCACGCACCGCCGCACGACCGTCAGGCCTGCGTCCGACGCAGCCTTGACCAGTTCGGGCTCCTGCGGAAGCCCGGCCAGGGCGAGGATCACGCCCGTCACGGGATCGCCTGCTGACTCTCCAGCGGAACGGCCACCAGATCGAGGACGCCACCACGGGCGGCCGACACCAGCTCCCCTACGCGATCCGTCGGGACCGCCAGCTCGACCGCAAAGCCGCCGGCGAAGCCTGCCGCGTCGGCGGCGACCGCGACCACGGAGGCATCGGCGAGCACCAGCGACGGATCGGTGGCCGGCGCGGCGAACCCACCCGCATCGGCGCGTGTCGCCCACACGTCGACGAGGTCGCCCGACATCAGGCCGGCCGGGGCGTGCCCGGACTCGACCGACACCGTGACGCTGCGAGTCGACTCCATCACGGGCACCGTCACCGCCGAGCGCGGGATCAGCTCTCCCACGGCGACGGGCCAGCGGAGTCGCCCATCCACGGGTTCCCCAGCCGGGAGATAGGCAGCAGCGAGGTCCGCCGGCACAGCCACCGGGACCACATCGAGCGGCACGGACCCGACGGACAGGTCGCGGCCGGCCTGGAGCACGAGCACGGTCTCGGATCCACGCCCCAGCAGCGCCGCGCCCAGCACCGCAGCCACCACGAGCAGGATCAGGCCGCCCCACACCCGCACGTCCGTGACGCGGGCGCGGGACTGACGCATCCCGGTCCTGCGGGACGGTGTCCCGTCCGCTTCGACCGACGATGGCCGTCGTGCCGTGATCAGTGCCATGGCTGCCCTTCCTCGCGATCCGTTCTGACTCCGAGACAGGATCACCCGACGGGGCGAAAATCGCGAACGACTATCCACAGGTGGATGCCCGGTCGCGGTCACCCCCCGGCATTTGGCACGATCGGGTCGTGGCCCCGCGCTTCCTGACTCTGGCCGACGTCGCCGAGACGCTCAACATCTCCGCGGCTCAGACGTACGCCCTCGTGCGCAGCGGTGACCTCCCGGCGATCAAGATCGGCGGCCGCGGTCAGTGGCGCGTCGAGGCGAGTGCCCTCGAGGAGTTCATCGCCCGCAAGTACGAGCAGACCCGGGAGTTCGTGGAGTCGCACCCCTTCGGGGCGGACGACTCCTGAACCGACCGGCCCCGGTCAGTCCACGTCCCGCGGCACGATCCAGCACTCCACGGAGACGAAGGGGAGCACCCAGCCTTCGCCCAGGTGGTCGAGCAGTTCGATGTGATCGCCGCCGACCCTCGTGATCGTGCCGGACCACATGACGCCATCGCAGGTGCCCACCCGCACGGGAACGCCGGCGAGCCAGCATGAACGCAGAAGGGCCGACAGCGACCGCGATTCGTCCGGCACGCCCTCCCGACGCAGTCGGGGACCCGATCCGCACATGGCGACCAGTCCCGCCACCGGCACGACGGCGTCCTCTGCGATGGACAGATGCACACGCAGGTGCTCGGCGATCGGCTCGTCAGCGACCACGTCTCCATCGACGAGGGCCCCGCTGCGAAGTCGCAGGCGCACAGCACCCTCGTGGTCGACCACGCGCGTTCGCGCAGCCTCCGCCACGTAGACCTCGTAGGCCTCGTCGACGACCTCAGCCTGGAGCTCGACCTCGACAGCCGTCGCGGCCTCGAGCCAGATGCGCTCATCGTCCATGCCCGCAGGATGCCCACTGGGCGGCCTGGCCAAACCCGCACCGTGGCCATGCTTCGGAGCCCGGGAGTCGCCGGAGGTTTGGAATCCGCGGAAGCCGGGCACACCTGCATCAGGCGCGATCCACCGGCACCGATCAGGCCTTGACAGGGTGGCAAACCCTGTCATACAACAGCAAACACAAGCAAACGCATGAATCTCCTCATCGAGGAGCGCGGCCCCCGACGCGAGCGCTCATGCGTCCACCGCGAAGGGGAAGTGCCGTGTCCACCGCCGACTACACCACCAGCTACAACGCCGGCTCTAGCGCCAGCAATAGCGCCAGCTACACCACCGACCACGCCGCCCGCCACGACGCCGGCGGCCCGACCGACCATCCGACGAGCCGCGACGTGGCCGGTTCTCCGGCGGATGATCGAGCGTCGCAGGAACTCCAGAC
>Ga0315903_10006616_pt1 | contig 14736 bp, 22 predicted proteins | sample LakEriMetagenome_7_FD_203524 | JGI IMG/M metagenome (GOLD analysis project Ga0315903, IMG submission 203524) | Freshwater fungal communities from buoy surface, Lake Erie, Ohio, United States - Buoy 2 MA119 | ecosystem: Environmental > Aquatic > Freshwater > Lake | place: USA: Lake Erie, Ohio...
GACCCGCCAGTGCTTATGTTCTTTACTCCATACGATACGTTGGTGTAGGTAGCCATTTCTTATCCCATCATAAAAGCTAGGTAGTACGCTTGGTCAACTGAAGCACTTGCATTTGCTGCCCATGTTGGCGCACTGCCGTTAGAAGTCAAAATATATCCGTTAGCACCAATACCCACTTTAGACAGGGCAGTGCCGGATGTGTAATAGAGCATGTCACCAGCGGCGTAACTTGTAAGCCCTGTGCCGCCATAGTTACTAGCAATAGTTCCGCCGTTCCATGTGCCGTTAGTGATGACCGTAGAGCCAAGGTTTAGTGCGTTAGTGCCCCAAGTCACATTCTCAGGAAGGAATCCGTGTACGTCCCATGTGCCTGCTGTAGTGCCGTTTGATAACAATACAAGTTCAGCCGCACCGCCAGATGTAATTGTTCCAATAGCGCCAGTGGCGTAGTCTTGGAGAGTCAGCGTTCCAGTTGCGTTGTTGTTAAACACAAACGCTACACCTGTAGTGAGCGTTGTCGCATCAGGCATCGTATAGGTCTGGTTGCCCGTGCCGTTCAATGTCTGTGAGTAACTAGATGCCGCAGTCAAGGCTGTTGTACCGCCCGCCGCTGATACTGCTGTGTTGGATTGGTTTAAACGGTTTACTGCTACGTTCTGGTTAGCATCTCTCAGCATCACTGAGTTAGCACCACTTGATGCAGTTACGCCGGTGCCACCATAAGCCACGCCTATAGTTGTACCTTGCCAAGTACCAGAAGACACAGTACCCAACGCACTGACGTTATCTGACCCATCCAGATTAACGGACTTCTCAGATGGATACGTTACAAAGACATTGACTGTGCCGCTGAATGTGACCGCTGTTCCAGAGTTACTGGAAGACAGAATGGTTGTGCGCGTGAGAGTCGGGCCAGTAGTTGAATACGTGCCAACACCAACTTCCCAGTTACCCGTAGCATCAAACGAAGAGTAATAAGTGGTGTTCCCGTTGCCAACCACGGCAAAGGATTGGAAGCCCGTGACAGAGCCAGATAAGGTAAAACTTACCGTGGTGTTTGCAGAACCTGTTTGCTGGACTCTGTCATTAAGTGCTAGAGCCATCTAGAACCCCTTAGCTGGTAGCGGTGGTGCTATAAGTTACCGTGACTGTGTCTCCGGATGTAACAGTCTTGGCAGTGCTGAAGTTGCCTTCTGAGTACAAAGTACCCGCAGTGCTAGAGATTGTGCTGACCGCGCCAGTACCTGTCACCAAGAAACAGCCATACACAGTAGCAGAACCTGTCATTGTGTAGGTGATAGCCGTAGCCGTTGACGTAGTCACGTTTGATGGGGTCGTACCAGATGAGGAAGCCGCTGCGAATACTGCTGTACCGCGAACTGCCGAACCGCCCACGGTGTAAGTAGTCAACTCAGTCCATGTCTTAGAAGTCATGGTGTCTGCGGCTGCATACGTAGTGCTGTTGTTAATCAGACCTAAGAACGGGCCAACTGTGGTGTATGTGCCAGATGTGCGTAGGAGCGTGTCGAGTAGTAACTGCTTACCAACGGCTACGACCAAGTTAGGAAATTCATCTTCCCACTTGAGGTTGCCTTCGGCGTCGCGGCAGACAACATGGTATTGACCATCAATACCCATACCTTCTGGGATGGATGCGTTTGCTTGCAGTGTGGCTACGGCGTTATCGCCAAAACCGGATTGTTCTTTATGCATATGTGCTCCTATGAGAGTCGGATGATTGCAGACGTGTTAGTGACTGCTGGGAATTGTACGGTGAATGTAGTAGTTGAGGTCTTATCTGCGCCAAAATCTAGCACGCAAACTGCTGGGTTAGTGGTGCCATTTGCCAAGTAAATCAACGCACCTCTTGCGGTGATTGCGCCACTCCATACGGCGTTTGTAAAAGATAGGTACGTTGTAGCCGCCCCAGTCTGGTTGCCTGTTGTGGGGACTTGGGATACGGTCAACAAACTGCCACCCGCCACATAGTTACCCCCAGACGCTTCGCCCGTAGTTGTGTATGCTGTTGTAGTTGCGTCTAAAGATGCCGTGTTGGTGTAGAGAGCAATATAAAAACTACCAGACGTAAAATTAAACGAGCCGTTCATCAAGCCCGTCTTAAACGTGTTACATGTCCAGTTGCCTGTAAAGCTCATACCCGATTTCCCTTTCGTATATTATCTACGGCGGGGATTACTTGTAAGTTTGTTGGCACATGTAGGCCGGAAACAGTTTTACCTTGTAGCGGGGCAATGTGATCGACATGCCAAGAAAAACCAAATATTTTTGTGCGTAAAGCGGCTAATTCATAAGCCTGCTCAATCATCCAGCGGTCATCGGCAGTAATCCATTTTGGATAACGCATAAGTCTTTTTGTTTGTTGTTGCCTTGTGTGCGCAAGTATTTTTACGGGATTATTTTTTTCCCATTTTCTTACGTTATCTTTAATTTTTTGTGTATGGTTTTCGTATTGCGTAGCGTTGTGCTGTTTTACTTTGATGGGGTTTCTTTTACGCCACTCAACAAGATGCGCGGCTCTGCAAGCAAGGCACTCACCAGTAAGGGCGCGGCGTTCAGTAATATGTCCATGCACGCAAGCAACACCGGTAGAGTACCGTTTGTACCCACCAGCTAATGCTTCTTTGCGTGTATTTGGTATCACGTTGTAACCTTAATTTTTGTTTGTCCGTCGCGGTATGCGTCGCCCCTTTCGAGTCCGTCGCCCAAACGCTTGGCAAGTGCGAGTGCTTCTTTGTACTTGAGTTCGTAGAACCCCATTACGTCGGCTTCACCTTTCATATACAAATACGCTTCTACTAAACTTCCATAAAGCAATACAGTATCAAAGTTATCCCCAAGCCATGTATGCCCAGAGGCTGTGACAGTGATTGATTCGGGGTAGAAAAAGTAATGCAACTCTACAGAGTAGGACGCATCAGGTGTCGGGCCAACAATGAACGATAGTTCGTTAGTGATTGTGCTGGTGTTAACAGTCGGGCCAAACAGCGCGTAGTACTTGGGGATACCTACATCAGTAGTTGGGTTTGGGTATGCCTGACGGATGAAGTTCACATCTTTGTTTAGCAAGTACTCGTAGTTACCAGTGGCATCAATCACAGCCAAAGAGTAAGTAGACAAAAAATCCTCTGGGCAAGACAAGTACTTATTGCTGGTAGTCACGCTACCTGTCACGTTTTTACGCAACGATGGAAACTGAACAGAGTTGTATATACGCTGTTCAGCCTGAGTAATAAAGCGATTCAACTGAGTCGTTGAAGACACAACTGTGCTATCCGCCAACGTAGTGGCAGGAAACGTATTCTCTGTATACGTCTGAATCGCTGTTATTAACTCCGTATAGGTCATGCCATCGGGCCTCTTGCCATCACACCCTTAATAGCGCAGCCAGTACCACGGATTTTGATGCCGTCGGTTTTAGTTGTCTCGTTACCAGCAGACTTGCTAATACGACCAATGGATACGTCCATTACATCTAACTTGCTGCGATTTGCCCCTTTGCCGGGGTTTTCTTCCACAGTAACGCTCTTGCCAGACATAGTGTGTGGCTTTGCGTACGCAGAAGCAGGTAAGTTGTTTTTAGCCATATTAGCCTCCGCGTGAAGCGCCGCGTTGGTTCACGACTTTAGCCATGCCACGCCCGTACTGCTTCATCATGTCATTGGTCTTGCCGCCTTTAGCCAACTTGGTCATTGGCTTGCCGGGGTGCAGTTTCTTCTCGTGCTTGTGCACGGCACCTGCGATCATTTTCTTGTCTTGCTTTAAGTCTTTCTTGTCCATTTCAACTCCTAAGTTGTTGCTACCGTAACTGTACCCAATTGCACCGATAAAGCCAAGTTATTTGGCGTTAAAGCTGCATCAAAAAACTCTGATCCGCCAACAGGGTTCCACCCCCACTGGAAAATCCGGCTACCACCGCCTGACTCACCATCCGCTAACAAACCAGACACTTGATAACTCACATCAGGACGCGGGTCACGCACACCTTGCGGGTCATCAACTGGGTACATACCCAACTGTAACTGCGGCTGATCTGGGTCCCAACAAGGAGGGCAGACCAGCAAGTTATACGTCTTTGTCTTAACCACTTCCTTGCGTAACACGGTTAGCTTGAAACGAAAACCACAACGGTCGCATTCAGCAATCGAGTTCTTGCCGGATGAAAACCTATTACCCATTAAATAAACATCTGACGGGGAACAAGACGGATCGCTGCGCGTTCCTGATCTTCATCCGCTGCCGTCATCCATGCCTCATCGTATTGCGCTTTCAAAATCTGTAATCTCTCCATACCACCGGGCACTTTAAGCGCCAAGTAATATGCCAGTCCCGCCGTCAAGCAGTTAACAAATCGAAATGGGATATCCATGACATTGACACCGTTACCAGCATCTTGCACGCGACGCATGCGCCAGTAAACAAACTGATAGGTCTGGGAGCCGTCTGGCGTAGGCCACACAGTGATGCTTTGCTTTTGAACCAGACTGATGGCTGCACCAGTTGTGTGGGCAGCAGCCGTTGTGCCGTCTTGCCCCCGCGTACAGTTCAAAAGGTATGCTGGTGTAGCACCGTCCGCTACGGAGTACTCGTTGTAGCCAATCAACTCTGTGCCTATCCGGATAAACCCTGCATTGGGAACACTCACCAAACTTGTGATTGGAATAGATGTGTCTGTGGCAGTGATTGTCGAAGACAAGGTGCCCGTCAAAACCGACGATTGGCCTGTCAAACGCTGAATCCACACTTGGATTGGACGGCCTTGGGTTAACTTATTGGGTAGTGTTGCGTAAGTAGAAACACTAATACGCGTAATTGTTAAGTCCGCCTGATTGCTTGGGCTGTTGGCCTGTGTGCGGATAACATGTTCAAGAATGTCTGCCGTGTCGTCTGGCAGCGCATAGGTTGGTTGTCCTTGGGTTAGGGTAATGACGTCTTGCTCAAACGTCCACATGTTGACGCCACGATTAGCCCAGTCTGCAAACAACAAATTTAAAGACCGACGGGCGGTTCGCAAGTCATAGCCCGTACGCAACTCCGAACCCACGCGCTCGAACGCTTCCTCTACTATTTCAGAGAGGTCTAGATTGAACGACGCGGTTCCGGAGGTGTTTGCCATTATCTAAAGCCTGCTGTTTTCTTTGCTATGCCTTTGGGCTGCGCCACAAACTGTTTACCTTTGGCTTTGCCCGCACGCTTTGCACGGGTGGTTGCCGCATACTCTGCTGGGCTCAAAGACTTAATCGCGGCTTCTGGCAAGTACCGTTCTCCCGTTTTGGAAGAAGGTTTCCCTGACTTGGTACGCCATTTCTGGTCGCCCCAATTCTTTAGGGATTGCTGTGGCGCTTTCAATCTCGATAGCCCCCGCCTGCCGCCTTGTACTTCTTGGCTACAAGTTGGGCTTTACGTGCTGACCATTGACCTGCGCCTGTGCCGTGAGTTGCTGCCGCTTTTACTTGGCTAACAATCTTCTTGCGAAGACTGGGCTTTGTGTAATTGCCCGCAGCATTAACCTTTCCACCCTCTTTGAACTTGGTGAAATCGGTGTCATCCCGTCGGGCAGTCTTTTTGCCCTTTGGCATTTTGGAGGGGGAGATGTCCCCCATACCACGGCTTGGCAGCATTTAGCAATATCCACCAGACTTCATAGTCACCATCTTGCCTTTGGTTTTGCCTTTAACAGCAACACCATCACGGCTAGGAGCGGCAGTTTTTACTTTACCCATGCTAGTCATGCCACCAGAAGCCATCTTCTTAGTAGCGCCTTTTTTCTTAGCCATCATTGCCATGAAACCGGGGTTCATTTTGCCTGCCATAGTATCACCACCTTTTTTAAAAGATTTGCCTTTATCGGCGTTGTTGAAATCCTTGCCCACAGATTGTGGGACTCCTACTTTCTTGGCAAACGACGGCGAGTGCGCTATCGCAGCCATGAAATTGTGCTGTTTCTTACTCGTGCTTGGCATACTTAGCCACCAAGTTTTTAATAGTGTCGGTTTCCCATATACGGATAGTCATCCACACAATGGTCAATAACCCACCAATAAGGCCAACGAGCGGAGTAACCCAACCCATGAAACCACTAAGTCCAACAACTACGGCAGCGCCGTCAGTCATTGTTTTTACATCGTTGTTCATTTAGTAAATCCTTCCACGGGTTTTGCCACGAATGGCAGCGCCATCAGCGCGGCTGGAGGCAGTAACTTTACCGCCTTTTTTGTAGAGGTCGCCCGCTTTTACACGTTTATCAAACTCGTCAGACATGTTCTGCCGCATCTGTTCAACAGTAACGCCTTTCTTTTCAGCACGGGCTTTTTGAACTGCATCTTGAATGTCTTCAACTTCTTGAGTTTTTAATTGTCTAGCAGTGGGGCCACCTTGTTTACCACGACCTGCGCCTGCTTTAGACGCGCCTTCGGCTACATAGGTAGAGCCTTGACCGGAAAATGGTTTATCACTTAAGTCCGGCTGACCTCGACTGTTTTCGCCTGTGGTCATGTAACGAATGTCAGATGCTTTCATTTATGCCTCAGCACTTCCAAGCCCGTAGGCTTTTGTTAATTCTAGAGTTCGGGTCGTTCGCTGTTTTTGCGGATGTCAATTTCTTTTTCATCCCAGTCATGCGGGCGCAGAAAGAGTCGCGCCTTGAGCCGCCTTCTGGTTGAGGCGGTTTCAAGTTCATCCCTTGCTTTTTCGCGGAGGCTCGCCCCTTGGCGTTCAAGCCACCCTTCTCGGATTTGCCTTCTTTGCGTTGCCATGCGGGGGATTTAGCCATAGAACACCACTGCGGTTGTAGTTGCAGAAACTACGGCAGAAATATTGGTGCTGCATTTAATGCCTTCGCCGGGAAACACCATGTATATAGAACCCGCCGCCGCAGGTGCAGTCCAAGAGAACTTGGCTGTGCCGCCTGTTCCATCATTTAACACGACTGTTGCGCCTGTTGAATAGCTTATGGATATGCCTTTAATACGGGCAGGACCTGCAAAAATAGTGGTTGTCGCACCAGCAGTAGCCGCTTTGGATAAGACGTCTGTTTGCATCATAATTAATCTCCTTGTTTGAAACTAGGGGCCGAAGCCCCTGAGATTAATTAAGACGTTGCGAACGGAGTTGCAACAGTGCCAGAGCCTAGTACAGAGCCTTTAACCATGTACTTATTTGCGGCAATCGCAACAATCTCAATACAAGTCCCTGCAACACCGCCAGTAGTAGTGCCGTTGAGGTTGATGAAGTCATCGCTTGCGCCAGCAACAAAGCCTACCGCCGCGCCAGATGAATCAGTGTCAATAGACAACACTGCACCTACAAACTTGTCAGTGCCATCAGTTCCAATTTTCAATGAACTTGTGGAGATAGTTGTTGGAACCCAGATTGTGTAAACAACGCCTTCGTTGTTTGCTGTGCTTGGGTCTTGGCCCGGACCAGAAGTGGTTGGGTTAGATGATGTATTAATTGCAGGCAAAGTCAGCGTTAATGCTGCTGCCAAAGAACCGCCAACAGCGACGATGCGACCACCGTGTGCTTCTGGGCTTAAAGTTGTGCTAGCTGTAATATCAACAACGGTAGCGGGACCTTGTTGATATAGGCCGCCCAATGAACGTACTGGGCCTTGGAATGTGGAGCGTGCCATGATTTTTCCTTACATGCGTTATGGCGTATCAATCTGCATGAGGTCAGCCGAGCCTGTTTGATACACCGAGGAAACTCGGATGTGTTTAATATACAGCAAAAGAAAAGGGAGCACAAGGCTCCCTTCCCAATTTTTCCAATTAAGCGCCGGGTGAACCGAACATGCCTAAAGGATCAGACCAGCCGAACGAATAACGCTCGCGGGACTTGTAGCGGACGTTGCCAGTATCGAAGTCACCGTCCATTGAATTGCTCAATGGTGTGCGCTCGAAATGCTTCATGCCGTTTGGAACGTCGGTAGTTAAATACCAGCCGTTTGTGTCGGTCAAGAAGTGGTTGATGGCATAGCCTTCTGGGATTGAACCGTTGTTCTTCAACGCGTTGATGTCGTTGTCAGTAGTACCAACGCGGAGGTTAGTCTCTAACAAACGAGTAGCAACGAACTGGAGTGCTGGCGGAATAATCAACTTACGTGGCATAGCAGCGATCAACAGACCGCGCTCGTCTGTCCAAGCAGCGATTTGAATAACGGCGTTCTCGAGAGAAGTTTCGTTCAAATCAGCGTTGGTAGCAGGACGGTTGCTATTGGTGCCGCCAGAAACCAAAGGGTGTGCTGTAGAGAACAAAGCAACACCGTCGCCACCGAGGTAGCTAGAGGAGAAGCCGTTGTTCAAAACAGAAGCTGCCTTGACTTGCTTGGTGTAAGCCATTGCACGGGCCAAAGCCTTGGTGTAACGAGCAGACAAGCTGTCATACAAGTTGTCTTCCACTGCTTCTTCAGTGATGGAGAAGCCAAGAGCGATAGTTTCGTGCGTGTAGCGTGCGGTAAATGCCTCTTGAGCATTGTCATACGCAATAGCAGAACCTTCGTTCTTAACAGGAGCAGCGGAGAAACCAGATAGTTTGGTCTCTTCTTCAAAGCTACGCTCAGATTTCTCTGTTTCGTAGATTTCTTTGTGCTCTTCGCCGTAACGGGCATACTCCAAACCAAACAAAGCGTTTAGGCCGGGGAGGAGTTCTTTAAGTAGTTGTGCGCGGGAAATAGCCATTTTAAATTACTCCTTACAGGCCAACAGCGTTGGTAAATGTGTGATAGCCGGGATTGATTTTTACAAGAATGTCAGTGTAAGCATCGCCTACAACAGAAAAACCTTGCATATCAACAAAACCAACAACACGGAATGCTGCGGTGGTAGTCACAGCAGAAGCACCTGCCACGACAGAAGCCGTAGAGTTACCTGTTGATGTGCTGCCTGTTGCCACAGCGCCAGTTGAGAAAAATACGTTTGCGCCCACGGCAGCTTGTGTAACAGTACCAGCGGACTGGACTTGGAACACAACACCGGGATCATCTACAACGTAAGCGTTAATCACGCCAGTCGTACCTGTGGGGTAGTACTGAGCATAGATCACTTGGCCTTGTGCGTTGACGTAAGAACAGCCAACAAACACACCCACTATGCCCGTATTAGCGGTGCCAGTAGGAAAGCCGTTGGTGGTCGCGTCAGCGCCGGTTGCGGTTGCCACAGCCAGATAGCCAGATGCATTCACGTACACGGGCGAACCGTTGTAAATGTTTGAGGCTGTGCCTGCGGGGTCGATGAGATATGAACGGGTTGCACCTGCATATGGTGTGCCGCCCAACTCATTTACGGGTTTTAGACCGTATGGGGATGCTACTGATGCCATTTAAGGACTCCTTGTTTACTTAGAACCTGTACCAAATCCGCTTCCTCTGCTGGTCGTCGACTTGCGGTCGGAGAACAGCGGCATACGCGGGTCATTATTTCGCATGAAGTGGTTGTCCACTGAATCCATCTGGTTTTGCGCTTGCCCGTCGTAATAATCTTTCATGGCGGCGACTTTTTCAGTAGAGTTTTTGCAGAGCATTAACCCACCAATCTCGACGTTGCCTGTCTGAGCATTACCGGTAATCATCAATTCCGGATGGTCCACTGCTTTTACCGGTTCCCAGCCATCGCGCATCATCTTAGATACGTTAGTTGGGTGTGCCTGTCCATTTATATGTGTCGCAATCCAGCGATACGTATATCCGGGCTCAGGCGTCGGGTCTGGCAGTGAACTCGAAGGTTTATAGACCATTCGAGCAGTTTTTTCGCGTGAGGAATTATCACGAGGGGTACGGTTTTCAGCCATTTTGATTCTCCAATTTCAATACTTGTTCAGCATACTGCTTAGGGGTTAATTTGAACTTTTGTGCTAACGCTAACTGTGTTTTCGTTAACTCAATCTTTCTTTTACCTGTCGAACGAGTCGCAGGCGCAACCACAGAGGCAGGTTTCTTCGGAGATTCACCGGACCTTGGCCTGTCTTCGTTACCACCGAAAACTTCAGGGAACTTCGACTTCACGCGAGCATCTATTTGCTCGAAATATTCATCCGATCGCGGGTCAGTGCCCGAATTGACTAGTTTTTGATGCAGCCCTAGTGCAAAGCTGGTAACTTCTTCGAACCCGTTTGAACCGAACCACTGGTTTTTGGCCTGCCAGCGCAGGGTTTTTTCGTCCGGTTGAACACGTTGAGGTTCTTGGTAGCTCGTTTGTACCTCAGAATTTTCATCTTGTAAAGGGGTTGGACGAAAATTTTTCGTATTTTCCAACTTCATCTTGGCATCAAGCAACGCTTCTTGTGCTGCAAGGATAGCGTCGGAGTCAAAAGCCTCCTGTGCTGCCTTGTATTCACGACGTGCTTTGTCCAACTCAGCTTCAGCAGCGGTTTTAGCCATCTGCGTGTACTGTTCGGTGCCGGTGCTGACGTTTTGGCGTAATTTTTTATTCTCGTCCAACAGGCGTTGTGCAAGAGTCTCTAGTTCTTGCTTTTCCCGCAAAGTAGCTTCTTTGGCTCTGCGTTCGTCGTGACGAGCGTGTGTTAACTCCTTAATACGCTTTTGCGCACCTTGGGTGTACTGCTCAATCTCTTCGTCCGTAGGGTCTTCAACCTCCCTGTCCAATGGTCTACGACCACGGTCTTGTTCGGGGGTGTCGTCGATGATTTCAACATCAATATCTTCGTCGTCAGGGGTAACGATCTCAATATCTATGTTTTTATCCTCGACTTCGTCAGGGAACTTAAATTGTTCTCCAGCCATATCTACTCCTTTAAGCGCGGGTTACACCGCGAGGGTCTTGCACAACACATTCCACCATGTCATCGTTGATGATGCGGAATTCTTTTCCAAATATCTTGAATCGCGTACCTGAGTACGTACGTACCAAGACGAAGTCACCTTCTTTGCACCAAGGACCTGTTGGAAACTTAGTGGTGTCTTTGTACGCATCTGGCCCTACACGCATGACAAACAACACCGTAGTGGCGTGTTCTTCTTGGCGCAGAGTCGTTGCATCTCGAACTAAGTCGAGTGAGGTCCCCGCTAACTTCTCGTCCACGGGAGGGACGATGCACAGGATTTTGTAGCCTGTCGGGATTGGTAATGCAGAGGCTTTTGTTTCCTCTGAGTCGGGTGCATCCAGTTGTTGGATGGCAGGCGGCAATTGAATGCCGGGGGGCAAGAGTATTTCACTCATCGATTTCATCTACTTTCTTTGCAAGGTCGAGTAAGTAACCCTCTGCGATGGCTAGACCATGAATCACCCCACAGAGTTTTTGATATTGGTCGAACGTCTGGCAGGTGCCTGCGGCTAGGTCATCTGCGTAGTTGTTCATATCGGTGCGTATTTTTTCGCGCAATACGCGTGCGAATTCGTCGATCATTTGTTAGGTTTTCCCTCTGGTTTGTTGCGTGCTAACTCAGCACGGATGGCAGCTTGCTCACGCTGGTGTTCTAGGTTCTGACGATGCACCTCTTGTTTATGCGTCAGGGTTTGATTGTGTTGTTGCGCTGCCATCACAGTCTTAGACTGCATAGCCGCGAGTTCTTGTTGTGCCCGCGCAGCGGCAACCTGTGGGTCTTCTGTGCCTGCTCTACGTTCTTCCAAGTGCATGCGGTCGGCTTTATCAGCAGCATCAACTTGTAGTTTCTTTTCCTCAAGTTTAAGTTTGTCTGCTTGGGCCGCCGCGTCAATCTGCATCTTCTGTTGTTTAAGTTGCAACTCGCCTTGCTTGATCTGCAACTCTTGCTGCTGCATCTGGATCAACGGGTCTTGGGCTTGTTGCTGGGCTTGCTGTTGTGCAGCAGCCGTTTGGTTTTGCTGAAGCACTTGCTGTGCGGCTTGAGCCATCATTGTCGACAACGCCAACTCCATTTCTGGTGGCAACTTCTCGTCTTCTGGAGGCAGCGGCATACCCAACTGTTGCTCGATCTTGGCACGGTAGGCATAGCCAACGTGTTCGGAAATGTGCGCCATCATTGCGGCTTGCATCATTGGTGCCTTGGGGTTTTGTCCCACCAATTGCTGAACTATGGGGTCCTGCACCATAGCCATGTGCACCTTGATATGCGCCTCGTGGTCTTGGTAGAAGAACGCTTTCATTGGCTCTCCACGAAGGACTGCCATGTTCTCGGACACTGGGTCTTTTGGCTTCTCGTCGTCTGGCAACGGGATTAACTTATCTGGGTTCTTAATACCAAGAACCTCAAGCATCCTGCGGTGCAGTTGTGGCAAGTCATAAATGTCCGGAGCCATCTGCGCCATCTGAATGACCGCTTGGTACTGCACGACACGCTGGGACATCGTGGCAGCATTTGGGTCGCTCACAGGAATAATGTCTACGTTCTCGTAGTCTTCGTGGCGCGCAGAACGACTGCCTTTATCTGGGTCAAAGTTGTATTCTGGCTCGGCGTTGTCACGGATGATGACCGCCAACAGTCCCAACTCTTGCTTGAACGTGTAGTGCAGACGGGCTTGTACCGCCGTCATAACTTTTAGCTGACGCTCTAGGAGAGCGAGCGTTGTACCCACAGGTGCCTGAGCAGACATGTCTGACACGTTCATGTCCGCAGTAGCCGCGAAGCGACGTCCCTCTTCCACGATCTTGTCAAGGAGTGCCGCTAGAACTGCACTTGGTTCTTTGTATGGCAGAGGAAGAATGTTCTCCCGTAGTGCGCCTGAGCCAATGTCTACGTCACGGAACTCTCCGGGTGCTATCGGCGTGTCATCACCCTTAATGCGAAGTCCACGAGACTTGAGGCCCCCGGGGAGGTTCGATAATGTTCCCGCATCCACCAACTGACGCATGATGCTTGTGGCTGACTTTGCAAATCCTCCAATGAGGTGGAAGAGCCCGAAGCCGTAGGCTCCAAAGCCGGGGATGTACTGGTAGTGCACGAAGTGCTGGCGCTTGAGTCGATACTCATCGTCTTCTTTCCAATTACGGCGTATCGCCAATATGTCGTTAGAGCCTTTGAGGATGGTGACCACGTACGGTAGAGCAATACCCGTTATCTCCCCGTCTTCATCTTTGTCCTCGTAGCCTACTAAGTCCAAATCTACGTGGCACTCGTACATGACGTAGCGGTCGTCGTTTAAGTCAGAAAACCCTGTCTCTTTGTCTTTGGCTTTCTTGATGTCGTCTTGCGACGCCTTCATCGGGTCTGGCAACTCAATGTCGCGGTAGAACCCAGCCTGTTGCAGTTTAAGAATCTCGTTCTTGGTCTTACGCATGACGTGCGTCACGCGATAACAAGTGTCCATATCTGTCGCGCCGTATGGCAGGATGATGTCCTCTGCTGGCACAAACATAGAAACTTGACGTCCAATGTTGGGGTCTTCGTAGACCTTCTTGAACGCTGAACCCGTAGCAGGCAGACTCCACAACATACGCTCTTGTTCTGGACGGAACTCTTTCATGACCTCCGTCAACTGGTAGTTCATGTCTTCCTCGACACGCTGCGCAGCTTCTTTCTTTTGCGGAGTTTCTTTACCAATAATTTTTGTACGCACGGGTCCCTGCGCAGGGAACATCTCCGTGATTGTCTCGCTTTGGAAACGCACCACAGCTTCTGTGATCATCGGATGGAACACGCCAGACGCGCCGTTCCAAGGCTCCGTCCGCTCTTCGTACTGCAAGCCCAACAGTTTGAGTCCCTGCGTATACGCTTTCTCCCAGTCTTTACGTGAGTTCTTGTCGTTCTCAATATCTTCAACCAAGTCGCCCGAGAACGACTCCATCGCACTCTCGTCCATCTCCTCAGCCAAGTTGGCGTTGAAGTCATCGCCGTCATCTTCACCCGGCTCGATGTGAATCTCTAAGTCACCTGCGCGGATGTTGACTTCTTCTGGATCAACGATCTCAATCTCAAAATCATCAGGCTGGTCTTGCGCCAAGTCTTCAATGCCTTGTGGCTGTGTGTATAGCGCTTTGTCGATATTGGTTGCCATGTTGGTCCTCAGTAGTAAGCGTGTTGCTTACGTTTAAAAATTATGGGTTCATCTTTCTCGTCACTGTCTAACGATATGAACCCGCCTTGTCTGAATCTCATTAGTGCTTGGGATGTCGTATCGACAAAGTCGTCATGCTCACCAACTGGGAACGATGCAACTTCTTCAATAACTTCACGCGCCCAACGCGTGTCCGGAGCCCACACCATGCCGGATGCAAACAAGTCCGAAATCGCATTCAATCGTACCACCTTGTCATTGCCACGGCTAGGGTTTGTCTCCCACGCAGGTATGCCCATCGCTCTAAACTCTTGTATCAGCGGTGCGCCAGCAGACTTCTTCTCCACGATGAACGCATCAGGCTCCCACTCTCTATAGTGTTTGAGTGCTGTGGCCTTTAATTCTGGGAAAGTCATGCGTTCTTTGAAGGCGTCGAGCAGGATGATCTGCGCTTTGTGCCCTTCTTCCTCGTTATAGAACACGCCCCACGTTGTACAAGCAGAGTAATCCGAATTCGTTTTGACTTCGTGAGCAGTATCCCAAGACTGGATGATGTAGTCGCACACCGGTGGTTCTTCTGGCTCCCATATCCGCCACATCTTCCTAGAAATTGTGGCACTGTTGTCCGAAGTGGGCTGCTGCATGTACTGCGCGTTCCAATACCTCGGATCAATCGACGCTTTCGCACTTTTTAACGCCGCTAGAGGCCACTGCTCAGGCCAAAGAGACTTCTCGTTCTCGGTATTTTCATTAAGTATCGCGGGTAACTCCACAATCTCCCAACGCGGGG
>Ga0315903_10006619_pt1 | contig 14732 bp, 29 predicted proteins | sample LakEriMetagenome_7_FD_203524 | JGI IMG/M metagenome (GOLD analysis project Ga0315903, IMG submission 203524) | Freshwater fungal communities from buoy surface, Lake Erie, Ohio, United States - Buoy 2 MA119 | ecosystem: Environmental > Aquatic > Freshwater > Lake | place: USA: Lake Erie, Ohio...
AGCGGCGTGGGCCCCCGCTTTTGGGGCCGCGTGTGGCAGCTTATCGTTCTTGAACCGGTTGAGTTCCTTGTCTCGGTGCATGTGCATGATCGCGGCGATCTGCGCCTCGTGCCTCGTGGCTTGGTCTGCCTTCACGTTGTATGCAGGGACAACAATTTCCATCCTTTTCTCCTCCTCTTCTTCGGATAGTATTCATCCAACTTCCCGTCCTCGACCGCGCACCTCAGTAGCTCACGGGCTACAGTTGTGAAGGGCTCGCCGCATTTGGCAGAGTGGGCGTTGATGGCGTCGAAGACATGTTGGTCCATCATGATGCAGATGCGGGGGTCGCTGTCGTCTGTCAGGTAGTGGCCTTCTGCCATCACACATCCTTCCACGGGTCGCCGCGCTGCGGCTCAGCCTGCGGCTGGTTCTTCAACGCCTGCGTGATCTTCCTGATCTCTTCAGCCTTGGTCGTCATCGGCCCGGACAACTCCGGGTCCACTTGCAGCAGCCGGTTCGCGGCCCTGCTCCACAGGTCACGCCAGTATTCGGCGCGCTCCTGCCAGAACGTGGCTTGCTGCCGCAGTTCTTGGATCTCGCGCTCGAGGTCGTCGGTCATGTCTTGTCTCCCTTCAGTTCTGCGAGGGCCTTGCTTCTTTTCCATTCTACTTTGATACGAGGGTTGTTCACCCATCCATCTGCGGTTCCGGCAAGGAAACCCTCGCGGTATGCAGCCTCCACCGCCTTCGCCAACCTGCGCTGATACTCTGCAAAACCTGCTTGCATCAGGGCTTCGTTCTTCGCCAGCTTGGCCTCCAGCGCCTCAATGCGGTCGGCTGCTTCGAGAGCATCATCATCTTCCCACTCAATGCGCTTGTATCCGTCAATAAACTCAAACTCCTGCCGCTTTCGCAGCTTCTTCACCAGATCGTTGTCTTTGGTCATGTCTTGTCTCCCTTCAGTTCTGCGATGATGCGCGCCCGATCCACAGGGTGAGACAACGCTTCAATGCCATATTGTTTTTTCATGTAGGCACTTGCCGCATCAAGAGTTTCATCCACCGCCTTCGCCAGCTTGGCTTCTGCCTCTTCGGCACGTCGCAGCATTCGGGCAAACGTGTCGTCTCGCTCTTCGATTACCCAACGCAACCTTGATTGCAGTTCTTCGATCCGAGCCTTCGCCTCCTTCGCATCCAAGCGGGCGGCTTCTAGCTGCTTGGTCAGGGCTTCGATGTGGTCGGCTGCTTCGTCCCAATCAGCGGCTAGCTCGGCGTCCTGTTTCGCGCATTTCTCGTGGTCCAGAGACAGACGAACAGCGTAGGTATTGGAGGGACTGCGATGACCCTGATCGAACAGAAGGCGCTGGCCCATCAACGCAGCCGCCACAGCTTCGTTATTGGCTTGAATAAGTCTCTCTTGTTTCGCCCTATCCCGCAGCCGCTTCACCAGATCGTTGTCGTCGGTCATCTCTCGTCTCCCTCAATATCGCCCAGCGTGGCGCGGGCGGCGTCTCCACACTCACAGCCAAAAGCAGCTGCAATCTCCCGCAGCGCCTCCACTGCCTTCGCCAGCTTGGCCTCCACCAGATCGGCGCGGATGTAATTCCAATCAGTTTCATGCGGGTCTCGATGCCAAGTCTTGTGTATTGGGCAGATACCAATCCGTTTTGGCGCTTCAGTCATCACACTTCCTCCGTGAAATACTGCGGCAGTTGGCCCGCGACCCACTCGCGGCGGATCACAGCGATGCGGCCATCTGCTGCGCAGTTGTCGGCCTTTTTGCGGGTGCGATACCAATCTTCGCCGGGGATGAACCCATAGTCATTCGCCCAGTGCATCCACTTATTCGGCGCGTCTGTCTGCTTGTCGCTCACAGCTTCCCCTCCAGCTTCTCAAGCCGCGCCTTCATGTCGAGCAGCATCTCGAACAACTTGATGTAGAAGTAAGCGTCAGGCCCGGACGGAAACCCGAGCAACTTGGCGAGACGCTGCGCCTCTTCAATGTCTTTACTCACAGCTTCCCCTCCCTCATCTTCCGAAAGACCGCCTTGAACGCCTCGATCACGGCCTGCTCTACTTGCGCCTCGGTCATTGCCTCGCCTCCATCTGGTAAAGACGCCCTTCTCTCAGGTTCCCATCCCGGTCGAGATGCAGCACAGGCACCTCGACCCACTGACCTCCGAGATACTGATCAAACCGATACCGAAAGTTGCTGGGCATAATCAGCGGCCCAGCGTCGTAGTCGAGCAGCCACTCGACCACGCGGATCGTTCCTTCCTTCATTGGCTCACCCCCAGATCGCTCGGCCTCATCGGCGGGATCGGCACCGGCTCACGCACCACCCGCAGCCCCGGTGGCCTCGGCGGCGGGATCGGCACAGGCTCATGCAACCTGTGCGTCTCGCACACAATCACCGCGCCGGGCTCCTCATGGGCGATGATCGCCTGCACCGCACGGCAGTGATCCATCTCGGCATACACGCCGACATAGCCTTGCCAACCTGTGGATAGGCCGACAGTCAGGATCGTCACACTCAGAACGGACATTCCTCTCCCCTCCTATACGCGGGCTTGCTCACTTCGCTTGGGTCTCGTTTGTCTGGTTTCGACTGGTTAGGCAGCGGCCTAACACCCTGCTGCCGCAGTTCCTCTTCCAGCCACTTGGGCAGCGGCTCTTCATACGTCGCCATCCACTTACTTCCCATTGTCCAACGGCTCCTGCACGATGCGCGCTGCGATTTGCGCGAGGCTTTTGATCTCGTTGGCACGCTCGACATTCCAGTATGCGCCCGCCGTCCTGTCGTTGGCGATCAGTTCAGCCACCCGCTCGATGCGGTTCAGCGTGGCGAACAGGTCTTTGATGTTCGGTTCAGCCCACTTTGCCATCATGCTTCTCCAGTTCTGTTTTATACATCTTCACGTCCAGAAGCAGTTCTGCCTTCTCCGTCGCTAGTCGCGCTACGACTTGCTGTAGGCGCGCGATCTCGTTGCGCTGCTTAGCCAGCTTCGCGTGTAGTGCCGCATTGTCCTCGTTCTTGTGCTGCACGCTCGATCTCCCTCATGCTAGTTTCCAACGTCTCTTCGTTCACGACCAGCGCCACACCGCCGCAAGCAGCGATGTGCGCTAGGTTCTTCTCTTGCAGCATGGTCGGCTTGTTCTTCCCGGCCTTGCACTCGATGCCAAAGAACAGGCCCTTGTAGCAGCCCACGATGTCAGGCACCCCGCTACTGCCGTAGCCCCCGGTGACAGGGTAGAAGTAGTAAGCACCTAGGGCCTTGAGGCGCGCTACCACGCGCGCCTTGACCTTGGACTCCGGTGTTGCTGCCACGTTAGGCCCCTCCCTAATCCTCGAACACCCAGAACACGCGCTCGGCTATCCTCATGCCCACCGACGGAATCGGCTGCATGGGTGGATCAACCTTTATCATCATCAGCTTCGCCAGCTTCTCCTGTGCCCACATGGGCATTTGTGAAACGTCACCATAGTTAGTATTTAGTAGCGAGTCAATACGATCCATGCCAAGACATAGCGCGCTGATGTAGAGCGGAGTGTTTTGTTTGTTTGGATGCACTTCTATGCGATACACCTTGCCGCTTTCGACCATGTCCATTAGGCCGGGGTCTAACGTCATGCGGGCGACTACGATGTCTTGTTCGAGCATCGCCATCCTGTAGATGGCACGGCGCTCCAGACCTTCCCGAGCCACGCGCTCGATCATCTCTCTCATCGTTTCCAATCTGCCCCCTCACTTTTCCAGATAGAACATGTTGCCCTTGGCGCGGGCACCGACGCCCACGACCGCGTGGTCTGTATCAACCATGCTGAGCAGCGACAGCTTGCCCGCTATGTCTTCGGGTAGCGTGTCGTGCCGATAGCGCGTGTAGTCCGGGTCCACCTTGCACTGATACACCGTGTCGAAGCGCGGGATGTGGGCCACATCGAACACTGTCTCGCCCTCCACCTCGTGCATCCACACAGCGGTGCCCGCGTATTGCCTAGGCTGTGCGGCAACGAGGTTAGCAGCGTCTACTAACTTCTCGATCTTCTCGTGCACCTCGGGGTTCTGAAAACGATGCCCCGATGCGAGCAGGTAGCGCATCTCCTGCAAGATAGGCGCAAGCGGATTGATAGACCCACCCAATAGGCTACGCGCCAGATCGTTCATCACCCGCTCATCGTGCTTCTTGGCGCGGAACACGAGGACCACAGCGTCCTCTGCCTGCACGCTCATGGCCTCGGTGTTGCTCTGCCTGCGGAAGAACTTGCTCGCAGTCTTGGCAGCTACCTTTATCTTAGATGTCTGCATGGCGTATTGATCGCCGCGCTCCTTCTTGATGTGCGGAGAGCGCACAACGTAGTTGTAGTCCTGCAGCTTGGTGTCCCACACCAGCTGAAGTTCGCCCATCGCAAAGGCATCCCCCCGGTAGAACACATACGCACGGCTGGGCGTGCTGGCGTAGAACTCTGCACCCGGAAATGCTGGTCGCACCAACTCGATAAGGTCGGTGAGTTGCGGCGAGGGTTCGACCCCCGGCGCGTCCAGATCAGCGACAAGCTTGTAGTTGTATCCCATCACGCAGTCTCCTTTGTAGCTAGCACCCACGGCGCGAACAGCCGCAGGTAGTGCTCGATCAGTTCGAGTTCTTCGTCTGTCGGGTTGCCGACTTCGAAGAAGTCAGCGGGCCCTATCTTGCCATTCGCTACGGGGTATCGCGTCCAATGCGACACTGCTGGCCCCCACAACACACTAAGGTAGCCGGGGTCAATGTAGCCCCCCGATACACACAGGTCGAACCGGCCCACGCCACCCACAAACACCTCGTACATCGCTGACCGCGCTTCGCTCCACCTCGGTTCCATCTCTCCTCCTCACATCTCATGGCCCTTGATCCGCACCGTCTTGCCGCAGTCGGGCGTAGCCCGCTCGTTGTCGAGGATGGCCCACAGCAGCGGGTGCTGCCACTGACCCCACGAGCCGCCGAGATAGCCGTCGGTCAACACGATCACCGCCTGCGCCTTGATCTGCTTGTCGTGCAGATACTTGGGCACGCACTCGACTGCGGTGCCGCCGCCACCCTTGGGCTTGGTTGACTGTGCCATGTTGGCAAACTCATGCGGCTCATACCGCTCGTCGCCGCACACCGACGTGTCCCAATACAGGATGCGGATAGCCTCTGGGTGAACGGTATCGGCGATGCCCACGATCTCGCTGAAGAACGCATTGAGCGCACGCGCTCCGATGCTACCCGATGTGTCCACGGCCACCACGATCTCGCCGATACGCTCGCTGATCCCGCTCGGCATGTAGACACCCGCGCCGATGTAGCGGCGGTTGGGCCGACGCCACGTTGAATAGTCAGAGCCCGTGCAAGTGCTTGTCACAAACTCCCGCAGCGTCTCCTGCCACGGCACTTGCGGCGTTAGCAGGTTCTCTAACACCCGGTCCTTGCCGCCACCCGTCTTGCCTGCCACCAGCGCACCCTGACGCAGCGCCTCGTCGATAGCCCGTGCGAGTTCGCGCTGCTCCTCGGCAGTCATATCCTGCGCGTCTTCCCACCCATGCTCGTCGAAGCCATCGCCCTGTCCGCCATCGACGTTCCCGCCGTCGCTCTGTTGCTTGAGGTCGTTGAACACCCGTGCGCTGTCCCACCCGAGATACTTCATGTCGCAGCAGCCGATGGTGAGCGGGCCGGTCATCGTAGCGAAGCCGTCCTTGTTCTCCTCGACAGTCTCGGTGTTGATGACGTGGTCGCACGCCTGATTTGCAAGGTCGCGGTCTTCCCGCCACAGGTGGTCCCATGTGGTGAGATGTTTATACATCTTGTGCTTGACCTCGTGGATCACGAGGAACCGCAACTCGGCATCGTTCAGGCTGTCCACGAAGGCCCGGCCATACACCTCGTCCTTGCCGTTGGTATACGCCGTTGGCGTATGGTCGCAGATGCGCTTCTCGCCGATCATCAGCACACCAGTCAGTGCGCGGTAGCGGTCCTTTGCCATGATGTCGATCACGGCTTTCTGGACGCGCTGCTCTGCCGTTAGTGGCTTCCCTAACATGAGCATTGTCGTTCTCCTCAGAACCCTGCACGGGCGTCTTCATACCCACGCTCGTATGCCTGCACGCGCTTGCGCCACCCGTAGACAGCGGCGGTGGACACCCTGTGCTCGGCAGCGGCTTTCTTGACTGTCGTCAGGTTAGCCTCGTTGATGATCTGCCGCCTCATGCTGTTGGAGAACCCGTAGTTGGGGTTGTAGAGGCGGTCGAGCGGGTCAAACTTCATGATCGTTCTCCTGTTTGTTTTGTGGTTACTTCTTGTCCGCAGCGAACATATGGCTGTTTGCCATCGCCCAGCGGGTGAAGAGCCCGTTGGTCATCACCATTGCCTGCTTGGAATACTTGGGCGAGCGCACGCCATTGGCGAACATACCCTGTGCCTCGGCGGGCAGGCGGTCGAGGTAAGTCATCCAAGCGTCGATCCAGTCCCGCTCGATGGCAGCGAGCGTGCGATACACCACCATGCAGACGCCTGCGGCGTTGTCGGGCACCTTGGCGTTGCGCGGGTCGTCCTTGATAGACTGGAGCGACGGCAGCTTGTCCGCGAGTGCAACAAACGCCATCAGGTCCATCGCCGCACGCTCACCGATAGTGCCACCCAGCGCACCGATCACAGTCTGGTCGTCGAGCAGCGCGCGATGCTTCAAGATGTCGGAGGCTGCTTCGAGCGAGCGCGGTGTGACGAAGGCTGCACGCTGCGCGCGGGGGTGGTAGATGTAGGGATTCTCGTCCGGGTCCTTCATCTCGGTGAAGTCAGCGAACAGCTGCGGGTTGTCCTTGCACCAGCCGAGCAAGGTGTGGTCGATCCCGTTGTTGATACCCCACTCGATCCACTCCATGTTACTCGGCTTGCGTGATGTGACCACCATGATGCGGTTGCGTGCATGCGGCGGCAGCATATCCCCGACACCCTCGGCCCCGAGGTTTGTCGTTGCAAACACGATACTCTCGGGGTGCAGCGTGTAGCTACCGATCTTGCGCTCGAAGATGAGACGCAGCAGGGCGTTCTTTACCGCAGGGTTAGCCTTGCCGAACTCGTCGATCATCAGGATGATCGGCCCGCCGTGGTGCGCGCCCAACTCCTCGTTAGTAGCGTAACTAACGAAGGGAAGATGTGTTGAGGTGTTGATGTTGGGCAGGGTGATGTCGCCGAGGTCCTTGGTCGTGCAGTCGAAGTAGAAGGCGCTGTGCCCCGGCATCTCACGCGACAAAGTTTTTAACAGACTGCTCTTGCCAGTGCCCATGTGACCCTGCACGAGGACCGTGCGCTGGTGGCCGACAGTCTTGATGAGGTTGGCGCACTGGTCGAGGCCAAGTGCGTAGAGCGAGTTGAAGTTTGTCATGCCATTCTCCTAGGTTGTTTTGTGGTTAGTGTGCTGCCTAACTCGGCGTCGTTACCAAAGTTCGTGGTCCTGCCACGTCCACTCGGACGGGGCTTCGTCTTCTGCACGGGCAAACACGATGGTGTCATGTTCGCACACATCCCCCTTCATGCGCTGGTCGTGCCACTTGTGGATGAAGTCTGGTCGGCCCCACACCTTGACGGCAGACCAGAACTCCTCACCCCGAAAGCCTACGAAGTGAACTGCCATATTCCTTTCCCTCACATGTCCAGTGACGGCAGCGCCTTGATTGCTTCGTCGATGGTGCGCTTGGTCTCGCGGCGCAGGTTCGCGTCGTCCTTGACGTTCTCGACAGTCACGCCACGGAACGCCAGCTTGAGGCGCTTCTGCATCAGCTGCATGTTCATGTCGTTTGTGATGTTGCACGTCTCCATCATGTCGATGATCTCGTTGGCCCGGTCGAAAACAGAGGCGTAGATTTTCGGCGTCTTGCCGTCCTCGGTCTGGTCGGACAACTGGCGCGACAGCGTGCTGAGCGTTGTGTGCAGCCGCTGCCAGATGTCATCCATCGCACCCTTGAGTTGTGCGGTGAACGCTGCCTGATACTGCTCACGCAGGGCGTCCTGCGCCTCGCGCTCCATGTCCACCCGCCAGTCACCTGTCTCGGGCAGCGGGATGTAGGTCATGTTGAACCGGAACTTCTTCCGCAGTTTGTCCTCGTTAGGATACTCACTAACGACGAACAGGTGGCCCAGCTTTGCTTGTGCCTGTGTGATCTTCCATGCGTAGGCCTGCAGGAACACCTCCGCCAGACGCGCGAACTCGTCGCGCAGAGCGGTGATCTGCTGGTGATACATGAAATACTGCGACGTGGGCAGCAGCCGTGGGCCTCGGTCAAACCACGGCATCGTAGCGGAGGTATGCACGTTCCGGGCGTTGGCCGCGAACTTGTGCACCGCGTCGAGTTCGGCGCAGTCGCCGAGCAGTTGCTTAATCACACTCGTAACGCCCTTCTCCGCGTTGTTCAGGCGCGCTACCTCATCCGACGCAGCCTTGTCCTTCTTCCTACCGGCCCAGAAGCCGATGTGGAGGTCCACGAGCATGGCGCTCGACGCGATGGTCGGCGCGGAGGTGTTAACACTGAGCATGTTCATCTTTGTCGTCTCCTTGGTTAGGGCGTTCTCTAACGCCGCTTCACTCTGCGCTTTCAGCGCGTAGCGCGCTCTCTAACGCCGCTGGTTCTGGCTTCGTTGCGGTCGCATATCACCACAACTTCTTACACTATAGCACAAACCTTTCCCTATGTCAAGGTTTTACGCTGTTTTACCACTTATTGTGACGTTTTGTTAAGCCCGCGCAGGGCGCTGGTGTCGGTGTGCAGCGTGTAGCCCTGCTTGTGCCCTGCAGGTGCTATGCACCATGAGGTGCGTTCCTGTCGTGCTGCCTTCTCTCCGCAGGCGAGGCACAGGTTGTATCCCAGCGCAGCGCGCGCAGGCGAGAAAGGCTCGCCGCAGTCGAAGCATTCAAAAAGATCATCCATCTCTCACTCCTCCTCGTAGCTATCGAACCAGCTAGCTGCTTCCAGCAGTTCTTCGTCGGTCAGTCGGTTGACGCGCTCCAACAGCGCAGCCCGTATCATCGGCGCGGTCACATCTTCCGCGTCGTCGCGCTCCGAGATGACCTCGAACGCGAAGTCGTAGGCATGGTTGAACTTAGGCATCTCTCTAACTCCTTTTGTTTTCGGTTCTGGTGCGCGTAGCGCACTCACTCCTTCGCTTCGCGTGCGGCGGTCTCACGGGCACGCAGTTGGTCGTGGGCCATCGCGTATTCTGTCCACGTTAGGGTGTGCCCTAACGCAGCGGTCGGCGTGGTGTATTGGGTGTTGGTTGTCTTCTCGGTGGTGTTGGTGTCGGGCGTGGCGTCGTAACGCGAGCGCTCCGGGTCGTGCCAGCGCACAGGTGTGTGCGAGGGCTTGGTTGGTCGCGCAGGGCGCGGCGTCTTACGCATCACCACCACATCGCGGCGCTCGCGCACATGCACGCTCTCGCGCCCGGTGCCCGCGCCAGTCACATGCCACTTGAGGTAGTTAGGGTGCGCCCTAACGGCGGCGTCGTTGGGCAGCAGCCCCGCGAGCAGCGCGCGCATCTCGTCCTTCGTCATCTCCGTCTCCTTTCGTCTACTTTTACCACCTTCAACTACCACTATACACCAAATAACATCTTATGTCAAGCTTTTGAGCAAAAAAGCAAGGAAAAGTAGAACAACGCGCGGGATGGTGGGGGATGGCACCGGATGGCGTTAGAGCGCAGCCTAACGGGGTAATGTTCTAAAAGTTTTTGAAATGTTCGGAGGCAAGTGCTTGAAAATAAAGCGATGTTCAGAAAGTTCATAAAGTTCGAACAAAAACTTATTATAGGGGGTAAACTCGAAAGTTGATGGGGTGCTGACCAGCCTGCTGGAGGGTCCGGGAGATTTTGCGGCAAAACCTTTACCTTTTTTTCGTGCGAACATTCGGAACATTGTGATAAATCAATGGCTTACGAAGAACATTAGGCCCAAAATCGGCTACAATCGGAACATTCGTTTAGAATCAAATAGTTAGGCGTTAGGAGAGCCCCTAACTGGCTCGATGCAGCCCAAGAAACTGGTTTTCGGGGGGTTGACAAAACTGAAAAATCGGGTAAGCTCCTAGGCGTCGCTTTCGCAGCAAGCTTGCAGCGATACGCAGACGTGGGAGCTTAGTTTTTCCGCCCAGCGGACGCCCGGTTAGAGCGCTCCCTAACGCCGCCGAACACCGCGCGGACCAATGCTCGATGCAGCCATGGAAACTGGCATAGCAGCGCCCGGTTAGTGGGCGGTCTAACGACATGCGGCCTCGCCGAGAGTGGTCGGTGCCTATGCTCGATGCAGCCTTGGAAACTGGCATGCGAGCCCCGCCCCGAAGGGCGGGCGAGCAGACATGAAAAAACCCCCAGCGCCTTGCGGCGCTGGGGGCAGGATGTTAGACGTATCGCAGCATGCGTCCGTAGGCACGCAAGAGCGTCTCAAGGGCGCGCTTATATCGTTCATCGTTGCTTGTGTCGGCGTAGTCATCGTATGCCGCGCGCAAGTCGTTCGCGTAGCGGCACACATCGATTCCATCAGCGGCAAGTTCGACAAGCATAAGGCAGGCATCGGTGTAGGCCTTGGGATATTCACTGTGCATGGTTGCTATCCTCTGTTGGTGGGGGGGGGGGCGCCCCGCGCCTTGCGGCGCGGGGCAAGGTAGTTATCGGATCATTTTGTTAAGGGCGCGCAGACTGTTCTGGAAGCCCACAACGTCCATCTCGAACGCACCCGCGTCGGCCTTCTGCACGATACGCTCGGCCTTGACCATAAGATCGCGCAGTTGCTCAATCGCGGCCTTCTTGACGCGAGGCGCGCGGGGTTCGATGCCTTTGCGCGCCGTCTTGACCTTGTCGATAAACGCCCGGACCTGATCAGACCGCCAAGATTGCCACGCTTTCTTGGTCTTTTCGACCTTTTCCGTCACACGCTTTCCGCTGCGCGTGACGCGCACATCGGCAATCAGTTTGTCGGTCGTTTCCACAGTCGGATCGTCGCAGAACGCGCGGATGCGTTCATACTCGGCATCCGACGTCGCAGCGCGGGCGCACATCGCGCGGATCGACGAAAAGGCCTCGGGGTGCCGATTGTCGATAACCCCATGAGTCGCGGGGTTATTGGCATACTTGAACCAATCTGCGTCATACTCGGCCGCGAAAACCCCGTCGGCCGCGATCCATGCGAGATTCGCCTTCGCCTGCGCCTCATCCGCAAGGCCTTGCGCGTCGAACGATACTCGCAGCGCTTTGACTGCGTTCGTGAAGAATTCAGGAGTCATGGCATTTCCCTTTCGTTGCCATATCGGGGCAGGACCATTCCGTTCCCGATGACCCTTTATGGCATGGTCCGAGGCGCAATAGTTACGTTTTTGCGTTAGGGCGCGCCCTAACGTGTCGTTTTGTGACATCCGGTGACCCCACCGGGGGGCGACCCCCCTAACCCAGCACGGCGGGCTCGCAACCCTAACATACTATTCCCCACAAATCCCCCACGTTTGGAACTTTTCCGGAACATTTAGAACAGTGTATGCGGTGGAGCACGCGGGAGAGTAGAACTTAGGGGGGTGGGGGGGTCTTTTTTCCATCTACCCACCGGTTTCGGCGCGCTTTGTATAGGAAAAGGGGGTGCAGGAGTCCCACGTTGCAAAACCCCCACTATACTATATAGTCACGAAATGCGTCTAAACGGGGGAAACCATGACCCTGCACCTCATGCCGGAAGAAAACGTGCCTTTGGACAAGAAAAACGCAGCGCTTAGCTTCGAAGAGAGCATCACCGCCGCCGCAAATACCGCTAATCTGCTGGCTGCAGCCGGGCTGGAGGTGCTTCCAGACTCGGAAGATGAAGAGACCGCTGCCCAGTTGGCGCTGGCGTATGCCGCAGACCCCTCTGAAACCGAGAAAACAGGCACTACTAGGCGGATTGCGACCCTGACACCGGCTGCTCTGCTGCTTACACAGCAGATTTTGAAGGATTTTGGCCACAAAGTGGTCGAAGATGTGGTGCAGATACGCCATCTGGTGACCAACAAGCTGGTGCAGGAGACCGAAAACCCCGATCCGAGGGTGCGGTTGAAGGCTTTGGAGCTTCTGGGCAAGTTTTCCGACGTCGGGTTGTTCGTGGAGCGCAGCGAAGTGACCGTAACGCACCAGACGACCGATGACATCCGTGCCCGGCTGCGGGAGAAGCTGCAGAGAATGGTGGACGTGACGCCCGCAGAAGATGCGGAGCTTATAGATGACGTGGAGTGAGCGCAGTGAACGATATTGCGTTCACGGAGAAGGAACTGCGGACACTTCTCGCCAACGTCGATGCGTTGACCGACAGCGAGGCGCTGGAGGTCGAACAGCTGCTGGATGAGCTTCTGAAGCGCAAGAGGCTGCAAGCTGCACGCGACGACCTGATCGAGTTCTGCAAGATCATGGAGCCGTCGTACAAGGTCGGCAGGCACCACAGAATCCTCGCCAAGCACCTCATGGCGCTGGAGCGGGGGGACGAGGACCGGGTGTGCGTCAACATCCCGCCCCGGCACGGCAAGAGCCAGCTCGTCTCTATATACTACCCTGCGTGGTTCCTCGGGCGGAACCCGGGCAAGAAGGTCATGATGGTCTCCCACACCACGGACCTCGCGGTGGACTTCGGGCGCAAGGTGCGGAACCTCATCGACACCGACGCGTACAAGGAGATTTTCCCTGCCGTGGGCCTCGCTGCGGACAGCAAGTCGGCGGGGCGGTGGAACACGAACTTCGGGGGCGAGTATTTTGCCTGTGGTATAGGTAGCTCTATCGCTGGTCGAGGTGCAGACTTGCTGCTGGTGGACGACCCCCACTCGGAACAGGACGTGCTGAACGGCAACTTCTCGGTATTCGAGAAAGCCTACCAGTGGTTCACCTTCGGCGCGAGAACACGTCTGATGCCGGGCGGACGGGTGGCTGTGGTGCAGACACGCTGGCACATGGACGACCTCACTGGGCGGCTGGTGCGCGACATGGCGCAGAATGACGACGCCGATCAGTACGAGGTAGTGGAGTTTCCTGCCCTGCTGGACGTCGAGCAGACCGACCCGGAGACCGGGGAAGCGCGGACCGTGCAGAAGGCCCTGTGGCCTGAGTTCTTCGATGTCCCGGCGCTGCTGCGCACCAAGGCCAGCATGCCTGTCTTCCAGTGGAACGCGCAGTATCAGCAGCAGCCCACGGCTGAAGAGGCTGCGATAGTAAAGAGAGAGTGGTGGAGGCTGTGGCCCGACGACGACCCGCCGCCCGCAGAGTTCGTCATTATGTCTCTCGACGCCGCTGCCGAGACTAACAACCGTGCGGACTTCACAGCGCTGACGACATGGGGAGTGTTCCTCAATGAGAAGGAGGGTGGGCACCACATCATCCTGCTCAACTCGATAAAGAGGCGCTTGGAGTTCCCCGAGCTCAAGCAGCTATGCCTAGACGAGTATAAGTATTGGAACCCGGACGCGTTCATCGTCGAGAAGAAGAGCGCGGGGACGGCAGTGTTCCAAGAACTGCGGCGGATGGGTATCGCCGTGCAGGAGTACACCCCCCACCGGGGGACCGGGGACAAGATGGCCCGCCTCAACTCCGTGTCGGACATATTGGCGTCAGGATTTGTCTGGGTGCCCGCGACACGCTGGGCCGAGGAGGTCGTGGAGGAGGTGGCAGGGTTCCCGTTCGCAAGCCACGATGACCTCGTGGACTCCACGGTGATGGCGCTGCTGAGATTCCGTCAGGGCGGGTTCATCCGCTTGCCGACAGACGAGTGGGACGAGGACAACTACAGAGCGCCGAGACGAGAGCCATACTACTGAACCAAGATTGCTAGACGCGGCACTTGACTGTATAGTGTCTGAAATCCGGAAGGAGAGACGTCATGGGAATGGGTCCATCTAGCTCTAACGCAGGTCTCAAGGGCGGCGCGTCAGCCAGAACAGCGCCGCAATTAGTCAGCGATGCTCAGGCTACCGCGTACCCACCTACGATCTCTGCGGTCGATTTTGTGGCGAGACCGCCATTACGGCCACTTGGGCAACCATCGCCGGGCGCAGGCCAAGTTTCCGTTGGGCAACCTTTGGAGCAGATGCCGCCGCAGTCCTTTGGCGGGATGCCGCCACAGGCTTTTGGCCAGATGTCACAGATGCAGCCGTTTCAGCCGCCACCGGCTCAACTTGAGCGCTTGCAGTCGCTACAACAGCAGTTCACCAACACTGACGCTTTCCGCAACTTTGACCGCATGACGCCTGAACAAAGGCAAGCTGCCTCCATGGGTGGAGACCCGTTCGCCAACATACCTGAGTTTCAGGCGATGAATGCAGCGCAGCAGGAAATCGCCCAGCAGCAGCAACAGTACAACCAGCAACAGCAGATGATGCAGCAGCAGGCTCAACAGCAGATGATGCAGGAACTGATGATGCTTCGTCAGCAGCAGGCAGAACGCCAGCGCCAGTCTATTCAGCCAGCGGCTATGCAGCCAGCAGCATCTCCAGCAGCACAGCCCATAACCCCAACCCAGCAAAGGTTGAGCGCTCAACGTCTTAGTTCCGCAAGGCAGCGTCGCGGCATTGCTGGTCTATTGCCACCGCGCCCGGCACGCTGACATAAATCAAGGAAGCTGTAGATGGCCGTCGTAAAGCCCATGGAGCCGTTCGATCTCGAGGTCGAAGGCAACCCCGACGCTGCCGCCCTTGAGGTTGATGTCGTCAACCCGGAGGCAGTCTCCATCACCACCGAAGATGACGGCACCC
>Ga0315903_10006620_pt1 | contig 14730 bp, 19 predicted proteins | sample LakEriMetagenome_7_FD_203524 | JGI IMG/M metagenome (GOLD analysis project Ga0315903, IMG submission 203524) | Freshwater fungal communities from buoy surface, Lake Erie, Ohio, United States - Buoy 2 MA119 | ecosystem: Environmental > Aquatic > Freshwater > Lake | place: USA: Lake Erie, Ohio...
CCATATGATGAGCAATATCAATAATCCGAGCTAAACCGGTGTGAAAAGCCGCAATCTTTTCCATCCCACTAGTCGGAAACCATCCCAATTTCACCGAAAACAAAACAATTAACATCAGGCCAGCCCAAAATACTGGCATAGCGTACGTTAGAACCACTACCGACGATATGGTGTTGTCTTGCCATCTGTTCAGATACCGAGCGGCTATTGCCCCCAACAAAATTCCCATCGATACCGAAATCAATAATACCGAGACCATTAGCAACAGAGTTGGCCCTAGACGCGAAAGAATCAGCTCAGATACAGGCTTGTTATGACGAAACGAAAAACCAAGATCGAAGGTAGCGACGTTGCTTACATAAGTCCAGAGCTGAACATAAATTGGCTGGTCAAGGCCGAACTTACGTCGCAACTGATCCATGTACTCGGGGGTAGCTGACCCTGCCTCACCCGCCAGTACATCTGCTGCATCACCGGGAGCAATCTGAATCAGCAAAAAATTAAGAACAATAATGAAAAAAACAACCGGCACCGCCAGTAAGAGACGGCGCCGGATATATTGAAGCCTACTAACCGCCATTAGGTCGCTTAATCAATTACGCAAAGGTCATTTTTGCAACCAGGCCTGATCAAACGCGGAATAAAGACCTAAAGGACTTACCAAAAAATTCTGCACTTTCTTGTTGTGTACTGTCACAAAATCAAGCTCATGTACAAACACGATGGGGCTTGCGTCGACGATACGTTTTTGTAAGTCGTGATAAATCTTAGCTCTATTCTTAGAGTTCATTTCAACAGCCGCTTGATTCATGAGGTTATCAGTTTCAGGAGTGCTCCAGCGAGTGCCATTTACGAACACGGTGCCCTGACGAATCGAGCCGGAGTGATAAAGCCGATGCACTCCAATAACCGGGTCAGCTAGAGTCTGAATCCAGTTATTCGTTAACTGATAGTCGTAGTTAGTGTAGATCCGGCGAAGCCATGCAGGAACATCTTCTTGGCGCAAAGTTACCTTGATTCCGATTTTGCCAAGCTGCTGGGCTACGTACTCACCAAAACGACGCCATTCTTCACCATAAGGGGTGATGTCGTGGGTTATCTCGAAGCGCACACCTCCCGCTCCCCGCTTATAACCTGCCTCATCTAGCAGCTTGTTTGCCATTTCGATGCCGTTCGGCACGTTGTACTTTTTAACATCGGCGGTGTAGAGCCCGTTTGCCTTAAAGTTAGAGTTAATCGGTCCGGTTGCAGGACGCCCAAACCCAAACCAAATGTTATCAACCACAAATTTACGATCAATTGCATAGGCTACAGCCTGTCGTACTTTGACATCGTCAAAGGGCTTTGTTCGGGTGTTGAAATCCAACTCCACAATCGGCGACTGCATTTCATATCCGCGGGTAGTCATACCAATATGCGAAAGCTTTTCCAAACGCCGTACATCAACCGGTAGTACCGCGTTAAACCCGGCGATATGCGCCTCCTGTGTTTCTAAAACGGCTGCACGCGTCGAACCATCTGCAATAAATCGCGCAACAATACGGTCCAAATAGGGCCGCCCTTTTTTCCAATAGCTTGGATTCTTGTCGAATCTCATGAACTGGCCCTTTTGCCACTCCACAAACTTGAACGGTCCAGTACCAATCGGCCGGTCTGCATTTGGATGCTTGGTAACGTCTCCAGCCTCAAAAATATGCTTGGGTAACATTGGCGACTCGTAACCTGACAGCGCCATCAGCATATATGGAGCTGGCTCTGACATCTTGAATACTGCCGTGTATTGATCTGGTGTCTCTATTGACTCTAGGGCACGAAAGGTATTGATACCCCTAGGATGTGATTTTTTAAGGACATCGAACACTGTGAACTTCACGTCGGCGCTGGTAAACGGCTTGCCATCGTGAAACGTCACGTTCTCTTGAAGCTTAAAAGTGATCGTTTTGCCATCAGGACTAACAGCCCAGGACTTTGCGAGCCCCGGTTGAGGGGCCAACTTAAAGTCATACTCCAACAACCCCTCGTAGACCTTCGTAGCAACTTGGCCAACTGGGCCAGCTGTACTCAAAAAAGAAGCAAGGGTCGGAGGTTCCGGCTGAACCACCATCACTAGGGTTCCGCCTTGTTGCGGAGCAGCTGCTGGGGACGCTTTTGGTACCGCCTGAGCGGATACCTGTTGAGTTGGTAGCACAGCTAGTGCAACCGTAAAAACTAGCGTTATAAATTTTTGGATTTTTCGCGTTAACATACGTTTGCCTCCTTTAAGGGATCGTTTCATAATAAAGAATTCACGTCACATCTGCAATCAAGAAAGAGTAACTTGGGTGCAAATACTTAAGCGAGAACGGATGGTTTAGGCTGGGAGAGGCTTGAAAAGATTATGTTTTTCAAGACCCTATCGGAGTCCACGGAGGATCGAAAAATGAAGACTCCGTAAGCCTTTATGGGCCTTTTAACGAGATCAAAGGTTTCATAGTTTTCTGAGCTATAGCTCAGCGCTTTTAAGCTACCCTCTCCACTCAGAGCAATTACCTTTGCCCTCAGTAAGTCGGAGCCGCATCGGGTTAGGGCTTTCCCTAGGGCCGCAAAGTCATATCGCCCAGGCATCTCCAGAGTACAGCTATCAAAGTACACCGCGGGGTTATGCCCCTCCGTGGTTTTTCCAAGCCCGGGCTTTATAAACAAACTTCCGGGCGAAATGCTGGACATACTTGATAACTGCCGTAGGTTCGGTTGGCTAGAAAGCTCGTAAATCTCTTGCCAAGAGATTTCGGATCGGGTCGTCGCATAGACTTCGGTCTCAGGACATATCTTCTTTAACTGAGACAAGGGTGCCTTCTGTGCAGATACGAGAATCCGATCCACTTTATTCAAGACGACGAGATTTGCAGAGGCTATCTGCCTAAGAACAGTATCCGATATAAACGGATCGTCAAGCTGACTCCAGAGCGAGTGACTATCAACTACCACTACTGTCGTTTTCAGTTCGAGCCCCGGAATCAATGGGACGGTACACGCAATCGCGTAAGGAAGTGAAACCCCACTAGTCTCAATTAGCACTCGATCAAACAGGTCTCGCTTCGTTGATATTTCTTTAAGAGCTGCTACGAGATCGCTACCGTAAGAGCAGCACATACAGCCACCGGCGATATGAAGAACGTTTTTCTCAACAGACTCGATAAGGCTGGCATCAATGGAAACATCACCAAAGTCATTGACCAGCACAGCAACTCTGCTGCCATTTGCATTTCGAAGTAAATGATTCAAAAGAGTTGTTTTCCCCGAGCCAAGAAATCCACCGATCAAAACTACAGGCAAACTATTTTCGATCGCTGTCACTTGGGTTGCTGAGCCGGAAAAATTCTTCCCGATTGCACGGTACCCCAGACCGAGAGTTCGCGCAAAAAAGAAGCTGGACGCATGAATGGATCTTGTTCTAATACTGCGAAGTCAGCTTTTTTTCCAACCTCTAGGGACCCGACTTCGTGATCTAACCTCAAAGTGTAAGCTGCGCCCATAGTAATTGCATAGAGTGCCTCTGAGACTTTAATACATTCGTTAGGGCCAAGGATGTTTCCTGTTACAGTTTCCCGACAAGTGGAACACCAGGCTGTAAACAGTGGGTCTAATGGCGTGATCGGTGCATCTGAATGGATAGCAATTTGCAGCCCGTGTTTCAGCGCACTCGCGCAGGGATTCATTTGTGCTGCACGATCTGGCCCTACCGTATACGCGGCATGCTGATCCCCCCAGTAGTAGACATGATTTGCAAAAAAATTTCCGCTTACGTTTAGTTGTTTCATTTTGATTAACAGATCGTCATCTGCTAGCTGACAGTGCTGGATTACGAAACGATGATTGTCGTGAGGACATAGTTGCAATGCTTCTTTAATACAAGCAATCACCAACTCCGTAGCCTGGTCGCCATTCGTATGAGTATGAACTTGTATATCGTGTCTTAAGGCGGAAAGGTATGCGCTCAGTAGATTCTCTTTTGAGATATACCAGAGCCCATTTGGAGCCCCATTAAAATAACGTCCTGACCGTAGCCGTGCAGTGAAACCTTGAATTGAACCATCCGCAACGAGCTTTACTGACCCAAGCCTTAAACGCTCCGTACTAAGCGCTTTAAGAACCTTTGCGCGCTGTATCAGAGCCTCTCCGCTAATTTCCTGAGATCTCAACAGAGAAACTAGTCGAATGGGATAATCAGACTCGGCAGTTGTCTTTAACATGATTTGGACTAAGTTATCCGATAGCGGATTTGCAAAATCCGAGGCAGTTGTTACGCCTTTCCGAATACAAAGCCGAGCAAATTTACGCAGCCCGTCCGCATCACAACCCAGTAGATCGCTATCAAATCCGAGAGAAGGCCCTATCAAGGCGATAGCTTCTGGACCCCTTAACTCTCCATTAGGTAAGCCATCTTCTCCAAGCACTATACCGGGATGAATTATTCCGGTGCGTAGCAGCCCAAGGAGTTCAAGTGCCTTGGAGTTAACACTTACAATATGACAGCTCGCGTGCACTAGGCCAACTGGTATCTCTCGGGAAACATCATCCAAATCATGGCGCGAAATTCTCGTATTTTGAAAGTAGATGGGGTCGATACCCCAACCCGTAAGAGAACTTAAAGGATTGTCAGCAACTTCTTTGAGACGCCTAATAATTTCGCCGACAGACTTAAGCCCCTCCCACACCCGGCCATCGGGATCCGCACGATCAAAAAAACCACAATAAGTATGCCGCCAGAATGTACCCTCAGTTGCGTGACTGTGGGCCTCTACAAACCCAGGTAAAAGCACCTTGTCTGCGAAGCTCATATCGACGCGATCAGCCAAATGTTTCACATCTTCTATGCCGCCTATTGCAATGATATTTCCATCTGATATTGCAATATGGGTAGCAGTTGGCTGAGCTACATTCATTGTGTAAATTGTTTTAGCCTGAAAGATTTGAGTCATACTCAATGCACCTCATTTGCCAAGACTCGTAGTTTTCCGTTGCAGCCCTGCCCGAAAGAATTCGGCAGATGCCCCAGAATCAGTTTTGTGGTCGCTGGTCTAACAGTAAAAAGTCTAGACTAACCCAAAGCACCGCTGTTCCTTGACACGCTAGCGTTTCTTTAAGTAACGCTAGCTGCCCGCCTAGAGCACTAACCCTGATTACACGTTTTGTTACACGGCGGGGTTTGGCTGATATAACCCATTGATTTTAATGATGAAAATTGGAGCGATTTTCATCATAATCCGCAGGTCCGGGGTTCGAATCCCTGAATCGCCACCACTAAATTCCAAAATATTTTCTCTCAGTGCAGATCAAGTGTTTGAATCTTCCGCGATCCGTCAGAACAAGACCTGCTAACTCGCTCAGTCGAGTTACGCGTCTCAAACCCCGCGCTTAAAAATCGGACTGGAGTTGACGTTAATTAGGTTTGAAAACCCAGTACAACACTTTAACCTCATTCTCAAAGACATGTCCAGCTGACCAGACGCCTTTAGATATGCATTCATAGTCAATTATTTGACTAATTTGTTCCTGAATATCTGAAACCGATGCAGTCTCAGATTTCTTTAGATCTTTGTAATATTTGAAAATATGTCGATATTTTTCACTAACATGACCAACTATATGTGTAGCAGTCAAAAATAGTAAAACTTGGCATTCTTTGCTTTCAGGATATTGTGCAAGCAGTTTAAATGATTTAGCCGCGTCATTCTCTAAATAAACATCATATGGATGCGATTTCTTTTTATGAATCGCATCGAATGAATAAATAGCCTTGGCTTCAACAATTAAAGCAGGAGACCCATTATTTAAAATAGCAAGATCCGTCCGACGCCATTCCCTGCAAACATGATAACCGTTTAAGGCTTGGAGTTCCCGATGTAATAAAAAAGCAATTCGATCTCTTATTGCATGCTCATTTTTTTGAGTGACTGATAGGTATGCAAGTTCATTCTTCTCAAATGAAGAAACTAAATTTTCAACAGCTTGGAGAAATAATTTCGGAGTCATGATAAATTAATATTTTTAGCGCATTTAATTACAGATGTTAAATTTCATGTTTTTTGGATTGTTTAGGTAAGATCAAAAACCTCGACATAGCCGTAAGGTTATGCGATTTCATCTCTCCAAGCTTCCACTATCATAACCATCGCAAGAGTATCCAACTCGCAATAACGCAATAACGCATCCTTGATTTTCTGGCATGTCAAAGGATTAAGGTCTTCAAATTGAAGTCTTGCATAAGCTGCTGCAGCCGCACCGCCCTCAGCAATAACCAATTCATCAGGGTCATCTAACACTTCACCGAGTAGTGTCGATCCGTAATCTCGTCGTCGATCTGCATCGTGTAACGAACATAGAATTTCCCGTTATGGCGTCCGTCTTTATTGGCGAACTCCCCGCCGCAGTCTTCGCCCTCAGCGACTACCTTCAAGCCAAGACCCTCCTCGCCGTAAAACCCTTGGTTAAAGATGCGCCAACAGCCGACTAACTGCGCTCCAGAGATCGCAACGCCCTTCTGACCAGACAGTTTAGCCAGGTCTTTGGCTATTGCGGTCCATAACTTTATCTGTTGCCCCACCAATCGGAGTGGCTCTTCGGATAGTAGGTCCGCCCAGAAATCTCGCAATGGACCTCATCGTTTGGGGTCTCCTGATCGGTCCGGACCCACACAAGGGATTCAATGGTCCCGGACCCAGAAGCATCTCCACAAGAGATGCGCCCCTCTCTCGAGTTCTCTGGGATCCACCCGATCGTCAGACAGCATTCTGTCCCCATTTAAGTCTCCCATTTAGCCCAACTTACATGGCCAGTCTCTGCAGGATAATTAACTTGTCTTTAATCAATTCCTATCCGCTTACGTTTTTGCGTCTTCCGGTAACTGGACGTGAGTAGTTCTACTTGTGGACTTCAGCCTTGGCACCCATGCCATTAAGAACCGTGCATAAAATTTTCGCATCATCTGCAGACACATGAATCTCATATGCCCCCTTCGACGCCAAAACTTCTTTCAAATTTTTTATCTCATCTGACCAGTGTTCTTTTAGAAACTCTTTAATTGTCTTTGCGAGATTCTCATTGGCCTCGGCTAGCCGGATCGCAACCGTTTCAGAATTGACATCATGTATGTGTTTATCTGACTCCGCATTCTCCGGAGATTCTGATTGTAAAAGCAAACATTCAACACCTAAATGGCTTCCATAACTCAACTCTAACGTCTTGTTCTTACCCTTTGGAATTGCCCACGCAAAAGATATCGCCTGATAGAAAAACTCTCCCCGATCTTCCTGCCAAGCTTCCAGATCAATTTCTGAAAATAAATTAGACACTTCCACTTCATACCATGCCTCTGCTCGACATTCTGGTATGTATGAGTCTTTCTTATAGCGAACAGCAACAATTTTCACCTTGTTTGCTGGCGAATCCTCTTGATTCGGGAATAACTCTTCAGAATCACTGATGCCTGCTGGGACAAAGTAGGACTTGAGATATGGACTTAGCAAATTAATGATTTGTGATTTAAATCTCGTGGGACTTTCTTCCCAAAGCAAGCGGGCTTTCCTTAAGGACTCCGGTATTGCACCCGGCAATTCATCATCCGTGTCGAACCACTCCATATTTCCGTAAAATCTAGCTTGCATGATCTCTCCTAGTCGAGTTTTGTGACGATAAGAAATCGCTTCCCACGTTTTGGTATCGGATTATCTAACGCTTGAGGCGATTAAAGCAGCAGTTACAACTACGGGGTCTAAACCTAAGTGTAATTTATCATCCGTAAAAGTATCAGTCTATTGGCCAAATTGTAAGATCTTTATAATCGATATCTAGATAAACCTGTCTATCTTCAAAGTCCCAAAAAAAGAGACAAACCAGGTTAAATCATCTCCATCTTCACTCACCCAGGCCTGGATCATCTCAGGTTTGAACCCGGACTTAAATGGAATATTGAAGACAGCATATGCCCCAACAATGGGCTCATTTTTTTATCAAAATCAAATGCAAACGGCAGTATCTCGATAGCCTCAATGTCTGTATCACTCTCAAGGTAAACGCTTAGTTCAGGTATAGAAATAGGTAGAAACTGCGCCTTGAGATATTTTGAAAATTCGTCAAGGATGCTTTTACTCACCTCTTCAGACTGATCTTGATTCCATCTCTTAGCGCAATCGAGAAGAGCATTAGGAACCCCCTTTTTCCAATCGCCTTTCGCTTCGGCTATCCGGGCAACGCAGTTCACTTTTTAGTCTTCCCAGAGTCCATTTGTTTCATAATTAATCGTCTATCAACGGAATGGAGGGTCGTTTCTCTACCACTGGGGAGACAGGCCGTTGTTGTTGCCGTGGCGCCTGCGCAGTGACGAAAGGGTAAATCAAAACTTACTGCTAAATTATAGAAAACAAAGTCAGATCTTTACCCACCCTTTCTTAATGTTTTCTTCAACTAACTGATCAGCAATTATGGTCGCAATCTCTTGAGTTGGTGCAAGCTTCACCTCCCGATCAAGAGGGCTTGCCCTCCCTGGGCTGTAATCGGTCCAGTGGATGACAAATGCAGGCATACTCGGGTTGAGGAGCTCTTTATTGGTCTTCCAGACAAGGAGCTTACGTACTGCTTTTACCCCTTTCGCCTCCTTTACCCATACCTCTCGGCGCAGCACTTCGCTTTTTGCTGAAAGCGAAGCACCTAAGCGGGTAACCCGCGGAACACTCACATAGCTGTCAATCTGTGAAATTCGGAGATCATGAGAGTTAACAGCTTTGTCTTCCCGTACCCTCATCAAGACGGGATGAATCAAACGCGCGGTTGGGTACATTCCGATGCTGCCCCAGCCCTTTTCCCCCAGTTTGATCTGGTGCCCAAGGCTGGGGCTACCATCTGAGCGGTCAGCCTGAAGATCGGTTACCTTCACTTGCACAATGAGCGAAGGTTTAACAAACTGGTACAGACCGCCCGTGTCACTAGAGATCCGTACCGCTGAATTGCAGTCAAACGGCTTTAGCTGCTTGAGCATAGACACCCTGTTCTCATCAGTGCCTAGATTCCCACACCCGCCCACGATCTGGAATGTCTCATCATCTTGCGCTAACGCAAGAAGTAGGGACCGTGCTTGATCTGGACTATCCACACGGCTTGTATATCCAACGACTAACGCGTCTAACTCAATTACGGGCTTTAGCTTATAAATCAGCCCTGAGGCGGTTCTTACAACCAATCCTTCCGCCTGTCCGCTTAAGACACGCTCGGCAAAAGCTGATGAGATCTCCGCCGCTGACGCTAGCTCTGAATGGACTACGGCATGAACCGACTTGCCACCCTGGAAAAGAGCCTTTATCGAACCGTGCCGCGCTTCGTAGGGTTGTTGCTCAATCCCCTCCTGCCCTTTTACCACATCGAACACGCAGAAGGCCAGCGAGTGTTCTTGGGACTTATCGGGGTTGGCGAAGTAAGCCGACAAATCGCCGACTCGCGCTCTTGCACCATCTTTCTGAATATAAAGTTCACCTGCCAAAATTGTGCCGTCGGTCAGCGCTGAGGCTTCAGTGAGCAAAGGAATCCCACCGTGGATCACCCGACCATAGGGGTTTACCAAGCAGGTCGCACCTCTAGAGGCTACAAGGAACCAGAGCTCCCCGTCGAGCTTCTCAGATACCAAGTAGCGACCTGACGGTAAAAGTCCAATCTCCTCCAGCGCGAGCGGCCTGTAATTTCCTGCGACCCGTCGCTTATAAGACCACAAGGTTTCCTGCACATCAGGATCGTCTAGACGGCCATTGATAAAACCGCCCCCGAAAGCCGCACCTTTATCAGCGAGCTTAATCATTTGGACTTCGCCTCACGCTCTGGGACATAGGGCTTTTTGAGCTCCAGATCACTGAGGTGCAAGATGAGCCTGTACGACTTGCCGTTTGTCTGTCCGCGCAAAAAACCACGATAAGGTCTGCCGTTTGATTGAAAGATCAAAGGGGAAGTCCCCTTATCACCAGAGCCCACCAACATCAGGCTGTCGGCTGCTTCTAAGTCTTTTGCCATCGCGTATAGGAAGTCGTAAGTCAGGCCATCTGTGTGCTGTAACTGCATAGAGCGCTTAAAAGAGAACTTTCGCACCGCCTCGGAAATAGCCAACTTGCGGCCAGCCCAGCGAATCGGTACTTCTGAATTCACGTTTGCGGCGGAGTTGACCGGGGCCCTTCTCTCTTTTTCCAAACCATCAACAGTAAGCACAACCTCTAGAAAGGACGGCTCGACGAACATCAAATGACCGTCGCCATCGAGGTAAACGGTCTGTGTCTGCTCTATCGTGGTGCCCACAACCTCCATATCAACTTCTGGATCACCATCAATAAGGGCTTGCGCATAATCGCCGCCATACTTAGCCGACAGAGCCTCGTGTGTTCCAGACTCAGCAGTGCTTAAGTATCTGCGGAAGGAAACGCGTTGGCCTGGCACCCCCATCTTCGGTGTAGGCGGCCCCTTGATCGTAGTGAGGCCAACAGTCGCGTCGCGGCCTTTCTCGTTTGAAATGTGAATTGAGCTCATAAGTTAATCACAATGACTCGAAATCCAACTCATCTTCCTCATCCTCGTTAACTTCAGCGAGGAAGACGGTTCCTTCTTCAACCCAACGCGGCTCTACAGGCTTACCGACAATGGCGAATATTCCTTCTGCGTTTGAGAGGAGAAACGCCGTTTCTACCTCGAATCCCGCCGTATAGTTGAAGGCACATCTGTAAATTGCTCCCTCTTTAAGGCTCGACATTAGAGTTTCCGACACCTCGATTGGCTCGAGCCAAAAGACACTTTCAAGCTCTAAGTCAAGAATATCGGACGCACCCACCGGCCGAGAAAGCTCTTGCTCCACACCAAGAGTTGAAGGTTTGACCTCCACAACATCGCCAGCAGGATCTAAGCCAACCATCTCTGTTCTCGAGACGGGAGCACCGTCGGCAGAGAAGTAACCTTGCGCAGTCATGCCAGAGCGAATCAACTGTGATCCATCTGTCGTGAGAGCGGCCTTGACGCACGGCCTAGCCTTGACGTCTACGGCAATACGCTTCCTCGAGCCGTAGAGTTTGGAGCGATCTACCTTTACCGCATCAAAGGAGCTAGAAGCGCTGCCGAGTTTGAGAAGAACGAGCTTTGCCATTGTGTTTTTATAACGCTTTTTTGAAATTTTATTTTTTCTTTTCCTTGTAACCTTTTTTTATTTTTTCATCAATCACTTTTTCGGCATGCGCATTCGCTTCTGCAGGTGTGGCAAGTTCTTTGACAGTATTTTGTCCGGCTCTAAGCGCAAATCCCCTGAAAACTTGATTGGGATTTTAAGTGTGCTTTTCTTGCTTTTTTTCGTCATTATCCTTCCACCTTTCTTCGTTAATTTATCTTTTTCACCGCCATCTATCGACGCTTCTTTGCAGCGGAAACGGCAGCCTTCTGCGCCTTAGCGCGAACCTTGGCCTCAGCCGCCGCCTTCCTCTGCCGGGCTCTTGCATCTGACTCTAACTTCTTCCTTGCACGCGCTCGCTCTTTCTCTGCAGATACACGGGCTCTCTCCCGTGCTTTGAGCTCGGCTGCTACCTTACGATTATGGCGCTCGCGCTCCCGCTGTGCCTTCACTCTAAGCTTCTCTCTAATTCTGGCCTCGGCAGCGAGTTTCCTCTGCCGCGCCAGAGCTTCTCTTTTAACTTTGGCAGCTGCTCTTTGGCGAGCTTTTAGGTCAGCAAGAATCTTTCTCTCCCTCGCTTTTTGCTCTGCAACAAGCCTCTTCTGTCTTGCCAGAGCTTCTCTCTTGGCCTTTTCGGCTGCTCGCGCGCGCGCCTTGCTCTCGGCTAAAGCCTTGCGTGCCCTTGCTTTCTGCTCCGCGACGGCCCTCCTCTGACGAGCCAAAGCTTCTCTTTGAGACTTTGAAGAGACTTTCATTTTCCTACGCGAGTTGGTCCCATTTGCCACAGCTTGATTGGGCCATACAAAGATTCGATAAGGCTTCTAGCCTGCCATACGTCATTAGCTTGCACTCGAACGTCAATTAGTGATCCGCCTGCGGCCGGCTGAACTCTTGCAGTGTACGTCGCTGTCATATGAAAGGTCTAAATCAATATAAAAACGATTGTGAGCCCTGAGGAGAATTGGCGAGATATTGCGGTGTTGCGGCCATTAAGTCCGAAGAATGACCGCAAAAGCGAGAGACGTATTTAATCAACATAAATTAGCTGTGATCACTATTTCATCTTGAACGTCGTCGTTCTCAAATACCTGATATCTAAAATAAAAAGAGCCGTTGTATCGTCTCGAGTCATTCTTAAGCTCACCGAATTGAGCGTTGACATTTACCGCGATATCAACTCTAGAGATCGGCTCATCCATTACTAATGACCATACATTTGATAGTACTCTGGGTTCAATCTTAATTTCGCTCTCAAAAAAACTATTTACTTCATTTGCGACTTGGGACCAAAATTTGGTTTTTTCCGAAAACCAGTCCTTCTTCCTACCACTAATTTTGATAGTGGAGATTTCTTGGCATGTTATCTGGTCATCTAAGATCTTCAAATTGATTTCCTTAGTATTAGAATAACTGGGATCTCCCATGACTAATAACCCCCCGCCGTGATTAATCGGAATTAACCCAACCGTTAATAACTGGTAGGTCTCACATCGGTTGGCGACTTGACTCTTCTTCCGCATATTCTGATTCGCTAGCTGAGGGAAGTTTTTGGAATTTAGTTTTTGATCTGCGCTATCCGTACGCGTTCATTGCCTCGAGCAGTAATCCCAATCATTTGCTCAGGAAAATCTAGTACGGAGAACACCATATCTACCTTGCCATTGTCTTCTAAAAGGCCATAGGCGTATGCAGACGCGTCAACCTTGACATCGCCCTTGAAGGTGAGCTCCAAAGACTTAGATAAACTAATTTTCCCCTTAAAATCCTTTGGCTTAAAAGTCACATCCCAAGAAGGGTTATCTTTTCCATCGGGACGAAAAGCGCAAAAAACTTTGGCTTTGGGTGCGCTTAAAATCAACTCGTTTATCTCTTCGACGCTCAGTCCGCCAAAATTCGGATTCAGTATGGATCCTGGTGCGCTTTGCTCAACTTGAAACGACACATTAATGTCTTTGACAATTAATTTCATACCTTCCCTTTCGACTATTTTATTAAGGTATTTGATTTTAATTTACGTGAAATTGAGTAATCAGTCGAGACTTATGAAATTTTTGGCCCAAATTACCTCTACTAACTTGATCTTGGCCACAAGAGCATGTCCGGAGCTGGGCCCCTAAGAGTTAGGATAGCTTCGCATCAGCCCGCGCGGCAATGCAACCCTTTTTGAGCCATTCTTGTTTAATAATTTTCAGTATAGAGTCATCTCTATAGGTAAACTCAATGCCTCATGACCCCCACTCCTCTTTGGGGTCCCAGCCACCAGTAATCCTAAGACCGACAAACCGCCCACTGGCCAACCAAGCTTTTAATTCGTAACGAGTCTCTTCATCACCGGCATATGCCTTATAGCCACTGGAGCATGTGAAGGTCGTGGACATCTTAGCCATAGTTATAAAACTCTAACGCTCCTGAGGACTCAGCCTCATCAAAATCAAGATCTGAAGGCCAAACCTCGACCGCCAATGCCGCACTGTTTAGTTCTGAGAATTTCTCCAGCTCAGCAAGCAAAGACTGGTTTGAGCAAAGTGAAACCCGTTCATCGCTGACCTCAAGATCATCCTGAAACATCTCAAGCGCCTCGATCATCTTGGCGAGATCAAGAGCTACATCGCTCGAATCGCAGTCAATCCCATAACGAAAAGTGGCCATTTTTGATTTCCTCCAAAGTTAGCAGATAGACTATTAAGTGTCGGAATTTAAGTCAAGTGGAGTAGTCCTACCTTTTCTAGTGGGGGCGTATTATCCGCCCCTTCTAAATTGGGGGTGGTCCACCACGTGCAAGGATCTGAGCTACTTCATTTTCTTCTTTGCGTCTTTCAAAGACTTAGCAACCTTCATATCCATTAAGTCATACTCTGCAATAACTGCAAGCGCATCAACACGATCCGGCTCTTTTGTCTCGAGCGCTAAAGCCAATCCTTTATCGATGAATGCCCTTGTTCGCTCCATGCCCGGATCTAGAGCTTCATCCTCAAAGTCACGGCATGCTGCCGCAAGGCAGGAAGCTAGTAACTCAAAATCTAAGCAAGTAGATGCAGCTTGCTCGGCCCGATCAAAATATTCCAAAAAGGAGTGCCGGTCGTTTGGCGAATCAAACCTTGCAAAAATCTTTGCCAACAACACGTATTCGGAAGTTTCACTTGCCAGATTACCGTTTCGTGTTATCCCCGAAAGCTTACTGTAGTCTCCCCCTAAATTAAGACACTGGGGGTGCGGAATTTTCTGTTGTTTGGCAGTATTTAACGATAGGAGGTTTTGCATGAAGAAGGCACGGTTTACAGAGAGCCAGATTGTGGCGATTTTGAAAGAGGCAGATGCTGGGTTGCCCGTGGGGGACGTGATACGCAAGCACGGGATCAGTTCGGCGAGTTACTACAAGTGGAAGGCCAAGTACGGTGGGCTAGACGCCTCGGAGCTCAAGAGGATCAAGGAGCTAGAGGGGCAGCTGGCGGAGTTTAAGCAGATTGTTGCCGACCTGACCCTTGAGAACAAGGCGATGAAGGGGCTGATCACAAAAAAGCTCTGACGCCAGCCAGAAAGCGTGAAGCAGTCGAGTATCTGGT
>Ga0315903_10006623_pt1 | contig 14725 bp, 5 predicted proteins | sample LakEriMetagenome_7_FD_203524 | JGI IMG/M metagenome (GOLD analysis project Ga0315903, IMG submission 203524) | Freshwater fungal communities from buoy surface, Lake Erie, Ohio, United States - Buoy 2 MA119 | ecosystem: Environmental > Aquatic > Freshwater > Lake | place: USA: Lake Erie, Ohio...
TTGCCTTTATCTTTAAGATCTTTTACAAAATCATATACCATTCTGCTTGCCTTGACCCATGCAGACTTAGCGTCCTTTGCTCCTCTTGTTAAATCTTTTATTCTTTGTACAGCATTTTTTATATCAGTTATTTTTTCTTCAGCTATAGGTTTTGCAGTGGCTTTTTGAACTCCCATAGCCGCATCAATCTCAGCGTCAGTGAAGCCCTGCTTCTTTAATACTGTACGGATCGCTCTCTCAGATACACCCGCAGCACGGCCACGCTTGATAACATTATTGATGTCTTTGCCTGCTAATGAGGATTTAGATTTTACTTTGTATCCACTTAAAGATTCAGGAGCCTTACCTTCATTACCCTTATCCCAATTCTTTTTATTAGCCTTATCAACTCTCTCCTTAAACTTCATTAAGTCATTCATGAATGGAGTCTCTTTCAAATCAGAGTTCTCATTTACAAAAGCATCATAATATAAGTTACTTAATCTCTTAGCCTCATCTCTTAAGTCTTGATCTATGTTGGTGTCCCTTTGTATCTCATAGAAGTAGTGGCCTAAACCATCAGGTATATTCCAACCTAAAATACTTCTTACATTATTAAGTTCTTTCTTTGCACTAGCCTGCTGTTCTTTTCCTCCTGTGAAACCTTTCATTCCATCCTTAGCTAGGTAAGCCTTCTCTGTTATTACCTGCATCTCAGCAATCACACCTGATGGTGTTCTTACTTCTATCAATCTTTTTGGATATGATAGGTCTGTTTCCTCATTTATTCTTCTTAGATCTTTGTCATTACCAACAGGATTCTCCTCATTTATTTTATCGAATAAAACGTCAGCATCAGCATCAGTCTTTACAATAACATTAACCCTAGCACCATCGCCTAAGTTCTCTGTTAATCCATTATACCAACGCAGTGTCTTTACTGATGCACGCTGAGGTCTCTTAATTGGGAACGGAGAAATGGAAGCATCGAATTCTTCTATAGATTTTTCAGCTACATCCTCAACTTCTTTCTTAGCTTGTTCGTAGATTTTTTTGTTAGCCTCAAATGTCTTTTCGACTACGGGCTGTATGATTGATTCAAGCTCATTGAACCTAGCTTGTTCTTGTTCGGTAAGTTTCTTACCTTCTATTTGTTTCTTTCTTAATGTAGAAAACTCTTTGCTTAGAGCCTCTACTTCTGTTGTCCCTTGTTGGAACGGTTTAAGAATGTCACCTCTATCGTATTGTCTTGTTGGCTCGGTTGACTTTTGGTTAACTGCTCCTTTGTAATAAGATTTTTTGATAACAACCTCTCGTCCATTGAGCGCATTACTTCCGAGTACATCCCCAACTGAGTTTTCTGCTGCGTCTGATCTTGACTCGAAGTCTCTGAATTTTTCTGCATATTGTTCATCTTTAGATAGTGTTTGTTCTTGTTCTTTTGTTAGCTCTGATAATACTGATATTTTTAATTCATTGTTGTTTACGCTGAACGCATCTATACCATTTGATTGTAATGATGTAGATAGTTCAGATATCTTATCATCAGATATTGGTTGAGCAAATGTATAAATAATTTGTGGATAATTTGATAATCCATTTGAATCTTCTTCATTTAATGGCATTCTTATTTTACCATTAACGAAATCATTATGCTGTTCAGACTGTGTCTCAAGTATGAAAGCATCCTGAGAATACTTCTCTCCGAAGTTAATTAATAGATCGCTGATCTTATTGGTGTCTGCCTGAGGAGTTACACTGAAAGTCATATTAAATGATGGTTCAAATGCACCATCCCATAGACCAATCCTTGGCTGTTCAAATTTAACAGCAAGTCCGGGAATTTTGTTTACCTCATCTATTACTTCCTGCTTGGCATCATTAAGAATCTGATCTTCTAATTCCTTTATCTGAATCCTTTTCTCTTCACTTTTATCACTAGCATATTCCTTAACCAACTTGTCATACTTAATAGACATATCCTTTATCCTCTCTGTCCTTGTATCGAATCCTCTAACGGTAGCCGGAGTAATTAATACAGATATATCTCTTACATACTTAGGTGCAGGAGTTGGTTCAGGTTGTTGGGATTTTGATTTTACTCCTCCTCCCTTTCCGGGTCTAGCCCCGATAGAAGGTCGCTCAGATACTGCTCCTCCTCTTCCGATATCTCTTCCTTCAGAAACACCTCCAAGCTCTGCTTGAACAGGTCCCCGTCCTGAGGTAGCCCAAGTTGGGTCTTTGATCCCACCTGCTGATTCATTGATTTGTTTTCTTGTTTCATTTATATCTATTTTATTATTTACATAATTATCCCAAATGTTTTTAATCTTAGCAACCTCATTCTTATTAGCTTTAAATGTATTTGTAAACATTCCTCTTATAGCTTCCCAAGTTATACTTTGAACTTGTCTTGGTAAAAGATTAAGATCTTCTGCTGCTTTTTTATATCCTTCAGCAAAAGCATAATACAATCCTTTTATTCCTAATGGACCTGAGTTGCTTGTTCCTGTACCGAAATTTTGTCCAACCTCTTTTGAGTTACCCGACAATGGCATAAGTAATGCAGCAGCAACAGCATGGGTATCCATTGTTACATCATTGTCTTTTGACATTGGATCTATTATATTATTATAGAAGTTTCTTATCTTATGCATCTCACCAAGAGTTCTTGTTATATTCTCTTGTGATCCATCCAAATAAATTGAAACAGCTTTACCTATCTCTGTATAAGAACCCCATGCAACTTTTGCTTTTGCTGTTCCATCTTTATTCATGGCAACACCCATTACACCACCATCAGGCCTTAATACATTGTAGTCTTTTGTCGTGTTTATTTCATGATACAATCTTACAATATAAGGCTTGACATAAGCAGGAACCTCATTCAAAGTTTTTCCTTTAAAAGATTCAAGCATTGAAATTATTTTATTTGCTTTATCCATATAAATGGCGTGAGCTTTTTTCTTTGCTGATAAATCTTCTAAATTCTTTTTATTTTTATTTTGCTTGTATTTATCTTCAGCCTTTTTAATTGCTTTTAATTTTGGCTTTTCTCCTTCTTTAATTACAGACCTTTGTTTTTCAATCATCTGACTTGTAAATGTAGGATTATCTTTGAAAGACATCATTACCATTTCAGCAAGCCTAACATTTTGATACCAATCCTTTTGAGGTGAAAGAGATGCTATTATCCCTGCTGCCTGTTCTTCTGAAACACCGTAAGTTTTAGCAAAGTCTTGAGCTATAATATTTGCACCATCATACCAAAGAGTAGCTATATCTCTGTAATCAGGTTTAAATTCAGAAGTTAGATATTTTAAATTGTCTGATGTTTCTTTTATGAATATATCATAAACTTCCTGAGCTTGATTTATTGTGTTTATTTTACCAAACTTTTTAACTCCTGATATTATAGGATAAGACGCAAGTATATTGGCATTATCAATAAATATTTGAGGAGCATTTTCTTTTACATATTCAAGAGATAAATCTTTCGCCTCTTCTACTACTTTCTTTTTGTCTCTTGTATATACAGCTAATCCTTTTGAAACTTTTTTACCCGGTCTTCCTTTTGTTCTTACATTCTTTACATCAATATCTTTTACAGTTTCTTGAGATTTAGATATAACAGAAACACCACCATACTTTCCTTTATTCTTTAACTGTACTTCCTTACCCTCCCTTATTGCACCGGATATGGTATTTAAAAACTCAACAATCTCTTTTGTGTCCTTAACATTTCTGAATGGAACAAACTTTCCATTTGTAATCGCAGACACAAACTTGTTTATCAACTCGGCAATCTTTTGTAATGTGCTTGGCTTTATTGATAATGTTGCTTCTTGCTGCTCTAACATTCCTGTAAGTTCAGCCAAGTATTCCTCAGGCCTAACCTCCTTGTTTGTGTACCTCTCAATAAATTTATTTAGCTCCTCATTTTTTTCAGCACTTAGTATCTTAGATATAGCGTCCTTAAATCTTTGGAATAATTTAGGATCATCTCCGAATGCTATCTCTAATAATGAATGGCCTGTCTCATGGGCTACTGTTCTTTCGTTTGCCTTAGATAAATTAATATCTATCCTTCTAGTTTCTTTACCGTTGGCATCTGTTATGATTGCAAAGTTTCCTCTTGATCCTTCCTGTCCTTGAAGTCTTCTTACTTCATTGTTATAACTTTCCTCGTTGTCGTGAATAACAATGTCAATGTCAGGGAATATATTCTTAATTGCTTTGATAGCCCTCTGAGCTGTCTCAAGTATCTTTACTTTAGTCTCAGCAGATTTCTTTTCGCTTTCTGTTCTAGCAGCCTGAGCCTTTGACTTAGTTGTATTCTTTAGATTCTCAATATCAGTATCATTAGAGATGGAGATACCAACAGTAGTTTTAGCTACTCCTTTAGGAGCTAATAGTTCTTCTACCGCTTTTACTAATTCAGGATTACTACCATCTTTTTTAGCTTTATGATATGCTTCTCCAATAAATAAATCAGCATCATATTTACTCTGTAATTCTTTAAATTTTTTATTGTATTCATCAGTTGGTAAATCATCTGTTAGTTCCTTGTCTGCTGCTTCATTAAATTTTCTATTTTTAATTTCAGCAAGCATATTAAAATCTTTATCAGGCAAACTATCAATTGCCTTATTTGTACTCTCTACATCTTTTAATGCATCTACTTTTTCTTCTACTATAACCTCAGGCTTAGCCAACTCTCTTTCAAGTCTTTCAACTTCAATCTCGTTAGACAACGACTGCTCAACTAATGATACCACCTGCTTCTGTGGTTCAGTCCTCTGATCCTCCGGCAAGGCCATAGCCTTGTGGTACATATCAGATAACATCCTCTCGTTGCCGTTAACAGGACTAACTGTCCCATCCTCCTGCGTGAACTCAAGGTCCATCTTCTCCTCTACAGGAACAGACTCTAAAGCTGTAGATGTATTCTCAACATTGGTAAGGACGGTTGGTGTTACTTCTGCTTCAACCTTAGCCTCAATCTTTGGCATAGTTACCTCTTTGCTTGTGGCTCTTAATGCAGAAGCTGATATACCCTGTAAATCAGGTTTTTGTTTTTTACTTTCCTTTGCTATCTGTGCGGCCTTATCAACAAGCATCTGCTTAACATCTTCCGCAGTTGTCTTGCTGTCCTTAGGAACAGATACGCTGACAGAGTAGTAGGCACTTCTTCCAACATGATCGTATATACCACCTTGTAAATCTGTCTTATTTATTCCTAATGTTATTATCCTTTCATTTCCATCTTTAGATTCTCTCTCTATCAATGCACCCTGCATTTTAACACCATCAGAAGATGTGAACTTATCTTTTGCATCACTTGTATAAAATTTATTCCTTAAGTCTCCCGCCTTTTTCTCGGAATAACTTTCGTATCCACCCACGTCACCTGATATTCCTTCTACTAGGAACTGACCTATTTGCCCGACCTCTTCCTTAGGAGTGATGGTTTCTTCGATACCTTCTTCGGTAACGACTTCAGGTCCTGTTTCGGGTTTTCTTTCCTCCACTTGTTGGCCAACTCCGGTTGTTGGCTGTACAGGTACTTGACCTGTTGCTTGCTCTTGAACGGCATCTTCTTGTTTTTTAGTTATTACTTCTGCACCCTCAGGCATCATCTTTACCTCAGGAGTTACATTTATATATTTTGTTTTCTCATTTAAAAAATCAACAGCATCCTTCTCAGCATTGTCAGCCTTTATCTTAGCTGACTTTAACTGTTCTTGATTCATTGATCCTATCTTATCCATCCATTCCTTCTTACCATAGTCTACACCATCTATTGAATACCTTGGTTCAACTCCAACAACAGTCCTTGGCTTTGAAGCCAAGGTCCTTATCTCATTATTTATTTCATCTATTCTTTTCTTTTGTGGTTCAATTAATACATCGTCCTTTCCTTTTATAGATTCAGATATATTATTTCTTTCATTTAATAAGTTAACAATATTAGCCTTGTCAGCATCATCAACATCTAAGTCCCTAACCATACCTGCAACTCTTTGAACTTTATCAAAAATATACATGGCTTGCTTAGCATCTTCAGGAGTCATTTCTCCTTTTTTAATTTTATATTCTAAGTCACTCTTAATAATATCTCTAGACTTATCAGTGTTAGCTATCTTTATTTGCTCAGGAGTTATTGCGTCATCCTTTGATACATTAAATACATTATTAAGTTCTACATCCTTTCCATCTAATATTGAACTTATTTCTTTTTTTGAATTTTCTTTTTTAACGTAGTCGTTTATTTTTTGCTTTGCCTTTTGTAAACTTATAGGAGCAGTATATAATACACCACTACCTCCACCTAAAACAAATGCGTCAACTGCTCCTTCAAAAGCAGGTCTTCCTGAAATTAAATTTTGTGTTATCTGTGTTGCTGCCTCTTCTAATCCTTCACCTGCAAACCCCGCCATTCCGGGATATTTTTTTAACGCAGTCTTGTATGTATTTATAAGTCCATTTTTAAATACTTCAACTCCATTTTTAAATCCTTCCTTCTTAATTATGTCTTTATATACGGCACCTATCTGACCTGTGCCTATAGAACTAAACACAGACTCAGCAGCAGCCATTCCTAACGCCTTTATATTTCTTTCTATCTCAGGCATATCAGGGTTCTCTGCCATAGACTCTTCCATTTCTTTTCCATAGAAAGCAACAGTAGATGCACCTGCTAGTTGAGCCGGAGTAAGCACTGCTCCTCCTGCCATAAGTGCTACACTAGTTGGAGCTGATTGAAATATTCCTTGACCCAATAATGAAAAAGCACCACTATAATCTCCGTTAGATATAGCCTGTGATACTGATGATGTTCCGTACTTTTCCTCATTAAACTTTGAAAGTTCTTCGCTCATCCTTTTTGTTTCCTCCTGATAGTAATCCAATGCAGGATTTTTTATCCCTAAATTCTTTTTAAACTTTTCTGAATTTGTAGATATGTCCCAACCTGTAGCAGCAGCTATTGCATTTTGAGGCCAAGAAAAAACATTATATATAGCTTCAGGAACTCCTGTTATGAGTTCATTTAAGTTACTCATACCAATCATTCCTGATTTACCTAACGCTTCAGATGATTTTAGTTTTTCGTTTTCAGCCCAAGTTGCAAATGTATTTTTCTTTTCAGGCATAGGAACCATGCCATAAAATTCTTTTTCTTCGGGCTGAGGTTCCTTACCTATCGCATAAGGAGCTTGTATTTTGGTTTCTTCTGCAGGCTGCTGAAGATAGTCTGTAATCTTAGGAGGCTCTTCTTGTGATACCGATGGAGTAGTTTCCAATGACGATACCATAGAAGAAGGCTCTTTTTTTTTTAATGCAGGCTGTTGTACTTGTTCCTGTACCTGCTCCTGTTGAACGGATGGTTGACCTCCATACTTCTGCATGAATGATCCCATGTCCTTAGTATAGAAACCATCTCTACTAACAGCATCATAAACTTTTTCTTTATAAGCATTGTCAGACCACTGAGATTGAAACTCTTCAAATGACTTTGTGTACTTACCTTCTCTGACCAATAGGTCGTATAGTTTTTTTATTTCGTCCATAATTTTATTAGTCTAGTTCACCTTTACCACCTCCACCGGGAATAACAGTCTTATCCATATTGTCAGCTAAGTACTGTTGAAGTGCGCCTTGTTGGCTTGAATCATCAATTTTAAATTCTTTAGCAGCTTTCCCCGGTATACTAACAACAACATAATCATCTCTAAGTACACCCCTAGTTGAAGCATCAAATCTAAAATTAGGGAATTTAGATTTAAGACTTTGAACTGTTGCTTGAGGGTTATCTTCAACTACATTTACATTTGCATTAACATAATCATTTATCTGTTTAGTATAATCAGAACCTGCCCTCTTTGGTGTCTCTCCCTGTCTCTGTGCAGATGTTCCTTTAAAATCAGCATTAAAGTTTCCTTGGGCTCCTGATACACCAACATTTGCTGCCTCTCTACTAGACAACTGATGAATCTCAGATCCTTTCTGTGCCCAATTTTCTATAGATACAGGAACTAATTTTCCATCAACAACATCTGCATAAGTTTTAGAAGTGTTTAATGCTGAATTAGCATACACTAAATTTATTTTACCCGGAGTACTTTCTGTATCTATTTTTGTAAGCCCCATCTTAAATGCCTCAGGTGTTCCTATCAATGCCTCTGCCGCAGATTTCTTCTGTTGTGCATTACCCCAATATAGTTGGTTCCATAGACCTGCATTATCCTTCTGTTGTTTCTTACCTTGTGACGCCTCGTATTCCCACTGTTGCATCCTCTCAGGTCTAGGCTCTTGATATGTTTCAATTCCTTTAATCCTATCGTACTTACTCCTAGCCTGACCCCTAAGCCATTCAGTTGCTATCTTTAGTTGTTCTTTTCCGTGAGGGGAGTTATCAAAGTCCGGCACTAAACCACCTGAACTTGGATCAACCTTCATAAGGATTAGGTTCTTATTTGCTTTTGCTTTTTCTATATCTGTAGTGTAATCGATTTCTTTATTATCAATAAACTTTACGTCCTCAGTAAGAACAGATGTTTTATTGTATGGGTTTGCTAGAAGAGCGTTTATAGCATTCGTCTCAGCATCCATGAATTTACCTATAATCTCTTGTGTTTTAGGGTCTTTATATTCTCTTCTTGTTATGTCTTGTATTGATAAAACTTGACCCGACCTAGATCCTCCACCAATACTTCGTATTGCATCTATCTCTTTACCTAATGATTTAGCATATTGGTCTAATGCAGAGTTGGTGTCAAACTTATTGTACTGAGCTGTGGCCTGATTTAATAGTGTGCTAACAGATGTAACATCATCAGGATTGTCAGACATAACAAACACTTCCTTTCCATCAACAATCTTCTTTACTTTCTTTGCTACCTTTACCCTTCCTGAAAGAGGATCTATATAGGCTTGAGTGTTTGCAAAATTAGCAAAGCCTTCTATCTGAGACCTAGAGTATAGTTCTAAAGACTGAGAGTCTCCATTCTTATACCTATCCATTGTATTCTTGTAATTCTCTTGAAATTTTTTAGAAGTCTCAAACATAATGCCTGTATCATCCATTATATTTTGAGCAACTATCTTATAGTCCCTATAGTCTATTTCTCCTGACTTTACCTTTCTATTCATCATCAGCATGAACTGAGACGCATCACTTCCGTATTTCTGAGTAAATTCAGATGCGTGAATATTTTCTCCTTGCGGTGGCTGAGCCAAGAAATTCATATCCTTTCTTAGCTGTTGCTCCAAGGCATCCTTTATGTCCTCTCTTCTTTTCTTTTCTTCAAGTAATGTCTTAGATAGATCACTACTTATTTTGGACCAATCGACATAGTCGCTTGCTTCTCTTTCTACATATCCGTAACCTAATGCCATAGTACTTTATTTTTTAAAAACCAAATGGATTAATTTGAGACGCAAAATAATTCTTATAATATTCTTGCTGCTCAGGAGTCAATGTTGCCAAATAACTATCCAATTCATCTTGAGACATATTGGCAATATCTGAAGGCAAAAATGATGATCCTTTACCGGGAAATGTTTTAGGTGCTTCAGGTGTATTTATTGCTGCCTGTTCCTGAGGTCCATATATAGCGGGAAATCCTGCTGCAAATGGAGATTTATTTGTCTCAGTCGTTGGAGTAGTAGTAGTATCTGTTGTTTTAGGATACAATGACATTAATTTAGCTCCTTGACCGATGGCAGATGTAAGGCCTGCAAAGCCTTGAGTAATCGCTGCAGTCTTTGCTCTTTGTGCATCCCTTGCCATAAGTTGTTGACCCTGAGCTTCAGCTAAATCAAGCATAGCCTTCTCGTCCCTAAGCCTACTCTCCTCAGCAACAGTTAACTTTGCTAGGTCACTAAGCTCCTTGCCCATGGCTGTACGCTGTCCGGCTTGACCCTCTATCTGTGCCATCTGAATTCTTCCTGCCGTAGCAGCAGCACCCCTCTCACTCTCGACACCCGCTTGAATAGCCTGAGCCCCCGATGAAAGCAATGCCTCCCTCTCTAGTTCATATGGTTCTTTTTGTACCGCTAACTGTTTATAATAGTTAACGTCAAGTTTTGCTCTAGCCTCATTCATTGCCTTCTCGGCATCTGCCTGAGCCTGCTTCATTAACTTGTTTTGTTTTGATGCCTGAGCAAATGATGCCACAGATCCAATTGTTGAAGCCGTTACACCGCCTACCGCTAAAGCTGTTTCTACTCCCATAGTTTTTTAATTAATTCATTTGTATAAACACAGGACTTTATATATCCCAAATCTACATAACTTTTTATAAGGTTGCTACTATTTTTTACTAACGCATACGAATAAATATATCCTGACTTTGATGCTATCTCAGTAAGTGTAGCTAGTAATAATTTAATAGCATCGTTCCTGTGCGGCTTCTTTCTATAAGTCTTGCTTGATACTATCCAATCAACCCAAGCAATCTTAGAGTTTGTGGCATACATAAACCCTGCACATATAGGTTCCTCATTGTCATATACTATTATACCACCCTTACCATCATCAGGTAAAAAGTCCTTAGGAACAGGAATCATTCCCCAATCATTCCACCAACCAACAAGGATATCTTGATAGTCAGTATCGTTAAGTGGTCTTATAGTTAGCTCCATTAAGACACAAAGATATAAAATTTAAGGGAAACTTTTCATTAACTCTGACTGAACTGCAAACAACTCAACCTTGTCATTTGAATCATTATTCAAGTTGAATACACAATAGTGTCCTAGTATACCATGCGACTCAGCAACAGAGTTCTTAATATATAAGAAGTATGGGTCCACTATTATAATAGGGACAACTAACGGGTCAGTGGTGTCTATTATCATCCTGTTAATACCCGCAGGGTAGTTCCTTATTATATTAGTTACAACACCTCCAAATAATGGTGTATCGTATAAAGGAGGTAGGGCAAAGTAAACGTAGTCCCCAACACTTAATATGCTATCCATAGCGATCAACGGAGATATAGAGAAATCAATTGTTGTTGTACCTACAGAAACAGTTGTATTGATACTTCTTCCTATACCATTCAAGCTCCTTAATGCGTACTCAGACATATTAGCAGGTACTGTCCCTGAGTTTCTTATGAAAGCAAAGAACGCCTGCTCCTTCTTCTCAAACCATGCCTGCTGAATAAATCCTGTATACTGAAGGTCTGAATATAAATCAGTCTCCCACTTAGCATCACCCTCTAGATTAATTGTTTTAAATAACTTATTCTCTAAAGGAATATCATTAAATACGCTAGTTAAACTAGTATTAGTGAACGCACCGAGCCTATCCCCTATGGCGTCCCACCACTCGTAATAGAATGTGTTTCTTAATGGGTTTACGTTGTGCCTGTAAAGATTGCCTCCCTTGAACGTATAAAAATAATTGTTCATCCCTATCATCCAATCCGGATAGTAGGAGTAGAACGATGGCCAACCGTCAACCGATGGGCTATACGTCAATGTATAAGTTAATCCATTTATTGTTTCAGGGTCTAATTCTGTTGTGTCTTTTTCTCCCATTGTATTAGCAAGTTTGACTTATTGATATTATAACTCCGTTTTGAACCTGTATGGTGTCATTGGTTCCGGGCAAATTATATGTCCTATAATATCCGTCACCTAAAACATATTGACCATAAGGATCATAAAATACCCAATCATATAATCCTAAGTCGTAGCCACCACCCGTTATGTTACCATTGACAGATGCCGTATAGTATTCGATGTCCCATTCTAAATCACACACAGGCTCAGGAGAGTCTCCCGTTACCCTAGTTGATCCATAGAATGGTTTTAATAATGCAGGACAACTCATCTCAATATCAAACTTTGTCCCCGGACACGGAGCTATATTAAGGATTTCTATCCCCGCAGGTGTAGGTGTTAACTTTGGTATAACCATCACGCACCATCCCGGATTAAGAAGTGTAGTGTTTACCTGACCGGGCGTAACTGTAATAGTAGGTGTTGGACCCGTAGGTAGATATGTTGCGCCATCGTAGGCATACTCTGTTAAAGTATATGTGCTACCACTAACACCACAGTCCTCTGCAATGGCTCCTAAGAATACAGGAAGTCCCGCAGTACCCGTAAGGTATCCATAAACAGGGGAACTAAACGTGTTCCTTATGAATGAATTGTAGTTGACTTGTATCCCACTTACATTAAGCTCAGGTCTAAACTTTAATATTATAGCACCCACATCTGTAGGCGTATCACCTGTAAAGGCATTGATAAAGAATAAACCATCTCCAACATCTCCGTTAACTACAAGCGGACCATCACAGGCTAGACCACATGATGGGCAGTTCTCGGCAAACTGAAGCACACACCCTGATAGGTACCTTACTATAGTACCATCTGAATAGTATCCATCAGGAGCGCATATTGTAAGGGCTGCATCATAATATATAGCAGTGGCCTGACTAAGTGTTGGCGCATTTAAATAAAGTGATTGTGGTATTGGCATATTATATTTTATTATAAGTCACATCCGCATGACATATCAACATCTAGTGTAGCTACTCCTGCTACTACCTCAGGTGTTGTTTCTTGTTTTACACATATTGTTACAGGAGTTCCTTGCACTACAGTTACAAGGCTATAGTAGTCATCAAAGCATCCCTTATACTGAACCACTGCGCTTCCATCCGTTGCAGTTATAATCCACTGCCAACAGTCTGATTCACATTCACAGTCACACTTGATTGGAGTCAATGAAGCCATTCCTTGTGTTACCGTATATGGACCATCCTTTACACAAGCAGTAACAGGATCTCCTCCAAAAGGAATTGTTATAGTATAAGGACCTTCACCTCTACAGGTTCCAAAATCAAAAGTTATTTTTGTTTCATCATTTCCTATATTGTTTATTAGATAGGATATACACTCAGTGTAGCATGAGTTACATTCGCAGCATATGTCAGTTATACTTTCAGGATCGTAGCACAATGTAGCATTTGCCGTAGCCCTTAAATCCCATATCAAGTAAAGATTCTCTCCAAGTCCTGCAGATGGAACCGTAAACATTGACTCGTACACGGTTGGACCGCCTGTTATTGGAGTAGCTATGGTTGACAAGTTAAGCACAGTCTGAACATCAACAGGTGTGTTAGGATATAAAGTAGAACTTCTTAGGTACCTAAACTTATGCATTGATGGATCAAATACAAAATTGTCGGGGAATATCTTATTGGTCATTATCTTCATTGTACTTCCCGGAGGAGCAAACCCTGCTGATCCTGCAAACCCTGACAATAAATTGTATCTAGACACTAATGGATTTACAATTCCTGAGGCTAATGTAACTAGATTAGATTGAAGAGGAGCAGTATAAAATCCACTTGTGTACCTGTATTCAGCATGAATTGTTTGACCTGATTGGTAATCACTAGACACAACTATCTCTATTATATTCATTGGTTGTGGCTCAGGACACTTAACGGTTATACTAACAATGACAGTTCCTGTATAAGAAATAAACATATCTAACTGTTCGATATAGTTTATATCCTTGAACAATTCTAGTTGTCCACTTCTAGGAGCTGTTACTGTTCCCGAAGAGTCTACGTTACCATTGTATTCTGCCCCTATATTTACTGATCCACCACCACTTACACTTATAACTGTGTATTCTATCACAACATTTCCAATAAGTGGACCTACATCAACACAGTATGCAAGATCTCCTTTTTCTCTTCCTTCAGAAGAAAGAGTAAATGTCTGCGTTAACCCGCACGCTACACACTCAGGTAAGGATGGAAGTTTAATATCATTAGAAGATAGAACATATTCGTTCATATAAGGATCGAATCCTCCTAGCTTCTGAGTATTGAATGATTCATTGAACAAGTCTCTAAACCATGTTCTCATCCCTTGCTCTGATATTACCTTTAATTCTTCATTTGAATACGAGTTCCCTCTTAACTGAAGAACAGCCCCACGCTTTGCATCAGTAAAGAATCTATCGTATCCCCACTGAACATAACTCTCAGGATTAAACGATATACCATACTTTTCAGTTCTTGCTATCTGCGTGCCTAATACTTCAGGTACTGATGTAATAGCTCCACCTGCCGCAGCATCAGATAATAAGTTCTTTCCTGCTAGCACATATGATATCTTATCTTCCTGTAATACCAACACATCCGTTTCCCTTCCATCTAATATCTGTATCTCACCGAATGATACCTCTAGGTACTTGTAATTAAGAAGACCTAAATTAAATTCATTTAGTTTATTAAGGTTTGACTCAGGGTTGTAAACTCCACTGTATGTAATATCAGAGAACCTGTTAGCCATCTTATAGTCCTGTGCCGAAACAGATGTAACCCTATTTCCTAGATTAAATGTTCTTCCAATTATTGAGTCATTTATTTTATAACTCTCAACTCCGTTTCCAAATGTAAAGCAGTTAAAGAATCCCGTGTTAACTATTGCAGGAACACCTAGTGAGATGTCTTGGTCCTGTACGTTACCCATATGGTTTCCATTCGCATCAATCTCAAAAGATAAATGGTTCTCATAGAACACATCAGGCAATGTTTCACTAGGCTGAGTTTCGAAGACTATTGTAGTGGTTGCTCTGTATACAGTTATATTTAATGAAATATTATTTGTTATTGAGTCAGGATCTAATGTCAAATAACAAGTACATCCTCCTATTACATTAAAAAATAAAGGACCCCCGCCACCTGAAAATGCAAAGTATATAGAT
>Ga0315903_10006624_pt1 | contig 14725 bp, 13 predicted proteins | sample LakEriMetagenome_7_FD_203524 | JGI IMG/M metagenome (GOLD analysis project Ga0315903, IMG submission 203524) | Freshwater fungal communities from buoy surface, Lake Erie, Ohio, United States - Buoy 2 MA119 | ecosystem: Environmental > Aquatic > Freshwater > Lake | place: USA: Lake Erie, Ohio...
TGTCTGGATCGGCAGGAGCGCCTGAACGGATGGGATGTGCTGCAGCGGAAAGATTATTCAGTTCCGCTTGGTGCTCTGTTCGTAGGTCGGATTGAAGAGGAAAAGGGAGTAGGCCGAATTCTGGATTCGCTGCCACAGCTTCAGCAGATGGGTGTCAGATCAATAGATTTTGTAGGTGACGGTAAATTACTGGACTCCTTCAAAGAAAGAGGATCTGCCTTTAATGGAATCTATTGCCGGTTTCACGGTTCACTCAGCCGATATGAATTGGTTTCACTCTTTGAGTCTTCTCATTTGCTTTTGCTCCCTTCCACTGCGTCCGAAGGATTTCCAAAGGTAGTAGCAGAGGGAGCCAACTACGGAGTGGTGCCGGTGGTTTCGGATGTGAGCAGTATCTCTCAATATATCAATGATACAAATGGTTATTTGTGGCCATCAAAAAGTCATTTTGGTGATTGGATTCTCTCACAGCCGGTAACTGCTGAATCTTTGAAAAGAAAAGCGGAAGCGGCATACAAAATTGCGGGTAAGTTTACATTCGAGCATTATTTGAATCAACTGCAGACTCATATTATCGGTGATAACTTCCCTGCTTAATCCTGAAAATAAAACCCGCTGGTTTTATTTTCATGTTTTCCTCGGGCTTTTATCGCTTGCAGGCAATTGGTTTCTGATTTTCTGGTACTACCTGGTATTGATTTGGGTACTTTATCAGATTGTTACAGCAGGACACAAAACGCCTTTGTATGCCACGGCAGGCATTGTTTACATCGCTTCGTTGGAGGTTTGTGCCCGAATGCTTTCCTGCTCTCCGTTGATACCCTGGGAATCGGGTAAATATATATTTATTCTTCTTGTTTTTGCCGGAAGACTGTTTTATCGAAGAGCATCTTCGCTGGAAGCAGTCGGGTGGCTATTGCTGATATTGCTTTTGCCTTCCGTTCTGATTGACAGGAGCGGACAGGTCAGCTTTCTCGAAATTGTATTCAATATTTTTGGATGGGTTGCTATTGGTTTGGCTATGCTGCTTTTCCCCGCGTTGAATGTATCCAGGAGCATGTTCAGGAATGTTCTCAGATTGCTGATTTTTATTCCGGTCACAGTTTTGTTTTATACTTTTATTAAAACGCCTGATTACAATGACCTCGAATTTTCTCTTGTAGCTCAAACCTCTACAACCGGCGGGTTCGGATCCAATCAGATATCTACTGTATTAGGCCTCGGGTTTTTTATGATGTGTTACTGCTATTTGATGAAAGAGAGGCTGACCGGTTACAGGATTGGTGATGGACTACTGGCCATCCTTTTCTTGATTCAGGGCCTCATTACCTTTTCCAGAGGAGGGATGATTTCGGCAGTTCTGGCGTTAATTGCATTTATGATTGTTTCCGGATTTATCAAGTTGTTTTTTGGCAAAGACAGAAGCTATGCTGTGGGAAGTTTTTTAATTTTAGTTGGTGTTGTAATGAGTGTATTCTATGTCAATAAACTAACAGACGGCAATTTGTTTTTGCGCTATAGCGGCGAAACTTCCGGAACTCTGGCTGGTCATCGCGACAGGAATCTGACCACACTCACCACCGGCCGGGATGAAATTGCCTTGGAGGATTGGAGATTGTGGAAGCAAGCACCGTTTTTCGGTTCGGGTGCAGGATCTTCCAAGCATCTGAGAGAGGTCAGGACCGGTGTTGCCGCTCATCTGGAGCCGACCAGACTGCTGGCTGAACAGGGTTTACTGGGGATATTCATATTAATAATAGCTTTTTATAACATTTATATGATTTCACGACAAACAGACAGACTGACCAAAGCCTTCAAATTGGCTTTATTAGTGATGGCTTTCTCCACTATGTTTCATTCGTCCATGAGAACATACGTGATACCGGTTAGTCTCGCTGTTTGCATGATAAATGTACCTCTGGTAAAACGACGTGATTATTTACCTCGGAAATAAATTATCATCACACGGTGTTAATCCCACCTCTGTTGAAATATTGGGGCAAAAACTCATTGATTCCGGCCTGCAGGTTATCACAGCAAGTAATAAAAAGAACAAATGGCTGCGGCTCATTGATATGGGATGGACCATTTTCAGACACAGGAAACCGGCAAGAATGGTGCTGATTGATTGTTACAGCACCGATGCTTTTTGGTTTGCGGTGTTTGCTGCAGCTATATGCAGATTTAATCGGTTGAAATATGTGCCAATTCTTCGCGGGGGTAATTTGCCTCATCGAATCCAGAACTCTAAGAGGATTTCTGATTATTTGTTTAATGGATCTTTGCTGAACGTAGCAACCTCCCGCTACCTTCATGAATGCTTTAACAGCCATGGGTACAGATCAATTATTATACATAATTATATTGAACTCATAAAATACCCTTTCACACACAGACGAATGGTCTCTCCCCGTATTTTATGGGTTCGTGCTTTTCACAGTACATACAATCCTGTAATGGCAATAAATACATTCAGGATAGTTCAGGAAAGGTTCCCGGATGCAAAATTATGTATGGTGGGGCCGGCCAAAGATGGCACTATGGATATGTGTAAAAAGGTTGTAAATTCAGAAGGACTCAATGTTGAGTTTACCGGCAAACTTGAAAAAGAGAAATGGATTAAAATGTCGGTGGAATATGACATATTTATCAATACAACCGATTATGACAACACACCCATTTCCGTCATGGAGGCAATGGCTCTTGGTATGCCGGTAGTCAGTACCAATCCCGGCGGAGTCAGTAAACTGATCAATGACGGTGTTGACGGAATCCTGGTGAATACCGGAGATTATGAATCAATGGCCGATTCTATCATCAATCTGCTAACCGATCATAACAAAGCAGGTTCGATTTCGCGCGCTGCCCGGGAAAAAGCTGAAATGTGGGACTGGAATGTTGTGAAAACAAAGTGGATGGATCTTATTAATCAATAGCAGAGGAATAGCTTTGACCTGGAGTCAATTTATTTTCATGAGCGGAGCAAGATGGAGAAATCCATCTTTGATGAAACAGTATCATTCGCTCAAGCAAACTGAAAAATACAGTCTCGAACAGTTGGCTGATTTTCAGTCAGCAAGGCTGATGGAATTTTTGACGCACAGTGCTAATAACAGTCCATACCATCGGGACTATTTTATTTCACAGGGCTGGACACCCGGAGATCCTGTAACATTGGATGATTTTCATAAAATGCCCGTTATGGAAAAGGATATTTTAATCGGTCAGAATCATGCTATTCATGCCCATGGAATCAGCGAAAAACTGTTTTTCTGTGAAACCTCCGGCACTTCAGGCGCCATACTCACATTCAGGCGTAATGAATTATGGGATTCATTCAACAGGGCTTCTATTATGCGAGGCTATACCTGGCATGGAGTTAATCCGTGGGATCGCAGTATCTATTTCTGGGGATATAACTACGGTTTCCGAAAAAGAATGATTTCTTTGATCAATGACCGGTTGTTAAACAGGATCCGGATTTTTCAATATGATGAACCGGCGCTTCGTAAATTATTGAAGAACTTAAAAGAGGTTGTTTATATTGAAGGTTACTCATCGATGATTTATGAGCTTGCCTGCATGGCAGAGTATTCCGAATTTGATTGTGGTAAACTTAAAATGATTAAAGGCACTTCAGAGAAGATTTACGATCATTATTCCGATAAAACCAGATCGGTTTTTGGACATAAGATAATCAGTGAGTACGGAGCAGCTGAAACCGGTATTATTGCATTTGAGTGCCGTTATGGAAACATGCATATCAACATGGAAGGGGTATATGTTGAAACGGACGAAAGTAATGAAATCATTGTAACCAACATGATGTCATATTCTTTTCCGGTTATACGTTACCGGCTCGGCGATGCCGTTAAAATCCGTCAAAATAATCAAATATGCGGTTGCGGGTTGAATCATCCTGTAATTGAAGAAGTAACAGGAAGAGTGGGCAAGAATATTTACGGAATATCCGGAAAGTATCCTAGTCTGGTTTTGTATTATATTTTCAAATCAATTTATTTTGATAAAGGTGTAGCTATTAATTATCAGGCTCATCAAAATGTAAAAGGGAATCTGGAAATATGGACAAAGGAGCAGCCCGATGATCAGTTAAGTTCGCTTATTCTTGAATACTGCTTCAAGTATTTTGGTGAAGATATGAATATCAAAATATGGGGTGGAAAAAAGTTCATTTTTGAAAAGGGCAAGCTGAAGGATTTTATTTCATCAGTCATTTAATTTTGAAAATACTTGTGGTATATCAGTACTTTGGAACGCCTTCAGGAAGCTGGAGTACGAGATATTACGAACTGGCCAGAAGATGGGTCCGTCAGGGGCATGAGGTTGAGGTGATTACTTCGCCCTATGAAAAATCTGATATTCGTACTGCTGAATTTATTTCTGAATGTTTTATTGAAGGCATCAAATTAACTATTATTAATTCATCAGACTCTAACAGATCCGGATTTGTTAAACGAACAGTAAGATCTTTGATTTTTGCATTGACTGCTTCATTCCTTGTTTTGACCCGAAGTTATGATGTATTAATTTCAAGTTCCGGGCCCATTACCGTAGGAATTCCTTCGATTCTTGCTCATCTGATAAAAAGAAAAAAAACCGTTTTTGAAGTCAGGGATTTATGGCCACAGGGCGCTATAGAACTTGGTAAAATTAAAAGCAGTGTATTGATCCGATTATTCCTTTGGTTTGAAGGTAAGTGTTATAAAAACGCTTCACTTGTTGTAGCATGCTCAACGGATATGATAAAATCTATTAATGACAGATATCCTGTATTAAATACTTATGTTGTACCTAATGGTTCTGACATGGACCTGTTTTCTAAACCGGACAACGGCAAACTAAAAATTTTAAATAATTTATATGGTAAGAAGAAAGTAATTGTTTATACCGGTTCGCTTGGCTTAATGGATGACGGCATGTTGATGATCGAAGCCATGAGGCTTGTTTCAAATCCGGAAATTATACTCGTCATCCTTGGTGATGGTGCCGAACGTTTGGAATTAGAAGCCAAAGTACGTAGGGAAGGCATTAACAATGTTGAGTTCAAGGGTTTGGTGTCGAAGCATGAAATCGTTTGTTGGCTGAATCTGGCGCAAGGGGCTTTGGTACTTTTCAAGAATTTCAGTGTTCTGCAGGGAAGTTCACCAAACAAGCTTTTCGATGCATTGGCTGCCGGTTGCCCAGTGATACATAATACTACTGGATGGATAAGGGATCTCACAAATGAATCGCAATGTGGAATAGCAGTGAGTCCTGATCAGCCTGATATGCTGGCACAAGAAATTGAGAAGTTATGTAATGATGATAATTTGCGAAGTAAAATGAGTGAAAAAGCTCGTTTTGTTGCCGGTAGCATGTTCAATAGGAATCATCATGCTGACGAGTATCTCTGTAAAATTAAGCAACTCCTAAATTGAAAATCAAACTTTACTTTTTTTGAATAGATGATCAAGTTTTTTGTTCCATTTTGAATCCATGAACGGTTGTTCAAATAATTTGAAAAATATCGCACTGATAAAAGTAATGGAAGGTACCAGAAACAAAAGTGATATTATGAGATTCCATCCATAACTGCAGCCGAAATCGGGTAATAATTTAATCAGAACAATTGCAAGGCCGTAATGGAGCAGATAGATGCTGTAGCACATTCCGCCAATGGTGTAAATAATGCGATTATTCAGGAATAAATTTAAATATTTTCCTTTGAAGGCAGCTGCAAAGAGAATAAATACTCCTAGATTAAATATGATATAGTTCGAAATGGCTGCCTGAGGTTTATAGAAATAAAATATTATTAAAATCGAAGTTATTCCCAGTATATCCCAGGCGGCCTCTTTTGAATGAATGAAGTATTTCAAATTAAAAACATAAATAAAGCAGAAAGCTACTCCTGTTATAAAATTACCTAAAAACGCTATTATGGAATTCGCCAAATGATCAATGTTATTATCCAAAAAGTATCCTCTTGCTAATCCTGAAATGAACAGAAGTAAAATAATAATCGAAAATCTGATAAGGGGCTTTTTAATGCGTAACAATAATATTAAAATAAATGGTGCTAAGATGTAAAATTGAGCCTCGGTCTCCAGACTCCATGTTACCGGGTTTATAGGATTGAATTCGCCATTGATTAACACAAAACTATAAGTGATCCCCTGGAGAAAATTCACAACAAGTTCTCGCGGATCATTGTTGTGGAGCAGATAACCACCTGCTCCAAATAAGATCATGCTGATTATAAAAGGCGGCTCCAGTCTGGTGATTCTTCTTAGAAAATACTGTTTTAAATCAACTTTGTTTTTTCTTAACCCAGCATAATGCATAATAAACGGAAGAGCAAGTACGAATCCGCTTATTGAAAAGAAAACCTTAACCCCAAGGTCGAGACGGATTAACCACCATGCCGGAGAAAATATCTCATTTCTGCCGCCCAGTGACTCAGTCATTTCAGTTGCCGACATATTAAGTTCCTTAAATAGTGCCGTATTGATGTGAAAAATCAATACAGTCACAATAGCAAAGAACCGCAACCCGTCAATTTCAGGAATAAATGATGTGGATGATGTTTTTCTCTGGAGATTTTTAAGCATTTGGTTTATTAAGAATACTTTCTTTGCTTCCGGTACTGCGAATATATAATTTCAAATCAGATTGTCTATCAATATAAATACTCCCACCATTCTTCTCACCGGGGCAAGCGGATTTTTAGGCAAATCTGTTTATAATCGATTGAAAGACGAGCACATAGTATCCTGCTTGTCTCGTAGTAAGCAATCTGAATACTGTATTGATCTGGCCGACTCTATTCCGCTTTTGCCGCATTTTGATATGGTTATTCATGCTGCAGGTAAAGCACATATTGTATCGCCTTCGGTTCAACAGAGTGAGATGATATATCAAACTAATTTCAGATCTACCCAAAACTTACTTTTAGCCTTGACACCTTCACCTCCGGAATGTTTGGTTTTCATCAGTTCGGTTGCCGTTTACGGTTGCGAATCAGGACTTGATATTGATGAGTCGTATCCTTTGAGCGCGACTGATGCTTACGGAATCAGCAAGATTGAGTGTGAGAAAATGATTAGTCAATGGTGTGTGGCGAACAGCGTTCGATGTTTGATATTGAGGTTGCCGCTGGTAGCTGGTAGTAATGCACCGGGGAATCTCAGACAAATGGCCTTGGCTATCAAAAAAGGATATTATTTCCGTATTGGAGACGGATCAGCCCTTCGAACGGTAGTAAGATTAGCGGATGTATCCGAGCTGTTGGCCAAAAGCTTCACACTGCAGGGAACTTATAATATAAGTGGATATACTCATCTGGAAATTTCTTTTGTTGATCAAATGATCGCAAATTTAATGGGTAGATCTATTCATTCCATATCTCCTTTTTTCGCAAAACCTATAGCAAATTTGGGTGACTGGTTGCCTTTTATACCAATTAATAGAAAGCGATTTGACAAATTGACACAATCACTTACCTTTTCAGATCAACTAGCCAGAAATAAAATAGGGTGGACTCCCCAGGATTTTCGAGACTCAGATTTTCTTTTCGATGAAATCTGATGTAACCACCAAATCAAAAATCACGTACAGATCTAAAGTATTCATCAAAAAATTGTTGACAAATTCTGTCACTGACGTTAAATTGTCTTAACATACCGTACTTAATTTCGCACCTGATTCTGCCTTTCGCGCAGGATCTTTAATGCTTACATTATGATTGTCTTGTTGTTTTTAATTCTGTTGCTGGCTGAACTGTTCTATTTTAGAATAGCTGACAACTACGGAATTGTGGACAAACCGACTTCACGCGGATCTCACAATTACATAACGCGTCGAGGCGGAGGTATCATTGTGCCATTTGCATGGTTGTTGTTCTCAGTCTACAACGATTTTGCGCTGCCCTATCTGACTGTCGGTTTGTTGATGCTGGCATTCGTCAGTTTTATTGATGACGTTAAAGGAGCGGGTGTATTTTTCAGGCTCTTCATTCACACCGGAGCTGTTGTTCTGGGTATGTATGAGTTTGATATATTTTCCCTTCTGCCTGTTTGGGCTGCAGTATTGACAATTTTTATTGGTGTCGCCTCTCTGAATGCCGTTAATTTTATGGATGGCATTAACGGAATTACGGGATTATATGGAATGATATTCTGGATATCGGCTGCTCTTCTCGGAACTATTTCCGGAGTTTTTCCATTTCTTGATCTGAGTACTCCTTATCCTTACATTCTGATTTCATTAATGATTTTCGGATTCTATAATTTCAGATCAAAAGCGATCTGCTTTGCCGGTGACGTGGGCAGTATATCTTTGGGGTATCTGATGCTTGCCGCTTCCCTTGTGATGGTTTTGAGGATTCCTGACATTTATTTCAGTTTTCCCGTCGAGTTCAGCAATCCTCTTTTGAATGAAACCTTCGGTTGGCACTTTGTGATCTTTCTTGCATTTTACGGACTCGATAGTTTTTTAACTATCATTCAGAGAATAATTTTCCGTGAAAATTTACTGAAGGGACATCGTCACCATCTCTATCAGTATCTGGTCAACGGCTGGAAAATACCGCATCTTTCTGTTGCCATAATCATTGCAGCAATTCAATTCGGACTGAATGTTTGGGCACTCACATACAAACCCGGGATCGATACCCTATTCGTTTTTTTGATCGTTTCTTCCTTGTTATATGCTGCATTTAAAACGTACGTATATCAGACTTCAGAAAAGTCACATATTTTGCCCGCACTCAGGCCTCCGGCAATTGATGATACCCCAGCAGTTGCAGGCGAAAGCATTATTGAAAATGAAGTGCAAATTGCTTCAGGTAAAGTGACTGCATTGCAGGAGAACTATTGAGTTTCTACCAGACCTTTGATTGCATAAAAAACAACTACATATTATCGGCGCCGGTGGACTGGCCACTGATCTGATAGCCTGTTTTTCGCCATTTACTGAATTCGCAGGGATGTGGGCTGATCATCCTGCTGCAAATGAATCCAAACATCAATTAAGCTATCTTGGTTCGTTAGTAAATTTGCTTGAATTGCAGGAGGGAATTGACTTTATTATTGCCATAGGCAATCCTAAGATAAGGTCAGAAATATATTTTAAATTATTACAGGCAGGCCACAAGCCGGCTACACTGATACACCCCCGGGCAACAATCTATGATGATTCATCGGTTCACATAGGAACCGGAACTATTATTTTTCCGGCTGCTGTTTTAACTTCGGGTCTTACGGTTGGAGAGAATTGCGTCATTCATGTAGGATGTTCACTGCATCACGACACTATTTTTGGGAACCATTCAGTAATGATGCCGGGAGCCAGAATCACCGGAAATGCCGAAATCGGTGAACAGGTCTTTATCGGAGCAAACCAGGTGGTAGGAAACGGAATGAAAGTGGCGGGCGGCACCCGGATGATCTGAAAAATCAGTACTTGATGATTTTTTTCACAACCGGAGAGAACTTGCCTCCGCTGATTTTTACGAAGTAAATGCCGGCAGAAAGATATTCGATTCCCAGTCTGAAGGGTTTGCCCTGCTCAAAATCCTGATGCTGATCATACAGCACATCGCCTTTTGAATCGACCAAAATAATTCTCGCATCAGTCACAGGAAAATTGTCTGTAGAAATATTCAAATACTCACTGACTAAAGTTGGATTGATGTTAAAATCTGCTTTGATCTCAAGTTGTTCTTCAAGTGAAACCGGACAAAGCACACAATTTTTCTGTGCCGTAAATCCGGATGGATTGGCAATGAGGTTTTCAAATAATGCAGCAGCATTGCAGTCATTTTTCAACTGATAATTCAGCCAAGGAATCAGAACCGAATTTTTGATGGCGTGCTGTTGTGCTCTTGAAATGGCAGGAGCGGGGGTGCAGGTGAGTTCACCGAAATTACAGTTGAAGTTACTGTTGGCAAACTGGCAATGCGAACCTCCGGTGATGCTGACATAGGCTTTGCAGTTGCTGCCAAGAGCGTTGTACATGGCCAGCTGATTGGTGGCGGGCGGTGTGATGCAATCATTGGCCCCTGCAATCACCAGTGCAGGAATGGTAATGCTGGCACAGGCAGCAATGGCAGAAGGATTGGTTTCCGCTGCAGCGAGATTGGCAATAGCAGTTATGCTAGGGTTGTATTGAACCGACAGAAAACTGCTTCCGCCTCCCATGCTGTGACCCATGACTGCTGAAGTAGAGGCGACTCTGTTGTAAAGTATCGAGGTCGAAAGCTGGCCTTCATTCTGTATGGCAGTGACCAGAAAGGCAATGTCTTTTCCAAACTCCGTATGATTCGGAGCAAAGCCATCTTCTGTCGTGGGAAACACGGCAATGAAACCGGCTTCAGTCAGTGCATTCCACACATTTTCATAAGCCGACCACACCATCACAAAACCGTGTCCGAATACCACCACCGGAAAAGTCCCCCCATTCACCGCAACAGGAACATTGTTGCCGTCGGTATCGGCAGGGTAGTAAATTTCAGCATTGATGTTTCGGTTATTCCGAGATGCATCCTGAAATGATTTGGTATAATGCCCGGTGTTGAAGGGCTGGGCAATAACCTGCCCTGAAAAAATAATCAGTAATAATAAAATCAGAATACGGGACATGTATGAATTGTAAACAGTAAGCAGTGTACAGCAAACTAAGAACTAAGAACTAGAAACTCCTTTCACTCCTCAGTCGCCTCTTCCCAGGCAATATAGAGTTCATTCAGAAAAAGATTTTCCTTTCTGGAAATATTTTTGTCTGCAGCTACGAGTCGGGTGGCCAGATCTAAAAAGTGATTTCTTTCTTCCTGGGTAGATTGGATATAAAAATCATTCATGGCATTATTAAAATGAACAGGATAATCTATTTCGGGGATGGTTTGCAAAAAACTCAGTTCATAGTCGAAGTCAATTTCCTTGGAAAAATACTCCCTCATGAAATCCACGATAATCTTATGCTCCCTACGATCCTCCTTACCGTCGATGCCAGCCAGTATCACCAACATGTGATAACCCGCAACCGCCCGGTTCAACATTTCTGACATAATCACTTCTTCAAATTTTTGACTAAGATATAAAAAGTCGCGAAAGCGGTGCCGGCGAGTTACTCCCTTTGCCTTGGAGCAACATTTATACTAATGTATCTAATTGAAATACAGGTTATTGATGGCCTCTGTAGGGGTTGAGAACCGGTTGGAGCGCTCGTTTATGAATCTGATTTGAGATCCCCGTATGGCCATCAAACCATCCTCTACCACATTGATAAACAATCAAATGTAATTCCCGAATCAGAATCTGAAATAAATGAAGGGATTGAAGTCTGTGGCGAGTAATTCCGCCACGCAGTAAATGAAAAGGATCAGAGCAAGGATCCCGGTGCCAATGGAAAAAATCAAAGGCTCTTTTTCAGGATGATAGAATCTCATCAAATGAGCCTGAATACCTGAACCAACAACTGAAAATATCAATCCGATCATTCCGGCAACAATCACTTTTGAATTGACGGTGGTCCATGCGTTTGGATGGTCGCCACCGGGTGTGACCAGGGAACCGTAGAAAGAAATGGCATCACTTAAATTTTCTGTTCTGAACAAAACCCATCCGGCCATGACTACTGTAAAAGTGTATAATACTCTGAGAACGGAAGGCAATCTTTTCAGGAAATTCTCAAATCCGATCCTTTCCGCCACCAGAAAAGTTCCGTGAAAGGCACCCCATAAAACGAAGTTCCAGCTGGCTCCGTGCCAGAGTCCGCTGAACAGAAACACGATCATCAGGTTCCGGTAGGTCTGCCCTCCCCGGTTTCCGCCGAGCGGTATATAGAGGTAATCTTTCATCCAGTTGCCGAGAGTCATGTGCCATCTTTTCCAGAACTCGGTAATGGATCGGGAAGAATAGGGAAAGTTAAAATTGACCGGCAGTTCAAAGCCCATCATTCGACCAAGTCCAATGGCCATATCGGAATATCCTGAAAAATCAAAATAAATCTGGAGTGTATAGGCCAGCAGTCCGGTAATGGAAGCGGCGTACCCCATAATATCTGTTTGGCTGTTGAAAACATCATCGGCATATGCGCCCAGTACGTTAGCGATCAGGACTTTTTTCGACAAACCAAAAATAAACTGCACCAATCCGGAAAACGCATTCGATGTGGTGATCTGGGTGAATCTTTCGTTTATCTGTATGGCAATATCCTTGTATCTGACAATAGGACCGGCGATCAGTTGCGGGAAGAGCAATACGAACAGTAAATAGTCAATAAAGCTATTCTGTCGTTCGCTGTCACCTCTGTAAATATCAACCAGATAACTGATTTTCTGAAAAGTGATGAATGAAATCCCCACGGGCAGTACAATATTTGCAAGTGGTATCTCCCTGCCGGTTAACGTGTGAGCAATGAAGTTGAAGTTTTCGATGAAAAAATCGGCATACTTGAAATAGATGAGCAAAGCAATGTTAATTCCAACGCCCAGCCACAAGGAGAGTTTGCGCAACGGCTTGTTGAACTGCGCGGCGGCTATGTGGTCTATCAGACAACTGGCTACCACACTGAAAATAAAAACAGGAGCACCCCAGCCGTAAAACAGCAAACTGGCTGCCACTATCCATGCGTTCTTGAATTTTAAGGGAAGCAGGTAATATACCGCGAGAAAAACCGGCAAAAAGAAAAGCAGAAATGTGATGCTGCTGAATACCATTTTATTCTATGATGATTAATCTGAGAAAAAATTTGCTTTGCGAATACCTGAATGCCAACCCTGATTTCATGACTTCTGAAGACACTACCGGGGGTTCAACCGGAGAGTCATCAAGCAGAATCAGCTGACTGTACCCGTTATTATGGAGATACTGCATGGCTGTTTTTCTGGCTCGGGGAGTGGTTGTGAAATACCGGAAACCGTTATTTCCACAGGCATATTCGGAAGTGCCTGAGTAAAGATCAGCCCATACGATATCATAGTTACACAATAATTTATAGGAATCGACTACTTCCCCGAAGGTGCTCGTTTGTTTTTGGTTAAATCGGTCAAAGCCTACAGTAAGGATGATGATGCCGACTATCAAGGCCATATACGGCACAAAGAACCGACCTGCATAACCTATAGGAATTTTACCCAATTGGCCGAGTATCCATCCCGCAAGGATAACGGATGAGGCATAAGGGTAATAATCCATCTGTACAGCGTGCATCAGGAAAAAAACATAATTGAGCAAAGGAAATAAAATGATGCCTGCATATTCGTTCCATGCTGCTTTACGCAGAATCATAAACACCACGCAAATGATGACTACTGCAAGATGAACCCTGAACCACCTTTGGTCCCAGTCGAAGTAATACAGCAGATTTCCGGTGAACTGACTCCATCCCGCAAAGGCCGTATCGATGGCGGAATAAGTGGTGGAAAATGCCGAACCCGTGAGCTGCCAGTTATAGATTAATAGCGGAGAAACAGCCAGTAAGGAGATGATTCCAAAAAGCATGATTTTTTTCAGGTCCGGTATGAGCCTGCCCTTGGGTATCATCAGCAAAATCAGTGGCATCAGCATGAGCAGGTTGGCAGCACGGAAGTTCACCGTCAGCCCAATCAGTGTGGCTGCCACCAGCGGTCGTTTTTCCATGACCATACCGGCAGCCAGCAGCAAGCCCCAGGTAAATGCAAGAGAATTCACCCGTGCCAGTTCGGTGATAAACGGCGGAGAGAAAAATATCAAAAGCAGGAATAACGTAAAGAGTATATCCTGAGCAGTAATTTTTTCCTTGTCTTTTCTGGCCAGTCCGTAGGAAATAATCAGGATGATCATGGCCAGCAACGGAAAGGAGATCTTTCTCCATTCAATGGGAATAAAGTGCAGCAGGAAGGCTGTGCCCGGCGGATATTGATTGATGATGGTGTTGGTTTCCGGTATGAGATGATAGGCATGAGGCGCAATCATCCAGGATATTTCCTGTTCTGTTATTCCTGTAGAACGCAGGGTGTCGAGCAGTCCGGGCAACCATGGACGATCCGAATGATTTTCAAAAGTCCGGTGTTCCGACATCGCTTTAGCCTGGTTGAGGTAGCCAAACTCATCACAACCTTTCGGCAAATCTTCATGCTTATGATAAAAGCGCATCAGAGCACCGGCTCCGATCATGATTGCCACTGTTATCCAGAGTAAAGTCAGTCTCATGGCTGCGATGATTTACCGGTGGCTTCAAAAAAACCAAAACCAAAGTTTTTCAATGAAGGGTCCGATGATAAAATCACAATGGCATCACGTCCTTCTAATATTTTTTCTATCGGAAATTTGTCAGCCGCACCAAGCTGATTCCGCTGCATGTCGTAGATGGTTTTAAAGTAATAGATCACATGACTTTTCTGATCCATACAATGATCCATCATTCCGATATCATAAAAATTCCAGATAAAACTGTCGCTGATGAAAAGAATGTTGGGCTTAACGCCTTCATGAAATTGTAATACCGGATAGGCCAGCACCGGAGATTTCCACTTGTACATCAGATTGAGAGAAGGTAGATAATCGTCATCCTGATAACGTGCTTCCGAGGTGGTGTCAGTTCCGGTAATGGTATAGTCGCTCAGATCTGTCTGAAGCAATTGCCTCAGAATGTTGATGACGGAGTCTCCTGCAAATGCCGAACCCCAGGTGCTCCAGTGAGCGCCGTATTTTGGTATCAACGGCCAGGATGATGTGTCCCTGAT
>Ga0315903_10006626_pt1 | contig 14719 bp, 12 predicted proteins | sample LakEriMetagenome_7_FD_203524 | JGI IMG/M metagenome (GOLD analysis project Ga0315903, IMG submission 203524) | Freshwater fungal communities from buoy surface, Lake Erie, Ohio, United States - Buoy 2 MA119 | ecosystem: Environmental > Aquatic > Freshwater > Lake | place: USA: Lake Erie, Ohio...
CTTGCATCCTCGCGCAGCGCTACAACCGCATCCGGATGACACGGCTGCTGCGGAAACATCAGGCGTCCCGCAGAAAACCGGAGGCCAGGTCCACCGGCTGATAGGGCATCCCGAACTGCTCGCAGATCAGGTTCGCGCTGATGCGGCCGGATTCGTAAATCGTCGGCAGGCCGCTGCCCGGGTGGGTGCCGCCGCCGACGAGGTAGCAGTTGTCGAAGCCGTTGTAGCGGTTGTGCGGCCGGAAGTAGAGCATCTGGGTGAGTGTGTGGGCGAGGTTGAAGGTGGCACCCATGAAGATGGACGAGCTTTCCCAGTCGGCCGGGCTGATGATGCGTTTGGCGATGATGCGGGAGCGCAGGTCCTTCATGCCGGTCCGGCGCTCGATGCGCGCGAGGATCTTGTCGGCGTATTCCTCCTTGTGGTTTTCCCAATCGAAACCGTGGCGGGTGTTGATGGTGGGCACGAGGATGTAGAGCCCGGACTGGCCGGGCGGCGCGACGTGCGGATCGTTGATACAGGAATTGCGGACGTAGATCGACATGTCCTCTGAAACATGGCGCTCGCTCTGGATGTCGGCGACGTTCGCCTTGTAATCGTCGGCAAAGAGGATGTGGTGGTGCGGCTCGTCCGGATAGATCGTGTCCAGCCCGACGTAGATCATGAAAGTCGAGCAGGAGAACTTGCGGCTCCGCATTTTGTCGTCAGGCACGTTGTGGCCTCCGAACAGGCGGGTGGCGGCATGGCCGTAGTCGGCATTGACGATCACCGCGTCGGCGTCGATCCGTTCGCCGCTTTCGAGCTGGGCGCCGCTGAGGACGCGTCCCTTGTGGAGCAATTGCCTGACAGGTGATTCGAGCCGCAACTCGCCGCCAAGCCGGGTGAACACCTCCGCCATCGAGTGGGAGATGCGGTTGAGTCCGCCCTGGACGTGGAAGACGCCGTATTTGTATTCCGTGAATGACAGGATGCTGAACAGCGCGGGGCAGTGCCACGGCGACATGCCGAGATACTTGGCCTGGAACGTGAAGGCGAGCTTCAGCCGCTCGTCCTCGAAGTAGTCGCCGAGCACGTCATGCACGCTGCGGGTCGTCAGCACGTGTGGCAGGGCCTTGAGCAGGGTGGGCCTGAGGAACGAGGTGAGCTTGTGATAGGGGTGCTGAAGGCACGGGTAGATGGAGCGGAACTTGTCGCCCTGTTCGATCATGTAGCGGCGGAATCCCGCGCTGCTGCCGGGGAAAACCCGCTCGATCTCGGTCGCCATCCTTTCGGTGTCGCTGTAAGTGTGCAGCGAGGTGTCGCCCCAACTGAGGCGCGTCATCGGATGGAGATCCACGAAGTCCAGATGGTCCTCGCTGCGGCAGCCGGTTTCCGCGAAGATCTCATCCAGGCAGAATTTCTGATGGAGGAACGTGGGCCCCACATCGAAGGAAAATCCGCCGAGTTTCAGCTCGGAGTTTCTCCCGCCGACACAGTCGTTCTTTTCAACGATGGTGACGCGGAATCCGCGGTGGGCGAGGAGCATTCCGGCGGTGAGCCCTCCCGGGCCGGCTCCGACGATGAGGATGTGTTTCTGGTTTCGTGATGGCATCAGTCCCGGCGATTGACGCGCGAGTGTATGCCCAAATCCGCGGAACGCAACCCGACCCTAAAAAATCGCATCCTGCCTGGCGGGAAACTTTCGCCCCGTTTTTCACTCTCCCCCGGAAGAACTCCGGCGTGCCATGCGAATTCCCCGGAAATCCGCTTGGAATCCCCGGGGGCTTTGCGTAATCCTGCCCTCCCCATGGCGAAACAGGCACTCGGCAAAGGACTCGGCGCACTCATCCGGAAGAGCCCCACCACTCCGGTGGCCGTTCCCGATGCCGTCACCACTGCCGAGGATTTCAAGCGCGTGCGCGAGGTCCCCATCGATCATGTGGTTCCCAGCCCGCTGCAGCCGCGCACCTATTTCATCGAATCGCCGCTCGACGATCTGATGGAGTCCATTCGCCAGCACGGCGTCATCCAGCCGCTCATCGTGCGGCCGGTGAATGGCAAACTCGAACTCATCGCCGGCGAACGACGCTGGCGCGCCTCCGGAAAACTCGGGCTTGCCACCGTGCCCGTCATCGAGCGCGAGGCCTCCGACCGTGACGTGCTCGAGATGGCGCTCATCGAGAACCTCCAGCGCGAGGATCTCAACGCGATCGAGGAAGCGAGGGGCTACGTCCGTCTGGCCAAGGAATTCTCGATGAAGCAGGACGAAATCGCCGCGCGCGTCGGCAAATCCCGCGCCAGCGTGGCCAATGCGATGCGCCTGCTCGACCTGCATGCGGACGTCCAGACACTCGTCGCCCAGGGTCGTCTCACGGTCGGTCACGCCAAGGCCGTGCTCGCCATCAAGGACCACGATTCGCAACTGCTCGCCGCGGACCGCATCATCCGCCAGCAACTCACGGTGCGCGCCGCCGAAAAGCTCGCCCAATCGTTTTCCAACGACCGCTCCCCCACCTCGGGCGAGGGCAGGACCGCCGGATCGATCAACCGTGAGGTGGACGTCCAGATCCGCGCCATCGCCAACAAGCTGCGCGAGCACCTCGCCACCCATGTCGCCATCCAGCACTCGACCAAGAAGGGCCGGATCGAGATCGAATACTACGGCGACGACGACTTGCTGCGACTGCTGGAACTCATCGGCGTGAAGCACGCCTGAGGCAGATCAAGGCGCGGCCATGCCTGCCTTGAGATCGACCTGCACGGTTTTCTCCTCGCGGCCGGTCCAGGTTTCCAGAGCAAGAATCAGCTCGGTTTGCTCCGCCTTGAAGCGATAGGAAACCTCACCCGATCCCTTGCCGCCGAAGCCCATCCAGCTTGAGCCGCCTTCATCCGACTCCACCGGCTTGCCGTCCTTGGTGTAGAAACGCACGCCCGCGAAGTCACTCATCCTCCGATTGGTGGAAAACTCGATCTCAAATTTGGCGTCGCCGAACTGCGGCTTGCCCGTGGATTTCACCTTGAGTGTCGGAAAGCCGGTCTTGCCTGCGGGAAACTTGATTTCCGTCCCCTTCGCAACGGTGAACGGTTCGCTGCGGGTCTCCTCCTTGCCCGTCGCCAGAACGATCGGCAGGCCGCCCTTCACCTCAAAGCTGCCATCCGGCGCGAGCTGCGGCTTCTCCTCCGTGTCGAATTCCAGCTTCAGCGCGAGCCGGTCCTTGGAGAACGCCATGTTGCTGAAGAACCGGCAATCGGTCTTCGCTCCGCCAAGTGTGATCGTCGCCTTGTCATCGTCAAAGCCCACCATCGCCTTGTCCTTGCTCCGCACGATCAGCGCGACCTTGTGGCCCTTGTCCGTGTTGAAGATCTTGAAGCCGTCGAACTCCTCGCTGCCGTCGTCATGCACCACCTGCACACCCGCCAGCGAAACCGTCGGCTCGGCGGCGTGGACGAGGGAAACGAGAAGAATCGGAGCAAGCAGGAGCGGTTTCATGGTGAGTCGAACTTGAAGCGGAAACGGCGGGGAGTCGATGGGAATGTGGCGATACAAAAAAGCCGGACAGGTTCCCCTGCCCGGCTTCTTGTTAGCTGTAGCGGCGGCCTGCTTGTCACGGCATCGCTTGCGCGAAGCCGGATGACCGCCGCCACGATGAATTACATCATGCCGCCCATGCCGTGGTCGTGGCCGTGGCCACCGGCGGAGGGTTTCTCCTTCTCGGGGATGTCGGTGATAAGCGCCTCGGTGGTGAGGAGCAGGCCGGCGATGGAGGCGGCGTTCTGCAGGGCGGAACGGGTCACCTTGGTCGGATCGACCACGCCGGAGGCGATGAGGTCCTCGAACTTGTCGGTGGCGACGTTGTAGCCTTCGCCACCCTTGCCTTGCTTGACGCGCTCGACGACCAGCGCGCCTTCGCGGCCGGCGTTTTCGACGAGTTGGCGGAGCGGGGCTTCGACGGCACGGGCGACGATGCCGGCACCGGTCTTCTCGTCACCGCTGAGGCCGAGGTCGCCGAGGGCGGCCTGGGCGCGGATGAGGGCGGTGCCACCACCGGCCACGATGCCTTCCTCGACGGCGGCGCGGGTGGCGTGCAGGGCGTCCTCGACGCGGGCCTTCTTCTCCTTCATCTCGGTTTCCGTGGCGGCACCGACGTTGATGACGGCCACACCGCCGGCGAGCTTGGCGAGGCGCTCCTGGAGCTTCTCGCGGTCGTAGTCGCTGGTGGTTTCCTCGATTTGCTTGCGGATCAGGTTGACGCGGCCGGTGATCGACTCGGAAGTGCCGCCGCCTTCAACGATGACGGTGTTTTCCTTGGCGATGGTGATGCGCTTGGCCTGGCCGAGGTCGGTGAGTTCCACGGACTCGAGCTTGATGCCGAGGTCCTCGGTGATCACGCGGCCACCGGTGAGGATGGCGATGTCTTCGAGCATAGCCTTGCGGCGGTCGCCGAAGCCCGGGGCCTTGACGGCGGCGATGTTGAGGATACCGCGCAGCTTGTTGACCACGAGGGTTGCGAGGGCTTCGCCTTCGACATCTTCCGCGATGATGAGCAGCGGCTTGCCGGTCTTGGCGACCTTCTCAAGCAGCGGCAGCATGTCCTTGAGGGAAGAGATCTTCTTCTCGTGGATGAGGATGTAGGCGCTCTCGAGGAGGGCTTCCATGGACTCGGCATTGGTCACGAAGTAGGGGCTGAGGTAGCCCTTGTCGAACTGCATGCCTTCGACCACTTCGAGCGTGGTCTCGATGCCCTTGGCTTCCTCGACGGTGATGGTGCCGTCCTTGCCGACCTTGTCCATCGCCTCGGCGATGATCTCGCCGATCTCGGTGTCCCAGTTGGCGGAAACGGTGGCGACCTGCGCGATCTCCTTGGTGTCCGAGACGGTCTTGGAGATCTTGGCAAGCTCGGCGACGATGGCCTCGGTGGCCTTCATGATGCCGCGTTGCAGCGAGATCGGGTTGGCGCCGGCGGTCACGTTGCGAAGGCCTTCCTTGTAGATGGCCTCGGCAAGCACGGTGGCGGTGGTGGTGCCGTCACCGGCGATGTCGCTGGTCTTGCTGGACACCTCGCGGATGAGTTGGGCACCCATGTTTTCATAGGGATCCTCAAGCTCGATTTCCTTGGCGACCGAGACACCGTCCTTGGTGATGGTCGGGGAACCGAACTTCTTGTCGAGGATCACGTTGCGGCCGGCAGGGCCGAGCGTGGCCTTGACGGCACGGGCGAGTTTCTCAACTCCGCGCAGGAGGGCCTGGCGGGCGGATTCGTCGAATTGGAGTTGTTTAGCCATGGTTGGTTAATAGTTTGTGGTTTGGTGGTTTGTGAGTTGGATATTTTGCGACGGGGTCATCGGTCACCTGTCATTGGTCATCGGGGAAAAGATGCCATGCATTGTCTTCCCCGCTGACTGCTGACCGCTGACTGTTGACTTCAGCCGCAGACGCCGAGGATGTCGGATTGGGAGATGATGAGGACCTCCTGGCCGTCGATCTTCACTTCGGTGCCGCCGTATTTAGAGATGAGCACCTTGTCGCCGACCTTGACGTGCCAGACGATGTCGTTGCCGTTGTCATCCTTGCCGCCGGTGCCGAGGGCGAGGACTTCGGCTTCCTGGGGTTTTTCCTTGGCGGTGTCCGGAAGGACGATGCCGCCGGCGCTGACGGAATCAGCTTCGATGCGCTTGACGAGGACACGTTGTCCGAGTGGTTTGATGTTGGCCATGTGTTTCTATGGTTGTTGGTTGGTGTTTTGGTGAGAAGCCACGCCCGCCGGGCGGGAGTGGAAAGTTTTCAGTGTTCAGTTTGCAGGGGAAGAGGATGGATCGAGGGCGTAGAGCCATTGATCGAGTTCTTGATCGAGTTGTGTGGTGAGGAAGTTGAGCCAGGTCTGGAAATCGCCGGAGTCGGCGGCTTCGAGGGCGCGGTAGTAGTCCATGCGGAGATCCACCGGAATGGAGACCGGCGGATAACCGGCGGCGAGCAGGACGAAGTTCATCGCGAGGCGGGCGGCGCGGCCGTTGCCATCGGCGAACGGATGGATGTGGGAAATCCCGTGGTGGAGCTTCGCGGCGCGTGCCACCGGATCGGTGATGTCGGGAAGCTCCGCGAACAGTGTTGTCATGAGATCCGGAACTTTGACTGCGTTCGGTGGAACGTGGTTGGAACCGGCAACACGAACCGCATAAGTCCTATAAATCCCATTGGCCCCATCTTGGATTCCTGAGAGCAGCGTTCCGTGGAGATCCAGCAGATCGCGCTCGGTGAGGCAGGGACGGTTCTCCGAGCCGTCCGCCTGCGGCTGAACATTGGCCGGGTCTTGCGCTCGGACCGCCCGGAGGTCGGTCCCTGCCAATGCCATTTCCTTCACCTTGTCCCATGCTTTCGCGAGATTCACCGCTTCGAGGTGGTCCTTGAGCGGCTTGCCGGAAACGGTGACGCCCTTCGAAAGTACGAGGTCCGTCTCGCGCAACGTAAGGCTGTTGCCCTCGATGGCGTTGGACTCGTGCACCATCCGCACATCCCACGCCGCCGCAAGGCTGGCGACCGACTCTGGAGAGAGCGGTCGCAGCGCGGCGAGGCGTTGGTGTTTGGTGGTGAGGGAAAGCATACCGGTTGATCGCCCGGTGGGGATGAAGAAGTGGTTTCGTGAATCTTCTCTTGCTTCTTGGGTCTTGAAGTCTTGCGTCTTAGTCCACGACTTCGGCATCCACGACCTTGCCTTTGGCTTGTTTGGGCTCGGACGAGGCCTGTTCCGCGGCGGGTTCGACGTCCGGTTGGGCGGCGGCCCCGGCCTGGGCTTGCTGGGCGGCTTGGGAAAGGGCGGCGAGGGAGTTTTCGAGGTCAGAAACGGCGCTGTTGATTTGGTTCACATCGTCGCTGGAGATCGCGTCTTTGACGGCCTTGATCTTGCCTTCGAGCATGGACTTGAGTTCCGCGGGGGCTTGGTCGCCAAGTTCGCCGAGTTGCTTCTCGACGTTGAAGACAAGGTTTTCCGCCTTGTTCTTGGCATCCACCTTCTCGACGCGCTTGCGGTCCTCCTCGGCGTGGGCTTCGGCATCGCGCTTGGCTTTCTCGATTTCGTCCTTGGAAAGGCCGGAGGATCCCTGGATCGAGATCTTCTGTTCCTTGCCGGATTGTTTGTCCTTGGCGGAAACGTGGAGGATGCCGTTGGCGTCGATGTCGAAGGTAACCTCGATCTGCGGCTCGCCGCGGCGGGCGGGGTTGATGCCGTCGAGCTTGAAGTTTCCTAACAGCTTGTTGTCGGAGAACATCGGACGCTCGCCCTGGCAGATGCGGATGTCCACGGCGGGTTGATTGTCCGCGGCAGTGGAGAAGATCTGCGACTTCTTGGCGGGGATGGTGGTGTTGCGCTCGATCATCGGCGTGGCGCGCGAGCCTTCGGTTTCAATCGAAAGCGTGAGCGGTGTGACGTCGAGGAGCAGCACGTCCTTCACATCGCCGCGGAGCACGCCGCCCTGGATGGAGGCGCCGATGGCGACGACTTCGTCCGGATTCACGCCTTGGTGTGGGGTTTGTCCGGCGAGTTCGCGGGCGGTTTCCACCACCTTGGGCATGCGGGTCATGCCGCCGACGAGGACCAGTTCGTTGATCTGCGAGGTGGTGACCCCGGCTTCGGCGAGGCAGTCCCTAACAGGCTTCTTGGTGCGCTCGAAGAGCGAGTCGGTGAGTTGTTCCAGCTTGGCGCGGGTGAGCGTGAGCTGGATGTGCTTCGGTCCGGTGGCATCCGCCGTGATGAAGGGCAGGCTGATGTCGTAGGACTGAGTGGAGGAGAGGGCGATCTTGGCTTTTTCCGCTTCCTCCTTGATGCGCTGGAGCGCGTCGGGTTGGCCGGAGAGGTCGATACCCTGATCCTTCTTGAATTCGCCGACGATCCACTGGATGAGCGTGTTGTCCCAGTCGTCGCCGCCGAGCTGGGTGTCGCCGTCGGTGGCGAGCACCTCGAAGACGCCGTCGCCGATTTCGAGCACCGAGATGTCGAAGGTGCCGCCACCGAGGTCATAGACGGCGATTTTCTCGTCGGATTTCTTGTCGAGGCCGTAGGCGAGGGCCGCGGCGGTGGGCTCGTTGATGATGCGGAGCACTTCGAGGCCGGCGATTTCACCGGCGGCCTTGGTGGCGTTGCGCTGGGAGTCGTTGAAGTAGGCGGGCACGGTGATGACCGCCTGCTTGATGGTTTCGCCGAGTTTCGCTTCGGCATCAGCCTTCAGTTTGCCAAGGACCATCGCGGCGATTTCCTGTGGGCTGAAGGTCTTCTTCTCACCGGCGACTTCCACCTGGATGTGGGCGTCACCATTGGCGGCGGCGACGATGGTGTAAGGCATGCGCTTGTCCGCCTCGGTGAGTTCGGCGTATTTCCGGCCGATCAGTCGTTTGGCGGAGAAAATCGTGTTTTTCGGGTTGGTGACGGCCTGGCGTTTGGCGGCCTGGCCGACGAGGCGCTCGCCGGTTTTGGAGAAAGCCACCACCGAGGGGGTGGTGCGGGCACCTTCCGAGTTTTCCAACACCATGGGCTCGCCGCCTTCCATGACGGCCATGCAGGAGTTGGTGGTGCCGAGGTCGATTCCGAGGATCTTGGACATAAATTGGTTTTCCGTTGAGTGTTGCCTTGAGGCGGGTTTGAGCGCCTCTGTTTTTGCATCTGGCGTGCCAAGGACCACGACCGACAACGCATCTTACTGGATTTAAGTTCGTTAGAACTTCGGTTCTGGCGAATCGAGATCGATTTTCCTTCCAATTTGCGCCAATTTGACGCACCGCGAACAGGCCAATCTGGCACACCGCGCCCAAATGCACACCAGACGTTTCCGACCTTGAACGGGGCTGGCATCCCCTCATAGGGTCCGGGGTCAACATGCGAGCCCAGCCATTCAAGTGGATTGCGCGAGGCGAACCGTTCCAGCAAGGAATCAACGGTTCGTCCGGTTCCTTCCCGCCGATACTGGAGCACTTGATCCGTCAGCGAGGGCTGCCTGCGGGCACGGACCTGGAAAGCTACCTGCGGCCGAAACTCAAGGATCTTTCCGACCCGTTTCTGATCCCTGACATGCGCCCGGCCGTGGATCGCATCCTTGGGGCGGTGGACCGGAAGGAGAAAATCTGCATTTACGGCGATTACGATGTGGATGGCGTGTCTTCGATCACCCTGATGCGGCGGATCCTGCTCGCATACGGTTTGGAAATCCGGCATTTCATTCCGCGCCGCGGGCCTGAAGGCTACGGACTGAGCACCGCGGCGTTGAAGCGCTGCATGGAGGAAGGGCCGAAGCCCGACCTGCTGATCACGGTGGACTGTGGCACCGTTTCGATTCCCGAAATCGCCGCCCTGCGTGCGAATGGCATCGACGTGGTGATTGTGGATCATCACGAACCCATCCCCGGCGAGCGACCCGACTGCTGCGCCTTGGTCAATCCGAAGTGCGGCGGGGAATTCACCTATCTTTGCGCCGCGGGAGTGGTCTTCAAGCTCGGCCATGCCTTGCTCAAGACCCGCCCTGCGGATCTCGACCTCAAGGAACTCATCGACCTGGTGGCGGTCGCAACCATTTCGGACATCGTGCCAATGATCGGTGAAAACCGCCTCTTGGTAAGGCACGGGTTGAAGCATCTTCCCAACACCCTCAACCCGGGCCTGCGCGCCTTGCAGGACGTCACCGGCATGAACGGCAGCGCGACCTCGATGGATGTGGGCTTCCGCATCGGACCACGGTTGAACGCGGCGGGACGCATGGATGTTCCCGAAGACGCGTTGGAGACCCTGACCACCGACTGCCGACGACTCGCGAGGGACCTCGCCCAGAAGCTTGATGCCTACAACAAGGAGCGGCAGAGCCATGAAACCCTGATCCGCAGGGAAGCCGTGGAAATGCTCGGGAGGGATTTCGATCCGGCGCGCGATCCGGTGATCGTGCTCGGTTCGCGCAGTTGGCACCACGGTGTGGTAGGCATCGTCGCCTCGCGGCTGATGCGGCAGTTCCACAAACCGACCTTCGTCGTGGCGATCGACGATGAGGGCGTGGGCAAGGGCTCAGGCCGTAGCATCGAGGGTGTGTCGCTGGTCGAGGCGATCCGCGCCTGCGAGGACGAACTGCTTGCCGGTGGAGGCCACGCCATGGCGGCGGGGCTCTCCATCCACGAATCGAAAATCGACAGTTTCCGGCGGCGCTTCGCGGACTATGTGCTGGCAACCACGAACGCCGAGCAGCGCCAGCCGAAGCTGATGTATGACGCGGAGATCTCCTTCGACCAGTTGTCCCTGGAGTTCCTCGCGAGTTATGATTTGCTGCAGCCCTTCGGAAACGGCAACCCGCAGCCGGTTTTCATCTCACGGGGCGTGAATCTCAGCCGGCCGCCGCTGCACATGAAGAACCACCACCTGCGCTTCATGCTGCGGCAGGGGTATCACGAGCAGGACGCGGTGTATTTCGGCGGCGGCGAGCATCCCCTTCCCGACCCGCCTTGGGATGTGGCGTTCACCATCGACCGCAACACGTTCCGCGGCCGCACGACGCTGCAGTTGATCATCCAGGACGTGCGGGCAGCGGAGTGATCGGCGGAGTTCCCCGCATCCGCGTGATTCCTGCCCGACATTTCGGGGAAACCCGCACTTTCCGGTTTGCAACCGGGGTTTCCCGGTCTTGAATCCCGCCGCCCATGAGCCACCCCACCTTCCGCATCGCCCTTGGTGCCGACCACGGCGCCTTCGAACTGAAAAACGCCATCGCGGCCCACCTCAAGGCCATCGGCCACGAGACCCGCGACTTCGGCACCGATTCCTCCGCCTCGGTGGACTACTCGGACTACGCCAACCAGGTCGCCCGGCTGGTCGCGGACGAGACCTACGATTTCGGCATCCTCTGCTGCACCTCGGGCGTGGGCATGTGCATTGCCGCCAACCGCCACAAGGGCGTGCGCGCCGCCAACGTGCGCTCGGTCGAGGAAACCGTCATTACCCGCAGCCACAACGACGCGAACATCCTCTGCCTCGGCGCGAAGCAAACCGACGCCGCCACCGCCATCCTGATGGTGGACGCGTTCCTCACCACCGCCTTCGAGGGCGGCCGCCACGAACAGCGGCTTTGCAAAGCGTCCGGCAGCCGCATCGCGCAAACCGATCCCGCCATCTTCGACGCCATCGCCGCCGAGGAGAAACGCCAGCGCAACAACATCGAGCTGATCGCCTCGGAAAACTTCACCTCGCCCGCCGTCATGGAGGCGCAGGGATCCGTGCTCACCAACAAATACGCCGAAGGCTACCCCGGCCGCCGCTGGTATGGCGGATGTGAAAACGTGGACGTCGTCGAGCAACTCGCCATCGACCGCGCCAAGGAACTCTTCGGCGCGGAGCATGCCAACGTCCAGCCGCACTCCGGATCGCAGGCGAACACAGCCGTTTACTTCTCCGTGCTGAAGCCCGGCGACAAGATCTTCACCATGGACCTCGCCCACGGCGGTCACCTCACCCACGGCCACAAGGCGAATTTCTCCGGCCGCTTTTATGAAGTGACCCACTACGGCGTGTCCGCCGAGGACGAGCGCATCAACTACGACGAGTTGGAGAAAACGGCCCGCGATCTGAAACCCGCGCTGATCACCGTGGGTGCCTCCGCCTACCCGCGGATCATCGACTTCGAACGCATGGGCAAGCTCGCCCGCGAGATCGGCGCCTATCTGTTTGTGGACATGGCGCACATCGCCGGTCTCGTCGCCGCCGGTTTGCATCCGAACCCGGTCCCGCATGCCGACTTCGTCACCTCCACCACTCACAAGTCCCTGCGCGGCCCGCGCGGCGGCATCATTCTCTGCAAGGAGGAGTTCGCGAAGAAAATCGACGGCCAGGTCTTCCCCGGCATCCAGGGGGGCCCGCTCATGCATGTCATCGCCGCCAAGGCCATCTGCTTCGGCGAGGCGCTCAAACCCGAGTTCAAGACCTACTCCGCTCAGGTGATCAAGAACGCCCAGGCGATGGCCGCGCGCCTCGCCTCGCACGGCTACCGCATCGTTTCCGGCGGCACCGACAATCACCTGATGCTCGTCGATCTTCGTCCGAAGGGCCTCAACGGCGCCGAAGCCTCACACGCTCTCGACGAGGCCGGCATCACCGTCAACAAGAACGGCATCCCTTTCGACACCGGCAGCCCGATGAAACCCTCCGGCATCCGCATCGGCACCCCCGCCGTCACCACCCGCGGCATGAAGGAAAAGGACGTCGAGCAGGTGGCCGATTTCATCCACGAAGCCTTGTCGGATCACACCAACACCGCAAAGCTCCACGTGCTGCGCGAACGCGTCTTCGCCTTCAACCGCGCGTTCCCGATGCCGTGGTGAGGGGGAGTTGGGAGTTGAAAGTCGCTGTGGCCGGGAGTCCGCGGTGATTGCCCTTGAAGCCAGGAAATAGTCATTTAAAATGACCATATGAAGACGATTGCCGTCACTGAGTTCAAGGCGAAGTGCCTCCACTTGTTGGACGAGGTGCAGCGCACCGGTGAAGAGCTTGTGATCTCGAAACGCGGCAAGCCTGTCGCCCGGGTGGTCGCCGAGAAGCCGGACCGGCCCTGGCTCGCCCTCCGCGGCACCGGTGCTTACACCACTGATCCATTCGCTCCGTCACTGGGAGAATCAGAAATTGAGTCCCTCAAATGACGGCCCCTCCACTGCTGGACACCCATGTCTGGATCTGGTGGATGCTGGGCGATCCGGGTTTGACACGCGCCGAAAGGGACGCGCTCGACGCTTTGCCCGCTGATTCCCGTCCCGTGATTGCCGACATCAGCTTGTGGGAGTTTGCCACTCTGGTCGATCTTGGCAGAATCCGGATCAACGGTTCGGTGAAAAACTGGCTGCGAATCGCCGCCTCACCCGCCACCGTGCGGATTCAACCGATCACTCCCGACATCGTTGCCGAAATGAACCGTCTGCCATCCGCGTTTCATCGCGATCCGGCCGACCGCCTGATCGTGGCCTCCGCGCGTTGCCTCAAGCTTCCGTTGGCGACCAAGGATCGCAAGATCCGAAAGGCGAGACTGACCAGCCTTTGGAAACCTTAGGCTCAAGACTTCATCATTCGACTGGCGAACATGAAACGGATTACTCCGCTCCCTTTGATTTGGCTTTGCCAGCCGCGCCCTGGAAGCTGAACCTTTCGTCCGTCCATGACCAATCCCTTCCGCGAAGATCTCGCCGCCCGTTCGATGGCGGAGCCCTGCACCGTGGTGATCTTTGGCGCCACCGGAGACCTCACGCACCGCAAGCTCATCCCCGCGCTCTACAACCTCGCGGTGGACGGCGACCTGCCGCCGGGCGTGCGCATCATCGGCTTCGCGCGGCGGGAGAAATCCGACGCCGAATTCCGCGCCGGGCTCGCGGAGATCAATCGCAAGGTCTCGCGCTCCGGACATGACGAGGCGATTTGGGGGCCGTTCATCGAGACCGTCTCCTACCACCAGTCCGAGTTTTCCGACCTCGAAGGATACAAGCGCCTCGCCGCCAGCCTTGACGCCATCGACACGGCGCGAGGTGGCAAGGGCAACCGCTTGTTTTACATCGCATCCGCCCCGGAGTTCTTCGATGAAATCCTCATCAACCTGAAAAACGCCGGCCTCAACCGCTCGGAACAAGGCTGCTGGTCGCGCGTCATCGTCGAGAAACCCTTCGGCACCGACCTTGCCACGGCGCGCCATCTCAACGAAGTGGTCAACGCCACCTTCGAGGAAAAGGACACCTACCGCATCGACCACTATCTCGGCAAGGAGACCGCGCAGAACATCATGGTGTTGCGCTTCGCCAACGCCATCTTCGAACCGCTCTGGAACAGCAGGCACATCAGCCACGTCCAGATCACCTGCGCCGAAAACCTCGGCATGGAGGGCGGGCGCGGCGGATATTATGACAACTCCGGCGCGCTGCGTGACATGGTGCAGAACCACCTGCTGCAACTGCTTTCGCTCGTCGCCATGGAACCGCCCACCGATCTCTCGGCCGATGGCGTGCGCGATGAGAAGGTGAAGGTCATCCGCTCACTGCGCCAGTGGGACACGCCGGAAAAGGTCGCGCAAAACGTCATCCGCGCCCAATACACCGCCGGCCACGTCGATGGCAATCCGGTGCCGGGTTATCGCGACGAGGACCGCGTCAATCCGCGTTCGCAGACCGAGGCCTACGTGGCGGTTCGACTGCTCATCGACACCTGGCGTTGGAGCGGCGTGCCGTTCTACATCCGCATGGGCAAGCGCCTGCCGAAGAAATCCACCGAGATCTCCATCCACTTCAAGGACGCGCCCTGCGTGCTTTTCAACACTCCCTGCAACGGCATCCCCGGTGGCAACGTGCTCGTCATCCGCATCCAGCCGGACGAGGGCATCTCGCTGCGCATGGTTTCCAAAATCCCCGGCAACAACCTGCGCCTCGAACCGGTGAAGATGGATTTCCACTACGCCACCAGTTTCGGCAAATCCTCGCCCGAGGCCTATGAGCGACTTCTGTTAGATGCCATTTCCGGAGACGCCACCCTCTTCGCCCGCCGCGACGAGGTCGAGGAGGCATGGAAGTTCGTCGATCACATCGAGCGCGCCTGGCACTCCTCGGACAACCCGCCGCCGATGGCCGAATACACCGCCGGCAACTGGGGTCCCGCCGAAGCCGACGAACTGCTCGCCCGCGACGGCAACGAGTGGCGGAGGCTGTAACGGGAGCGCGGAATTCATTCCGCGAGAATGTTCGGGATGAATCGTGCGG
>Ga0315903_10006632_pt1 | contig 14709 bp, 8 predicted proteins | sample LakEriMetagenome_7_FD_203524 | JGI IMG/M metagenome (GOLD analysis project Ga0315903, IMG submission 203524) | Freshwater fungal communities from buoy surface, Lake Erie, Ohio, United States - Buoy 2 MA119 | ecosystem: Environmental > Aquatic > Freshwater > Lake | place: USA: Lake Erie, Ohio...
GATCGAACGATTTCCCACTCCGGATCCGTCAAACTGCTTGGATAACTCGCCATGCCGAGTTTCTCCCGGATCTCGGTACAAAAGTACAGCCAAACATTTGTTTGAAGCTATTTTTCAGACAGGCTCTTAGGGATTCTCCCGGAACCGTGTCAGCCGCTCGTATTCCGACATCCAAGCGATGGAGAGAGCTTCATCCCGAGTCATGAAATCCCGCCGGTCATTTGATGCGTCAGCCCTGTATGGACTTGCCTCACGTTGGCCGCTTGATGATTATGCAAAACATGGAGAAGGGGAAGAAACCGGTATTCACATGGTTCACTCCGGTGGCGCTGGGGCTTGGTGTTCTGTTCCTTTACCTGTCGCGTCCAGCCGTCATTATCGACCGCAAAAAACCCGATCAGACCGAGGCCGTCAATAATGCGCGTCAGATGGGCTTCGCGCTCCATGAATTTGAAACGGAATACGGCCGGTTCCCCGATGCGAAAACCGCAGCCATGTTGCGCGAAAAGGGCAAAACCGCTTGGAAATTGGAAGGGAATTCCTCAAACGACCTGTTTAGACAATTGGTCGCATCCGGGCATCTGAAGGACGAGCGGATCCTCTACGCGAGGACCGCATTTACCCAAAAGCCGGATGGCCAAATGACTCCGCCGGAAAAGGCACTCGCAGCGGGTGAGGTGGGATTCGGGTATGTGATGAATGGCAATACCGGGTTTGACACCAAGGGCGATCCGACACGTCCCCTTGCGGTTGCGCCGCTGGCATTCGATGGCAAGACCGTGAGTAGCCGGATTTTCGACGTAAGACCTTTTGACCACAAGGCGGTGCTTCTCCGAAGCGACAACAGTGCAACGTCACTGCCGATCCTAAAGAAAACCAAAGAAGCGATGCTTGGCCGCGGCAAGTCCCTGCTCGAAACCGGACCGGACACGGTGTGGGGCGATGGCATTACACCGATCATCGCCACGCCCCTGCCGAAACGCTGAGTGCCGCTGTGGTTCTCGCTGGTCATTGCGCGGAGCCGGGCTTTAGCTTTCCTGCGTCGGGAGCCATTCCGATGATTCCCGGACCGCATTTCCCATGAGCGCAACGACATCCGCCGCCGAATGTGTGATCGTCATCAATTGCGGCAGTTCGTCACTGAAGATCGCGGTGCTGCCGGTGGACGGGGAAACCGTGCTCCTCAAGGGACTTGCCGAGCGTCTCGGCGGGACGGATGCCCTGTTGACGATCGAGAGGGATGGGGAGAAAACCGCGATTCCGTTGCCCGGGGCGCTCCACCGTGAGGCCTTGCGTGCTGCGGTGGAGCACATGGGTGGGCTGAAGCCGCGTGGCATCGGTCATCGCATGGTCCACGGCGGCGAGGAGTTCACCGGTTCCGTCCTGATTGATGATGAGGTTCTGGCGGCGGTCGGCCGATGCAGCGCTCTGGCTCCGCTGCACAATCCGGCGAATCTGACAGGCGTGCTTACGGCGCGCGAGCTGTTTCCCGAACTGCCCCATGTGGCGGTGTTTGACACCGCGTTTCACCAGACTTTGCCGCGCGAGGCGTATCTGTATGCGATTCCGCAGGAGTATTACGAAAACCTGCGGGTGAGGCGCTACGGTTTCCATGGCACCAGCCATCACTACGTTTCGCTAGAGGCGGCGAAGCTGCTGGGGAAACGGCCGGACGACACGAATCTTGTGATCATGCACCTGGGCAACGGTTGCAGCGCGTGTGCGGTGAGAAACGGCCGCAGCGTGGACACCACCATGGGCCTCACCCCGAGCGAGGGATTGGTGATGGGGACACGCAGCGGCGATGTCGATCCCGCGCTGCAGCAATTCCTTCAGGACCAGACCGGCATGCGCCTCGCGGAAATCACCGCCATGCTCAACTCGAAGAGCGGGCTGTTAGGACTTTCCGGCCTGAGCAATGACATGCGCACCCTGGCCGCAGCGGCGGACTCCGGTGACGGGCGGGCCCGCCTGGCCATCGCCGTGTTCTGCCACCGCCTGGCAAGGTCGGCCTCTGGCCTGATGGCCTCGTTGGAGACGATCGATGCGTTTGTGTTCACCGGCGGCATCGGCGAGAATTCCGCCATGGTCCGTTCCATGACCGCCGCCCGCTGGAAGATCCACGGGGTGCTGCTGGACGAGGAAAGGAACGCCGCGCATGGCCGCGGCTCGCACGGCCACGTTTCCCCGGACCACAGCCGCATCGCCTGTCTGGTGGTTCCCACCAACGAGGAGCTCATGATCGCCCGCGAAACGCTGCGGCTGACCGCGGATCCGTCTAACAGACCATGAGGTCCGCCCGCCCGATCCCCACACGCCGATGAAACACACCTTCTTTCTCGCCGCCTCCGGTGCCGGAGTGGGCCTCACCTCCGTCTGTTTGGGAGTGGTCCGCGCCTTGGACCGCCGCGGCATCCGCGTGGGCTTCTGCAAGCCGATCTCGCAGAACCAGACCGCTCCCGGCGAGGCCGATCCGTCCGCCGTTTTCATCCGCGCCACGATGGGCAGGAATCCGCCGGAATCGATCCCCATCCAGGCGGCGGATGACCATGTGCGCGAGGAACACATCGGCGACCTGATGGAACGGGTGGTCGAAAAGGTGAGCGAGGCGGGTGCCGACGCCGATGTGGTGATCGTCGAAGGCCTGCTGCCCGCCGAGGGGCGGACATTCAACAACCGTCTGAACCGGCTCATGGCCAGCAGTCTGGACGCCGAGGTCATTCTGGTCACCACCTTGGGCGAGGAAAGCCCGCACGAGTTTGAGAAGCGCGTGGAAACCGCGGCCGCGCTCTACGGCGGCATCGATAACCCGAAGCTCATCGGTTGCATCCTCAACAGGATCGGCAAACCGCGCGAGGAGTCGAAGACCGGACTGGTGCCGATCGTCGATTCATCCGGTGACGAGAGTGGCGGCGAGGTCACTTCCGCCGAGGAAACCGCGGCCGCGGTCGCGCGTTTGACGGCCGGTTGCTCGCTTTTCCGCGAAGGAGCCTTTGAGTTGTTAGGCGCGATTCCGGCCAACAGCCGGCTGCAGGCGTTCCGTACCGCCGATGTGGCGCGGCATCTCGGGGCGGAAGTGATTTCCGCCGGAGACATGGACCGACGCCGCGTCTATTCGGTGGCGCTCTGCGCCCGGGCGGTCTCGCACATTCACCATGTCTTCGCGCCCGGAGCCCTGCTCGTGATGCCTGCCGATCGCGAGGATGTGATCATTGCCGCCGCGCTGACCGCGATCAACGGCGTGGCGCTGGCCGGCATCGTGCTCACCGGTGACACGCCCTTCGAGCCGATGCTGGCGGACCTGTGCCGCCGCGCCTTTGAGACCGGTTTGCCCGTGCTGAAGGTGCGCACCGGCAGTTATCAAACCGCGCTCAACCTCTCGCGCCTGAACCCTGAGGTGCCGCCCGACGACATGGAGCGCATGAACCATGTCATGGACTTCATCGCCCGCCATGTGGAGGTGTCCAAACTGGAGGCGCGCTGCAAGGTGGAGCTTGCCGTGCGCATGTCGCCCGCCGCCTTCCGCCACCAGTTGGCCTCACGGGCGCGCGAACTGAACCGCCGCATCATCCTTCCCGAGGGCGACGAGCCGCGCACCATCCAGGCCGCGGTGGCCTGCCACCAGCGCCGCATCGCCCGCTGTGTTCTGTTAGGGAATCCGGAGGAGATCCGCAGGGTAGCCGCCGCCAATGGCGTGAGCCTCCCGGATGAACTGGAGATCCTCGATGCTGAGGCGCTGCGCCCGCGATACGTCGCGCCGCTGGTGGAGATGCGCAAGCACAAGCGCATCAGCGAGCACGACGCGCTGGAGGCGCTCGAGGACAACGTCATGCTCGGCACCATGATGCTCGCGCTCGGCGAGGTGGACGGCCTGGTCTCCGGGGCGGTGCATTCCTCCGCCAACACCATCCGCCCGGCACTCCAACTGATCAGGACCCACGCCGGAGCGCGGGTGGTCTCCTCGGTGTTTTTCATGTGTCTTCCCGAGCAGGTGCTGGTGTATGGGGATTGCGCGGTGAATCCGAATCCCGATGCGGAAACGCTGGCTGACATCGCCATCCAGAGCGCGCAAACGGCCGAGAGTTTCGGAATCCCGGCGCGCGTCGCACTCATCAGCTACAGCACCGGTGAATCCGGCAGCGGCGCGGATGTGGAGAAGGTGCGCAACGCCACTGAGATCGCCAAATCACTGCGGCCCGACCTGCTCCTGGACGGCCCCCTGCAATACGACGCCGCGGCCATCGCCGAAGTGGCGGCCACCAAGGCCCCCGAAAGCCCGGTGGCTGGCAGGGCGACGGTTTTCGTTTTCCCCGACCTGAACACGGGCAACACCACCTACAAGGCGGTCCAGCGCAGCGCCAACCTCGTCAGCATTGGCCCGGTGCTGCAGGGACTGCGCAAGCCGGTGAACGATCTCTCCCGCGGCGCGCTGGTGGACGATATCATCTACACCATCGCCGTCACCGCCATCCAGTCCGCACAGACGGCGTGACAAACGCCTCCCGGCCGGTCATCCCTTTCCCCGACATGAAAACCCCGAACGTCACGCTTCTCGCCGCCGCCACCGTTTGCCTCGCCTCGTGCGCCTCCAGCAACGAGGAACTGCAACAACGCATGGACCAGCGGAACTCCAGCTACGCCACCTTCCAGGAACGCCGCGAGATCCGCACCGACGCGAGACAGGAACGCACCGACATGTGGTACGACCGCGTGATGCATTGAGCACCGGCCTCAGTCCGGGAACACGATCTCCTTCTCCGATCCGCCGCGGCCGAAGATGTCGCCGAGGTCCTTGCTGGAGACGAACAGCATCAGCGAGATCAGCAGCAGTGCGAAGGTCGTTTGCAGGACTTCGAGCGCCTTGGCCTTCACCGGACGGCCGGCGAGTTTCTCCAGAATCGCCAGCGTGATGTGTCCGCCGTCGAGCACGGGGAAGGGGAGCATGTTGAGCACCGCGAGGTTCACGTTGAAGAGCACGAGGAAACCGAGGATCCGCTGCCAACCGTCCTCCATCTGGAGGAATTGGAACATCACGTTGCCGATTCCCACCGGGCCGCTCAGGTGATCGATGCCGATGTTCGAACTGGGCGTGACCAGGCCCACCAGCGTGGTCCACATCATCCGCAGGCTGTCCGACACCTGCGTGAGCGGACCGGGGTGGACGATGCGCACATCATGGAATGGCGACGACGCCAGTCCGACTCCGAGCATCAGGCTCGCGTCCGCCGGTTTGATCGGCTTCACGGCGGAAACGGTGAAAGTCTTGGTTCCGGTGCCGCGCTTGACGACGATTTCGATCGGGTTGTTTCCCTGCGCCTTGATGAACTCGATGGCCTTGTCCGATTCGATGAACGACTGCCCGTTCATCGACAGCACCACATCGCCCTGGCGGATGCCCGCCTTGGCGGCCGGGCTTTTCGGCGTTACCGAACCGACGACCAGCTCCTCGTCCTTCGGGCCGATGCCGACCTTGCGCAAACCGCGGCGCTGATACCACTTCGCCGGTTCGATCTTGAAGCCGGAGGTGATCTTCAACGGCTCGGGCGCTCCCTCGCGCTCGACGAGAAACTCGATCTTGTCCCCCGAACTCAGCACGATGGTTTCAAAGATGCTGTCGAGCGTGCCGGCGAAACCGTTCACCGGCTTGCCGTTGATTTCGAGGATCTTGTCACCGGGCTTGATGCCGGCCTCTTCCGCCGCGCTGCCCTTTTCCACCTCGCCGATGATCTGGGAGGGCATGAAGTCCTTCGGTTTTCCCACCTTCCACACGATCAGCGCGGAGGCCAGCGCCAGCAGCATCGAAAACAGGGGTCCGGCGAAGGCGACGATGATCTTGTCCATTGGCGAGATCGCCGGCAGCGGCTTGGCGGGCTTCTCGCCGCCTTCGATCGACTCCATCGGCGCCATCTGCGGCAGCGCGACGAATCCGCCCGCCGGAATCCAGCCGAGGCCGTATTGCACGCCGTTGACCGTCTTTTTCCAGATCGGCTTGCCGAACCAGATCTGGAACCGGTCGATCTGCAGGCCGCGCCACTTCGCCGCCCAGAAATGGCCGAGTTCGTGGACGAAGATGATGATGTTGAACAAAGTGATCACCACGGCGAGCAGCAGGATCACTTGGATGAAAGTCGGAAGTTCGGTCATGGTCGGGTGCGGGACTCGCGAAACTTAGCGTTTCCGAACCATCCGGCAAGTTCATTAAAAACACGGAATCGCGGCACAAATCGCCCGGTTTCCGCAAGATACGCTCCGCTTTTCACAGCAAGCGCGTTTGCCGGACGGGCCTTGGTTTGTTTCAATCCGGTCATGAAATTCGGCTACACCATCCTGTATGTGAAAGACGTTCCCCGCTCCGTCGCCTTCTACGAGGAGGCTTTCGGGCTCTCCCGCCGCTTCGTCCACGAGGCCGGCATGTATGCGGAAATGGACACCGGAGCCACCACCTTGTCCTTCGCCGCCAATGGCCTGGCGAAGTCCAACCTCCCCTGCGGATTCGAGGAAAACTGCCTGTCAAAACCGCCGGCCGGCTTCGAGGTCGCCTTCGTCACCGACGATGTGCCCGCCGCCTACCAGCGGGCGCTCGCCGCCGGGGCCACCGCCGTTTCCGCCCCCACCACCAAACCATGGGGCCAGATCGTCGCTTTCGTTCGCGATAAGGACGGCATCACCGTGGAAATCTGCTCGCCCGCGACCCAGGCGTGACCGTGGCGCCTGCCCGACCTCATTGTTTTCCCCTCCCGGGCGGCGGGACGATTCTCAGCCGAGGAGCCGGCCTCGGCTCCAGTTTCTTCAGCCGGAAATTCCGGTATTCGATTTTCATCGGCGGTCCCACGTGAACCTGCACGCCTAACAGCCCGTCGCCCTTGCGGCGCTCGCGATCATCATCCACGACCACACTCATCACATGGCCGTTCACCATGTGGATCATCGTGTTGCCGCGAACGATGAGATGCGCGCGGTTCCATTCGCCGTTTTTGATGAAGGCGGCAAGAGCGTCCTTGTCGCCGACCGCTCCGATGATGCGCGCCTTTCCGTCGGAATCGGCGCGCGCCATGTCGCCGCGCAGTGCCAGGAAGGTTCGTCCGCGTTCCTCGTAGTTCTGGCCGGTGTAACGGTTGGCGCCATCGATATCGAATTGATAGCCGCGCAAGGCGAACGGCGTGTCCTCGATCTGCACGCTGCGATAGTTGATTCCGCTGTTGCCTTCGGCGGAAACACGGTATTCGACCTTCAGTTCGAAATCCGTAGTCGTGCCGCCGCGCCAGATGATGAACGAGTTTCGCTTCAGTAAGGTTTCGGGCGTGACTTCGCCCACGAGACAGCCGTTTTCCACCCGCCAGTAGGCGGGATCGCCTTCCCAAGCATCGAGAGTCTTTCCATTGAAGATCGACTCGAACCCGGCCGCATCCTCGCCGGCCGGAGTCGGATAGACTTGCTGCGCCACCACCGGGGACAAGGTGCAGACAACCATCAAAGGCAGAACTTTTTCGAGCATGGCGGAGTGAAGCGGATTCGTCCCGGAGTATGCTCGCGCCCCACGCGGGGCAAAGATCCTTTTTCATGCCACCTTCGTGGCGGCGGTTTGCAACCGCCATGCCCAAACCATCACTGTCTCCGGTATTCCGAAACCACTTTCCCCTTCGGCGGAGCAGTCGTGCAATAAGGCGGTGATTCTTATCGCATCAAATGACCGTCGGGATTTCATGACTCGGGATCAAGCTCGCTCCATCGCTTGGATGTCGGATCACGGGCGGCTGACAAGGTTTCTGGAGAATCCCGAAGGGATTCCGTATCGCAGCCCGGGGTTGGAACAACCCCGGGTGCGGGTTCATACGGATCCATCAACCCGGAACGGGTTGCGCAGGCAGGGTGCGGATGGCGGCCGGTCATCCTGCGGAACGCCGTTGGCGTTCGAGTTCACGGAGATCGCATTTCCCCGGGGTTGGTTCAACCCCGGGCTGTGCGGCTCAATCCCTTTGGGATTGCAGGATCATCCGCCCGGATTTGATGCGTCGAACCTTGGGACCTCATCCACCCAAGTCACGAACTCTTGACGCCAAACCTCCATCCGCAACCCTGCATGCCCGTGCCGCCCGATCACCCACCCGCCGATTTTTTCCGGGACCACCGCTGGAAGGCCCGCTTCGACGAGGAAATCCTCGCCGCAGCGAAAACCTTCGTCCCCAAGGTGCGGGACATGCGGCTTGAGGAACCCGCCGCGGGATCGTTCTCACTGATCGGAAACGTCGCCGCCGAGGAAACCGAAGTGTCTTTCTGGCAGGCCGACGGCTCATGGGACTTCGAAAGCTCCTGCTCCTGCGAAGTCGGCTCATTCTGCCATCACGCCGCCGCGCTCATCTCGAAGGCGGAAAAGGAACGCGACTTCACCCGCCTCTCCGGGCGCAGCGTGGCGGCCGCCGTCGCGGCGGTGATGCCAAAGGCCCCCGATTTGCCAAAGCCCGCGCCCGCCGGATTGCCCCGCATCTCACCCCCACCCGTTTTCGAACTCCACGTCACCCGCGAGCCCGTGGACCGCAGTCTCAAACTGCTCCTCCAATCGCTCGGCCAGCCGGAAACCGAATTCTGGATCGCCGCCGATGCCACCGTGAACTACGACGGTCATCGTAGCCCGCTCCGTTCCGCCATGCCGGACTGGACCAGCCGCGTTTATCGAACCGACGGAAAACCCGCGCTGCTCGAACACTCGGAGCCGAAGGAAAACCTCGCCGCCCGCCAGCTCTCCGAAACCGGTCTCTCCTCGCTGCAGTCCAACACCGCATGGAAGTTCCTCCTCAACCTGAAGTCCCGCGACTCACGTGATGCCCCGCCGCGCGACCGCTGGTTCCCCGATCCCAGCCGCATTTCCGTGGACCACTTCTGGCACCAGTTCCGCGGCGAAATGGTCGAAAAACTCGAAGCTCTCGGCTGGTGCGTCACCATCGACGACAACGTCGGCCACCGTGTCTTCGAGGCCGATCCCGCCGTTTGGGACAGCTCGCTCGAACCCGTCGCCGGCGGCTGGTTCAGCCTCTCGGTCGGCTTCGACGTCGGCGGCCAGCGCTATGACCTGCTGCCGATCCTCGCCGAGTTGTTGGAGGGCGACTTTCTCGAGGAAACCCTGCATCACCCGAACGCCGGCCATGTCTATGCTCCGTTGCCGGACGGCAACGCGCTCAAGCTCCCCGCGGGCCGCGTCCGCCGCATCCTCAATCACCTCGCATCGCTCATCGATCCGAAGTTCCCCGAGCGCACCAAACTCCACGCGCTCGACGCCGCATCACTCGCCAGCCTCACCGGCCTCGGCATCGAGTCCCCGCCCGACCTCGCGGAACTCGCCTCAAAACTCCGCGACTTCCGCGGCATCGAGCCACTCGATCCGCCCGCCGGTCTCCAGGCCACCCTGCGCGACTATCAGCTCGCCGGTTTCCGCTGGATGCAGTTCCTCGCCCGCCACGGCCTGCACGGCATTCTCGCCGACGACATGGGCCTCGGCAAAACCCTGCAAACCCTCACCCATGTTCTAACAGAGAAACAGTCCGGCCATTCGCAAAACAAACCCACCCTCGTCGTCGCCCCCACCTCGGTGGTCCCCAACTGGGTGGCCGAGGCGAAGAAATTCACCCCGTCGCTGCGCGTGCTCGTCCTCAACGGCCCGGACCGCCGCAAATACCTCCGCTCCATCCCCTACGCCGACCTCGTCTTCACCTCCTACGCCCTGCTCCACCGCGATATCGACAGACTCCGCGAGCACGCCTTCCACATGGTCGTGCTCGACGAGGCGCAGAACATCAAGAACCCGCACGCCAAGGTCGCGCAGGCCGCTTGCAAGCTCGAGGCGAAACACCGCCTCTGCCTCTCCGGCACCCCCGTCGAGAACCACCTCGGCGAACTCTGGAGCCTGATGAAGTTCCTCGTCCCCGGTTTCCTCGGCAGCGAGGAACAGTTTTCTAACAATTTCCGCAAGCCCATCGAAAACCACGGCGACCCCGAGCGCAACGAGGTCCTCAAGCAACGCGTCGCCCCGCTCATCCTCCGCCGCACCAAGGACCAGGTCGCCAAGGAACTCCCGCCGAAAACCGAACTCGTCCACCTCATCGAACTCCACACCGCGCAGAAGGATCTCTACGAAACCGTGAGAGCCACCATGAACAAGCGCGTGAGGGAGGCCATCGCCGCCCGCGGCGGCAGCGACTTCCAGATGGTCTTCCTCGACGCCCTGTTGAAACTCCGCCAGATCTGCTGCGATCCGCGCCTGCTGCCCGACGAATTCGCCAACACCATCCACGAATCCGCCAAGCTCGATTTCCTCACCGAACTGTTAGCCGTGCTCATCGAGGAAGGCCGCCGCATCCTCATCTTCTCGCAGTTCACCACCATGCTCGCCCTCATCGAGGAGCATCTCGTGAAGGAGAAGATCCCCTACCTGAAACTCACCGGATCCTCCAAGGACCGCGGCAAGCTCGTCGAGGATTTCCAAACCGGAAAAATCCCGCTCTTCCTCATCTCCCTCAAGGCCGGCGGCACCGGCCTCAATCTCACCGCCGCCGACACCGTCATCCACTACGACCCCTGGTGGAACCCCGCCGCCGAAGCCCAGGCCACCGACCGCGCCTACCGCATCGGCCAGACCAATCCCGTCTTCGTCCATAAACTCCTCTGCCAGGACACCGTCGAACAACGCATCCACCAGATGCAGCAACAAAAAGCCCAACTCGCCGCCGGCCTGCTGGCCGATGCGGACATTTCGAACAAGCTCAGCCCGGAGATGGTAAGGGCGCTGTTGGAGTGAGTGAGGTGGCGGCGGACCACCTCCTCCAACCGAGACTTACGGGGCATCGGAACTGAAATGAGCCACTCCACAAGGCCCGTTGGGCATGATTTTTCCGGCGGCGGAAAGCGGGATTTTGCGAGGCCGCGAAGCCTTCCCATCTGGGTGGATTGGTAATCGGTTCCGAAGCGTAATAGGCGTTTGTAATCGAAATCGTTGGATTCGTAATCGAGAAACGCATCCGCCGGATGGCCGCAACAAGAAACTCAACTCGACGCCCGGTGTGGAGACAGAGCATTTGCCATAAGAAAATGCCGAAACGCAAGGCATCAGGGCGCGGCGGACTCCGATCCGCCGAAGTCCATGCCTGGCCAATGAATGGCGGTTTGCCACAAATCACCGGCTTCTCATGGGCATGGCGATTCGGAGATCGCCACTCCTTGTTAGAAGATGGCGACAGCACGCAGTCCCACCCTAATGTTTCGTTCGGGACTACAGCTCGCGGCTTCAATGAGACCGCGCCTGTGAAGGCGCGGAAATAAACCGCTGGAACTCAGAAAGTTCCAGACTCGCCAAGCTTCAATGAGACCGCGCCTGTGAAGGCGCGGAAATGCGATTCTCCACCGTCGCGGCGTGCGAGTGTTCCGGCTTCAATGAGACCGCGCCTGTGAAGGCGCGGAAATTGCTTGGAACGCTGACACATGCCGTGGCGTTGGAAAAGCTTCAATGAGACCGCGCCTGTGAAGGCGCGGAAATTCCACAACCAGAAGGCGGACCACGCCAGGGAAATGCGCTTCAATGAGACCGCGCCTGTGAAGGCGCGGAAATATTGGTGGATGAAGCGCCGGTCAACCTGGAGCGCATGCTTCAATGAGACCGCGCCTGTGAAGGCGCGGAAATACTCAGTGGAATTTTGCAACGCGGTTCGGAAGTCTTAGCTTCAATGAGACCGCGCCTGTGAAGGCGCGGAAATGCCGGCACCGAGGGCGACCCGATCGGCCTGGCGGTGCTTCAATGAGACCGCGCCTGTGAAGGCGCGGAAATACGGTGGATTCACGGCGGCGGATTCGAGCAATTCCCGCTTCAATGAGACCGCGCCTGTGAAGGCGCGGAAATCTGACGCCGCGAAAGTAGCCCCTTTATTTTCGGAGATGCTTCAATGAGACCGCGCCTGTGAAGGCGCGGAAATCTGGCACTTGTCGTCGTGGCTAACTCGTATGGGCTGCTTCAATGAGACCGCGCCTGTGAAGGCGCGGAAATGCGAAAAGTGACGGGAAGGGACAAACAAGCCGCGTCGGCTTCAATGAGACCGCGCCTGTGAAGGCGCGGAAATTTAAGGGTTTACCGCTGCCGGTTGCCTTGACCCCAGCTTCAATGAGACCGCGCCTGTGAAGGCGCGGAAATTGCTCGCGATCTACTCGCAGGCCGATCCGATCATCGTGCTTCAATGAGACCGCGCCTGTGAAGGCGCGGAAATGGATTGGAATCCGAAGTGCATTTTGGCGTGAAGAACGCTTCAATGAGACCGCGCCTGTGAAGGCGCGGAAATATTACCGACTTCTTCGCCTACGTCGTCCAGAAGCCCGGTGCTTCAATGAGACCGCGCCTGTGAAGGCGCGGAAATCTGGACGTATCACCGGAGAGAGCACGGCGTTTGCTGGTGCTTCAATGAGACCGCGCCTGTGAAGGCGCGGAAATACTGCTTCCGAGAGCTTTTGAGCGGCTCGCATTGCGCTTCAATGAGACCGCGCCTGTGAAGGCGCGGAAATCGAACTCCACAAGGCGCACACAGTTTCACGCAAGGAGCTTCAATGAGACCGCGCCTGTGAAGGCGCGGAAATGAAAGACTACAAACCTGGCGAGGTTGACAGCGTATTGCTTCAATGAGACCGCGCCTGTGAAGGCGCGGAAATCCAAAGAGGCGGCCGAGCGCGCGGCGAAACGGTCAGCGCTTCAATGAGACCGCGCCTGTGAAGGCGCGGAAATACGAACTTGCCGCGCATGCCGGTCGCGCACTTGGTGCTTCAATGAGACCGCGCCTGTGAAGGCGCGGAAATAACTCATCCCCTGCAAGTCCTGCGGAAGCTCCATTTCGCTTCAATGAGACCGCGCCTGTGAAGGCGCGGAAATGCTGCTGCATTGTATCGCTCGGCAAACCAGTTCCCATGCTTCAATGAGACCGCGCCTGTGAAGGCGCGGAAATGCTCCACGGATGCGGAGCCCGTATCTGCCTCTAATGAGCTTCAATGAGACCGCGCCTGTGAAGGCGCGGAAATCGGTGAGCCGGTGGGTCAGCTTGGCCCGGACCCGCTCGCTTCAATGAGACCGCGCCTGTGAAGGCGCGGAAATGGGACACGGCAATCCTCGACGCGATTGGTGACACATCGCTTCAATGAGACCGCGCCTGTGAAGGCGCGGAAATCCGACTCCCTCACCGCAGCCGCCAGCGTCTCAATGATGCTTCAATGAGACCGCGCCTGTGAAGGCGCGGAAATCCGCCACCCATCCGGTCGGTGCCACCATCATCCCGTGGCTTCAATGAGACCGCGCCTGTGAAGGCGCGGAAATGCGATTCCGCCAAGGTTGGTTTTTGACACCATGCCGCTTCAATGAGACCGCGCCTGTGAAGGCGCGGAAATGAAGCGGACCCGGAAACGGCCAAAAAGGTTCTGGCTCTGCTTCAATGAGACCGCGCCTGTGAAGGCGCGGAAATGGGCCGTATTACACGCTCAATCCGACAACCTCGGTCAGCTTCAATGAGACCGCGCCTGTGAAGGCGCGGAAATTTCCCCGGCAAGACGAACGCCAAGGTTGCCGATAGCTTGCTTCAATGAGACCGCGCCTGTGAAGGCGCGGAAATTCTTTCAACTCGCGCGACTTGCAGACGACAACGAAACGCTTCAATGAGACCGCGCCTGTGAAGGCGCGGAAATTGGAGCAGCCCTACACCACGAGCGCGGGTGACGGCATGCTTCAATGAGACCGCGCCTGTGAAGGCGCGGAAATGTAACATCGATGTCTTCCTGTGATCCCTCTAAAAGGCTTCAATGAGACCGCGCCTGTGAAGGCGCGGAAATTCGTCCCCGAAAACTTCCGCACCTACCGCAACTTCGAGCTTCAATGAGACCGCGCCTGTGAAGGCGCGGAAATGCGGCGGCACCGGCAGCGGCGCGGATGGCCTGGACGCTTCAATGAGACCGCGCCTGTGAAGGCGCGGAAATAGTCCCTTGGCCTCACTCTCGACGGCCCGCACTCATCGCTTCAATGAGACCGCGCCTGTGAAGGCGCGGAAATCCAGCAGCGCATTGCAGGCCGTGAGTTGCGAGAGTCGCTTCAATGAGACCGCGCCTGTGAAGGCGCGGAAATCCTCAGGTTCTTTCGGGTATCAATTCAAGTATGTTTTGCTTCAATGAGACCGCGCCTGTGAAGGCGCGGAAATTTCGCCTCAAGGTCGGTTCGCCTCGGATCTACAATGGGCTTCAATGAGACCGCGCCTGTGAAGGCGCGGAAATCCGCCAGCACGGCCCGCCCGGTGTCAGCCTCACGGTTGGGCTTCAATGAGACCGCGCCTGTGAAGGCGCGGAAATCGCGAAGTTGACGATGGTAAACCCAGCCCACATGAAGCTTCAATGAGACCGCGCCTGTGAAGGCGCGGAAATGGCGAGGTCGAGATCCTGCTTGCCTACCTCTCCAAGCTTCAATGAGACCGCGCCTGTGAAGGCGCGGAAATGATCTCGACCGCCTGCTCATCCTCGACCAATCCGGGCTTCAATGAGACCGCGCCTGTGAAGGCGCGGAAATTCCTTCCGGCGGGGCGAAGCGGTAGCGGGACTTAAGCTTCAATGAGACCGCGCCTGTGAAGGCGCGGAAATGAATTTGCTGGATGCCTGCCAAGCGGTCCTTATCGAGCTTCAATGAGACCGCGCCTGTGAAGGCGCGGA